>Ga0302182_10001836_pt1 | contig 10679 bp, 16 predicted proteins | sample I_Palsa_N3_1_FD_198781 | JGI IMG/M metagenome (GOLD analysis project Ga0302182, IMG submission 198781) | Peat permafrost microbial communities from Stordalen Mire near Abisko, Sweden - I_Palsa_N3_1 | ecosystem: Environmental > Terrestrial > Soil > Palsa > Peat permafrost | place: Sweden...
CTCTGCAATCGTTCCTCGCACTAGCACATTCATTCCCCCATCAAGACCCATCTCGCAGCAGTGGAAGCGTTCTCTCCTGCAGCCACAAACACGGACCGTCCCAGCCTCACCTTACTCCGCCTTCACTCGCACAACGCACCAATTCATCATGTCTCAACAACCTGTCGATATCTTTGAGGCCGCTGCCTCCGGTAACCTCGATTACATTAAAACCCTCGGTCGCATCCACCTCGAGGCCAAGAACGACCGCGGTTGGACACCAGTGAGTACCCTGATTCTGTCCTAACTCTCTGGACTATTCGGACCCTGCACCCAACCCAGCCGATCGTGCTCCGATCACTCATTACCAACCTCCGCTCTCATTTTTCTCTCTTTCTATTCAGTTGATGTTCGCAGCACGTTATGGACATTCGACCGTGGTCGAGTACCTCTTGGCTGAAGCAAAGGTCGACCCCATGGCCTTGAACAAGGACAAGAAGACCGCTGCGGATCTCGCAGAGTTTTGGGGATCGGCCGAGGCTTTGGCCATCTTTGATCGGTTGGCGCCCAAGAGCCGGACAACTGTCACATCCGCCGTCGGTTCCGGATCTCCGTTTTCATCACCACCATCTTCAGGCATGGCCGCGGCCAGCGGTGTTGTCTCTGATGGATCAAAGTCATCATCGACCTTGGCAGACTGGTGGAAGAGAAGAACTGTACAAGAAAACAAGCCCTTGCACTTTACTGGAGGAATTCATAATCGGTATGATGTTTGTGCCGATGCATTGCTGGATAGCCCGCCGAGCCGGATGGCGGCTGGAACGTAAAAGCTCATCTTGCCCATATTCCCCTTTCTGTTTACCTTTGTCTCCCCTTTAGCCTGAGTTTCCTGAGAACGGACAAGGAGTACCTCCAGGCATCCATCCAGGCACCCACGACCAGATTTTTGCTTTTGGCAGACCACGGTGTTTTGTTCAAATCTTCGACCAAGGATTTGGCTTTCGTTGGTCATCAGGATATCCAACACTTGATTGGACCCGACCCCTTGAACAACTTGCCAGAGGGACTCGTGCTCGTGTTCTTAGGCGCAGACGAAGCAGGAACTGAGGAAACCTTGGTCCATGGCCGTCGCGGAGTTGGTTACTGGGCATTGGACATGTCTGCAAAAGGGCCTGGCGTACAGCAAGAGCTGAAAGATGCCATAGAGTTGTTCACAAACTCACTCACCGAGACTCATGGTCACTACTTGGCCGAAGCACGACCTGCCGCTTTTGGATTGTCCTTCCAAGAAAGTGGATTAGTGGCGCAAGCACGTTCTGTCGTAGATTGGAACAAGCGCAACAAGTTTTGTGCTGGATGCGGACGCAAGAATGCATCCCTTGAGGGAGGCCACAAGAGGACTTGCTCGGCGAATATTATCTCGGAATCTGGAAAGGAGGAGCCTTCGGATTGCTTGGCCCATCGTGGCGTTCAAAACTTTACTTATCCCCGGACAGGCAAGTTTTGCGAGCTACCTCTGCTGACTCTGCAGCTTTCTAAGGATTTTTAATCTCTAACCAGGGCATGGGTTTTGTTGAACACTTAGATCCCGTCGTTATTGTCTGCGTGATTTCCCCAGATGGTGATCGTGTCCTTCTCGGAAGACAGGCTATTTGGCCACAAGGAATGTACTCTTGCCTTGCTGGATTCGTCGAGCCAGGCGAGTCTTTGGAGGAGGCTGCCAGACGCGAGGTCAAGGAAGAGTCAGGAATCCGCCTTGGACATGTCATGTATCATTCCTCGCAGCCATGGCCATTCCCCAACTCGCTCATGATTGGATGCCATGCCGAGGCGTTGAACGAGGAACCAAACGTGACTTTGGAAGATAAGGAACTCGAAGATGCGCGTTGGTTCAGCCGATCGCAGATTCTGGAGGCTCTGAAAGGATCTCGAGCCGTCAACTGGGGTAAAGCTGCGGAGGATAATCAATTGCGCCTGCCACCTGCCACCGGTAAGGATAATGTGAATGTGAATGAGTAATATGAAAATATGGTTGGAAAGCATGTACTGACAAGGACATTCGCCCACTCCTGTGAAAATAGCGATTGCGCACCATATCCTGAAAGCCTGGGCCTTACAGGAAGGCGAGATCCCCCAGTCCAGGATGTAGATAACGAGTGATTTTTAGAATGCATAAATTGGTGGCGATGATGTGACAGCAACGAAACGCGTCTTGAACTTTTTTTTTTTTTTCCTTTTGCGCACTGCATGCTTCGGCCGGCTGCTTCGGCATCTTTCTTCTTTTTTCCTATCCAAACCCCAATGTCATTCGCAAGACAGGCTGTAACATTGTCCAGGACAGCAACATCCTTTGCTGCGCAGAGCGTCAGAGGAAGGACCGCTCTTGCTGCTCGCATCATCAGCCCCACATGCATCTCCAGGACATTGCCGACAACCACGACAACGACTTTTCGTAGCCTTCATGTTTCTTCAGTGAATGCAAGGAATCCGCCGTCGTCTTCATGGGGAGACATGATCCCTCGACCACAGCCGCCTTCATCCTCCAATGCTGACTCCATCAGCAAGATCATTCTTCGACCTCAATACAAGCGCTTTGGTCGGAACAATGGACAAGGGAAAGGAGGACGGGGTATGCCCATCTTTTACGACAAGCGCTACCAGGTCGTTGGAGGCGTGGTTACCGTGGGAGCTGGAGGATACTACGTAACCCATTTGGAAACGTAAGTATTTCAACTTGGAGGATCCTAAAAAGCCATTTACTTTGGCCATATTTCATCCATGAAACAAAAAAGTCACTTTTGTCTAACAGAATACTTGAATTATATCTGACAAATTATTTAGGGTGCCAATGACCGGCCGCCGTAGATTCATGGATGTTTCCAAAGCACAGGAAGAAATGATGGCTAAAGAGGCATATATCCAAGTCATGCATCAGGTAGACCAACTTTGGACAAGGAGGACGGGATGGAGGGTTCTTAAATGAATCTTCACAAACTACAAGACTAACAAATCTTTGATTTCTTGTCATTCATAGTACGGAAATCAAATGTTGCCTGCAAATCACGCTTACACGCAATATGTCAAGAGAGTAGCAGGGAGAATCATCAAGGCTGCAGGAATGCAAGGTACTATCCATAATTCAATTTTTGGTTACTCGATCGACTTTTTGCTTGGCTGGACAGGAACTGACAACTGACTAATCCTGCTGGTCATGATTGCGACGGCGCGTCTTTAGATTTGGACTGGGAGTTTCATGTCATTCATAGCGATGAGAAGAACGCCTTCGTGCTGCCAGGAGGAAAGGTGTTTGTGTTTACTGGGTACGTTTGGATTGCTCCGATCAGTTGTTTTTCTGAGTAGCCACCACATGTTTGCTGATTCTAACATCGGTATCGTACAGCATTTTGCCCATAGCGGAGAATGAGGACGGACTGGCGACAGTTCTGGGACACGAGATTGCACATCAATTGGCCCGCCATTCGGCTGAGAAACTGAGTTTTACCAAAATTGCACTCTTTGTTGGAGCCATTGTTGCGATTGTGTTTGATCCCTCTTACACCTCGCAACGGGTACTAATGGAGCTTGGAATGATGGTAACGAATCTGTCAATGGATACAACCGATGCAAGACGATAAAGACTCCCACGACCCCGGTTATTTTCCGTTTTCTAATAACCATATTTTTATACCGTCCTTAGCTTCCATTCAGCCGAAAGTGCGAGACAGAGGCGGATCAAATTGGTCTCCAACTTGTGGCGCAGGCATGCTTCGATCCCAGAGAGAGCACCAAGATGTGGACCCGAATGTCGGAGCAGGAGAAGGGCCTCTCTTTTGCTTTCTTGAACACACATCCTGCCAGCAAGGACCGAGTTGTCAAGCTTGAGAGATGGATGCCAGAAGCGATGGAGACCTGGCACAAGTCGGATTGTGCGACCACGAATGCCTATGCCGACATGTTTAACAAGGCCAAACTTGCCTACTGGTAGTGGCATTGGAGATGTGTTTATGATTGCTATGACCATTTGACACTAGACATCAATACTACGCCAAAGACTCAACAAATCTTTAGAGTATCAGGAATGAATCGTTGTTACAAATCTGGTTGTTTTATTATGGTATCGTGTATGCAGTTATCGAGTTGTTTCCACATCCAGTTCAAAGTTGTCAATTTCCTCGAAATAGCGGATCCGCTCTTCATGGGCCTTCAATTGAGCCTCCGTCCATCCGCTCTTGTCATCGGAGTTCTGCTGTTTGGTCTTGTCGCCGTCCTTATTCTTGCCCTTGCCTTTCCTATCGGAGGTCTGCTTCAAGGTCGCAGATTTGGAGGTATTCTTGGATGGTGCGACCTTTGCTGGAGTTTCTTTTGGAGGGGTGACTGAGGTTGTGGAGGCAGCAGTTGCGTGTTGCCTGTTGCGACCTCGTCGGACCAATGGCTCATCTTCCTCCTCTTCCTCCTCCTCCTCCTCGTCGTCACTGGTATCCAAACGGAGTGACGTAGACTTTGAGGTTGAGGCTGCGACTCGTGCTTTCTTGCGTCGGGGTAATATTGCTTCGAGCTGCTCTGTCCGCATGTACGCTCTCTTTGCCCTTCCAGTCTGTCCTCGTCGATTACCCTTGGAGCTTGAAGATGGAGACTCCATGGAGGCTGGCATGCCGGCCTCCGGCTTTTTGGTTGGTGTCCTTTCAATCAGAATCGGAGACTCATCCATGTCGCCGAAAGAGATTCGGTGATGATTGCTCCTTGACTTTCTTGGTGGCGTAGAGGGGGGAACTGGACTCGTGGCTCGCGTAGTGTGAGCCTCAGTAACTGCAAATAGATCTTCGGGTCCTGAGTCTGGTGAAGGGCTGCGAACGGAGCGTGTAGCAGCTTTGGTTCTGGTACGAGGTATATCACTGCTGGAGGCATCATTATGGGCCGCTGTAGTCTCTAGGTGAGAGAACAGAGAGGCCATCGAGGATGATCCAACGCCTGCATCGAAATCAAGGCCCATGCTAAGTTGCAATGCTTTCTTGAGGTCCTGATCCTCAACCTCGCTCATAGCAGTAGAATTCTTTGTCTCGACTTTGCTGAGTTCCAAGGTTCTCCTCAGTTCTTCGCTCTCCCCTTCAGGCGCGACGGTGGTCGTATCTGTCGTTGTGTGCAAATGCCCCTTAGACAAAAACCAGGTCCTGTCCACGTCCTTGCCCTTGTTCCTCGTTTCGCCTCTTCTCCTCGGCTTAGGTGAGTCAAAGGAATTGGCATTGTCGATTCCAGCATAAAACCTGTTGTCCGAATCCATTGGTGTGTGGGATCTCGATACAGGTTGTAACATCTGTGCTCTCTTGATTCGCCGTTCCACTCTTGAAAATCCAAAAGGATCGTCACCATCCTCCCCTTTGTCCTCCAATTCGGCGATATCGTCATCCTCGTCCATCCATCCCCGGGTTTCGATTTTTGGGAACGAAACAGGCGCCAGACTTTTAGATTGTCCTCCAGTATGTTCATCCTTTTGTCGAGTGTGGTGAGAGCGTGTTGGTAAAGATGGAGAGTCGGGAACATGTAATGTATCCTCATCGTCCCAACTTTCGCGAAGCCATGATGGCCGGGAATTCGAAGAGTGTTCTGAGGAATCAAACACCATCAACCAAGGACTTCCTGAACCGTCTGGGTCCTTCAAATCGAACATTGGCAGCGATGGCGGCGGGGAGATGGAAAGTTTTGAAAAGGATCCCACATCGAATCCCTCGGTCGCCGCTGCTGTGATGTCCTTGGCGATGGCACTGATAGTTTCTGGTTCGGATCCCTCGGTCATATTTTCCAGCTTTTGTTCCAAAAGAGTGTTGGAAGTAGGGGCAGGTTTCCGGAGTGTGGGCTTTTCGAAAAGGACAACGGCTTCCATTCGTTGGACTTGCTGGCGTGGATATTCGATATCATCGACCTCACCATTCGTAACTGGGATGTGGAGTTCCTCCTGGGCGCGACGCGCGCCTCTTCTCGTCCTTGTTGACTTTGTCTCAACAGTAGAGGCTTCCACAGTATTATTTCCATGGCCGTCCTCTGAATCGGTAGACGTCTTTTGATGAGCAGCGTTGCTCTTTGTGAGTTTTCTGGGAAAGGGCTTGTAGGGAATAATGATGGTGAATCCAATGTCCTTCTTGTTCTTTACTGTTTTTGGCTCTTCGTAATCAAGATTTGTGGTTGAGGAGATGCAACTCTTATTCTGATCATCCTCTGAGTCCGCGACGCGTCTTTCATTGTTTTCATTCGCTTGATTTCTTCGCGACAATCGAGTGGACCGTGCCGAGGGAGTCATGGTGTTGGCAGTCGTGTTGTCGACGGCAGCTGTCGCTGTCCTTGTCGCGGGCTGTCGAGCTCGGGCTGGACGCATGGTGTTTTTAGCGAGAGATGTGTGTTGAGGGGGGAGACGGAGGCAGTGAGCAAGAGAGAGAAAGAAAGAGAGAGTCAACTGCCCTGGGTTTTTTTGCCTCCTATTTAAAAGTGCACGTGATGAGTCGGACCCCCTTGAGGCCGTTTGAATGGTATTGGTGTCCCCTCCTCGTTGTTCTCTTTTTTTCTTTTCGTTTCTCTGCACCTCTCTTTGCCTGCTTTGCCTCCTTAACTCTCTCCACATCCGCACTTCCACTCCCTTTCCACCTCGACTCGATCTCCATTCCTTACTTCCGTCAACCCTTCTTCCTCAACAACTCACTCACTTTCACTGTCTCGCTTCAAACGCAGCACAGCACAGCACAGCCCACAGCGATGGCCGCCACTATTCAGGAGAAGATTGCTGACGCGTTGGTCAAGAAGGATCTCGGAAACGAGGCCTTCAAGAACGGTGACATGAAAGCTGGTAATTCTCTTTTACCCACATCACTTGAGCATCCTTGTTGCATTCTCCATTTCCGTAGACTGATTACTCGGCGCCACTGACAATCCGGCGGGTTCTCAATTCATCGCGCCACCACTTCAATAGCCAAACTAACCAGCAACAATATTCTCGTTTGTTTCCATGTTCTTGTTTGATATCCTTTCCTTATAGCGTTGATGCAGTACCATTTGGTAAGGACTCGCATTTATATCTAACATCCCGATGAGAAACCAAGATATGGAGACTGATCATCTCGCCCTTCTGTTTCATCTTTAGGCCGTCTTGGGCTTGAGTGGACTTGATAACCAGATGGCAGGAATGCCCATGATGTCCTCTATGCGACCACAGGATACCGCAGCCACAGCAATCAACGACGGTCAAAAAACAGAGATCAAGACCAACCTGGCTGTTGTCTACTCCAATATGGGTGCTTGCCACTTGAAGAATGCCAACTACAAGCGTGCTATCGAGGTTTGCACCACCGCCTTGAAGCATGACCCTAACAACGTGAAGGCTAAATTCCGTCGCGCACAGGCAAAACTTTTGGAAGGAAACTTGGCTGGCGCCGAGGCTGATTTGACGGCTCTGGGTGACAAAGGTAGGTGGATTGCGAGTGAAGGGCAAAGTCCTGAGCACATGTTCGACAGAAAAAACTGACTGTGGTTTGTCGATTTTCGTTGTGTTTTAAACACTTTCTAGTTCCTGGAGTGAAGGCAGAGATGGACAAGCTGAAGAAAAAATCCAAGGACGCAGAGGAGAAGCAGCGCAAGTCAATGGGCGGATTTTTGTCGCGGGGCAGGATCATTGACCCTGAAGAGGAGGCGGAAGAGGCTTCGTCCTCCCAGGCAGCTCCTGCCACCCCTACTCCCAAGACCACACCAAAGTCAAAACCTACATTGGCGTCAAAGGTTAACAGCACAACCCGCAAACCTCCAAAGGTGGTCAAAGAAGAAGAGTACAAGCCTTCGACCTGGTCTGGAACCGCCCCCAAGATTCAAGAGCTTGCTGAAGGCGAAGAGTAATTCCATTTTGAGCGTTTGACAGTATACACCAATGTAAAATGTCAAAATTGGTTCCTTCCAAGAATTAACCCTGCGAAGCTGGTTTCCAGAGAGAGTTGATGTTGAATCATCCTCACCTGTTTCTTTTCATAAAAGGACATGTCTATATCAATAAACCAGGGCGCTCGGCTCTTCTTTTACTTTTGACCTATCTCTTCGATGTTGCTCAATGACCAGCCTCATGATTGGCTTGACCTTCCAGGGATTTACTCCTGAGGAGTAACCAGTTATAAGCTCATTCATGAGCAGGACAAACATAACATATATGGAAAGGCAGGACCCGCCTCACCCTTTCTCGATATCGGAGGATATCCTACTGTTCTTCCAAGTGTTCCTGAGAGAGAAAACAACCAAAAAAAATCGCGCCCGACGCGAAAAAATGAACGTCATGTGATTGATAGCTCCAGCTCCTTTTTTCTTTCCCAGCCACTTCTTCCTTCCGTTTCAAAGGTCTCCTTCATTCTTTACCACAACCCTCCAACTCCAAGCGCGACCAGGATTCAACGACGACCCCTTCCTCTCTTCTCTCGACCCCGACTTCTGTTCTAGTCTCGACTTCACCAAGGCTAATCCCAACTGGAGGTCCTTACTAGAGGTTTCCGTTCCATTCAGACATAGTCAGGAAACTCGACACCACCTGTTGGACGAATTCTGTGGACTCGAACAAAACAGAGAAGCCATGCTCTCCTCCTCGTCCACGACTGAATTCAGACACTCCATTAGCAATAGCAACAACCACAGTATCAACAAGAACAACAGCAATCACAACCACCTTCCTCATTCACCCTCTTCCATTCCACAAAGAACTTCTTCTCCCTCAACTGCATCCAAGGTCCATCGGCAACAGAATTCAAAGGACAAGGACATCAAACCTACCAGCTACAGCAAACAAGCAGGGACATCAACATTGACCAAGACCTCGACCAAGGGATCAGCATCCAAGACCAAGAACAATTCTTACGAAGCGGCCTTAGCAGCGCATTCAGAAAGCGAGGACTCATATACTGCCGGAGGAGGATTCATTTCAGAGATGGATGAACACGATTCTGCATTTGACGGAGCCATGGAGTATGACGAAGAAGACGGTCGTAGCCTTCTTGGAGAGGACTTTGATGCTGGATCTGATGGTAAGGGAGATGTTTCTTGTCATTATACAAAGTCTATACTGGTTCCCCAAACGAGTAGGATGCAGCTATACAATGGAAATATGATGTTTTTCTAATCATCCGACCTTTTGGTTCCTTGTTGCAATGCCGTATTCACAGTGCCAGTAGAGGTGCAAGAGAACAAGAAAGACAAGAGACGACGAGAGTTCCAAGATCGACTGCAGAAGCTGGAGCTTGAATTTGAAGAGAACAAGCAAACGTAAGAACACAGGATACAGGTTCAATTGATGTTTCGACATGTTCCTGCTCTGTGAGCAATTGAATCGAATTTGCGGAAGATGATCTCACGGTAACATTAATTTTTCACTTATCCCAACAAAAAAAAAAAAAAATAGGATTTTTTCATACCAGATGGCTCGATACAAGGAGGAGATGAGCGCCATCTTGAACGGTATGGGTGTTGGACAGGCGTTGTGGGAACGGATCGCTCATTCAAGAGTAATTGCGCCTCAGCCAATCTAACCTCCCTGTCGATACCGTACCAATTTATAGGCGTTCACCCTGATTTCCATGACCAGTTGGAAGATTTAGCAGAGGCTCGGGAGATCACAATTGCGAACGCTCGACTATACCGTGACTATCAGTTTGAATGCGCCCAACAGGCGTATCGCCTTGAGACAGAACTGGCAGAAGAGGAGTATATGGTAAGCGAGATCGCTAGACTACGAGGCTCTTTAAACATACAGCCGTGTGAAGAATGTGGACTTAGTCTCCATTTTACTCCATTGTTACTAGGGTGAGCGCGAAGGTCTGAGAGAAAAGATGCTGGCTGTCATTGACAGCAAGCGAAGGGCCCTTCGAGAAGATAAGGAGAACTTGGATATCACAAATGGTAACTATCAATTCTAAAAGTGCAATGTGACAATTTTTCTTTTACAGGGACAGGGACTAAATCTTTGTTGTTCCACTCGTCCTAGACTTTGCGCTCGAGCCAACAACAAGGGCACACCAAACTCGCAAGCTGAGAAAGAGAGGACAGGAAGCAGAAATCGGAACCAAAAACTCAAAACGCAAGACGGCACAACCGCCCGCTGTTAAATGGTTGGCAGCTGATTCTGACGCAATGGATGATCTTGGCTTGATCCGGAAGGTTCGTGTTCCTTGTAAATGTTTTTTGTTATTTAGTGGTGCTCGTATTCTTTCAGCGGATTATTGACAATTGCATGCCTGATCGGACAATAGGTTGTAAACACTGGAACGACGAAAAAGTCTGGAACGCTCAAGAAAAAGTGAGGTCGCTTGATTGATGACCTGCCCCAAAAACTCAGGAATTTCGAGTGAAATAAAGCCTAATGCATAACTTGAAAGTATCGGTCGAGTTGTTAGAAGATGAACAATTCAGGTACCCAAGTTCTTGAACAAAGTGCTGGTCGATGGGTAAACCCTTATGAGCAGCCGCGGCACGTGACCAATAATCGGTGGCTTGGAAAATGGTGGCGATGGTGGCGATGGTGGTGAGTACTTGAAAAGTTGAACGACCGCGCTTTGCGTTGCCACTGTTCCTACTCTTTCTCCTCTCAGGTTTGCCTGGGAGTAAAACCCAGGTATAGTATGTCGTGTTTCTTGTTGAGAAGCGATTATTCCGGGGAGCTGTGGACCAGCAGCGTTTGTGCGTAATCTTCA
>Ga0302182_10001840_pt1 | contig 10653 bp, 9 predicted proteins | sample I_Palsa_N3_1_FD_198781 | JGI IMG/M metagenome (GOLD analysis project Ga0302182, IMG submission 198781) | Peat permafrost microbial communities from Stordalen Mire near Abisko, Sweden - I_Palsa_N3_1 | ecosystem: Environmental > Terrestrial > Soil > Palsa > Peat permafrost | place: Sweden: Abisko...
ACTATAATGAATTGGTAGCAAATGCTCAAGCCGCAAAATCGGCAAACTTCATTCAGGACCAAGCAACCAATGCACTCAGAGACCTCCAAGACTACAGATTCAAACTACAGCAAGGAATGGGCCCCGCTACAACTTCAAAGCCTCTTGCAAGGGACGAGAAAATCCTACAAGCCTTATGCCACAAGTGCACTGAAGATGCAGATACACTGATCAAGCTGTTGAATAAACTCAAAGTACCTGAGACGTCAAAACACCGAGGCTGGAAAAGTCTGGCGCAAGCCTTTTCAAGCATCTGGTCAAAGAAAGACGTCGAAAGATTAATGGAAAAGCTTCAAGAATATCGGACCCAGATCAACTCGCAAGTTTTGGTCTCCTTAGGGTGAGTAGCCTCCATTCTCCCGCCGGCACCTTAATTTTTCTGACAGGAAGGTTTGTCTGGAAGCTCTCGATTAGATTTGATTTCCGTGCAACAATCAGAACGTTTCAAAACTCTCGGATTCGAAAACCAGCAAATTATTGCGGCGCTCCTCAACCTTCAAAGCACAGTCGCTGGAGATTTCCAAGTCCAACTCAGAACACTTAGTGTACTGCTAGACCGGACAAACATTGTAATTGCGGACCAGGAAGATCGTACTCGCAAATTGATTGTAGATGTCTTCCAACTGGCATTGCAGTCGAATTACCAGGATGAAAAACTGGGGAAAGTCCAAGCAAGCGAAAAATCTATCAGGAGAAAGGTGTCCAACGAGATTCTTGATAGTCTTCTATTCCCGTCCATCTTAGAACGCTTTGAGGGTGTTGCTGAGGCACACGAAAGGACGTGCCAATGGATCTTCCAGAACCCGAGTAACGTTCCTAACGAAGAGCTTCAAGACGAACTGCAAAAGCAATGGAGTGACTTTCCGCACTGGCTCCGGCATGATGGTGGTGTGTACTGGATAAGCGGAAAGACTGGCTCAGGAAAATCGACCCTTATGAAATACATCTTCATGCACCCAGCATTAAAGCAAAATCTGAAAGTCTGGCAGGGGATGTCAGCTGAATGTCCACCTCTCTATACCGCCGGGTTCTTCTTTTGGGCCGCTGGTACTAGTCTGCAAAAGTCGCAGAGTGGTCTTCTTCGTTCTGTTCTTCACGATGCGTTGGAGCAAAACTTGAATTTAATCCCAGTAGTCTTTCCGAAGCAATGGTCAGCACACTATGCCGAGAAGCTCTCGCCTTCATCCAGCAGACGTTTTCAGGTACGTTACAACTTTCCTCGTGGCTTCACTTTGGCAGTAATCAAGTCAACCAAATCCCTGTAATTTACAGGACCAGTCCATGTTCTAGGTCATGTGTGACATGCGAAATTCTCCAATCAAACATCTTTCCCGCCACGAAGGGGGAACTGGATATTCTTGTATATTTTTAATGTCAGAGCGCTTTCCATTCCATGACGAATACGTGTCTAACGAAAATGACTATTTGTAGAAAGATACTTGGCTTCTTTCGGATTTGAAGGTTGCGTTCAAAACCTTAGTTTTGCAAGATCAAGTCCCCCTCAAACTATTCTTATTCATTGACGGCCTCGATGAGTACGATGGTGACGAGAACGAGATAGCCAAGCTGTTTCAGGAAGTTTCCAAATCTGCTAACGTTAAGTGCTGTGTCTCAAGTCGCCCGCATCTAGTCTTTCAAGACGCTTTCGCAAATCAGCCTGGCCTGCAATTGCAAAATCTGACATTTTCCGACATTCGGCAATTCATTGAGAACAGGCTCGGCGACGATGAAAGAATGAGACGACTATCGATGATTGAGCCAGTCGAAGTACCTAAGCTGTTTGAGGAGATAGTAACAGCAGCGAGCGGAGTGTTTCTATGGGTTGAGCTGGTTGTTGCATCGCTCCTCAGAGGCCTCGGCGAGCATGATCAAATCTCGGACCTGCAAGCTCGTCTACGGGCATTGCCCAAAGGGTTAAATGATCTCTATACGCATATCATTCTCAAGATTGATGAGACTTATCAAGTAGAGGCGTCACGATTGTTTCAACTGATTGATGCAGCTACATCTCCGCGGGATTGCGATATCAAAACGGTCTGCCCTCTGACCATTCTGGCAATGTCTTTGGCAGAGGACGAGGATCCAGACTTGGCCTTGTCGAAAACAGTGCACTTTTTGGACTTGAAGCGCATCAATCAGCGCTGCGATAGGATGGCTTCGAGGATAAGAAGCCGATGCGGAGGCCTGCTTGAGATTCAGATGGGACACAAGCGAAAATTGCACCCGCGTATGAATATCTCATACCTTCACCGTACTGTGAAAGACTACTTGAACAAAAAGAACACTCGAGACACTCTCAAAGGCTGGATAAGCCATCGAGGTGAGGAGATATACAGTCCATCTTTGGCAATTTTAAAAGCGTATATCCTGCAGCTCAAAGCCAAGGCGACCTTTCGCGTACGAATTCCTGAAAATGGATGATTGTGTTGAAAATGCTCTTTTATATGCACGCCGACTCGAGGCAGACAATTTGAGCTCTCATTTTGAGCTTATGGAAGAACTTTTCAAAACAGTATACAGCTGGGCCAACAACAATTTCTATGAAGGGTACCTTTTCAGTAGAACATCATCTGCTTCAAGTATGGCTGTTCAACGTGGATTGCACAGGTATCTCCAAGCAAGACTGAGGAAAGAGAGAGTCCTCGACGGCCCTGATGGAAAGTCCCTACTGGAATGTGCATTAGTCCCACTTGATACGCGTTACGTCAGTTCGGATATCGTATCAACACTGCTCAACTTTGGTGCAAACCCAACGGAGCCTTGGAATAAAGCCAGGATGTATCTTTTGACTGCGGCCCCCCACGACCAGCGGAGTCTCCGCGTATGGGCCGAGATCATTGCACTTCTGCTGAAAGCCGGCCTTAGTCTCAATCAAAACTCAGTCGCAGTTTTGGAAAAGTTCTTCTCAGTTCAACCGCAATTGCTAGATGATGCTTTGAAGTCCGTACCAGTTCCGTCTAAGAAGAAGAACCGAGGAAAGGTGTTCCAGAAAAAGGGGTGTCAGCAACAATAGAGGAAGTGTGGCCTGGAGATTTGGGTCTCATGGTTTGAAGTAATAACAGAAGCTAGTGAGGGATATTCTAAAGTTAGATATCTTAGTTTCGGGGTACGAAACCGGCTCCTTATCATGTTATGTATTGATGCGTGTTAATCTTTAAAAGCATTACAAGTTTCTTTAAAGTTTAATGAAATCGGTACAAAATATTCCCGGATGATAGTTATTTATTATTAAAGAAAGCCAAAAAAAACTTAAACGATTACTTTAAGCACAAAGACTCTATTTGTTAAAGACAAGTATTATAATCAATTCTTTATAAATTAAAATATTTTATAATTCAGAAATTATTAAATTTTACGTGTTAATAATAAGATTTAAAAAAATGAATATCTTCAAAAATATAATCTTTATTTAAATTATTTTAAATATTTTTGTGTACACCCTTTTCGGAATTATCTTCGCCGCAATTTCTGGAGACGCAGATCTCCCAGGTTCCTCTTATCTTTCGTCAGACCACTGCTTCTACGGGTTTTGTTATAAGCCCAGTTGGTCACGAAATCGTTGGAAGAGCAAAAGGGAGAGAAAACTTGATAAGTTGATCAATAATCATCCAATTATAGCCACAGGTGTCCCTGATACTTCACTCTTCCTTGCACCTACTCGAACCTGGAATCGGAGACAAGCAGCAGAGATAGAACAGTTGCGTCACGAATTATGGGCGTTGGAAGAAATACTAGCTCCTGGAAGGCATGCTGAACTTGCTCCGCTCAGGCAGGGGGCAATGATTCGAGTCAGGCAAGCTCGAATTGCAAGGAACGCGTAAGACGGTAATTAGGGGAGTCGAAAAATTCCTGTGACATTTCTGTAAGGCACTTCACTGAGGTATCTATGGACTTGGAAGGAAAAAGAGAATTTATGCACTATCTGAAGCCAGAGAAAAAAAACATAACTTTGATTGAAAGCTAGAAAATTATCAAAGGAAAAGGAGAGTGATGACTCCCTTAAGCTTTAAAGGGGGTTAATCCGGGTCAGTGTACTTTGTACCCAATCTGTGAATACTTCTGAAGTTCTGACCAAATGACTAATGAGATCTGACCTTTTGACTAGGCCAAATAGACTCCAATCTTAGATTCCATTTGAGAGTACCTCCTTCATTATTAAAAAAAACTATCACTCGACATATTGTCATCGTTCTTTTTCTGTGTGTTTTCTCTTTCATTTTTTTTTCTTTGAACTCTTCTTTACAAACTCCTATGATCCTGTGCTGATCCAGGGGATGGTTTCCTGCATAGCAGCAAGTTTCCGGAGGGGCCGGATTCAACGTCCCAGTGGTCTCTCGTCATATTCTTACACCGGGGTTGATATCCTCTGGTACCAAAGCACTTCCTCTGGAGCAAAACTGCTTGGGGTTGGTGTTCAAGAGTACTGGGCTTGTTAGCTTTTATGCTCCTGCATTGAGAAGAATAACTACTGTGGAAGTCGATCTCGTCTCCGACCTGCACCAAACCCAGTCCATCATTCAAGATGATTCTGTAGTCTTCGTGGAGGGCTGTAACGATATCGCGGGCTTGTGAAGGGTGGCCTAAAAAGGGGTTCGCTTAGTGTAGGAACCCGCAGGCTCTGATTCACGATTAATAGAGTCTTGGGAGTTTAGTGGTATATGGGAAAGAAAAAGTCAAGAAGCGTAAGAAGCTTAAGAAGCAGAAAGTATTTATGTTCCTCTGAAACACTATCATATGTTCTTTGTGAGATTCGCCGAACACTAAAGTTATTCATTCTAATTCCCCGTCTTCTGGACGGAGGACTAAGGTTTGAACTTGCGCTCTTGAATCACTTTTCACTATAAGATGTGACTGAAATATGTAACATCACGCATTCTTCCATTTTATGGTCTTATCTATCTAAAGTCACGCCTATACCACCCCTCTATCTCTCACTACCCATCTATCGGAAGTTGAAGTTAACAGGAAAGTTGTAGCCAGGGGGACCCGAGGGTCCGTTGTATGGAGGCTCGAGATACGGGGGAGGGCGAAAGTAATGAGGATCCCTCCGAACCTGGATGGCTAATGAGCCGCGCGTGTATTGACGTGCCGGCCAGTTCTCTCTCTCGGCCATGTCCCTCATTCGTGCAGCGATCTGGTCATAGGACAGACCGTCATTTGGAACCCCGAATCTCTGGCTGTAGTGTGAGCTCTGATTAGAGACCTCTGAGTGCTTCGCTCTCCCTTGGACTCCAGGACATTTTGTTGAACTGCACTCTGGTGTCTTAGTTCTGTTGATTCTAGGTAGGTAGACTATGCCTTGTTGAACTTTTGTATATTTTGAGAGATGCTAAAGAAAATGAGAGCAGGAGATAAAATCTAAGAGATTTATATATTTTCCCCATGAATCTATTACGTTCTTCTGATTTCCTACACAGCCAAATTAAGAATGCTTAATGTTAGTCCGCTTGAATCATAATTCCAATAAGAGATCAAAACTCATAGGCGTTTTATATGCATTATACAGTTACAAAGGCACGAAATACACATCAGAGCAGCAGATAAGTTATTGCACGTAGGATCTCTTTCGCATTATCTGGTTTCTTTATTTATCTAGCCTAGCCTACCTCGCTCAAACGTCTGGCATTCACGTCGAATATTTCATCCTCTCCCCTTAAGTTTCAGTACATTCAAAATTGATAATCCTTACTATCTTCTTCCGACGGTCATTTGTGAATGTCCCATTCAATTTAATGAATAAAGAGTGTCATGTTATACTGTTATTTGCAGATGTGTGACTCAGTGAGATGAATGGCTGGGCGTTCTTCCCTGCGGTTCTAGTGAAAAGGATATTTCCACCTTCTGCTCCAAACTTTATAAAAGACCCCTTGAAATCTTCAATTCAAATTCCTTTCCTGTTTCATCAACAAAACATAAGGCTTACTGGACATATTTAAAAATATCAACAAATCATCGACTGTCAGCATCAAACGCCAAGAGATCATAAATACCCGCAAACCAAAATCCTTCCCAATGCCCAATTGGCCTCACATCTAAGCATATCAACATATCACAAATGAATATTCTAATATTCAAAGCAACCCAAGATACCTGTAACCTATCTGGGTGATCACGACTTGTTGCCAATGTGGCCACCCCACCAGAGTCACTAACCCCAATAGATGGCACACCGTATGTCGCAACTGCGCCCGGCCGCACAAAGTTTGTGCATACTGCAATTTCGACGAATTCCGAAGTTAAGTTCAGAGTCAGCATGTAGGCGTTCTTGGCTTGCTATCGGGCTGCGGAAAGTCGGGTGACGAAGTTCCTGCTCGGGCTGAACAATGGCGTTCTTCAGTAATGGCAGAAAGTGCTTTTGCGGGTCAGGCAACGGATGAGCTGCAAAGTTAGAGGCGAAGGCGAGGTGATGGTATGGCGAGTCATCGTTCTCGTTCGTTGCTTTCGGAAGTGCCATCTTATGAGAAGGCTTCCAAACCGGTGCTATTATAGAGTCACACTATGACGAACGCTGTTTCTAAAACTCGCTCTTACCTGAAACCTTTTACTCTATCTTATGCCTAATTGTGGATTTGCAATAAATGGTTCTGTGAAAACTGATGAAGTGATGTTGTCGAATCTCGCTTCACAAAAAGGGGCAGAAAGGGGCTTTAGCGAGCATGATGTGGCACGAGAAGGAGATCCGGGTTTTATCAACACAGCAGCGGCACGTCACAGATATAAACGACACGACAGGGCATACGGAAGATTTGTGCTACGGAGAGCCGAAGACTTGACAAGAGAAGATCGGGCTTTTCTGTAGTCGGGGAACAACAACCTAGTACAACTGGCAAGTATCCATGCGGGACTATTGGAGGAAGGATTCCTAAGGGCAATGTTCGAAGGAGATTGGACCACAGCAGCAGCACCGACATCGAAGCCAATGAAGCCTGCAAGAGTTGCAGTCCATTCAACAATTCTAGGCTTGGATGACCCCAAATGGCGAGACTCCCCGGCAACCTTGAGTCCAAAGTAGTAGTAGTAGTAGTAGAAGTAGTTATTTACGTCCCAGAGACCTTCCGAAGGGTATGAAGACGTGCTAAGCTAAGGAACGTTCTTTTTGAACTCAAAGTCCTATTTACAACGGAGCCGAAAACCACAAGGGTTGAAAAGACTCCCTCATAAATAGTCCCGGGTCCCTTATCCCCGCGGTGTTCCAGTGCTATTAACTTAGAAAGCATTTTATACCAAAGCGTTTGACCATCTAGTTACTCTCTTGCATAACTAGCAGAGTCCTGTAAGAGCTAACCTTCCCTTGCAGTCGGGATGGCGCCTGAAGTTGTGTGCCGTCTGTAAAGAGGTATCTGAAGGCCCTTAGAGTTTGAATCCAGGTAGCCTAACGCGAGTTAAAGGCCTCCCTGTCAACTCTGGGCAGTGGAGACTCTAAACCCGTCCTCCACAACAGTGTATAGGCCCTTTACAAAGGCGCAATATCGACCTCCTCCCTAAACCTCTAAGCCTCCCTCCTCTCCCTCCTCCTCCTCATCTACGGAACGTCCTCGGGCGCTAAATTATCCTCCCTGCGGCTCTGCCAAACGCCTCCCCAGTTCCCTCTAACCCTGTGTGTATGTGTATTTGGAGGCTCGACGAGAGGACACGGTGGCAGGATCGCGAAGGGTCGATAGAGGAAAGTCTCTTCGTACGGTGTATCGCCAATTCGAGACTCAATCTTGGCTCTCCAGACTCTGCTAAGAGAGCTGAAGGTTCCCAGTCTGCACCACGTGGAGGTGTTGAGTCGTCGTAGACCAACCTTGAGTCAAAGATTAGCGCAAGTACGCACATCACAAACCGTATAATGTTCGAAAGTTGTTTAAAAGGGAGGTTTTGTTTCTTAATCAAGATTATGACTATAGAGTATCTGGATTCCCTCCGTGCTGGAAACCGGCAACCCGTTTCATCTCAAAGGTATAGGAGCCGAGAAATATAGCCCCCAATAGAAATGGTGTGCAACCAAGGTTGTAAGCTGCGCTCGGAAATACTGGACTCTGGAACTCAATTCTGGTAAGTTGTTACATTCAATTTCGGGCTGATTTGCTTGTGCCTGCCTCTCACGCTAAGAATGGATGCAGAGGCGTGCATCTGCTATGCCATTCCCTCCCCATCACCAGCGGCCGCGGTAAGAGTTTCAATATATCCGCGGAAGAGGATTGTCGGTCCACCTGTTACGCGTTACAGTCGTCACGATTTTGTGGGAATACTAAGTGCGTAAAGTGGTGGTTGATTTTTAAAGTGGAGGAAGGGTAGTCAACTTGGTAGCTACAGCAAACTGGTCGCGCTTGCTCACGAGTGCATGTGAGCCTGCAAAGCAGTCAAACCGCTTTACAACAAGCAGTTATACCGACACTGGAAGCAATTTAAAAGTGGCTCAAAAACAGTGTTTTTCCCCGACGAGATACTGATTGCCTACTCCAGCCAAGTCCAGTCCTCCCGTCCACTCAATACGCCGAATTTTCGTCTTCTCCATACCCGTATACCCATTCCCAGTATGCCCATTCCTAGTGTGCCCAATCCTTTATCAACCCATTCCTCCGCGTTATTGATCTTGTACGTCGATTTCGTGAGGGTTTTGGCCGTCAGGGAAGCTAAAGTATAGGGAACTGTTGTGGTTGTTGCAGCTGTAGAATTGTCGACGATCGATTGCATAGGAGGAGCTTCAGGAGCGTCGACAGTTGATTCCAGAGCTTCAGGGGTATTCGGCTTCCACTGTTCTTGGCACTATACTGAATCACGGTGCTTTGAGAGGTGTAGACGCGGGGTTGAGTATGTCTCGGACACTGGTTGAGAGTATTGGTCCGCAGACAGTAAGCTCTTGCAGAGAACTAGAGGCCTTTCAACCGTTGTCAAGGGGCGTCTGTTTCCCGGGTATCTTCAGTACTAACACAGCTCCTGCTCCAATGTGCGTGAGTTCGGCAGGGAGGTGGAGGAAGGGGTTGCCAGTCGATCAAGGCAGTGGAGGTGAGACAGCTGTCGATTTGCGTAGCTGTCGATTTTGAGGGTGACGCAATGAGGTTGAAGCGCCGTAAAGAGGATGTTTTGCAGTCAGTTGCAAGCTCTGCACGAGGAGTCATCATCGGATCGACTTCGTGGTTTGAGGGTTGTGGGGCAGGGGCCAAGGGAGGGTTGTCTCCCTGGGTGTCGGAAAGCGACTGATTTGAGGGGATGGAGGAAGTAGGAGGTTGAGGGGTATCGTAATTTAGAGGTTTCGGGCTGAGGTTTTGAGGGTTGGTGCTGTAAAGCTGGTGAAGTTGATCCAGGAGCCTCTGACCAATCAAGGTAGTTGCTTCCTTACTTCTTCTGGTGTGGTCTCCGCTGACCAGGAACAGCCTTCAGTAAAAAACAGTTGTCTTCTCTGTAGGCCACCGAATGCTTCGTGAGGAGTTGACAAGTTGCTCTTCCCTCTGGCTGGTGGCTTGGCAAGAATTTAGTGTTCGTCTCTATAGGCCACCGAATGCTTTGTTAGGCTTAGCTCAATCATTCTCTGATCAGGATCATTGTTTTCATATCATGGCTTCTGAAAACCTCGGAGTCGAAGAAGATGCCTTGGTATGTCTTATTTTTCGCACTAATGTAAGCTCAACCAAGTACGCATCCCCCCTGATTGAGTTCCTCTAATTTCCAGATCGAATCTGCCTCCACAGCATCCTTTTCAGATGCAAATCTTACCTCGTAAATCTTTTTAAGCAGGGGAGCTTTCCAAATAATCCCATAATTCAATGATCACCCCATTTGGGCCTCTCATGCAAGTGGGATAGCGTGAGATTGAAACCAGGTAGCCTTGCGGCCCTCGGCGCTCTCATTCGAAATACCGGGCCACTCTGAGAAGATGCATCCTTTTTCCAAATCGAATTAGCCCAAACAAAGACACAAGGCCATCTACCTTTCAAAGGGATCGATGTCAACCCTCAATCAGCCTTCAAGCTTTGCGCCAGGCATCCGCGGACACTGTAAGACATGCGCGGGCCGCGGGCATAGATATAGGGCGAGAGATCTTTTGGAGACATCTATAACCTGGATCATGTCAATCTTTGAGACTATTCTAACTGTATACAGAGCCGGATTTGTCTTCATTTCTCCACCGTGCTGACACCCCTCTCTACACTGCCCATAGCCGACTCCCAAAAGAACTTGGTATCCCGGATCAGATTAACAACAACTCCTATTTCAACTACAACGATACAACCCGCGGTCTATACTTTGTACCGTATTTTACCCGTCCGAAAGGGGGCCTCGCTTGCCGGATCGGATCAACAACAACGCCTATTTCAACAACGACAATACAACCCGCGGTCTATACTTTGTACCGCATTTTACCCGCCCGAAAAGGGGCCTCGCTTTTCGGATCGGATCAACTACAACGCCTATTTTGACGACACTTTTTCACAGCAGCTTGCACAACTGCTCTTTTAATAAGAGAAAGGCGTCGTCCTATCATCAGCAAGTTTTCTCGCATGTCTCAAGATTCTTCTCTGCAAATCAGAACTCCAAGGCATATCCAAATAGATTCAATACATCTTCTCTGTCCGCTGAAATCAGAACGAGCAACAACCCGGGAAAGAGTTGAATTCTCACGTTTCAAAT
>Ga0302182_10001843_pt1 | contig 10644 bp, 8 predicted proteins | sample I_Palsa_N3_1_FD_198781 | JGI IMG/M metagenome (GOLD analysis project Ga0302182, IMG submission 198781) | Peat permafrost microbial communities from Stordalen Mire near Abisko, Sweden - I_Palsa_N3_1 | ecosystem: Environmental > Terrestrial > Soil > Palsa > Peat permafrost | place: Sweden: Abisko...
TGTCGTCACATCGGACAAGGACGGCCCCAACTCGGTCTTTGAACGCGAGCTGGCGGACGCGGAAATCGTCATCTCGCAACCCTTCTGGCCCGCCTATCTCACCCCAGAGCGCATCGCCAAGGCCAAAAAGCTGAAGCTCGCGATCACAGCCGGAATCGGATCCGACCATGTCGATCTTGAATCCGCCATTCAGCACGGCATAACAGTAACCGAAGTCACCTACTCGAACAGCATCAGCGTCTCCGAGCACGTCTTGATGATGATCCTGTCCTTGGTCCGTAACTACATACCGTCCTACCAGTGGGTTATCAAAGGCGGCTGGAACATTGCCGACTGCGTCGAGCGTTCCTACGATCTCGAGGGCATGCATGTCGGTACGGTCGCCGCCGGGCGCATCGGACTCGCAGTCCTCAAGCGACTCAAGCCCTTCGATGTGAACCTCCATTACTTCGATCAACACCGACTCCCGGAGAGCGTCGAGCAGGAGCTTGGTCTCACCTTCCATCCAAGTGCGGAAGACATGGTCAAGGTGTGCGACATCGTTACCATCAACGCCCCGCTGCACCCTGGGACCCTGGATCTCTTCAACGATGACTTGATCGGCAAGATGAAGCGCGGGTCTTACATCGTCAACACAGCCCGCGGAAAGATCTGCAATCGCGATGCGATCGTCCGAGCCTTGGAGAGTGGCCAACTCGCCGGTTACGCAGGCGATGTCTGGTTTCCGCAGCCTGCTTCCAAAGACCACCCGTGGCGCACGATGCCCCATCACGGGATGACCCCACACGTCTCCGGCACATCACTGTCCGCACAGGCCCGCTATGCCGCTGGCACGCGCGAGATATTGGAGTGCTGGTTTGAAGACCGCCCCATCCGCGACGAGTACCTGATCGTGGATGGCGGAAAGCTGGCTGGAGTAGGGGCACACTCATACACCGTCAAGAAGTAGTAAGGTCAGGAATATTCGATACGATGGGTGGAGCAACCACTCCGCCCATTTCAACCTGCGACAACGGAGCAACGAGGAAAACGAACATGCCAACAAGAGAAGAACTTACCCTCAAGATTCGAGACGAGAAGCGCAGCCGCGGCCTAACTTGGAAGAAGATTGCCGAAGCCATCGGCTCGGGCTCCCCGATCTTTTATACGGCTGCACTGCTCGGACAGATGACCCTCACCAAAGAAGAAGCGCAAAATGCGGCCACGCTTTTAGGATTGACCGATTCCGAAGCATTTTCCTCACCGAACCACCCTATCGCGGCTCACTTACCACTCTGCCGCCAACGGACCCTCTGATCTACCGCTTTCAGGAACTTGTGCAGACCTACGGAACTACCTGGAAGGCCCTCATCGAAGAAGAGTTCGGTGATGGCATCATGAGCGCAATCGACTTCGACATGCTGATCGAGCGCGAACCGAACCCGAAAGGCGACAGGGTCAAGATAAGCATGTCTGGCAAATTTCTGCCCTATAAGCGCTACTGAACAGGCGCGAAGTATTAGCGGCAGCTTGTGTTGAAGCTTTCACTAATTGAGCGATGTTCTTCATCCGCTGCCCTGCATGCAAAGCCTGTCGGTAACCCATGTTGTCGCCAATTAGAGCAGCACGGATAGAGCCCGCTGATCGTTATGCAGCCCATCATTGTCATGGGCTGAGACCATGAGCGTTTGCAATCGCGCCGGTGTTTTGGCGTATGCGTCGATATTAACGAAATTGAATGACTTTTTAAATTCAAGGCGACTGTTTTGACGGGAGATGAGGCGATCAGTGAATTTCGATTCAAAGCTAAAGATCGTCTCCAGTTCATCCTCAGAGAAGTAGATTTTCGAATGGGGCTGGTGGGTCATGCCTAAGCCCCCTGTGATGGGAGTAAGATGTTCTCTCAAATTGACGGAGACTACAACAGCCATGAGAAAGCTAGAACCGGCAAAGCTGCTCGCTACGAAAACATCGCCGACCTCGATACTGAAGCGCGGCAAGAACGGCTCGACTGAACTCGTTCCGATTCCTCCACCGGTGCCTGAGCCGAAGATCCCGAAGAAGTGAGATCGGTCATTCCACGTCAAACACATTAGGAAGAGCCACTCTTTTGTTATCTCCTCGTCTGTGCAGTCTCGCATCGGTTTTTTGACATAGTCGCCGCGGCGGTCGGTGAAGAGCGCATCAACCGAAACGAATGTCTAAGTCACATCCTCGAAAGTTCCCGCCACCAATGAATCCAATCTATCTTGCCTTGCCGTCACCCACGGCGCGTAGCTCCTCTCTGTCGTCTTAATGGAGGTATGCCCCAACAGCTTGCTCACCTCTTCCATCGGTATACCCCGCTGCAATAGATTGACTGCGAAGGTATCGCGTAGCTGGTGAGAGTGACCGAAAGGCATCCCCGCTGCGACGAACGCCGCTTGAACGCCCTCTCCCACACATCTACAGCAGCCTAGGCTTACCGTCCTTGCGATTCCAGAAGATGTAATCAGGATGGTCGTTCAACTCCATCACAGCTTTTGCTTCCTCCGCAACGTCAGGCGGAAGCGGTACTGATAAGTGCGTCCCCGTCTTCTGGCGACTAGTTACGACGTTGTACAGTTTTAGTTTCTTGTTCCATACCAACTCAGTCGTTGCAATGTCACAGCGTCTTGGATTGCCAGACCGCTAAACCTTATGAGCCTCACAAGCGCATGCATCCGTTTCACCCTGTCCGCAGACTTGAACTCAATCGGGATGACTCAAGCAGCTTTGCGTACTGAGCTTCCGTCAGAGGCAGGGTGGGCGGCTCAGTGACTTTGATGGGAGAAAGCTGCGGAATGTGATCGATCATCTTAGCGTTGAAGAGATACCGAAAAAAGCCCCTTAGCCGTTCTTGCACCTTCGACCGGGTAAGAGAGGAAGGGTAGAGGTGTGCCCAAGTAGCGCGAAACTCGGTCAGGTCCGTAAGCCCGATCTCGTGCGGAAAGAATTTGCCTCGCTTATTCATGAAATCCGAGAAGCGGTCCAACTCCCGAACATGCTTTTTATAGACCGTAGGGTCCAGCCCTTGAGTCAGCTTGTCGCTCAAATAGAGTTCGATAGCTTTTTCAATTGTGGGTCGTGACGCCGCTTGCACAGCAATGGAGGGTAACGGTTGATTCGGGTCTGCAGCCTTGAATTGATCTTCCAACTTGCGCTTTGCCTTTTCCGCTTCCGCCCAGCTTCGGGTCTTGGCAGATACGGTCTGTTGTTTGCCGTTGTGGAAAAGCGAAGGCTCTTCCTGCATTGGCATCTTTTGTAAAAGCCGTCGCCTTTGTGCGGGCAGTCGGCAGGGTGCCGAACGAAGATCGTTACAAGCGGAGTTTCAGGAACGGAGACAACAGGCTTATATAGGCGTCTGCTCATTGCTGAGAACTATAACTAACACAAAAGTAAGGCAATTGTTCTAGCCTATCGTTATGTTGTTGATAATGCTGTTTTTTAAGTGGTGGACGCGGTAGGGATCGAACCTACGACCAGTCGATTAAGAGTCGAATGCTCACAATACACTAACGTCTGTATTTTCATTGATTTAAAATGGATTTACAGCACTTTCCGCCCGCACAGACGCACGCCGCAAGTGGTTCAATTTGTTCAGTAGATTTGGAGATGTCTATGGACGTTGGTCATGTTTTGGTCAGGTTTATTGGTTCTTCTGACCAGGTTGCCTAACTCGATAACGTCGAATATGAAGGGAAATGAAATTTGAGGGATACGGCTATCGCGATCCAATGTCTAGTGGCCTTCGAAAGGAATCGATAGCAAATTCGGATGGGTCGCAGGGCATGCAAAGTCACGAATTTGCTCATAAGTTCCTTTCGAGCGCTCGCTTGTAGCGTAGCTCAGACCCTCTGCCGTGACAGTTACGCTAACTGGTTGCATCTAAATGATTTCATGGGCGTTGATGGCTAACTACAGCACCCTTAAGCATTCAAAAACACTGGGAAAACCGCAGTTTCCGAATTTCAGCACCCTCGCCATGATCTAAATTGTTGAACGGTCTATCGTTTACGAAAGTCCCTTCTGCCTACAAGCCGATCTGCAAAACCAGCATCGGGCCGAATGGGTTGAGTCTAATCAGCGATCTGGCTTTTCGCATGGAGTTGCCCTTTCCGTAATGCCCGTTCCTTCATCATGACGAAGAAGACGGGAACCAGAATCAGAACGTGGATAGTGGAGGTAATCATGCCTCCGACGATAGGCGCAGCAATCGGCTTCATCACGTCGGAGCCGATGCCGGATTCCCAGAGAATCGGAACGAGACTGGCAAGCACAGCGCAGACGGTCATAAGCTTTGGCCGCAGACGATGAACAGCACCTTCAATGGCTGCGTCTTCAACGTCAGCATTCGTCAGTGTCTTACCAGATTGGAGTTTGTATTCGAGAGCTTCATGAAGATAGACGACCATCACGACACCGGTTTCTACCGCAATTCCAAAAAGTGCGATGTAACCGACAGCCACGGCGACGCTGAAGTTGTAGTGAAGAAACCATTGCAAGAGCAAACCTCCACTCATCGCATAGATGGTTGGAAAGATGAGAACAAGCGCTTCGGCAACCGAGTGAAAGACCAGATACAACAATAGGAAAATCACGAAGAATACCACCGGGAGAATCAGTTGCAGACGTTTTTTTGCGCGTAGTTCGAGTTCATATTCTCCCGACCATTGGAAAGTGTAATTTGCGGGCAAGGCGAGTTTGTTGTGAATCAGTTTGTCTGCCTGTGCAACGAAGCCACCGTAATCGGAGTTCTTGAGATCGATGTAGATGTATCCCGTCAGCGCACCGTCTTCATCCCGGATCATGGCAGGGCCATGCGTGAAGGAGACCTTCGCTACCTGTCCAAGCGGAATCTGAGCGCCGGATGGGGTGGCGATCAGTACCCCACGCATCTTGTCGACATTGTCGCGGAAGTCGCGCTGATAGCGGACATTGATGGGATAGCGTTCTCGGCCCTCGATGTTCTCCGCAATATTCTGTCCGCCGATACCAGATGAAACCGCTGTCTGAACATCCGCAATCGTTAGACCGTAACGCGCTGCCTCTTCCCGTTTGACTTCGACATTGACGTAGAAACCCTGGGCGACCTTTTCAGCAAAGACAGATCGCACCTGGGGCAGCCCTGAAAGAACAGTCTGAAGCTGCGAGGCAAGTTGCTGAATGCCATCCACATTTGGGCCCTGCACCTTCATGCCAAGCGGTGTCTTGATGCCGGTCAATTCCATATCGAGGCGGTTTTCGACCGGGCTTGTCCAGGTATTCGAGAGCCCCGGGAACTGGAGCTTATCATCCATCTGCTGAATGAGCTTCTCGTAGGTCATCCCGGTGGGCCATTGCTCCCGTGGTTTGAGCATGAGCGTGGTGTCGTACATGTCCAGCGGTGCATTGTCAGTTGCACTGTCTGATCTGCCGACCGCACCGAATACGCTGGCAACTTCCGGGAAGCCTCGAAGAACACGGTCCTGCTGCTGCAGGAGCACCTTTGCCTGTTCAATGGAGATGCCGGGAAGGGCAGTCGGCATATAGAGAGTTGAGCCTTCAAAGAGGGCCGGCATGAACTGGCTCCCCAAACGTGAAGCGAGTGGAAAGGTGACCAGCAGAAAGATCAGGTTGACCACAATCGTGAGCCAGCGGTGGTGTAAGCAAAAACGCAGGATAGGCAGGTAAATCGCCTGTGTGACGCGCGATATTGGATTGGCATTCCCCGGCTTGAGCTGCCCTCGAATCAGCATCACCATCAGGACCGGCACTAGGGTGATGGCGAGTATGGAGGAGGAGCCGACGGCAAGGGTCTTGGTCCATGCGAGCGGGCGGAACATGCGTCCTTCCTGCGCTTCGAGCAGGAAGACCGGCATAAAAGAAACGACGATGATAATCAGTGAAAAGAAGAGCGCCGGACCAACCTGCTTGGCCGAGTTGATAAGGATAGAGTGCCGCTCCGGTTCTGATACCGGACTGGCATCGTTTTCCTGTCGCTCTGACAAATGCCGGTAGCCATTTTCGACCATCACAATCGAGGCATCCACAAGCACTCCAACCGCCAGTGCGATGCCGCCCAGCGACATGATATTTGAACTCACTCCCAGCCAATACATCGGGATAAAAGACATCAAGACCGCGATGGGCAAGGCAAGAATCGCTATGAGCGCAGAGCGGAAATGAAACAGGAAGATGATGATTACCAGGCTGACGATAACTGCCTCTTCGAGCAGATCGCGCTGCAATGTTTTGATCGACGCATCGATCAAATCGGAACGATCATATCCCGTCATGATCTGGACGCCGGGTGGAAGTGACGGCGCTACCTTACGTAGCTTCTGCTTTACCCCATTGATGACGGTCAATGCGTTCATGCCCTGGCGCATGACGATGATCCCGCCGACTGTTTCCCCGTCTCCATGCCACTCGGCGACACCTTCGCGTATATCCGGGCCAAAGCTCACTGTTCCCAGATCGCGTATCAAGATAGGCGTCCCATTCTTGCTGCCGACGGCAACCGTAGCGAGATCGTCCAGTGAGCGCAGATAGCCGAGACCACGGATCATGTAATCCGCACCGCTCAAGTTAAGAACGCGACCGCCGACTTCATTCGTGCTCATCTTTACTTTGTCGATGACGGTAGAAAGCGGAATGCCGTAGGCAAGTAGCTTGTTGGGGTCGAGTTGTACCTGATATTGCTTGACGAAGCCACCGATGCTGGCTACCTCGGCAACTCCGGGCACGGTCTCCAGGGCATAGCGTAGATGCCAGTCCTGCAAGCTGCGCAGGTCGGCGAGACTGTGCTTGCCGCTCTTATCGACGATGGCATACTCATACACCCAACCTGCGCCCGTCGCATCAGGGCCGATCGAAGGATGCACGTTCTCCGGCAAGCGTCCGCTTATTTGTTGCAGGTATTCGATGACCCGCGAACGCGCCCAGTAGAGATCCGTGCCGTCCTCGAACACGACATAGACATAGGAGTCGCCAAGCATGGTCTGCGCGCGAACGGCTTTGACATGCGGGGCAGCCAGCAGACTGGTGACGATCGGATAAGTCACCTGGTCTTCGATGACATCGGGTGGCTCGCCTGCCCAGCCCGTATGAACGATCACTTGCACGTCCGAAATGTCCGGTAGTGCGTCTAGCGGCACATGCTGCAATGACCAGATACCGGCAAGTGTAAGCAGCAACACTCCGGTGAAGACGATAAAGCGATTGCGGGCGCAAACGTCAATAATTCTGGAAAGCATTACATGCCTCCTGTCGCGTTCACGCGCAATTGCTTGGTTGCGATCACCTGGCCGTTTTTCTGAGCGGAGACGGTCACCTGATATGTGCCGCCCGAGCTTAGCGAACCGCTTCCTTCATACATGCCGTTGCCTTTGTCAATGAGCTTGGTGCTTGTGTTCATTGCGGCCATTCCCATGGCCGGCATGCCGGCCATGTAGAACGTGACCGTAACATCAGCTCCGGTGACGGCCTTTCCATCTGCGCCTGAGAGTTTCACTCGAAAGACGTTGCTGCCCTTTTGTGGCGGATTGGGATCAGTGGTGAAGTCGATGTTTGCCTGTGCAGCAGCGGGTGTATTCGCTGTTGAAGAACTTCCCCCCGCCCCCGGCGCTGGTGGCACGAAGGAACCTGCCGCTGCCTGTAGTTGGCTTTCTGAGTCGATCAGGAAGCTAGCAGAAGTGACGATTGATTCGCGTGCCTTCAGTCCCTTGAGCACTACAAAGTCATCACCAACGCGGGGACCGATTGTGATCTCCTTTGGTTCAAGACTGCCGTTGCCATGATTGCGGAACACGAGTTGCCGCGCGCCGGATTGAAAAACAGCCGACGCCGGAACAACGAGCTGACGCCCCAGGTTTGTCTTTAGATCGACGTTCACAAACATACCCGGCTTCAGTTTGAGTCCCGGATTCGCCATTGCCAGTCGCACACGAACAGTGCGCGTCGCCATATCCACCTGTGGCAGGATCTCTTCGATCTGCCCGGAGAAGGCGCGGCCTGGATACGAATCGACGGAAATCTGCGCGGCATCGCCGGGTCTTATACGACCTATGTCGTCCTGGAATACTTGGGCATAGACCCAGACGCGCGACAGATCGGCGACGGTGTAGAGTTTGGTCGAAGGCTCGGCATACATATTTGGCAGAGCATTTCGCTCGGTAATGTATCCCTCAACCGGCGAGTTGATGGTGAGGTCCGTAACCGGTTTGCCACTTTCTTTCAGCTTTGCGATCTCACTTTCGGGTATATCCCACTGCTGGAGTCGCTGTTCTGCTGCGGTCGAAAGCGCGGCCGCTCCATCCGCAACACCATCGACAGTGCTTGCGCTCATAGTTTTCTGGTTCTGCCGCGCCAGCAGATACTCCTGTTGTGTCGCTACAAGGTCAGGGCTGTAGATGGTGAAGAGCGGCTCGCCTTTTCTCACATATTGATAGGTGGCATTGGCAAACACCTTGCGGATGTAGCCGGGAAAGCGCACCTGCACGTAGGAGACAAGACGCTCGTTGATGTCTACCGTGCCGGTCGCACGAATATCGTCACTCAGTTGTTTGTATTCGACCGTGCCAGTCTGCACGCCGATGCTCTGCATCCGCTCGGGTGTGAGTTGCACGGGAACGAGCGGAGCATCCGTCTTCATATCGGACATATCCATGGATGACTTTGGTTCATCCGCAACGGCAGGCGGCCCAGAGGCAACAGGCTGCATCTCCCCGGACATCGGCGTCTTCATAGCAGTTGGCTGTTTGCTCGCATGAGTGCGGTAGGCCCATATCCCTGCGACAACCGCCAAGATAGCGATCCAAACGAGTGAGGTTCTCAAAATATATTTGTTCATCGCAGTGTCGCTCCTGTCAGAGTTTCAAGGTGGGCCAAAGCAGCTTCGTGATCCGCGAGAGTCTGCGCGTATTCGAGCTTCAGACTCAAAAGGTCGGTGAAGTAAGAGAGAACGTGAATGAACGGCTCACGATTGGAGGCATAGGCGCTCAGTGTTGCCCGATAGGCTGCATCCGATTGTGGGACCAGTCCTTCCCGATATTCCTTCAATAGCTCTTCATCGCTGGTCGCTTTGACATACCCCGCCTGCACCTCTGCGAGTTGCTGTTGCAGGTGCGCATTGAGAGTCTGTTGTGATTCGGAACGCTTCTCGGTGGCAGCTGCAATCTCTGCATTCACCCGTGCCTTGCGCGGGAAACGTACATCGAAGGTGAACATGTAATAGTCCCGATACTTGCGGTCGGTGTTTTCGTAGAGATAGCCCACCTCGAAGTCCGGCTTCCCCTCACGGTTTGCGGACGCCACCTGCGCGTCCTGTTTTCGAATGGAGCTTGCATCGACCTGGATCTCAGGGTTCGTCTGCTTGACCATAGCCAGCAGTTCGTCGGAGGAGCGATTGAGCGGAGTTTCGATCAGGTCTTCCGTAACAATGTCGGGCGAGCCCTGGTCTCGACTAAGCAGCCCTTTGAGATGGGCCTGTATCTCTCCCATCTGCTGATGGTGCATCGTGATCTCTTTCAGGATCCTGGTTCGGTTCACCTGCGCCTGCAGGACATCCTGCTGCATCCCCTGGCCGACCTGATAGTGCGCCGTTGCATCCTGAATGAGTTGGTCAAGCACGGTTTCGTTTTGCCGGAGGATGCCAAGCGTCTGCTGCAGATAGGCCAATTGGAGATAGTCGGCCTTTACGGCGTCGGCAATGCTGGTCTTCGTGACTTCAACCTCGGCTTGCTTCGTGTCGGCATCGCGCTCGGCTACGGTCCGGCGCGCCCGCAGTTTCCCTGGATAGGGCATCTCCTGTGACGCTCCGACGCCGATGTAGACAAAATCGCTGTTGGTGTATCCAGCAAACGGCTTCGGACTGCCCACGCTGAACTGCTGGTAGGTGAATTTCGGGTCCGGCAATGTAGCCACCTGCGGCGCCATTTGCCGGGCAGCCCGCACGCCGTGATCGGCTGCTGAGATTTGTGGGTTGTTTGTCCCGGCCTCAGCTAAAAGCTGGGACAAGGGCGCGGGCGTACTCGCCACCGGCGTCTGCCCGAAGGCAGAAAATGCGGTGACCAGTACGAGCGTGGCGGTCAAAGAGACCATGCTCATACGGAAACTCCAATCTCAAATGCAGTTCAAGGCATTCGCCGAAACACGCAGACAGGCGTGCGCACTCGGTAAAAGTAGAGTGCGAGAGAGGAGCTGACTAGATTCTTAAGATGGAAATGGTCGCAGGTGGGGACTCTGGAGGAGAGTAGTCGGGGCGTTCGACCCACCCAGTGACAGTGGAGGCTGGATTCACCAGTTCAAAAGCAGCCAACCAGAGGACAGCAGCCACAACCGGGTGAAACGTCACCGCCTTCGTATCCAGCGCGTTATCGTGAACGCTCGGTAGGGTTTTTTGGCAGCAGCCATGCGACCCAGGCATGTTGTCCATCTGCCCGCATTGGTTCTTCATCATGCGGCAGCAGGCACGTTCTTCGGGGTTCATTTCCGTGCTGGAAACCACGCAGGCCATCGCCGGAGCCAGGCACGACACCAGCAGTAGGACCAGCACACCGAATTGCCGGAAAATACGCATCGCCATAATTAGACTACGTCTACCCAGACGTATTGAGCAAATGGCGATTCAGCACTCTTCCGCACCCGCAGGTTCCCCCGGGTCGT
>Ga0302182_10001856_pt1 | contig 10608 bp, 9 predicted proteins | sample I_Palsa_N3_1_FD_198781 | JGI IMG/M metagenome (GOLD analysis project Ga0302182, IMG submission 198781) | Peat permafrost microbial communities from Stordalen Mire near Abisko, Sweden - I_Palsa_N3_1 | ecosystem: Environmental > Terrestrial > Soil > Palsa > Peat permafrost | place: Sweden: Abisko...
TGATCGTCGCATAGTCGCACTGTTTTTGCTGGTGCTGGCGCTTCCAATGATCCTGGGCTTGGCGTGGCTTTTGCCACACCTGCTAAAGCCTGAGGCATGGGCAACTCGTGACTTTACGCTGAGTACTCGTTTGCTCAGCGAATCGCGCATCGTCGTCGATTACATTGTGTGGACACTGATACCCACGCCAAATGCATTGTCGTTCTATCACGATGATTTCTTAATATCGAATGGATTGCTGTCACCGTGGACCACACTTGCCAGCATCGTATTTCTTGCAGCACTAATTTCGCTGATATTTTGGTTGCGTCCACGCAGGCCATTAGCTGCTCTTGGTATTGCACTGTTTCTTGGTTGCCATTTACTTACCGGAACCATCATCCCCCTGGAACTGATCTACGAGCACCGTAACTACTTCGCCAGTTTTGGCTTATTGCTTGCGATCGTACCGTTGCTCGCAGCCCCACCTCTTCGCCTTGCAAAACGCGCGTCAGTTGAGGAAGAAGCAGCACACGATGTCACTCGTCAATATGCAATGGATGCAGCTAAAGCAGCCTTCTCGACTAAGACTAAAGTAGATCTCTATGATGCAGAAAGCTCATGCGGCCCGCTGCCATTGGCCTTTCCCCGATATACGCTGCTAACCGGACTAATTTTTTGCTGGACGGTGCTGACCGCTCTCACCGCTTACGCGTGGGGCAATCCGTTACGACTGGCAGAAGCGATGGCAGCACAAGCAACACTGTCTCCGCGAGCTCAGTACGAGTTGGCTCGTACCTACATCATTTATTCGAAGTATGACCCGAGCTCGCCTTTCACCAAGTTGGCCTATGCGCCACTGGAACGAGCGGCAAAGTTGCCGAAAGCAACCATTCTTCCTGAGCAGGCACTGATCTTCATGAACTCACGCATGCATTTGCCGCTGAAGGATGCGTGGTGGAATAGCATGATTTCAAAGCTAAAAGTTCATAAGCCTGGCGTGCAGGATGAAAGTTCACTGGAGTCGCTTACTCAATGCGCTCGTGAACACCACTGTGAGTTACCTCCTAAGCGCATGACAGAGGCATTTCTAACAGCGCTCTCCCATCCAAATCCTAGTGCGCGCTTACTAGCCATGTATGGCGACTATGCATGGAACGTGCTTGATGATAAAGCTCTCGGCCTACGCATGACCGAGCAGGCCTTGCAGACTTCACCGAACGAACCGGCATATCACATCACACTGATCCGCATGTTGGCAGCTGAGGGCCGCAACAATGAAGCCCTCAGCGCAATCAAACAGCTCGAAACATTAAACATTGCAGGCCGTCTGGACGATAGCATCGCCGAGCTGCGCGCACTGCCAAGCCTTCAATGAACTATCCGGTAGCGGAATACTTATTCCCGAACAAATAGGCTGGGCATTCATCGTAAGAACGGATTTCTTTACGAACTCTAAGCTCAGGAGAATGACATAGCTGGGAGGATCCAAATATGCTGCCACACTCAAGCAATACGTACAGGATCGAAGGAGTGATTGATCCGCCTCCTACATAGCAATATTTAAATCGAGGACACTCCAAGAATGATGCGCATCCTTTTGATAAGCACTTCTTATCCGCATGATTCTTCAGATTGGCGTGGAATTTTCATGCGACATCTGGTTGCTGCGCTCGCTCACGTACCAGGCACTCAGCTGTTAGTGTGGGCTCCCCCAGGTGAAATGCCCGAGGCCGCGACACCCGTCACCACCTCGGTGGAGGCTAGCTGGCTGGCAAAATTGATGGTTGTAGGCGGCATTTCGCATTTGATGCGCAGCGGTGGCAGCAAAGCCATGCTGGCACCGATTAAGCTTCTGCGCATGATCAGCGCCATCTATCGTCGTCAACACGACGCGGACCTGTACCACATCAACTGGTTGCAGTGCGCATTGCCTCTTCCGAGCAACGGCAAACCCGCATTGATCACGGTATTAGGCAACGATCTCAAGCTGTTGCGTTTTCCGTTCATGCGCAACTTGCTGCGCCGAGTCATGCGAAACCGACTGGTCGCTATTTGTCCAAATGGAGAATGGATGCTGGAACCATTACTGGCCGCATTTGGTGATATTGCCAAAGTGATTCCCGTTTCATTTGGCATCGATCCATGTTGGTATGCCATAGATCGCCAGCTGGTTAAGACAGGCCCCAAACGCTGGCTAGTGGTAACACGCCTTACGGCTGACAAGCTCGGCCACTTGTTTGAATGGTCGCAAGACTTCTTCAGCAGTGGTCATCGCGAACTGCATCTCTTCGGGCCCATGCAGGAAGATGTCAATGTGCCGGATTGGGTGCATTACCATGGCGTCGCAACACCCCTGCAATTAGCCGAAGAATGGTTTCCCACTGCATATGGATTAATCACGCTAAGCCGCCATGCCGAAGGTCGTCCGCAAGTCATGCTGGAGGCTATGGCAGCCGGATTGCCCATTATCGCGTCCCGCATGCCGGCGCATGCCACCATCGTCAATCATGGATGCACCGGAATGCTGTGTGAATCCCCGGAAAGCTATTTACACTCGCTCAAAACCCTAGAGGAAAGCACAATCAACCAGCGTTTTGGCGCTGCAGCGCGTGACTGGGCGAGCCGCGAGATCGGTACATGGGACGACTGTGCGGAACGCTACGCGAGGATATACCGAGTGCTATTGGGGAACGAAACAGATGAGTAACGACATACTGGTGATAGGCGCAGGCGGATTTGTCGGACAGCATCTGGTCCGCACTCTGGCCCGACTCGATGAAAAGGTCATTGCCGTAAGTCATCAGCCTATAGACTTCGGAACAGCCGGCGTCGAGTCGATTACCGGAGAACTGGATGAACCCGAGCAATTTTTGCCGCTCATTGCCCGCAGTCGATTAGTAATCCACCTAGCATCCAAGTCCACCCCGGGCAGTTCTGCCGGCAATACCATGATGGAATTACAGGGCAACCTGAAACCTACACTTGCCCTGCTGCAAGCACTACAGAATAAGCCGGATACGAATCTTCTCTATTTGTCTTCGGGGGGTAGTCTCTATGCGACGGAACCGAGTGATCTCACGACAGAAATTGCTAATCCTCATCCCCGTTCCTATCACGGCGCCGGAAAAATAGCCGCCGAACACTTCATCTATGCCTGGTGCAGTCAATACGGCAGCGCGGCGACGATATTGCGGCCATCAAATATCTACGGCCCTGGTCAAAAAGAACGTACTGGATTCGGTATTATTCCAGCAAGCTTCGGCAAGATCATTCGAGGCGAAACTCTCACAGTTTGGGGTGATGGCTCCGCTATTCGAGACTATTTGTACATCGATGACTTTGTAGTCCTTTGCATAGCGATTATTGGCGCACCCATGCCCGTCGGTGCCCGTGTGTTAAACGCTGCTAGTGCCACAGAAGTGAGCCTAAATGAGCTGTTCTCTGCTATGGAAAGCGTTACAGGATGTCAGCTACGACGCCAATACGATGAAAGTCGCGCAGTGGATGCCGCACGCGTAGTGATGGACGTGACGCGTGCCAAACTCCATTACGGCTGGACACCAACAACTTCGCTGTACGACGGATTAAAACAGACATGGGACTGGTTAAACACTACCCGGCACTAAGCCGTCCGACGAATCCCATCTGTTCAATCTGCGTCGCCAACTACAACGGTATGGCACTACTGAAGGATTGCCTCGACTCTGTGCTGAATCAGCAAGGCGAGCTGAATATTGAAATCATCCTCCACGACGACGGTTCGACAGACGATTCCGTGGCGTGGCTGCGAGACTGTTATCCACAAGTGGAGGTGTTAGCCAGCACAGACAATGTTGGCTTTTGCATCAGTAATAACCGTATGGTCGCACATGCCCGCGGTGAGTACATCCTGTTGCTCAACAACGATGCGGCGCTTTACTTAGATGCTCTATCAACTTTATTAGATATAGCAAAAAAGCAAACGCCCTCAGGCATCTTGACCTTACCTCAATACGACTGGAATACGAGTGAACTCGTTGATCGTGGATGCCTCCTAGATCCATTCTATAACCCCGTACCGAATCTTGATCCCAATCGTCAGGATGTCGCGATGGTCATTGGTGCCTGCCTGCTCATGCGACGTTCGCTATGGAATGAACTTGGTGGCTTTCCCGAATGGTTCGAGTCCATCGGCGAAGATCTATATATATGCTGCATAGCGCGATTAATTGGATCAACCGTTCAGGTTACCCGGCAAAGCGGCTACCGCCACAGACAGGGTGCCAGCTTCGGTGGCAATCGCGTGGCATCCGATGGACTGAATACTACATTTCGCCGCCGAAGATTGAGCGAAAGAAACAAGACATCCGTAATGGTGATAGCTACACCTTCGATACTTATGTGGCCGTTGCTGACTTTGCACGTTGTCATTCTTCTCCTCGAAGGCACCGTAATCACAGTGGCTCATCGCAATCCACGGGTGTGGAATGACATCTACCGCCCCACCTTAAAATCTACATTTGTTGGTTTCGAAAGCCTTCTCAGGCGACGCCTATCTGCACAAGCAAACAGAAAAATCAGCCTCGGCGGCTATTTAAGCTGTTTCGTAAGACTGCCACAAAAGCTTCGTTTGCTTCTGAAACATGGAGTGCCAAAGATTCATTGACTGCCTCAGCCTAGCGTTGCCTGTTTTATTGGACAAGTTAATTAAGTCGGTTCAACCCCATTCTAAATAATACAGCCCCTTAGATTCGTACTCTATGCTTATAGACTCTTTGGCTTGTGCTGATTGTCTGGATATCGCCCCATACGTCCTTTCAAGCCATCCGACAAACCGAGCATTGCCATACGCAATGTCTGCAGTTTCGCATTGCCAAATACACCGTGGCCATATAAAAACTTTATCCAGTATAAAAAATTGCGTAACTTCCAATGCCAAGGTATGAAACGCATTTTGCAGAGCACTATAAAATTGCGGACGCGGTAGTACACTCGAAGCGGGCTATAGAGATTTTCAAGATGCCAGCCGAAATACCAAACTTTCAACTGCGCATCGCCCATACGATGCACCATCCTAGCTGAAGCGATACCATAGAGCTTGAAACCAGCAGCACGTATTCGATGACACCATTCGATGTCCACGTGATCAATAAAAAAATCTTCGCGCATTGGTCCAGCCGCAACATATGCAACAGCTGGTATCAAAGTACCCGAGGTTATTAGCGACAACGCTTCAACGAGCGGCCTCTTGGCACTAGCCCGCAACTGGCGGTAGAAAACCTTCCCTGGAGATTGCGCTTGAAATGGGAAAGTGATTCCGGTGCTTGCATCGGTGTAAGTCGGCCCGACTCCTCCTACGGCCACGCCTTGTTTAGAAAGATTCTGCGCAGCAAGTAGCAGATTGGCAACCATGGCCGGCATCGGCAGGCTGTCTTGGTCGCTAAGCAGAACATAATTTGCACCATCTCGAAAAGCCAATTCAATACCGATGTTTAATGCCTTGGCGATACCGAAGTTATCGCCAAGGCGTATCAACTTAACCTGCGGCAAAGCCAGTTCGCGCAGTAGATCTTCCATGCGAATATCCGCAGAAGGCGTGTTATCGATAATCAGTACACAGCTCACTTGTGGAACCAACGCCTCCAACAAATCTATTAGAGGCTGCGGCTGTGGCTGATAGGTCACCACCACAGCATTTATTCGCTCAGCCCGATCGTCTATCACGGTAATTTGAGTGCACTCAGCGTGAGAAATTCGCGTCTGTTCGGCCGGAGCATCTCCTTCAGCTCATCAGATATCGCAGCGATAGATGGCACAACTTGATGGATAGCGTCCTGTGCACACCGCCCACTCCTAATTGCGCCGCTTTCCGCGTATATCGAGAAGAGTGCCATGCCATGCCAATGCTGTTTGATATGCTTGAAGCCCGCTTTTGTGAGACTTTCACGAAGAGAACAAGGGTTGAACAGAACCAGATGCCGAGGCGGATCCAAGTCTCGCCAATTACGGCCAAATCGCTTTGCGCCACAGCTATAAAGGTTCGGCGTATCCAACCATAAGCGACCACCGGGTCTAAGCATACGGTAGAGGTCCTGCAGCAGCGCGATGGGATTATGCACGTGCTCAATGACGTGACTCAACGTGATCACATCATACTGTTGACTTGTTGCGGATAGCTCAGCAGCCGATGCTCGTGACACATTGAGTCCGCGGGCGCGAGCGACTTCAACCGCCTTGGGATCAAAGTCGATCCCTTCAGCGTTCCATCCCATTTCACTGGCAATTTTTAGAAACCCTCCGTTTCCAAACCCAACATCCAGCAATCGGCCGCCATCAAGAGGCGGGCGCGGCAAATGACGGCATTGCGAGTCAGCTTTCGCACGCAAGGAGGGCAGCAACGCGACCAACCAGCGCCCACCAAATACCACGGGCTGCCGAGCAAGTCCAAAGCGTACGTTTTTATAATCATTCTGCATCGCATGGAGTAGGCGAATCAGAAAGTTTTTCGGCTGAGCTGTTACCTCATCCTCGGCAACATGGGTGTAGTAACTTTCATAAGCTCTTCCGATACTGTCTTGAGTAGGTCTCGGGTCAAGCCACGCAGATCGACAATCGCTACAGCTATACAGTGACCATGGTCCCGGCGCGACTGCAAACACCCGATCGGTCAATTCGTCGTAGAGCTTGCTGCGTTGATGGCTCCCACATACTGGACAGTCAGGCACATGCTCCAAGTCATCGACAGGCCAAGATTCAGTTTTTATATTCATGCGATAAGTGGTGTAGAAAAACGCCATTTCCTGTAAAGCCGAACCAGCATAATTGCGCAACTTGCAAGCACACAGATGACGACTGGTGCAAGCACGAACAGATTATAGGTAAATAGCGGCAAGAGCAGAACGCAGCTAGAAATCACACCCAAGCCAAGCGCTTGTATCAAGACCGTCCGCTGGCCATGCTGGAGGAATACGGCCCATCCATAGAGCATGCCCGTATCCAGAACCACGCGCAGCGTCCAGGCGAGCGCAGCACCATAAACACCCCAATTTGACACAGCCCAGATGAGCAGCCCTATAAAAAATGGCAACTCAAGAAGATGCAGCTTCGCCGTAAGATCCGAGCGCCCGAATGCCTGAAGGAGAGCATAAGGCACATGCGCCGTACTATTTACAAAAATCCCAACGACCATCAATTGAAAAATTGGCAGTACGGGGATCGCGAAAGAATGCCCTAACCATAGCGTGAGCAATTGCTTGGCAAAAATTGATGCAACGAGTAGTGGCGGCAGCATAAAAGTGATGATCACTTCCGCTGACGCCAAAACCAAAGTTGCTGAACTTCCAGGCTTTGACTGCCCTTCTGCAAGAGCAGGAAAAACCGCAGCCATTCCCATGGCTGGCAGTGACGTCAATCTGAAAAGTGCGTCATAGGGAACGGTGTAATACGCCACTGCCGCAGGAGGGAATAAGCTCGCGAGATAAAAGCGATCAGCGTAGACCATGAGCGGACCTATGATATTACTTACCGACAGCCAGCCCCCAAAACGCAGCATGTGCCGCAGATCCTCGCGATGGTGACGGTGATGGGCAGGTTTGGGCAGGGCTTTGCGTAGGAGGCGCAACCACACAACCACTGCGAGTACACGGCTGGCAGCAAGTGCAGCGGTCACCCAACCCAGATCTGATCGCCATAGTGCGACGAGAGCGGGAGCACCAAATTGCACCACGCTAAGCACAGTGCGCTGGATGCTGACACGGCGAAATTCCTGCAAACCCTCTAAAGCACCCAATGCCCCGGTGGCGACCAGTGCGAACGGCATAGAAAGAACAACTGCGCGCAGGCCGGCTACGGTCTCGATAGCTAGCTCTCCTTTCAGCCTGAAAAGCTGATGCACTACTGGCGGCACTATCCACCAGAGAAGCAAAATCCAAAGCACACCAAATACAGCGAGTAAACGGAGCACATACCATACTAATGCGGCAACCGCGATACGCGGACGCCCATTGCCGAGTGCACTTGATATTGTTTGAGTGAGCGAACGCCCCAGCCCCATATCAAGCAAGCCTGAAAATCCAATCAAACCAAGAGCAAGAGTAAACACTCCAAGCCGCGCAGATCCCATGGCATGCAACAGCACTGGCAATGCGACTAGTCCCACCAACAAGGTCGCAAATGTTCCCATGACATTCCAAAGAACGTTATAGGCGACTTTGGCGCTCACGGTTGAGCCTTCAAAGCTTTTGCGCATGCATGCATAGATCTATCGAAGAGATCAATTCGATTGAACGCCCCATCAGCTGCATTAAGTTCGATGAGAGTTTGTTGCATTAAATTTGACGCACAAGCTAAAAGCATCAAGCATCACGACGATACGTCAGTGCCGTGATCTGCTCAGAAACCAGTCCAATCAAAAATATGATCACTGCAGCGCTCCACATCAAGGTGCTACCGTTGGTAAGCCTTCCTTGATGAGTGAATGTCCATGCATAGTTCACGCAGCCCAGCAGAAAAAAAATTGCACTAACTGGCACAAATAGCTTCAATGGCGAATACAGTGTTGCGATCTTGAAGATAATCAACAGAAAGCGTATGCCGTCACGCAGAGGCTTGATGTGGCTTTTACCAATTCTTTGGGCTGCCTTGATCGGCACGTATGCAACCGGATAAGCGCTACGGAAAAATGCCATCGTGCTGGTGGTGGGATAGCTGAAACCGTTCGGCAGCAGGTGGATGAACTCGCGGAACTTGTCCGCACGCACGACGCGAAAGCCGGAGGTGAGGTCAAGGACAGGATGACCGGTCATGCGCGTGGCCAGCCAGTTGTACAAGGTGTTGGCCAGACCGCGACCGACGCCGGCTTGGCTACTCCAGTCGCGTGCGCCAACGATCATGTCGTAACCCTGGTCGAGCTTGCCAAGCAGGCGCGCGATATCGGCCGGATCGTGCTGACCGTCACCGTCCATTAACACGAGGATGTCGCTGGTCGCGGCGCGAGCACCGCGCTTGATCGCCGCGCCGTTGCCCATGGAGTACGGTGATGAGAGACAACTCACACCATTGCTAGTGCAGATGTGTCGGGTGTCGTCCGTGGAACCGTCGTCGACCACGATGATTTCGGCGTCGGGATGGGCCGCGCGCAGACGTGGCAGCAGAGTAGCCAACGCAGGCGCTTCGTTTTTCGCGGGAAGGATGATACTCAGGCGGTTCAACAGGTGACTCCCCTCGGGTGAATGGGAATCATAGCGTGAAGGTTGGGTGGTCGCTTGATGGGGCATCGGAGTTTACGGACTTCGAAAGTTTCGGGATGCAGCGAGCCTCATGCTCATTTGTGAAACTCCAAGGCTGCTGGCTTCGCAGGGCGGGCACGGCCCGCAGGCTCCAACTTCTGCAGTGAATGGGGCTCTCCGGCGTGAACCAGGGCAACACGAGTGCTTGCGTGTGTTGCTGGCGACGAAAGTGGCAGCTCGTGCTCGCCCTACCAGACTTGGTCGCGGTTGTGAGAAAAGCATCGCGTACAGGGTGCGCTCCTACGAGACTAAGGAAGGGGTAGGGGATCTTGTGCTTCGCATCACCGTTGCTGCTCCGACTTGCAGGCAAAGGATGACCTGAAGCCCGAACTGCGGTAGATTCAACCACATACAGGTAGGGGGCCAGAAACCATGTCATTACAATTGCAGCCGTCGCTAGTGGGCCTGTCAGGCATGGCCCGCCGACTGGTTTCCGAAGGCATGCTACCTGAAGCCGATGTGCGCAAGGCGATGGCAGATAGCGTCCAGAACAAGGCTAGCCTCGCCTCCTGGTTACTCGATCACGGCCTCGTCGAGAGCATTCAGCTGACGCAAATTGCTTCGGCCGAATTCGGCATGCCGATGATGGATGTGGCGTCGCTCAATCAGGCCAATATGCCGCTCGATCTGATCAGCGAAGCTTTGATCAGCAAGCATCAGGCGTTGCCGTTGTTTCGCCGTGGCAAACGTCTGTTTGTCGGCATTGCCGATCCTATGCAGTCGCATGCGCTGGATGAGATCAAGTTCCACTCCAACTGCATGGTCGAGCCGATCCTTGTCGAGCGCGGCTCATTGACGAGAGTGATCGAGAGCCTGCTCAACAACATGCGGGACACCATGCCCGATTTGGGCGGCGGCGATTTGGAAGGCCTGGATCTCGAGGGTGGCGATGACGAGGCAGAACAGACTGGCATCGATGCGAATGCCAATGACGATGCGCCAGTCGTCAAATTCATCAACAAGATTCTGGTAGACGCCATCCGTCGCGGCGCCTCGGATATCCACTTCGAGCCGTTTGAGACGCAGTATCGGGTTCGTCTACGCATGGACGGCATGCTGAAGGCCGTAGCCAGTCCGCCGATGAAGATGGCCAACCGTATCTCGTCGCGCCTGAAAGTCATGGCACAACTCGACATCGCCGAAAAGCGCACGCCACAGGACGGCCGAATCAAGCTGAACCTGTCAAAGACGCGCGCGATCGACTTTCGTGTCAGCACCTTGCCAACACTGTTCGGCGAAAAGATCGTGTTGCGTATCCTGGATGGTTCGTCGGCCAAGATCGGCATCGAGAAACTCGGCTACGAGCCGGATCAGCAGCAGCTGTTTATCGACGCCATCCACAAGCCTTACGGCATGGTGC
>Ga0302182_10001857_pt1 | contig 10606 bp, 7 predicted proteins | sample I_Palsa_N3_1_FD_198781 | JGI IMG/M metagenome (GOLD analysis project Ga0302182, IMG submission 198781) | Peat permafrost microbial communities from Stordalen Mire near Abisko, Sweden - I_Palsa_N3_1 | ecosystem: Environmental > Terrestrial > Soil > Palsa > Peat permafrost | place: Sweden: Abisko...
CGATGGGGATAGGTATCTGGTCGATGCACTACATCGGCATGGAAGCGCTCCAGCTTCCGGTTCCCGTGAAATATGATTGGCCCACCGTTTTGTTGTCGATGGCCGCAGCGGTTTCCGCTTCAGCCATAGCTCTCTTTGTAGTGAGCCGGAAGACGATGAAGATTTCGGCCGCCATCACCGGCAGCATTCTTATGGGTGGTGGAATTGCGGCCATGCATTACATCGGCATGGAGGCTATGCGATTGCCCGCAATGTGCAGCTACTCTTCGGGTTTGGTGGCACTGTCCATAGTCCTCGCCATCGTAATATCCTTCGTTGCCCTCTGGTTGACGTTTGCCATGAGAGGGCAAACGAGGACGTGGAGCTGGCAGAAGTGCGGAAGCGCAATGCTGATGGGTCTGGCGATTCCTATCATGCACTACGTGGGTATGGCTGCTGTTCGCTTCATGCCTGCCTCAACACCGGCTTCCGAGTACGTACACGCTGTCAGCGTCTCTGAGCTTGGACTAGCTGGTATAGCCCTCATCACGGTCATCGTTCTGGGCCTGGTGTTTCTGATGTCATTGCTGGATCGCCGCTTTTCTCTTCAAGCCCTCGAACTTGAGTTGAGCGAACAACGCTATCAAATGGCGACGGAGATGAACAATGAACGCGAGCGGGCGAAGATCGCCGAGGCAGGAAGTCAAGCTAAGAGCGAGTTTCTTGCAAACATGAGCCATGAGATTCGCACGCCCTTGAACGGCATCATCGGAATGACCGACCTTGCACTCGAAACCGAGTTGACACGGGAGCAACGAGACTATCTCGAGACGGTCAAGCTGTCTGCAGACTCATTGCTCAACGTGATCAACGACATCCTCGATTTCTCTAAGATCGAGGCTGGCAAGGTGGACCTCGAAGAAATCGATTTCGACCTGTGTAACTGCATTGAGGGAGCGCTGAAAACGCTGGCCTTGCGTGCCGACGAAAAGGGCCTCGAACTACTGTGCGAGGTTTCGCCCGAACTACCAGAAGTGGTTACCGGTGATCCAGGGCGTATTCGTCAGATATTGATCAACCTTGTTGGGAACGCATTGAAGTTCACGTCGGAAGGCGAGGTTAGTCTAAGAGTTCAGGCCGATCTGATAGAGAAAGGCGGCACAACCCTCCACTTCATTGTGTCCGATAGTGGCGTAGGTATCGATCCTTCGAAGCTTAAAACAATTTTCGACTCGTTCAGTCAGGCTGATACTTCGACAACTCGAGAGTACGGAGGAACCGGCCTCGGGCTTACTATTTCCAAACGCTTAATTGAAATGATGGGCGGCCGCATCTGGGTCCAGAGCGAGCTAGGTGTGGGATCCCGTTTTCATTTCACGACGAGGCTGAAGATCACTATGGAGAGGCCTATTGTGCTCGAAAGCTCGGCTGCTCCCGTGATACTGCGTGGAGTCAGAGTTCTGATTGTAGATGACAATCGCACAAATCGAAGAATTCTTGACGGTCTGGTGAAACGATGGGGGATGAATCCAACTTCAGCGCCCGATGGAGAAAGGGCACTGATTGAGCTGTCGACGGCACGAGAGGCTAATGACCCCTATGGCCTCATCCTGACGGACATGCATATGCCCAAAATGGACGGATTTCGCTTGGTTGAACACATCAAAGAAAGGCCGGAGTTATCTACTGCGACGATTATGATGCTGACTTCCGGTGGCCAACGGGGAGATGCTGCTCGTTGTGAAGAGTTGGGGATTGCAGCCTACCTTCTAAAACCCGTGCGCCAGTCAGAGCTACGAGAAGCCATAGCGCGGGTCTTGGGCGCGAAAGAACAAGGAGCTATTCCGATGATTACTCGATACTCGATGGAAGCGGACGCCGATCCTTCGAAAAGTTTGGAAATTTTGCTGGCGGAAGACAATCCGGTCAATCAAAAATTGGCGATACGACTACTCGAAAAGCGCGGCCATCACGTTGCCATCGCGTCCAATGGGAAGGAAGCACTTTCGGCCTTGGAGAAAAAGCACTTTGATCTGGTGCTGATGGATGTGCAGATGCCTGAGATGGATGGGCTCGAAGCGACGAGGCTGCTCCGCGAGAAAGAGAAGAGCTCTGGGCAACACCAAGCGATTGTTGCCATGACGGCATTGGTGATGAAGGGTGACCGCGAGCGGTGCATGGCAGCTGGCATGGACGGTTATCTTTCTAAACCAATCCGTCAGCAAGAGCTTGATGATGTGTTGGATACCTATGTGGCTTTCGACCGTCCAAACCTTTTCCTATCGAAGCCGGACGATTTGCCGGGAACCTCCGTCTGTGTCGAAGAGCTGCTCGAGCGTATAGACGGCGATCGCGGCTTCCTTTCGGAGCTGCTCGTATTATTTCTCGGTGACTATCCGACACAGATTCAAAGTGCACGAGAAGCAATAGCTATTAACGATGCTGCCGAATTGCAAAGGGTAGGACACGCGCTAAAAGGTGCATTAGGAAATCTCGCGGCCCCTGTTGCGTCGGGGATTGCAGGCGAGCTCGAGTCGATGGGGCGAAGCGGCAAGATTTCACTTGCCGGGGCCCGAGTCGATGACTTGGAAGCAGAATTGACGCGAGTGATTGAAACGTTGAAAGAGATGAGTTTGGAGGTGGCGAAGTGAAGATTCTACTTGCAGATGATGATCCGGTTTCGCGTCGCCTGATGGAACGCATGCTCCAACGTGGTGGTTACGAGGTCATTACAGTTGAAAATGGCAGGGAGGCAGCGCGTGAGCTGACCGCTGCAGGAGGACCTCGTCTCGCATTGATCGACTGGATGATGCCTGAATTAGACGGACCAGCTGTCTGTCGTGAGGTGCGGAGCAGGATCGACGGGGCCTATGTTTACATCCTGCTTCTGACGTCGAAGCAATCGAGTGAGGATATCGTGAAGGGCCTCCAGGCCGAAGCGGACGATTACCTTACAAAGCCATGCCACCCCGCAGAATTGAAGGCAAGGCTGCACACTGGCCGACGAATTCTCCAACTCGAAGATAAGTTGGTGGAAGCACGGGAGGACATGCGCTTCAAAGCGACTCATGATGCATTGACCTCATTGTGGGACAGAGGTGCCATCCTTGCGTTGCTCCGAAGCGAACTGAGCCGCTCAAAACGAGAACATTCCTCGGTGTCAGTGCTACTCTGCGATATCGACCACTTCAAACAGGTTAACGATGTGCACGGTCATCAGGTTGGTGACGAAGTGCTCGAAGAGGTATCAACACGTCTTCTCGATGCAGTTCGACCATACGATGCCGTCGGTCGTTATGGAGGCGAAGAATTTTTAATCGTATTGAACGGCTGCAGTGCAGAGGACTTGGAAGTGCGTGCTGAGCAGGCGCGGAAAGCAATCTGTGGACGCGTTTTCTCGACAAGCGACGGATCCATTTTGGTATCGATGAGCATAGGCGCAATCACTATCCAGGATTGGGACAAGACGGATGCCATTCAACCATTTCTGAAAGAGGCCGACGAAGCGCTCTATCGAGCAAAGGCAGCCGGACGCAACCGCGTAATTTGTGCGAACACTTTAGTTGCCTAATGACTGCTAAGCCGCCGAAGAGAGTCGGGTTATGGACCTGACCAACCGAAGCAGAGTCGTTCAACGCTTGCCATCGGCCGCCTGATGGAACCAGTAACTTCCGGCAGTGCCGAGGCCAACCGCCAATAATCAGATTTTCTGATGATGTCGGGGAATGTCTAAGCCGACATTTGAAGAGGATCGACGACTGGGAGCGCTATGACCGTTGGTGATCCGTGTCAATGCTACTACTCAGACCGGTCATAATCTTCTGAGCAATCACAAACTCAAGAGCAGGAACCATGGGCCCCGACACGGTGAGTTCATCATCCTTGCGAAGAAATTCTTCTTGGTCGTCCTCTCCGATCACAAGCTCATCACGTTCACACCATCAGCGAATACTACGCCATCATCTGTGAGGAATTGCCATCGCTGATGGCCCCGAATCGGGAGCTCGCATCGGAAGAACAGTACCTTCGGACGTACTGTCATACATTCCCTGCCACTGCCTTCGCTGCGCGTTCATGCTTGAGAAAGCGGATGCATCACACTTCGTCACAATCATCGAAAACTTGTGCGGCGCGTCATCAATCACGCGACGTAGTTCCTCGGCGGGTAATGGATGGCCATAAAGCCACCCCTGGCCGCGTTCACATCCCAGACGTAACAATATCTCCGCCTGTTCATTCGTTTCGACCCCCTCAGCCAAGGCAACGAGACCGAGGCCGCGCCCCAATCCGACAATCGCCGCCACGATCTTCCGGCTGGGGACGTTATGCGTCATTGAAGCGACGAAACTGCGATCGATCTTTAGTTCGTCAAACGGCATCACCGGAAGATGTCGTAAACATGAAGAACCCGTCCCGAAGTCATCGAGCGATAGTCTGCATCCCATCGCCTTCAGTTCACGGGCAATCGTCTGCGCGCGTTCAAGATTGTCGACAAATGCACTCTCAGTGATCTCAACTGTTAGCCTTTCAAGCGGAAATCCGGTCCCGTCCACCGCATCTCGAATCTCCTGCGGAAGTTTTAGATCTCGCAGTTGTATGGACGATACGTTGACCGAAAGCCCCAGCATCTCCGGAAGAGCAGATGTTGCCAGAAAAGCCTTTCGTAGAATATCCCGCATTAGCTGGCCCGCTAGACCGTGTCTTTCTGCGAGAGAAATAAAATTTTCCGGCAATACGAAGCCAGCCTTGGAGTGTTTCCAGCGTGCCAAAATTTCGAACCCGGTCAATTGACCGCTTTGCAGCTCTACTATTGGTTGAAAGCAAGGTACGATCTCATCATTATTAAGTACTCGGCGAACGATGTTGATGTTGATCGGCATGCGCTGGACTATATACCTTTAGTAACCACATGTCTGCTGATAAGTGACTAATATGATGTCTCACATCGCTTTTATCGCCGCGCCGCGCTTCTCACATCCGCTGCAGGGCAGCATGTCATGGTATGGGTCGCTTGCGATCTCGGCTGGCCACCAGCGTCCCGTTCGCGCTTTGCCGGTCGTTTCTTATGAGGCCCGTTGACCTTCATTTGGGCCATAAATCAAAGCGTGAGGTAAGCATTATTGGCTTGGAGCCGCGCACGCACTTGTTGCGAGGGCCTGTTATCTCCTTGAGAACAATGATGAGGCCAAGATGTGTATCGAATTGCAGATTCTTTCCCAGTGGGAGCGCGTATAGTCAGGTCTTCGGAAGATTGATTTAGGCGCGATCCGCCCAATGATTCAAGGCCAAGACAGAATGGTAATTCAGCTATGACAGCTCTCTACGGTTGTGACGCGCAGACGGACACGGAAAGTACAGTGGCTTCGATGCTGACGGAACTCATCTGCTCTCTCGTCGACTGTCCCGATCGCGTTCGTGTGTCTGGAGTGGGTAGCGGGGAGGATACCGAATTCGTCGTCGAACTCGAGTCGGTTGATCTCGGCAAGTTCTGCGGAGAAAACGCGCGAACTGCCCAGTCTTTGCGTGTGATCGTGCGGGCCATCGGGACCAAAGACCACCGTAATTTTTCTCTTTCTTTCACCGATCGGCCATCCCCGCTGCTGTCAAACTGAATCTCAAGTGGAAGGTTGGTCGAGGAGTTTTCGAAAAGTGAGGTTCCCTTGATATGTAGGTTAGCTTTCGGTCTTGCCAGCGACGATCTCTTCTTTGTAACGGCTAATCTTCAGCGTTTGGTGGTTGAGGACCTGCGCAGCGAATCCAAAGTCACAACCTTTCGGAACGAGAATGAGTTTCTGGAACTCCTGATCGCAGCGGATCTCGGAAAAGAGCACACCCTACGGTTGATTCTGGCTGTTCTGCGGTCAGTCTCCACGCCGACGGCTCCTCCGGCATGGATCGACGTGGACCTGACACCAAACCAAATCGACCGACTTCAGCTCTATGGGGCGTTGAATCGCGACTTGAACGTTGGCTCCGTTGAAGCCAATGACCTGCAACTAACAGGTCTCGAGTTCGGGCCGCAGTTCTACGATCTGCTGATGCAGGCTCCTGTTTCAATTGCGATGCTGCTGGGGACTGAGCACCGCTTTGCCTTTGTCAATAAACGATACTCGGAGTTGATCGGCGCCAAATCAATTTCGAATGTGTTGGGTAAGACCATGATGGAAGCGTTTCCGGAGTTGCAGGAACAGGGCTTCATCGATCTATTAGATCGAGCATATGAGACGGGCAAACCTCTTGTGCTTACGGAACGCCGCTGTACTTTTTTTCGTGGGACCACGGGCGCGATGGAGGAGGGCCATTTCGATTCAGTGTTACAACCGATTCGCAATGCGCTTGGAGAGATCCGCGGAATTATGATTCAGACAACGGATGTGACGCAGCAGGTGTTGGCGCGCGGGGTCCGGGAAAACCGAGAGACGCTTCTATATCGTCAATGGGCAGAGCTTAACTCCATTTACGACAATGCGCCGATCGGCTTGGTTCTGATAGATACGAAGGACTTCCGCATTCTGCGCTTGAACGAGAGGCAGGCGACGCTTATGGGAGGAAGAGCGGCTGATTTTCTCGGTAAGCCGATATGGGACGTCGTGCATGACATCCCCGAACTTCCGGAGCTATTCGACAGAATCATTGCAGGGCAGATGGTTGACAACCATATTCTGGAGGGCGAGTTAGCTTCGTCGCCCGGCGTGCATCGATACTGGTTGGTCAACTATGCCCCGACATACTCCGAAGATGGAAAGGTAGAAGCGATTACTGCCGTTTCGCTAGAGATATCTTCGCAGACCAAAGCGGACATTTTGCTTTGTCCGAAGGAGCACTGGTACGCCCACAAGATGAGTGAAGTTCACGTCCTAGGCGTTTGAGGTGTAGGCAGCTCCGCCAGCGTGACGAAAGAGAAGTGGGCAGCAAACACCAAAATGATCCGTGAAATGGCGCAATGAGCTATCTGTCTTCGCTATTGACTGTTTTCGTAATCAACGCGTTCTGCGATTGATGAGCCGCGAACCAATGTTGTTGAAAATGGCCCTGAGCGCATCACCGTCGGCGGCAGCTAGCATTTGCGTATTGTTGTGTGCAAGCGGATAATCCACGCAGGTGTGGCGCTTGCGCCCCACCTAGAGCTGTTACAGCTTTCCACACGAACCTATTCCAGAGATTTTGTACGGTGGCACCGTCAAGCCGCGGGAAAAGGTGCAGAGTTGCTTCGTTGGTGCGTCTACTGTCAGGGATTTCAGGGCGAGGTACCGCCCTATGCGGACTTGAACATCACGCACGGGATGTGCCCGCAATGCAAAGCGCAGGGTCTTGTAAGCCTGGAAGCGGGTGTACAGCAGTCCCAATTCATACAGAAGATCCAGGATGAACTGATGAGAGTCGGCCGACTGGGCGATGTGCAGGCAGCTCAGGGAATCATCGCTCAGGCAGTATATTCAGGGCTTCGCCAGGTAGACATCATGGTTGGCCTCATTGCGCCTTTGCTCTACATCATTGGAGCGCAGTGGGAACAAGGAAACGTGAGTGTCGCCGAGGAGCACCGTTTCACTTTGTTCTGCGAAAACGTCTTCCATGTACTGAACAACGGGTCGAAACGCACCAATCCGGAGGGCGATGCAACAATCAAGCCGACGGTGGTGCTAGTTAATGCCTACGGAAACAATCACACGCTTGGCCTCAGGATACTTGCAATGTGGCTGAGGTCGAAGCATATCGACGCACAACTGCTCGAGCCAACGCCGGCGCCGATCGAACTATTATCACTTTGCCGACAACAGCGTCCCGTCGCAGTACTCATTTCATTGGCGCTCCCTGAACAGCGACCAGGCGTCGTAATCCTCAGCGAAGCACTGGCATCCGTCAGCGAGTACAAACCCATCGTTGCGGTTGGCGGCTACGCAGTAAAAATGGGCTTGACGACTCCGATTCAAGGCACCCAGTTCGTGACCGACATAACTTATTTGGTGGATTTTCTGCGGCAACTTCCTCCAAATTGACGAGCAACTTAGAGGCTTCTTGGCTTGGAATGATCGAAGACCAGCCCGCCTGTAATGGACCGGCTGGGGAATGAATATACGTTCCAAAGGTGTTGTTCGCTTCGAGATTTACATACGATTCTCAGGGCACAAACCGCTGAAAACCATGGGCGATTGAGTGGTTTGCACTTCTTTACTGCTTTCACCGAAGGCGTCTTGCGTCGTCTATCAGCTTCCTGCGCTGCCTCGCGATCATACATGCAGTGTCTGAGAGTGCTGCCGCTGGAGACCCTGGTGCAGTAGCTGTGGGCTGAGTTGTGGGAATTCCGCGAAGACTGATTGAGGAATGCGCCCAACTTCCGCTGCCGGTACGTGGGACGCTAGCCGTCATGGTTTGATTGCAGGACGTGGGTCGGTGTCGCCCTCATACGGAGAAAACGGTGGTGGTTGATCGAGAAGAAACGATCGAATCAGTACGGTGAGCTTCTCCGGCTGCGAAAAGTTGATGAAATGCCCCGATTCTGTGAAGTAGTAGTTATGCAGACCGGGGATAGATTGTTTGTACTGCGACTGCTCCGTCCAGGGCACGAAATCACATTGGCTCGTCAGCATGATGGCGGGAGCATGCACCCTGCCGAGCTGAGAGCGAACATCCATCTTCGGATCGTTCAGTTCGCGTCCAGCAACAAGCAAGGGATAGGCATTCATTCCGGCAAGGTTGACAGGCGTAAAGCCGATGAGAAGTTTGCTACGCTCGCCCTCACAAACGAGCTCTCCCGGATCGTTGACCGTCATGATCCAGTCGCCAAACTCATCCTGTGGCACCAGATTTGCAGTAGCGACAACACTGACGTGCGACAACATGATGGCTGCCATGATGCGCGTCGGAGGGAGCGCCATTTTGACCCTTGCGGTCCTTTGATCTTCAAAAGGCGCAGATTTCCAATCCCATATACCGCCCGGCGAATGAAAGACAAGGTTGGCAACGTGGTCTGGATATGCCGCAGCGTAGTGCGCAATGAGTGTGCCACCCCACGAGTGGCCGATAAGAATGAGTCGTTCGGCGCCGATCTGCTCACGGATCGCTTCAAGGTCGGCAACGAATCGCTCCACGGTGTAGTTGCTTCCTTGGGCAAACTGACCGGACAAGCCGGAGCCAGCCTGATCGAAGAGATAGACGCGGAATCCATCCTGTGTGAACTGGCTGTAGAAGGCATGGTCTGTATCGAAGGCGCGAAAACCCGGCCCCCCGTGCACAAAGACGATCGGCTCGGGCTTCACCGGCATACCGGCGGGAGGATCGTACACGCTATACGCAATGTGAGAGCCCGTCGAAAGGTTCCAGTATTGGGTATTCGCGCGCGGCACGGGGGTGTAATGCGGATAATGGATAGGACGTTCCTCCATCACCAAAGGGGCGAGGTTCCTATGGCTCCTGGCACGAAGGCGAAGCTGCGCAATCAGTTGTCATGCCTCTACTCCCACGCCATTCGTCACGAACTCGCCGACACCGATCCCATCAAGGGTCTTGTGAAGGGTTCAGGAGTGCGGCAGAGTTCGAAGCGGGTAAACATTCCGGACATCCTTACGCTCGCAGAGATGCAGGCCATCCTCGCCGGTCTGACCGATCCTATGCATCGCATCGCCGTCCTGATCGCCGCCGTCACGGGCCTGCGCCGGTCCGAGATCAGAGGGCTTAAGTGGTCTGATTTTCTGATTGAGGAACTGTGGCTCAAATTAAAGCGGGGTATCGTACGCAAAGACCAGACAAGGTTGAAGACGGAAGGCAGCCGGAAGGGTGTCCCGCTGACTCAGGACTTAGCTGATGCAGTGATGGAATGGCGTAGGGTCTGCCTGTACATGACTGGGTATTGGCCTCCCCTGAGATGAATGGTGATTCACCGGTGTGGCTCGACGTCATGATGGATAACTACATCAAACCGGCAGCAACCGCAGCAGGCATAACCAAGACCATCGGGTGGCACACGTTCAGACGCTCCCTGGCATCGATCCTGGCTGCCAAAGGGGAGCAGGTGAAGGTGGTTCAGGAACTCCTGAGACATTCCAACTCGGCAATTACAAAAGACCTGTATCAGCAAGCAGGCGCAGACGCGAAACGTACGGCTCAGGGCCACGTGGGTGGTCTCTTCGTGATCAAGAAGGCGAGCTAGAAAACAGCTGATCGCATGCAAAAGCCCTCCGACGTCGGAGGGCTTTCTTTTAGCTCGACTGCAGGCTGAAGTCGACGCTACTATTCCTTCAGTGCCTTTTCATTGCCCTTATTTGAGGACTTTTATGATTGCTTGGTCGCCTCTAAGTCTAGCTTTTACATGAGCTTAGAGTTGGTGGGCACAGCAGGATTCGAACCTACGACTTCCACCGTGTGAAAGTAGGATTCGTGCGGCAAGTAATTGCTGGATAAGCACTTATTAGATGGTATAACCGGCAGAACCGGCTATATGGGCGGTATTTGCCACAAAAATGCCACAAAAGCCATAGTAGCCAAAGTGGGCGTTGGGTTGGTCCGCGGGGAACCAACCCAGCTTGGCTTCGAACCGGCGAACGACTGGTCGTGTGTTTATTCCAAAAGCCACGAACGGGAATAGCCCCCGACCTCTTTAAGGCTGCGGCCCTCGGTCTTAATCAAGGGT
>Ga0302182_10001866_pt1 | contig 10581 bp, 14 predicted proteins | sample I_Palsa_N3_1_FD_198781 | JGI IMG/M metagenome (GOLD analysis project Ga0302182, IMG submission 198781) | Peat permafrost microbial communities from Stordalen Mire near Abisko, Sweden - I_Palsa_N3_1 | ecosystem: Environmental > Terrestrial > Soil > Palsa > Peat permafrost | place: Sweden...
TTTCATGGAGTACGAGATATACAGCCGGTAATCGCGCAGCGTCAGCGGCAGTCCGGTCGGGCTGTTGAACTCTTTTTGCGCGGCGCGCTGATAGAAGGCCCGTGTGATGGCGTTAAATTTGTCGGCCTGCTCGCCCGTCCAGCGAAAGTCAGACAGGCCGTGGTCAATTTGTTGCCCCACCACACGGCTGGACACCAGGTGAAAAGAGAGCGGCGTCTGGCGGGGCAGCTTGCTTTTCACCATGTCGTCGAGCACCGCCACGATGTGCTCGTTCGCGCCGATGAGCGGGATAGCCTGCAGCATAAAGCCCAGCGATCCCTTGTTGATAAAAAGCCCGCTGTCCTTATCAAAGTCGCGATAAGGCAGCATGCTGCTGAGCTGCGGATACTTCATATCGCCGAGCGTTTTATTCGCCTCGGCGGCGCCGTCCGGCGTTTTAAAGGCGGACAGAAGGCGGTTGACGGTGTCGGTTAAACGTTCCATGTGTTCCTCTCCTTAATTAACTGACTGAGGCAGCTGCCAGCGGGCGGCGTCGGTCACGAACGACACGCGGCCCGGCTGGTGAAATACGTCATCGGTATCGACCCACGGGGCCACCCAGACGTAGGTGATTTTCTCAGGAGTACGCTGCGCGTGAGCCTGACCGGCGCTGTCGCAGCGCAGCGGAGAGCACGCGGCAACGGGCATCGTGGTCAAACTGGCGGCGGATTTTACCGGCGTAAAAGGCCGGGATGCCGGTGCCTGCGCAGGACGTTGCACAGGCGTTGCCGCGACGACGGCGGGTGACGTGCGCGTGACGGACGCCTGCGGCGGCGGGTTAACCAGCCCGGGCAGTGCGCCCGCAGCCGGCTTTCCCACCGCGGCGTCCGACTGCTGACGCGCTTTCTGGTTAGCCTGCCCCATAGTCATACAGCGGTCGCTGGTCGTGGCGTCACACTCAAAGTCGCCGCTGACACCGGCGCAGCCGGCAAGCAGAAAAGCGCCGCTCAGCACAGAAAGGGCGAAAAATGTTTTCATTGTTACTCTCCTTATTAACCAGCCGGATGCACCAGATCACCGACCTTCAGATCTTTGAGCTGGTTCACCATGTTGGGCGTGCTCACGGCATCTTCTGTTCGCTGCTGCAGCTGGGTTTTTTTCGCCTTTTTCAGGCGGGCTTCTTCGATGGTTTCCAGCTGAAAACCGTCCTGAAACACTACGGTGACTTCATTGCCGGCGCCGATCGGGATGATCGGGTGATACTGCTCGGCGCGTTTGATGTAGTAATCACTCAGCGTTTTGGCCGCCTGGCTGGCACCGCCGCCCAGACCCGCCGAGGCAACATCGCCGGCGCCCATGCTGGCGGTCGCCCCGAGACCCACCTGCGGCGTCGATGCCGCAGAAATCCCCTTGCCGATGCCGTCAACCATGCCGGCACCGAACGCCCAGCCCAGGATTTTTCCGTTGCGCATCACCACCGTGCCCTTGATGCCGTTTTTGCCCATAAAGCTGACGTGTCCCGGAATTTTTTGGTCGATGATGTCCTCGCCCTTATGGCAGCTGATGCTGCGGGTGCGCACCTCAGCGCGTTCGCTGGACACGTCGCCGTAGGCCTCCGCCGTCACAAAGCAGCCGGTCAGGTCATACTCTTTATCGTTGGGCATCTGGGTTTTGCCCGTCAGGCGAAACTGCATCGGCGCGGTGTTCTGCGCGCCGGTCACCGCCGCGTTGGCGTCGGCGCCTTCGATAACCAGCGCGCCGGTGAAGCTGCCCGACGGGATGTAAGGGAGTTTTGGCTTAGTGGAGACGCTTTCGTAGCTGAACGCGGTGCTCTCAATACCGCCCGCTTTTTGCATCGGCGGCAGCGGAGCAAAGGTAGTTTCACCCTGCACGGGCACACCGGCTCCAGGATAGAACTGGGTCGGCGGCGGCACGCCGTTGCCGGGTAACGCCGTACTGAGCGTCGGCATCGGTTCGCCGGTCGGGGCATTACCGGCGGCGTCCAGCTGGGTCTGCAGCAGCTTGTTTTCTTCTTCCAGCGAGTTGATACGCTGCTGGTCACCCTTGCGGTCGCGCGACAGCGCGTCGAGTTCTTTGCGCAGCGTGTCCATTTCTTTACGCACGGCTTTGTTGGTCACCTGCGATTCGGTGATGGCGCTGCGCTGGACCTTGTCGTCAAAGGTGGCGTTGACCACGCCGGTCATGTCAGGCGCCGGCTCACGCGCCGCCTTCGCCTTGGCTTCTTTCCGGATAGAGAGCGTGGAGGCATACCAGCCGGTGCCCACCGCCAGGCTGATGCCCAACACGGCGGCAATCAGCAGGGCAACCTGCTTACGTTTGACCAGCGCATTAATGTTCGCCATCGCCGACCTCCTGCGTCCGGGTGATGAAAACAGACAGCGAGGTGCCGGGCAGTAAGGAGGCAGACGGCGGGCTGAACATCACCGCACGCACGCCCTGACGCCAGAAGTCCTGCTCTTTCAGGGCGACGGAATAGGTGAGTGCGTTAGTGACGCGGTAGCGCACTACGCGCAGCGCGTTACCGGTCCACGCCGCTTCGGCCGTCATCGACAGACCCGCAGGCCCGGAAGCACGGTCATTCTGGACATCGGCCGGCGCATACCCTTCGGGCATCCGGTTTTGCAGCACGGCATTATTGAGCGCAACCAGCAGCGACTCGTAGGGCTGGGCCGTTTCCCAGACTTTAGCGGCGGGACGGGCTACCGGTTCGGCATTGAGCAGGCGATAGCTGCGCCCTTCTCCGGCGCGCGGCGTGGCCTGCACGGACACCACCTGCCCGTGTTCGGTTTCAATAAAGAAGGTGAAAGGCTTGTCGCTGGTTGAAGAAAACAGCACCGCGCCGTCGCGCGTATTGCGTTTGTCGGTGAGTTTGCCGGCCGCGCTGTTGATGGCCACGATACGGTCGCCGGGGATAACGATGAGGTTCGGATTGGTATTGCTGACCGGCAGCTGAAACTGGCCGTTAGGCGGAAAGCTCAGCGAGACGGGGGCTGTTGCGGCAGCGCTGGTGCCTGAAAAGAGGACGCCGCCAAGCAGCGCGCACAGCTGAAGGTTATTTTTTCGCATCATCCACCTCCATAAAGGCGTTGATACTGGTTACGCCGGACGCATAGTCCAGCTTCAGCTGGTAGTGCTTCAACTCACCGGTGGGTTTGCCGTTGCCAATCCACGTATTGAGCATCCCGCGAATGTCTACCACGCCCTCGACCGGATAGACCTTAATTTGGGTCTGATAAAATGCGCTGCTGACCTCGCTTTGCTTGATGCGCCGGGCTTCTTCCGCCAGCGTCACTTTGAATTCGGGCTGTGCGCCGGGTTTGGCAAACGACAGTAAAAACTCATGCTGGGCTTCGACGGTTTCGGGGGAGACGTTCAGGCGCAGTGCCAGAAAGGACAAGGCCATCATCTGCATGTAACCGGGGCTGGTTTCTGACTCCGAGGTCCAGAACGGCGCATTAAAGGCCATTGGGGTAACGGTGGTTTTTTGATGGCCCGCCAGATAGCGGTTTTGCATCGCAAGAAGAATGACGGAGACCAGCGCGAGGACCAGCAGCAGGAACAGCGCCGCCATCGTCCAGGCAATAATTTTATTTGAGGAATTACGGGCCGTAAGCTCCATAATCGATGTCCTTATCCGTTACTTAATCCATTGCCGAAAACTTGAGTCAGGGATGATTTTGAAGACGGTGCGAAATAACAGGGTGGGGAAATGCCAGTAGAGAAAGTTATACAGCCACATACTCCCCTTCCCTCTTTTCGCACTGCGAATACAAAACCAAATCAGCACCGCCAGACTCATGCCAAATAACGCTTTCTGTGCCCAAATTCCCCAGACTAAAACGGGGAAAGAAGGCAGTGCTTCGTCATAGGGCAAACCGAGCAGGCGGCGCTGTTCACTCAATGTTTTCGGAAAACGATATTTCGTTAAATCATTTTCCGGCGTCATTGCGTGCTCCTGATTAACCGACCAGGCCAAAGCCGATGGTGGTGAATACGATCACAATGGCAATACCAAACAACATGAACATGTTCTTGGTTTTGATATAGGTAATAATACCGACAATGACCTCCGCCAAAATAATCCACTTGGCAATGGAGGAGTCTGCTCCGAAAGTACCGGTTACCGTTTCCTGACCCGCAGCCATTAAGTCATCTGCCATTGCATTACCCGAGCACAGCATCATTGCCGCCAGTGCAGGAATAACACCTCCCGAATTTTTTCGAGCCTGATTTATTTCAGAGATTTTACTTTTTGCTTTTTTAAAGACAGAAGCGCCCTTTGCCTTGATAGACAATTCCATAATCAACTCCATGTATTTGAATGATTTCAATTCCGGTTTATTAATCAAACCGTAATAGAGTCATAATTAAATGACTCTATAGCTACTTTGACTATTAACCTTGATCAATTTCAAAACGTTTTCCTAAGCATGCAATGTCAGAAAAACGGGTTAAATGATCGTATAAACGCAATTGAGCTTCCTTAGATTTTGTACGCCGAAAATGAAGAGCAACATTAGTCAATGAAGCGTTCATGTCCGCAGATAGTGCGACTACTAGTGAAGTGGTGTTTTTATTATCAATTAACCCTGGTGTTGGTATTTCTTTAAAATTTTGAAGATGGTCGAAAAGCCTGACAGTGGCTTCTTTTGATTTTGAACGTAAAGCACGGCTAGAAGCATTAGTTAGGTATTCATTCATTTCTGGGCTCAATTCTAGCAACAGAGACACGGATCCCGAGCAGTTCCTTGAATCTACCATGATTTAAAGAGGTCCTTATCGCTAAAGTTTCATAATGGTTTTTAATCATACATTTAGATTCTGAATTGGAATATAAAGAATCTTTTTGAATCTGTCAAGGTTCGGTAAGATTTTTTAGTGGTGGGTAAAATATCTAATTAATTCAATATGTTTTTGGTGGACCATGGCTGAACATTTTAATGATCGTCTTAAAGAAGCGCTTATCGCACGGGGAATGACTGCGGCTGAGCTCGCGCGCTCCATTGGGGTACAAAATGGATACATGTCGAATTTACTATCTGGAAATATAACTCAACCAAAAAAACACTTAGATTCCATTTGTAAGATCCTTCGTATTCGACCTCAATGGTTAATCGCAGGTAAAGGTGACCCGAACCAAGAGGATGAAGAAGACACTTATGTGGAAGTTGAATTATTTGATTTTAATAGCGATAAACAAGAAAAAAAATATCTGAAAAACATCCGGGTACCCTTTGTACAACAGGATGTGGACTCACAGTTATTTGCGGTAAAAATGCCAGCGAATGTTTTGTTTGAAAAAACAGCAGTCGTAGTGGTAAATAAAAATGGAAGAGGTTCTGGACTCTTTCTTATTAATTATAAGAATGAACTATTTATATCATCTAGACTAGACAATATAAATAGTATCATTTGGGTACACAATACTAATGAAAAAATTGACATAGACACCGCAGTAGTACTAGGGAAAATAGTGGCATTTTTTGATTACTATTTATAAGGATATTAGTACATATGATTTTAGAGAAAATTTGCACTAAATTTGTGACTTACAGAGTTAAAGATGGAGGGCATTTATTTAGAGACACGCCCAATAATCTTGTTAAGAACCATCTTATTGACTTCTTTTCACCACAAGAAAGGAACATGATTTTGTCATCATGCTCCTTTAGCCCTTTAGATTTAAGCAGGTATAAAGAATTTATTATCTATGTATTTCTGTTGTCTATTATGCTGGCTGTACTATTCATTGCAATACCACTATCCCCAAATAAAATACTTGTACTTGGAACTGAGCAACCAGGAGGAATTTTAGTCTTCCCATTATCATTTGCGATACTTGACATAATAAATGAAATTTACGGGAGGGAACATGCAAGATGGACAGTGTATGCTATCGCTGGGATAATGTTATTAACCGCAACTCTAATATATATCTCTCTATTATTCCCAAGCGTAAATGAAACTAGTGGTCAAATCTATCATTCTGTATTCGATCATTTACCTATGTTGTTTTTAATAAACTTCCTATGCCTACTCATAGCAGACAATGCCAATAACTATATTTATTCAAAGGCAAAGTCGTTATGCAATGGTAAATATTTATCATTAAGGTGTCTTATTTCAACAGTTATAGGACAGTTTTTGTATTCTTTAATATGGATTTTACTGTTTTTTAACTCTCAACTTGAAATTGAAAACTTATTTCATTACATCTTCAGTAACTACTCTTTTAAACTTATTTATTCCATTATTATTTGCATACCCCTCACATTTACCTCTGTATATATTATAAGAAGGATTCTATTTAGTAATGGGTAGTTTTCTTATCCGGTCATAGATTAACCATGGCCGGATAAAAATCAATCTATATCTTCACCTTTTGGGAAAAACTGCTCCATGACAGAATCAACACCTGTTTTTATCTGTGAAGACATATTTCCTAACGTAAACTCATCTAACCCTTGAACTTCAGAATTCTTAGAAGACATTCGGATCACTTTCTGACAAATAAGGCTTGTTTTCATCATATTTTCGAGCATGATTTTATTAAACTCAGTCTGGCTGAATCCCCCCTCCTTCTTTTCATTTTGGAGTTTGTACACACGCAGACCAAGTTCAATTAACATGGAAGAGGTATTAGACACGTTCGCCTCATTTCTATCCGCCCCTTCACTTCTCTTCGCCTGGACAATATTCAGTATTTCTTCCTCTACAGGATTACTGATGAAAACTTGAATCTTCGGCATATTTCCCCGCTGTTCAATGGCTAAAAACACTAGATTCCATTATAGATTCCACTGTAATTAAAAACAACAAATAATAGATTCCAACTGGAATCTGCCGTGGATTACAATCTAGAGTGGAATCTATTCAACTCAATGATTTTAATAACATAATACAATTGGATTACATTCAGACTCCAATTGGACTCCAATGGGAATCCACATGGAGTCTGCGTTTTATGAATTCTGCAAATTGAAGCACATGATTTATATGTATGTCACTGGTATTGAAGTAAAATCATGCAAGATACAATCTTGCGAGGTGTGTGAGTCTTTTGGTTAGAGGAGCAGGCATTTCTATACTGTCGCTTTGTTCGGACTTGTGAATAACCCCGCTTGGCATTTCCTGGTAAAAATGTGAGGATGTAGCACGGTCTTAGTTAAGGAGAATAATGATGATACGGATTGTCACCGGGATTTGTTTAATTCTTACGTTCACCGCCAGTGCCTCAGATTGTTTTGACGCAGCTGGCAGGGATTATCATATTGATCCCGATCTTCTTCGCGCCGTCGCTTTTCGTGAATCATCCATGAACCCGCATGCAATGAACATTGTCAGCCCTGAGAAGTATGCGGTAGGAAATATGCAGATCCACTCACAGAATTTCGCTCACCTTTCCCAGTTTGGTATCACGCCTCAAAAACTTTATAGCGACAGTTGCATGAACATTTATACCGGCGCTTACTATCTGGCGATCGCTTTTAAACGCTGGGGTATCGGTTGGGATTCTGTTGGTGCTTACAATGCCGGTTTTTCGATGAGGGCAGAACAACAGGTTAAGCGTCAGAAGTACGCAAAAGAAGTGCACAATATTTACATGAACATCAAAAAGCAGAAAGCGACACAGCCATAAAAGAGTGCGCTGCAATCTTATCCATATATACACATGAGACAGAGCAAGGATATTTTACCCCCGCAAGGCTGGGTGAAATATCCGCAGCGTTTTTCACCGGAGCAAGGTGAAAATGTTGATTGTGAATATGTGGGTAAGTTGTGCTCTTCAGGGCGCCCCTATGGGGCAGCGGGACGATGGAAGATGTTTTATTTCCATCGGGGTGGGCGGGGAATAAAATGCGTGCCGCTCAATGCGGTATGCATTTTACCGGCGCGAACAATAAATTTGCAGGGCGACACCTTGCCGCCCTTCCCTGTCATTCCATTTCAGATAACACGGAATATATTTTTGACTGCAATCCGTGGTGAAATACTTCCCGTTTCTCTGACCACAAACGCCCCTTGTTTAAATCCTCTGCCGTTGGCGGTGTTTCATAATCGAGGTGATAGTCATTTATCACTTTGGCGATAGCTTTCTCGATCATGGCATCAGAAAACGTGCGCGATGAGTCCGGATATTTAGCACTGCCATAAACCGTGTTAAAAGGATTCGATGAATATTCGTAGATATCTTCCATTGAGTTAAAGTGGCCGTCTTTGTATTTATTGATTATCGCGCCCACTTTTTCACACGTTGGGCCATCCTGCCAGCATACGTCTACAGAACCATAATGCGGATTACGGACTGAAAACTTCACCCCTTTAAAAGACTGCTTCAACTCCTTGCGAATATTTTTAGCGGCCAGTTTTCCACTGCTGCATTCTCCCTGCTCCAGGTTCGCATATTCCTCTGCCGTTTTTAACTGTTCAACCTCAGCATTAAATCGCGCGGTCTGTTCTTCTTTTTCACGCTGTGCTTCTGCTTCCTTTTTTTCCGCGTTCTCACATAATATGTTAATTTCTTCCGCGTCTACAATTTCGTTCAAAACCTCCCACTGCACGCCGCGCAAAATACACTCAGGCAGACGCTTACTAAATTTTCCGCAATCATGCACAATATCGAATTGAGCATGACCTCCGCTAACCACAATACCGCCGCCCAGTTGTTTCACCGTCTCCGGCATTTGTTCACCGTGGATCTTATAAACCACGCCGCGCCCTAACCAATATAAATTCGTTGTTACCACGGAACCCACGACAATCTTAGCGTGGCTCTTTTCTTTCTGAGCCAGTGAAGATAATGAAATCATACTTTTTACTCCTGTAATTTAAGGGGGAATTATCCTCTGAATAATTAAAAGCGCCTTTCAGCTCACATAAGCTGATTGCCATTTTTTGAGGGCAATGACGTTGTAGAGTTTGCCCCGTGAATATCTTTCAGTAGATTCAGGAGCGGCGGTTTTGGCGTTCTGTGTGTTCATTCTGGTTGTTCCCTCTCAATGGTTAATCCATCTCTCAGTGAGTTCTTTCGCGGCAGTGGGCAACGGAGAAACGACGCAGGCAGGCATCAAGGGGCGGAGACAAAAGTTTTACGAGGGACGAGGGAAAGTTTTGGTGCAGTGCATTTCACCCCTTGAGGGATGACCAGGCGGTGCTACGTTTAAGCCCACAGCGAAAAGAGCTGGCTGAGTGATGGCACATCGGGCAACCCGGCGAGAATGAACACACCCGACACGGGCGAAGCCGTGGCGTCCTTAGCGCCGGTGGCTTCATCACCGGCAGTTCACGCGGCGCGGCCCTGGCCGCTGCAAGCCAGCAGTTGCGTCAGGATGGACGCCCGAAGGGCAGAGGCAGCTTGCTGGCTCTGTTCACGACAGCCGTGCCCGCAGGGTGACGCCCAGTCCCGGCATTTGGGGTTGGATAACCAGCACAGTACGAAGAAGCTTATGAGCCACCCGATCTACAGCAGGAACCGCAAGAAGAGTCGTACCAGAAAGAGAATGTTGAAGAGATAAACTGAAAGCGCTACTCATGCATGGCTTTGTTGCACAATGCAGGACGACCGCGGCGGCGCAGCCGCAGCAGTTATTCTGCAAAAGGGGTTCGCGGCGGCTAAATTTGGCGGAGATGCCCCCGCCATTACGCAACGTTAAACCCTTGGTGGAAGCATTGAAGGGTAATGACGCGCTACAATATCGTTGATCCGGCTGACCAGTTCAGGCCGTTTAAAAGTGATATGGGCGGTGCCTTTCATGTAATAGCGCATCGTGAAATATTCACCGTCGTAAACCGCGCCGGAAAATCGCTCACGTTCGAAAAACTCCCCGAATTTCGCCCCCTCCGAGACGCGATAATCAGGAACGTTTCGCCCTTCCAGCAAATAGAATACTTTGGTCAGGTCATCCAGCTTTGACCGCCCCAGCGTGCCGAAATAGTTGAGGCCGCTGCTGTAACTCTCCATCAGGCGCGAAACAATGATTTTTTTGCCAAACCGGCACGGGCAATTTGTCTTGTAGTCCCACGACAGCGACTTAAACAGGTCGATCACCCCCTGCTCAAAGGTGTCATTTTTACCGGCGTGAAGCTGATTAAACGTTGCCAGTACCGTATCAAGCGTAATTTCCGGCATATTTTCGCCCGATACCTGCCTGTCCCACTCATCGCGCTGTCGGGTGCTCATCAGGGTATACATACCGGTTTCTAGCATCAGCCGATGCCAGATTTTGCCGTCTATGGTTTTTCTGATCGCATCTTGTGCCCGTTGTGGCTGACTTTCCCAGTTGAGCGCGTCTTTCACACAGATGTCATAGCCGTAAAGAGATTTGGCACTACAGGCGTCCAGAAACAACCGGCGGGCAGAACTCAACAACGCCAGCGCGTCGGTAAACTGTTTCAGGCCGCTTTCACGCAGGGCAATAATGCGGTCTATCGCCACGGAAGGGATCACCTCCCCCGCACGCTGCCCGCCGATACCCAAATCGGCTACCGCTGTATCCTGTCCGTTTAGCATTGTTCTCTCTCCGCTTCGCGCACCGCCGCCGTCATTAAAAATTCACCCTCACTAATGCTCACGGTGAGATC
>Ga0302182_10001877_pt1 | contig 10543 bp, 4 predicted proteins | sample I_Palsa_N3_1_FD_198781 | JGI IMG/M metagenome (GOLD analysis project Ga0302182, IMG submission 198781) | Peat permafrost microbial communities from Stordalen Mire near Abisko, Sweden - I_Palsa_N3_1 | ecosystem: Environmental > Terrestrial > Soil > Palsa > Peat permafrost | place: Sweden: Abisko...
CCGTTCAGTTGTAGTTCCGCTCTCGATATTCGTAACTGGTCTGCTAGCAGGTGTGATGTTGGGAGTTGCCATGGAACAACAGACCGCGCAGAAACTACCCGAAGCTGCATGGACACTCCGGCAGCAAAATGACGATGCTCTGTTTCGGAGGGTGATGCCTTTTACCTTTATCGCCATGATGCTTCTCCTCGTCGCATCGCTCTTCCTTCTGCACGGTCGTCCGAGGATCGCCATGATCGCTACGACAGTCAGCGCGCTAGCCGTGATCATCGTGACCGCAGGCTGGGAAGTCCCCCTCAATAATGAAATTGTAAAGTGGACTCCTGGCAGTGCGCCCGCCGACTGGACAAGTACCCGAGACAAGTGGCTTCACAACCATTGGGTGAGAACCTGGATCGGCGTGCTGGCGTTCGCTTCTACGCTCGTCAGCACCCTGCTAATCACGGACTAGTGCGGAGCGAAAACGGCCATCCCGTGCCTTTTCATGATTGCGTGGACACGCACGGAGGCTCAGCCACATCCACGTGCCCGATTCTATCCGAGGAAACTCCGCGCCGGGCCGCCAACAAATCTGCAAAGCGGTGCAAGGTTTTGCTTGGTGAATGGAGCTCACGTGCACCGGTTAGCCGGATGTCCAATTGTGAGATTCCTCAGCCTTTTGTGCGGCTATTTGCCAAAAAACGGTAAAAGTATTCCCAGCAAATCCTCCATTCGCCAAAAGCGTGCCCCACCGCTTCAATAAGCTATTTAATTTCATCATCTTAGATGCGTCGCAGAACCTATAGCCTCGGCGATTCGGTCATCCAAATGCAACATCACTTATGTGCTTTTGTACGCCCGCTATGCGACCGGAATTAGTCCGACCGAGGCATGCGAGAAAGATGACATTTCGCTCAAGTTTCGACAGCTTCGCAAAACCTTTTCTCGATTTTGCGAATGCAAGGCCACTTAGATTGACTATTCCAACATTTACAAGAAACGTACTCCTATTAGTTTTCGCGGCGCTCTTGGTGTCGCTGCCATCGTCCGCGCAAACCAGCATACTCACGCAGCATTACGATACCGGTCGAACGGGGCAGAATACTGGCGAGACCGTCTTAAATCCGACAAATGTGAACTCGACAACTTTCGGAAAATTATTTACGCTAACTGTAGATGGCTACGTGTACGCGCAGCCGTTGTTCGTGCCCACTCTCGTGATTCCGGGAAACGGAACGCATAATGTTTTGTACGTCGCGACCGAGCATGATGGTCTCTACGCGTTTGATGCCGACACCGGAACTCAATTGTGGTACGTGACCTTTCTGATTAACGGCGCGACCACCGTTTCGACCAGCGATGTGGGCGGCACGCAGGACATCAACCCGGAAATGGGAATCACCGGCACGCCTACAATTGATCCCACCACGAACACTCTCTACGTAATAGTGAATACAGTAGAGAGCGGCAATATTATTTACCGCCTACACGCCATAGATATCACCACGGGCGCCGAGAAATTGGGTGGCCCGGTTTTGATAACTGCTTCAGTTCCCGGAACGGCTCCGGACGGCAACGGCACTACGGTGCCCTTTAACCCACAGTGGGCGAATCAACGCCCTGGTCTTCTTCTGCTTAATGGCTTCCTTTATGCCGGCTTTTCCTCGCACGGGGACAACGGACCCTGGCACGGCTGGCTTTTCGGCTTCAACAAAACTACTTTGGCCCAGACCGGAGTGTGGTGCACATCGCCAAATGGAAAAGGCAACGGGATATGGGGAGCCGGTTCAGGACTCGCGGCCGATGCGGCCGGAAATATCTACGTTTCCACCGGCAACGGCGATTACACCGTTGAAACTCCTGCGCCTCCGCCGTCGACAACAATCGACTTCGGCGACAGTATCGTTCGCGTGGGCTTGACGAATGGAGTTCCAGTTCCGACGGATTACTTCACTCCCTGGAACCAAGGCTCGTTGGACAACGCCGACGAAGACTTGGGTTCCGGCGGAGTGCTCGTTATACCTGATCAAACCACGTCGCCATTTATCCACATTCTGATCCAGAGCGGCAAGCAGGGAGAAGTTTATGTGGTCAATCGCGACAAGATGACCAGCGATGGCAGCCACTACTGCAATGGCTGTACCAGCGATCCCGAAATTATCCAGTCGATATCGAGCGGCGCTGGACTCTGGAGCATGCCGGCCTATTGGAACGGACAGATTTATCTGTGGGGAAATGGCGGAAGCTTGGAGGCTTATTCGCTCACGAATGACATGCTTTCTAAGTCCCCCACTTCCAAGTCCGCCGAGACGAGCCAGTTCCCAGGCTCCACTCCGGTGGTGTCATCCAACGGAACAACCAACGGAGTTGTCTGGGCTGTCGAAAGCGACGCATACACTTCCAGCGGCCCCGCAATTCTCCGCGCATATAACGCGACCAACGTTTCCAACCTTCTATATGGATCCAATCTAACTAGCGGGCGAGACACGCTCGGACCTGCAGTGAAGTTTGTCGTCCCGGTGGTTACGAACGGCAAAGTGTACGTAGGCACCCAAAAACAAGTGGATGTTTTCGGATTGTTAAGCGGTGAATCCCAGGCTGTTGCGCCTGTTTTTAGTCCAGTTGGCGGGTTCTATGGCGCTGGCATCCAGGTGACGATGAGCAGCTCCTCACCGAACGCCTCGATTTATTACACCACCGATGGCAGCACTCCTACGAGTGGCTCCACTCTGTACTCGGGCGTCTTAACAGTTCCCGAAACCACCACCTTCAATGCCATCGCAATCAGCGAAGGCTTCCTTCAGAGCGCGGTTTCCACCGCGACTTACACGATTCAGGACCTGGCTGCACCGCCTGATGTGTCCCCCTCAGCGGGAACTTACACGTCCGCTCAATCGGTTCAGCTGTCGGACACTTCCCCGACCCCGACGATCTATTACACAACCGACGGCACCATGCCGACGCACAGCTCGAAGCAATACACCACGCCGATCTCCGTTACTTCGACCACCACGATTACGGCAATTGCGTCTTCGCCGGGACTCAGCGACAGCCCCGCCGTAAAGGCCACCTTTACGATCAGCCCCGGTGCAACGACTATAAACTTCGGTATGGGATTTTCGATGTTGGGCTGCATGCAGCTCAACGGGTCGACGGACCTGGACGATAGCCGTCTTCAGTTGACGAATGGCGCAGAGAATGAAGCCGGAAGCGCCTTCTGTACCACGCCGGTGAACATTACCAATTTCACCACGGATTTCACGTTCCAGCTTTCCGACGCAATGGCCGATGGCATTACGTTTACGATTCAGAACTCGTCGGCGGGCGCAAAGGCATTGGGACCAACCGGCGGTGGACTGGGCTACGGCCCCGACAGCACCGGCGGAGCTCCCGGGATCTCGAACAGCGTGGCCGTGAAATACGATCTGTATAACAATGCGGGAGAAGGAGAGGACTCCACCGGACTCTACACGAACGGTGCCTCACCTACTGTACCCGCCACCGACATGACTTCCTCCGGCGTGATCCTAAACAGCGGGGACACCATGGCCGTGCATATCACCTACGACGGCAGCATTCTGGCGATGACCATCACGGACAGCAGCGTGAACAAAACTTTTAGGACTAGCTGGCCCATCAATATTCCCCAGACCATTGGCGGAAACATTGCGTTTGTCGGCTTCACGGGCGGTACCGGAGGGCTGACAGCCAGCCAGAAGATAGAAACGTGGACATTCGCCTACACACCGCCGGCACAATGGGTGATCCAGTCAACTGCTGTATCACCTAACGCTACCCCGTATACAACCCCCGTTCTAGGATCGACAGCGCCGCTTGGCGAGCAAAACCTGTTCATTATTTTTGACACATCCGCTCCAGGTATTGTCGCTACGCTTGGCTCGCCCGATGTTTTGAGTTCAACCGATTCGCAGGATTCGACGGATGGAGGTTTCGGCATACCTCCGGGCTCGATCACTTTTCAGAATTGGTGCGATCCGAACAACCCCCTGGTAGTGAACGTCGTTGAGGAAGACTCGACGACCCAAACGTTCACCACAAGTTCAAATAATGCGCCATGCGCCGGCACGGCGGATGGGACGTTCACATATACCGGGATTGGATGGACCGGGACTGGAGCGGGCGGACCGGCGGCTTTCTCGATGTTTGAATATGGGAGCCCCGAATCGATTTCGGGCAATTACCAGGGAACGTTTGATACCGGATCTTCGCTTGGCGAAGGCGGTGTAGGCAATTCATTCGTCAACTTCACCGTTCAGAATAATTTCAGTGTGCAGGGTTCGGTCACGGTGGGGACGAATAATCTTTGCGAGACGCAGACGGCGGCGCTCACTCTTTCGCTTCAAGATCCGCTAGCCGTTACAAATGGTGTGGATCCCGCCGATAACATAAGTTCGGTCAGTTCGGGCGACGTTGTAGAAATGACCGCAGCGAACAGTGCGACCGGCGATCTGGTGTTCTTGGTTCTCACTGGAACGGGGCCGGACGGAGTTGCGCAGGAGCCCGAAGGGACGATGTGGGCCACCGGAACCTACGTTAGCGGGCCCGCGTGTCCCGCAGGCACAGCGTTTTACGATAAGCCATTCTCGAAACCTCAAGCGAAGACCACTCCGCCTCCTAGGTTGAACCCAGGGCCAGTCCACCGATCTCGTAACCGCGCGACTTGGGAAACCAAAATTCAGAAAATTGTCCGCGACGCGAAAGAGCGTCAGGCGCAAGAGCATCAGCCGCAAGCGCATCGGGCGCAAGCGGGACGGTCGGAAGCAGTGCGCACCTTTGAATTCTTTTTGTGGCGGTAACGAAGAAAGCGAGAACTTCCCTTTCGTAAAAGATGCGCCTTCCTCTGTTCGATTTGCAGTGAGCTCACGGCTTCGCCAGCACTTCATACGGACGCATCATTTCATTGTCTTCGTGTTCGAGTATGTGGCAATGCCAGACGTAACGCCCGGCATAGCCTTCGAAGTGCACGATAATTCGCGTCACCATTCCCGGCTCCGCTCGCACAGTATCTTTCCATCCCGCTTCCGAAGCATCCGGAGGGACTGGCTCGCCCGTGAATTTCAGCTCGCGCTTGCCCATATACGCGGAGGTTTCGAAGCGGCGCCGATCCAATATTTGAAATCGCACTAAATGAAGATGAATAGGGTGCGAATCGTCGGTGGGATTAATCAACGTCCAGATCTCGGTCGTATCGAGCACAGGATTTTCCGTGATGGGTTGGTGCCAGTAAGTGCCATTCAGCAGCATGAGAACAGGCTCGGCCACTTTGTTCACATACTCGTCGAGAGAGAGCAGTCGGGTCTTCACTGCTTGGGATTCGGGGATTTTGGGCACGGGCCGCAAAGCTGCCGGCAGCGAACTCGTGTCGTTGACCTTATCGCCCGAAACGCGGAACTGCATGATCACGAACGCGTCGTTTTTGAGAATCATCTCCTCGCCGCGATGGCTGCTGAAGTCGACGACCAGATCAACTCGCTCGCCCGGCGCAATCATTAAAGCTTTGAGCGAAACTGGAGCCGGTAGCAATCCTTGGTCCGTCCCTATCTGGCTAAAGGCAGCGCCATTTGCGAATGACAAATGGTAGAAACGCGCGTTCGAAGCGTTGAGCACGCGGAAGCGGTATTTGCGCGCTGCTACATCGAGATGCGGGAATATTTTCCCGTTCACCAGAATAGCGTCGCCGAAAACTTCGGGGACCCACGGAGCACTTGCACTGCCCGATACCGGATAAAAGAGCTGGCCTTCAGGGGTGAAAAAACGGTCGGAAATCACCAGCGGAATTTCGTATTTTCCGTTTGGCAACTGGAGGGCGTCTTCCACGTCGTCCCGCAATAGGTACGCGCCCATCAATCCCGCGAAAATATTCAGGCGGTTAATTCCCATCGCGTGATCGTGATACCAGAGCATCGCCGCGTCCTGCTTGTTGGGGTAGTGATACAGAGCCGATTTCCCTGGAACAATCCAATCCTCGGGATAGCCGTCGCTTTCCGGTGGCACTTTTGCGCCATGAAGGTGTACCACCGCTCGCACTTCGGGTTGGTCCGCGCCAGCCCCGCCGAGGTTGTGGTCTACGGGGAGAAAGTGCTTGTCGGGGAGCTCGTTGACCCACTCGACCATAATTTCCTGTCCGCTGCGGACATCGAACGTGGGGCCCGGAAACTGTGAGCCGAAACCCCACATGCGCGTGGGCTTCAGGTCGCGGTGGACTTTGATCTCGAAGGGCCGCATGGTTTGCCGGAAGTACGGAATTTTTACTGCTGGGTCTGCCGGGCTGGGCTGGTACCGGTCGGGTTTCGCAATGGGGGGAATCGGCAGCGGATCGACGAACTTCGCCAGGCTGTTCGGGTCGAGCGTGGAAGCTTTTGCCGGCGCTGATTGGGACAAGGCAGGCAACTTGTTTATCAGCAGCGCTGTGGTGGCTAAGCCGGAGCGGCGTAGGAATTTCCGTCTTGTAATCAATTAGCTTCCTTCGGCTCCCGAAGATAGCACGCTTGGAAAACGAAGGCACGTGCGCGGGCTTGCCGCACGTGCCTTGTCGACCATCGCAACTATCGTCTTGAAACTTAGTTCGAACCGGACGAAAACTCCACTTCACCGGTTTTATCGTTCAGGATGAACAAGTCGTTGTCGTTCACCTGTTTGAAATCGAACATTTGGCTGATTGAGTTCGCTATGGTGTCAAACGAACCGTCTCCGATGCGTTGGCCTTCCAGCCAATTGTCCTCGATGAATCGAATCGTCGAACTCTGGTCAGTCATGGTGTGGTCCACAAAGTTGTGGCGTGCCCACGGTGAAATGACCATGTAAGGCAACCGCGGACCATATCCGCAACGGCCCTGTGCGTGAAGAGTTGAAGCATTGATGCCGGGCAGCGCTGTTGTTCCAGTCCCGCACGAAGCCGACCCGTTGGCCAAGACGTCAACGAGAGGGACCGCAGACGAGTTAATGAGTTGGCCAAGCTGGTGATCGTACCAACCGTCGGAATCGTCATAGTTGATCACGACGGCTGTGCTGGACCATTCCGGCTGGCCTTGCAGGAAGTTGATTGTGTCGACGATAAACTTCTGCTCGTCCAGCGGATCGGAGTAACCTGCGTGGCCGTCCTGAAATCCCGGCGCTTTCAAGAAACTTACGTCGGGAAAGTTGCCGGCTTGGACTGCGGCGAAAAAATCCGCAGTGTCGTACTGGTGATTGGCGCCGTCGCCCTGTTTGCCGATTTGTTTCAGTGAACTCGGCCGAGCGTGAGTGGGATTGGCAGTGGACACATAATATTGAAACGGCTGGTGGTGCGGGATGTAATCGGCCTTCTTCACACCGGTGATTGCAGAAGTTGTGGACCTGCTGCATCCGGTGCTTCCGTTTGCGTTCACGATACTGAGGTTGAAGCCTCCTTCAAAGAAGCCCCAGCTCACACCGGCAGTATTCAGGAGATCGCCGATATTCTTTCCACCCATTTGGACATTCTCGCCGGTCGAAGTAGAGCAAACATCTCCGACAGGATCGGAGTCACTATTCAGCGTGAAGCCGCCATTTCCGTCGGGGACGATCGCTCCGCTGCCGTTCAGGCTCTGGATGACGCCATTCGTTTGTCCAGAGACAAGATTGATGGCGCCTGGGGTGGAGGGGCCAAAATTCGTATTGTAGGAGTTGTCGCTCATGGCGTAGTGCTGCGCATAGTTCCAGAGCGCAGTGACCGTATTTCCGTCGTAATACCCCATCACGAGTCCAGTGGTATCCGCTATCGGCGGCGCACCTGGGGGCGGGCCGGCAGTTCCAGTGCTGAGTGGAAACAGATCCATCAAGCCACCATCAAAGGCCTGTTGCTCCGGCGTGTAATCGTGATCCTGGTCGTTCGTCGCAGCGTCGGAACGATCGAGGCGAAAAGGGTTGGTCGCTCCAGCAAGATTTAGCGGATTCAAGTTCGGGTTATTGTTGAGAAGGGCGTTGTTTAGCCCATTGATCGTCGGGGTGCCCGCTGCGGCCTTAAAGTGCGGCTCCCCAGAGGGGTTCGTGGCAACGGGATACGTCCCGAAATAGTGGTCGAAGGAAACATTCTCCTGGAAAATGATGACCAGGTGCCTGATCGGTGTGGTCGTCTTGACGGACGGTGGCGGCGGAGCAGCTCCCAACATTCCCGGATTCAGCATCATCCCGGCTAGTAACATCGCGAAAACTCTGCGCATATCTTCAATCCTCCATTGGCTTCGTGACTTGTCGGCTGCCCCGTACAGCCCGCACGAGCGAAGGAAGGCTAGACGCAAGAAGTTACGGCATTGTGAATCTGCGATGTTGTCACGGTGAACTCGCGTTATGGCGCAGCCCGGTGATCGAAATGTGCCAATTCTAGAACCGGTTAGAATTGTCGCCGGTGATTGTTTTGAGCGAGTTACGGCGATTTTTGAATGTGAGGCAGAACCGGTTAGAAATGTCGTGAAGTCTGCAAGCAGTGCTCCAATCAACATCCAAAAAGATCGGCGGCCAATCTTCAGAAGGCTCGGGAGCACGCTGACCTTTTGGGTTTCGCAGAATTGAATTTTTTGGCGATTTGAGCGGATCGCGGTTGTTTGTTTTCTGTAAGTTACGAGGTGTTCTACTTCCTGAGTTTGGCGATTTAATTCGGCGCAATTTCCGGAAAGCTCGGTCGCACAGGCTTCGGCGCTCTTAAAAGCAGAGACTTCCTTTCCCGTCCTTCCGCTGCAAGCCATCGTCTCCAACCTCCTCTAGAAGTGCTGCTACTTTATTCGCCGCGAGCAGGCCCGCCTCGCCGGGCAGGCTCGCCACAGCGAGCAGGCGCGACTCTGCCTTTCGCCCTTATTTCAGGGCGTAACGCATTCAAATACTATGGTTATCTATATGGGAAGTGCCTTTATATCATATGTTTAGGGCGATGTCAAGGGGTTGCGTGTGTGAGCATATGGTGGCGCAGAACCGGATTAAGAACGAAAGGATTTGAGATGGCGAGGTCAAAGCCCGCACCTCTCTCGCGGCTCTGCCAGGAGATAGGATTTTGCTTGACCTTGGAGCCGTTCCAACGTTTAAGCTGCATCTGTGAGCTTGAAGAGTTCGATAGCTCGGCCGATGCACTGCGGAGAATTGGCGCGCTTGGCCGGAGTCAGTCCGGACACGGTGCGGTACTACGAGCGGCGTGGCCTTTTGCCTGCTGTGGCTCGTTCGGCGGCTGGGTATCGGCTATTCTCGCCAGAGTCTCTCCGTCGGGTGCAATTGATTCGCAGTGCGCTATCGCTCGGGTTTTCGTTGAGCGAGCTAAGCCAAATCTTCCGCGAACGCAACAACGGAGGAACGCCTTGCCACCGAGTGCGAAAGCTAGCTGAGAAAAAGCTGAGCGTCCTCGATGCGCGGCTCCGGGAATTGCACTCCTGCCGACGCGAGTTACGCGCCACGCTTGCCGAATGGGACCGCACGTTAGCGCGAACGCCTCGCGGAAAGCAGGCGCGATTGCTGGAGACGTTTTCTGCAACTCACCCGAAGAGTGCCACTCGCAGATATCCCCTTGGAATCCTGACTCACGGCAATCAAAAACAGGAGAAACAACAATGAAAAGAATGGTTTTCGTCCTTGCGGTCTGCTTTATTACCGGCGCCGGCAATGCGGCTGCTCAGCAATCGTCCAGCGAGCAGAAGCAGGACGCGCAAGGCTCGCAGGCTGTTTGCCCGATGCATGACGCCCATTCGCAGATGAATGAGCGCGGCGAAAAAGGCATGGGCTTTTCTCAGACGGCTACCACACATCACTTTTTTTTGAATTCAAGCGGCGGTGTGATCCAGGTGGAAGCGAATGATGCCGCAGACGCTTCCGACAGGAGCAACATCCGAATGCACCTGGAACACATCGCGAAATCGTTTCAAAACGGAGATTTCGATATTCCGATGTTCGTGCACGATACAGTTCCTCCCGGGATGCCGGAAATGAAGGAGCTGCGCGAAAAGATCCATTATTCGTTCGAAGAGACAGCTAAGGGAGGGCGCGTGGTTATTTCCTCGTCAGACAAAGATGCTCTTGCCGCAATCCACCGATTTTTGCGTTTCCAAATTGAAGAACATAAGACCGGCGATCCCATGGATGTTCACTAGGAACTGGTTGAAGCCGGTCATCCCACTACGCGACCCATAACGTGGACGGCGGCACGATTCAGGCACGCGACTATGGCTAGCGATTCTCGTCTGAGTTGTGAGCGAGGAGGATTTGCTTGGCGCGAAGATTCAGGTTGGGGACTAGCCAGCGGAAAAGGATTGTGGCGGCGACGGCTCCCAAAAACTGGGCGACGATGAACCACGGGACGTCGCTGGGGCGGATGCCGGCGAAAGTGTCGGTGAGGCTGCGCGCGATTGTGACGGCTGGATTGGCAAACGAAGTGGAAGCTGTGAACCAATAGGCGGCGGTGATGTAGGCTCCGACCGCGAAGGCGACCATTTCGGAACGGAGCCGCGAGCATCCCCAGATTACGGAGAGCAGGCCGAAGGTCGCAACGAATTCGCTGAAGACCTGAGCGGAGCCGGCTCGCGCGTGATGGGAAACAGAGATTAGC
>Ga0302182_10001878_pt1 | contig 10543 bp, 8 predicted proteins | sample I_Palsa_N3_1_FD_198781 | JGI IMG/M metagenome (GOLD analysis project Ga0302182, IMG submission 198781) | Peat permafrost microbial communities from Stordalen Mire near Abisko, Sweden - I_Palsa_N3_1 | ecosystem: Environmental > Terrestrial > Soil > Palsa > Peat permafrost | place: Sweden: Abisko...
AAAACTTCACCTGCAGCACAACGAACAAGTTTTCCCTGAACGTGCTCGCCTTTTTGAAAATGTAAACCTCGTAAAACGTCTTTACGAGATTTAGAGTGATTATCCTGAACAAATTCCACATGGCGACCGATTGCATCTTCAAAAATTTTCTGATTAAAACTTTCCATAAAGAAACCACGATTATCACCGAAAACTTTTGGCTCAAAAATTAACACTTCTGGGATGTTTGTCTTAATAATCTTCATCAATTACAGCCCTTTAACCATTTTTAACAAATAATTACCGTAGTCATTCTTAGATAGCGGAGCGGCTAATTTCTTTATTTGTTCGGCGTCAATAAAACCTTTGCGGAAAGCAATCTCTTCAGGACAAGCAACTTTGAGACCTTGCCGCAATTCAATTGTCTGAATAAAATTGCTAGCTTCTATCAGACTTTGATGTGTGCCTGTATCGAGCCAGGCATACCCACGCCCCATCATTGCAACAGACATTCGTCCCTGTTCCATATAAATACGGTTAATATCTGTTATTTCCAATTCACCACGTGGCGAGGGCCTTAGGCCTTTTGCCATTTGAATAACAGTATTATCATAAAAATATAACCCTGTGACAGCGTAATTACTTTTTGGCTCCACAGGCTTCTCTTCAAGGGAAATCGCTTTCCCCTCTTTATCAAATTCCACAACCCCGTATCGTTCAGGGTCATGAACATGATAGGCAAATACCGTTGCCCCAGACTTTTTGGCAACGGCGTGCTCAAGTTGTTTTTGGAGGTCGTGGCCGTAGAATATATTGTCACCCAAGACTAATGCACAATCATCATTACCAATAAACTCTTCTCCGATAATGAATGCTTGGGCAAGACCATCTGGACTTTCCTGTATTTTATATTGTAGATTTAAACCCCATTGTCTGCCATCACCCAGTAGTTGTTCAAAACGTGGGGTGTCTTGTGGAGTGCTAATAATAAGGATATCGCGAATACCAGCCAGCATTAATGTACTGATCGGATAATATATCATTGGTTTATCGTAGATAGGCAATAACTGTTTACTCACCGCCATGGTCACCGGATACAAACGTGTACCGGAGCCGCCGGCTAGGATAATTCCTTTACGAGTAGTCATATTAAGTTCTCAATTTTGACACAGCCCTTCGTAGGGCAAATGTAATCATTACAGACAAGATGGTGTGAATAGCTCTGCAAGCATTCTTTTAACACCGACATCCCAGCACGGTAATGTTAAATCAAAGGTGTGCTGAAACTTGCTATTATCAAGTCGCGAATTATTTGGGCGACGAGCTGGTGTAGGATAGGCGCTCGTCGCAACCGGGTGAGTTTGTTTAAGTTTAAGTTCATAACCCGCATTTTGTGCTTCGCGGAATACTACATTAGCGTAATCAAACCAAGTCGTCGAACCCGACGCAACCAGATGGTAGAGTCCAGCAACTTCCGGCTTACGCATTGCGGTAATTATGGCATGGGCCGTACAATCGGCAAGCAGCTCAGCACCTGTCGGCGCACCATACTTATCATTTATTACAGAAAGCTCTTCGCGATCTTTAGCTAAACGGAGCATAGTTTTCGCAAAATTATTGCCTTTACCTGCATACACCCAGCTTGTCCGGAAAATCAAATGATTTGGGCAATGCTTTTGAACAGCAATTTCACCAGCAAGCTTCGTTTCCCCATAGGTATTCAAAGGTCCAGTAGCATCATCTTCTGACCATGGTTTGTCACCATCTCCCGGGAACACGTAATCAGTAGAATAATGAACTAACCATGCATCTATTGAAGCAGCCTCTTTAGCAATCGCTTCAACACTTGTTGCGTTCAATAGCTGTGCAAAATCACGCTCAGATTCAGCTTTATCAACGGCCGTATGTGCGGCTGCATTGACGATAATATCAGGTTTAATTTGACGAACCGTTTCAGCGATGCCTTTTGGATTACTGAAATCACCGCAATAGTCGGTGGAATGAACATCCACGGCAATTATATGTCCTAATGGAGCGAGGGAACGTTGCAATTCCCAACCAACCTGCCCTGTTTTACCAAACAGAAGAATATCCATTATTTGCGGTCTCCATAATTCTGTTCAACCCAGGCTTTATAAGCGCCACTTTTGATATTATCAACCCACGTCTGGTTGTCTAAATACCATAGAACTGTTTTACGGATACCGCTTTCAAAGGTTTCCTCAGGTTTCCAGCCCAGTTCGTGGCTAATTTTACTGGCATCAATCGCATAACGGCGATCATGTCCTGGACGGTCTTTCACATAAGTAATTTGTTCGCGATAGGATTGATTTTTAGGAACAATTTCATCCAATAGGTCGCAAATAGTCAACACCACATCCAGATTTTTCTTCTCATTGTGCCCACCTATATTATAGGTTTCACCAATAACACCTTCACTAAGTACGGTATAAAGTGCCCGTGCATGATCTTCAACATATAACCAGTCGCGAATCTGATCACCTTTACCGTAAATTGGCAGATTCTTACCTTCCAGCGCATTGAGAATTACTAAAGGGATCAGTTTTTCGGGGAAATGATATGGTCCATAATTATTTGAGCAATTTGTCACAATACAAGGCAGACCATAGGTACGGTGCCAGGCCCGAACTAAGTGGTCGCTAGAGGCTTTCGATGCAGAGTAAGGGCTGCTTGGAGCATAAGAGGTTTTTTCTGTGAAGAGTGGCAATTCGTTATTGCCACCACATTCATCAGGATGAGGTAAATCACCGTAGACTTCATCCGTAGAAATGTGATGAAAACGGAAATTACTTTTGCGGTTTTCATCAGCTAACTGATTCCAATAGGCACGAACTACTTCGAGTAAAGTATATGTACCTACAATGTTAGTGTTGATAAATTCCGCTGGCCCGGTAATTGAACGGTCAACGTGACTTTCTGCAGCCAGATGCATTACGACATCAGGTTGATGCTGCGTGAAAATCTGCTCAAGGGCATTCTTATCACAGATATCGGCCTGAATAAATGAATAACGTTCACTGCAAGAAACGTCTACCAGAGACTCAAGGTTGCCGGCATAGGTCAGTTTATCAATATTGATAACTTGCTCTTTCGTATTATTGATTAGATAGCGAACAACTGCCGAACCAATAAAACCGGCACCACCGGTAATTAGAATTTTCAACTGTATTATCTCTCTTTAGTTTCACATGCTAACGCTTCGAATATTAAAATCAGGGTCTCATGATATTTATTATCACACCGCGTAATCATCTATAAACATTCAAAATTTGTAGTCATTTATATAAAATCAGATAGCATCATTGTTTGAATTTAGGTTTTCTTGAATAGATTTTTTTAAAACCAAATATGCATTTACGATAAACTTAACCAAAACCTGACGGCAATAACTATATTGAATTGGCAATAGACTTAAATTTAACCAAGGATGAATTCTGATCTAGATAATTTTTGATTATCGAGAAAATACAACTAACAGGCTGAAACTGGTTATTTATTGCACACTGAAGCTGACATTAAAAAAAAACCACGCTACCGCCCTTGGCTTTAAGCTACCAATACACTTAATTACAACTCAACTCATTGAATTTTAATATTTTTTTTAACCTACTTACAAATAACACATTGTCTAATGGTCACCAGTAATGTACCACCATTTTATCTAATTTTACCCTTACTACTGCTCAAGGCAAGATTCAATTCTCTTAAAATAATTCTTATAGATCTATTCGCTCAGCAGCAGCGAAAGAAGTATTTATCCCAGATATCTAAACGTACTTAATGAACTAAAAAGCACCATAAATATGGTGCTTTTATGTTTACAAATGCGTAGGCCAATTACTCGCCAGCAAACTCTTTCAACCATGCCTCAAAAGCCGCGCCCTGTGTTGGATGGCGCACACCATACTCCACAAATGCTTTCATATAACCGAGTTTGTCACCGCAGTCGTGCGAACGACCGGTCATGGTGAATGCTTCGACAGTCTTTTTCTTCATCAGCAATGCGATGGCGTCGGTCAGCTGGATCTCGTTACCTGCACCGTACGGCGTGATGGCCAGAAGTGGCCAGATATCTTCAGAGAAGACATAGCGCCCGACTACTGCCAGGTTCGATGGTGCATCTTTCTGATCGGGTTTTTCAACAATGGCGGTCATTGGCGTACTTTTACCAGGCTCCCCTTCCACACCGTTACAGTCAACTACACCGTATTTAGATACGTCTTCTTCTGGCACTTCCTCAACCATAACCTGGCTGTTGCCGGTTTCCTGGAAACGGGCCAGCATGGCAGCAAGGTTGTCTTTACGCAGATCGCTGGTGGAGTCATCCATCAGAACGTCAGGCAAAATTACAGCAAACGGTGAGTTGCCGATTAAAGGTTTAGCACAGAGAACGGCATGTCCCAGACCTTTTGACTGGCCCTGACGCACGTTCATGATGGTTACGCCTTTCGGACAAATAGACTGTACTTCTTCCAGCAGCTGGCGCTTAACGCGGGATTCCAGCATGCTTTCAAGTTCGAACGAGGTATCGAAGTGGTTTTCAATGGCGTTTTTTGAGGAGTGAGTCACCAGAATGATTTCTTTGATGCCTGCAGCAGCACATTCATTGACGATGTACTGGATGAGTGGCTTATCAACGATTGGCAACATTTCTTTAGGAATGGCTTTCGTCGCAGGCAACATACGTGTGCCAAGACCGGCAACAGGGATAACAGCTTTTAACATTGTAGAAGATACTCCTTGAAACCAATAGTTTGGAAATTCAGTCAGTTGGAATGTTAAGAAAAATCTGGTCCCTCACTGTACTGAAGTTGTTTAAACAATTTCTTATTCAGCGCCACTTGCTCTTCCACCAGTATAGACCCTCAGGCCAGAACGGTGGTGGGGGGCAACGCATACAACTGATCATCAACTAACTCCACATTGGGTAATACGATACCAGCAAGCACGCACAAACGGTAAGCTAAAGACTGAAAATTAAGAATGTTTCCCTCGTTAGCGGTTTTTATAATCATTTTTTGTTGCTTTCTGAGCCAGTTGTTATGAAGCACTAATCCTTAGCGTCCCATAAAAAATTGCACCTACGCAGCCTGGCTATTTCCCTGATTTAAATTTGAATTTTCATCTGCTGGCGACCATTATTCACATTGCGACATCCGTCGTGCAATCAAAGGTGAAAAAGGGATTATGGAATGGATCGCCGATCCGTCAATTTGGGCCGGGCTGGCTACCCTGGTGATTTTAGAAATTGTTCTGGGTATCGATAACCTGATTTTTATCGCCATCCTGGCGGAAAAGCTTCCCCGTCAGCAGCGTGATAAGGCGCGCGTCACTGGTCTGCTGCTTGCGTTGATAATGCGCTTAATCCTGTTGGCTTGTATATCCTGGTTAGCCACCCTTACCCGCCCCCTGGTCACCCTGTTCAGTCAACCCTTCAGCGCCCGTGACATTATCATGTTGGTCGGCGGGATATTCTTGTTGTTCAAAGCCACCATGGAACTCAACGAAAGGCTTGAAGGAAAGGATGAGCAACAGAGCCATCAACGTTCAGGTGCGAAATTTTGGGCAGTGGTGGCACAAATCGTGGTGCTGGATGCTGTGTTTTCACTCGACTCAGTGATCACCGCCGTCGGCATGGTTGAGCATTTGGCCGTGATGATGGCTGCCGTCTGCATTGCTATCCTGTTGATGCTGCTTGCCAGCCGCCCGTTAACGCGCTTTGTGAACGAACATCCCACTATCGTTATCCTCTGCCTGAGCTTCCTGCTGATGATTGGCTTTAGTCTGGTTGCAGAAGGGTTCGGCTACATAATACCTAAAGGTTATCTTTACGCTGCGATTGGCTTTTCAGTCATTATTGAAGCGCTCAATCAGTTGGCGCATTTCAACCGCCGTCGTTTTCTCTCTTCCAGCCGCTCTTTGCGGGAAAGAACCGCCGAAACGGTACTGCGTGTTTTGCGAGGGAAGTATGAAGAGGCAGAACTGGACCCGCACTCCTCAGGCATGATTGCTGACGGTGGCGGTGGTGAGGCGATATTCAACCAGCAAGAGCGCAATATGATCGAGCGCGTGCTGGGCCTGGCGCAACGGACGGTCAGTAGCATTATGACCTCCCGCCACGATGTTGATAACCTGGAACTGAACGATCCGACAGAGGTACTGGTTCAGCAAATTGCCAATAATCAGCACACGCGTATTTTAGTGACTGAAGACAGTTCTACGGATGAACCTCTGGGTGTGGTGCATGTGGTCGACTTGCTGAAACAGCAGCTGCTACATAATGAACTAGACCTGAAAGTCTTGATCCGCCAACCCCTGATTTTTCCTGAGCACCTTTCACTGCTTAAAGCATTGGAGCAGTTCCGTCAGGCAAAAACCCACTTTGCTTTTGTGGTGGATGAGTTTGGTTCCGTTGAAGGGATTGTGACTCTGACCGACGTCATGGAGACGATTGCCGGCAGCTTGCCAGAAACGAATGAAACACCTGACGCCCGCCATGATATTCAGCAGTTGGAAGATGGTAGCTGGATAGCCAACGGCTATATGCCGCTGGAAGATTTGGTGATGTACCTGCCGTTAACTATTGATGAAAAGCGTGAATATCATACTCTGGCGGGATTGCTGATGGAGCACGCGCAGAACATTCCGCAGGTAGGCACTCAGTTGCCTATTGGTAATTATCTTTTTGAACCCCTTGAAGTCAGCAGCCACCGTATTCTGAAAGTGAAAATTACGCCACTGACTTCCAGCGGTGATGACGATTATGAAGTCTGACAATCCGCAATTTGTCAGGCGTATTTTCTAATAAAAAAAGGAGCCTCATTTAATGAGGCTCCTTTTTTTGGAATACGTCATGGTATCAGAACCACTACTGCTTAATCAGTGATTTAAGGTCTTTACCTTCTTTGCTGCCTTTGTTCTTATCAATCCAGTTCTGTATGGCACTTTTGGCTTCGTTTTGTAACTGGTTACGCAGCACCTGATCCACCTGTAGCTGATAGTTCAATTGAGACCATGGGCCGTAAACACGCAAGGGGATATCCGTGTTTTGCAGGCGAGCGATCAAGTCGTTGTTCCCTTTCCAGCCGCCAGTCACCCTGACACTCAGATTCATATCACACTGGTTATCAGGGAAATTCACCGAACCTTCACCTTTGGCGGTCAACATCGTCGACTCCGCCACCAGGTTGGAGAGTTGCAGGGTACCTTCGTCCAGAGCGCCCTCGGCCTGGAGAGTCTTGACCTCAGTATAGTGCTCGTAACGGTCAAGCCCCTGTACGCTATTATTATTACGCGTCACAGCTTGCTGAATGAGCTGCTGAATATTCAGGCCATTCAGGTGGGCATCCGCCATCGACAGTTTCGCTTTACCGCTCCAGTTCTGGCTGAAGTCATCCACAGAAAGCCCTTCCCCGGACACATTCCCCTCCATTGAAAAGTTTCCAGACAGCACCTGCGGTAAATTATATGCGGTCAACAACTGACCGATTTCGATGTTATGCACCACGGGTTTAAGGCTGATTGATACAGGCGTCTGGGTAGCGTCGAGGCGGCCAGGTAGTGAGAAGTCGCCGGTCGCCATCTTACCACTCAACGTTTTGAGATTAACCTTACCCTGCTGATTTTCAGCCAAGAGGCTGAACCCCTGAATTTTCAAACCGCGATAGGTCAGGTCAGCAACATTCAACGCCAGATTGGCATTAAAGCTGTTGAGGATACTGAAGTTGTTGGTCTGTTGACTAATATCGCGGGCAATTACCGGTGCAGAGGTCACTGCTTTCGTTGCCTGGGCCGTCTGGCCCGGTGCTTTGGCCTGCCAGCCTGACAGCGCATCAAGATCCAATTTTTCAGCGTTGAGATTGACCTGATAATCCGCCGTGCCGTCAAGCGTAGCCGCCGCAGTTCCACTCAGTTCATTATCATTAGCGGTCAATGCCAGTTGACTGAGCGTCAGACGCTGACTGCTGTTTTGATAACTGGCCTGTAAGGTGCCACTGCCCTGCACGCCCTGAGCGGGGATATCTGCACCACTTAACTGATAGGTGAATTTACTGACATTGGCGGAGAACTGCTCAGGATATTGCTTCATATCCAGATCGGCAGAGAGCGTAAAGGCCAGATCGCGTTGATTGCGGTTAATGCGGCTGGAAAGTTCAAGCGTTGCCTGACGGTGTTCATTCTGTTCAAGTTGCAGATTCAAATCGCGCACATTGATTTGATCATCCACACCACGCTGCCAGATAAGAAGACTGTCTGCTACGCTGATTTTATCGATATCAAACTTCCAACCAGCCTCAAGTTCGCTTGGTGGTTGGACAGAAGAGGAAGGGGCAACTGGCGCATCCGGTACATTGGCTTCACTTTCAGGCGTCAGACGGATCACTGCATTTTTAAACATCACCTGACGAACGGCCAACTGGTGCGACAACAGAGGCCAGAGTTTTACGTCAAGACGCATATTCTCAGCACTGACTACCGGTTCTTTGGCTCCTGGCGCGGTCAATGACGTCTGACCGGCAATGATGCTCAACTGAGGCCATACATGCCAACGTAAATCTCCGCTGATCGCCAACTGATAACCGCTTTTTTGCTCTACCCGGTCCGCCATATAGTCGCGGAAGTCATTCGGGTTGATTAAAAATACCAGCGACGTCATACCTGCAATAATTACCACCAGCAGAATAACCAGCGTTGTCAGTAGTCTTCTCATGCCTTCCTCTTGTCGTTTAACCCGCAAATCAGAGGGTATGAACCTGAATCAATCTTTATCGATGCGGCTGGCTACCGCGCTCTGCTGGTCACGGTATTTCGCATCCTGCCGGCTATTATAAGGACGCGATGCAGGGCCCGATAATGGCTCGAAGCTCAACGCACCAATTAACATGCCAGGGCGCAGTGCCAGAGGCAACTTACCTGAATTGTAGAACTCCAGCACGATCCGGCCTTGCCAACCTGGGTCGATACGGTGCGCCGTCACATGGACCATCAGCCCAAGGCGCGCCAAAGATGAACGCCCGTCAAGCCAGCCGACCAGATCATCAGGAATAGAAACGGTTTCAAAGGTAACTGCCAGCGCCAATTCGCCCGGATGTAAAAAGAAAGCCTCGCCTTCCGGCAGGACAATCTCATCACTCATCACTTTATCCAGTGCTGCACTGACTTCATCTTTCGGACCGCTGAGATCGATAAAACCGGCGTTATGACCGAGAAACACGCGAAATCTATTACCCAGACGTACATCTACCGTCGCGCCATTAATCCGTTCAATGGGTGGACGCGGCGAAATGGATAATTTACCGCTGTCCATCCAGGCTTCTATGTCTCGATCGCACAGTCTCATCGTGTATCTCTCCGTTTGCTAACTGCTAAATGGCCGTCGTAAACAAGGCGGCTCATTAATTAAAGAACTGGCTGATTTTCGCTTTAAGAATATCAATGGCAATGCGATTTTTGCCGCCGCGCGGAACGATGATATCTGCATATTGTTTTGATGGTTCAATAAATTGCAGGAACATCGGACGAACGGTTTTCTGATATTGCGCCATTACCGAGTCCATCGAACGACCACGCTCATTCACATCACGCTTCATACGTCGCATTAAACAAATATCCAGTGGCGTATCCACGAAAATGGAGAAATTCATCTCCTGACGCAGGCGAACATCCGTCAACAACAGGATGCCTTCAAGGATGATCACCTTCTTAGGTTTAAGGGTGACGGTTTCGTTAAGACGAGTATGTTCGATAAAGCTATAGCCGGGTAATTCAATCGCCTGTCCGGCCTTCAGGCTTTGTAAGTGCTGGAACAACAAATTGTGGTCCATGGCGCTGGGATGGTCATAGTTCGTTTTTACCCGCTCCTCCATGGTCATGTGACTCTGGTCTTTATAGTAGCAGTCTTCTGGAATCACCCCGATATGCTCATCACCGACCTGATCACGAAGTTCACGATATAAGGTACTGGCAATAAGGCTTTTTCCAGAGGCAGATGCGCCAGCGATACCTACGATGACACACTGATGGAGCTTGTCAGACATAAAATTAAAGACCTGATTTGGAGGTTTGAGGGGCTAAAGCACGCAGACAGTGCTTTGATCGCGCCAATTATAGGTACAACACCGTGCTGATGCCAGCGTTAAGGCAGTTCATTCGCTGGCATCGGGCAATAATTAGCAGACTTTTGATGTCAAACTGCGCGGAAGGCGATTTCTGTCGGAATTGCGTCACCCCTCCAATAGAGTTGCGAAGCGATTCGCGCGGCTAACTGGCGGTAGAGCAATGTAAATTCACTCTGCGGATTCGAAACCACCGTCGGCTCACCGCGATCCAGGTCTTCACGCAATGAAATGTGCAGCGGCATCTGGGCCAGCAACTCACAGCGGTATTTCTCTGCCAGCTTCTGCGCACCACCGGTGCCAAAAATAGGCTCATGATGCCCACACTGACTGCAAATGTGCATGCTCATATTTTCGATAATACCCAGTACCGGCACGTTGACTTTCTCAAACATCACAATGCCTTTCTTCGCATCGAGCAGGGCAAT
>Ga0302182_10001884_pt1 | contig 10517 bp, 6 predicted proteins | sample I_Palsa_N3_1_FD_198781 | JGI IMG/M metagenome (GOLD analysis project Ga0302182, IMG submission 198781) | Peat permafrost microbial communities from Stordalen Mire near Abisko, Sweden - I_Palsa_N3_1 | ecosystem: Environmental > Terrestrial > Soil > Palsa > Peat permafrost | place: Sweden: Abisko...
CTGGTCGGCCGTCGGTGGGGTTCTCTGGCTAACGGTTAGGATATATTGCTGTTTTTCAACGTCGTAATCATCGCGTACGGTCAAAATTGGCGTACCGGACTGGCTGTACCAGCGGCGGAATAGCGACAGATCAACGTTCGACGCATCCTCCATCGCCTGCACGAAATCATCACACGTCGCTGCACTGCCATCGTGACGTTCGAAATAGAGCTGAATACCGGCTTGGAATTTCTCTTCACCCAGCAACGTGTGCAGCATACGGATCACTTCCGAACCTTTTTCATACACCGTCAAAGTGTAGAAGTTGTTCATTTCGATCACTTTTTCCGGACGGATCGGGTGTGCCATCGGGCTGGCATCTTCGGCAAACTGCGCAGAGCGCATGATCCGCACGTTATCAATACGGTTTACCGAACGTGAGCCGAGATCCGAGCTGAACTCCTGATCGCGGAATACGGTCAGGCCTTCTTTCAGACTCAGTTGGAACCAGTCGCGGCAGGTCACGCGGTTACCGGTCCAGTTATGGAAATATTCGTGGCCGATCACGGCTTCAATGCCCAGATAATCTTTATCTGTGGCCGTCTCTGCTTTTGCCAGCACATATTTGGAGTTAAAGACGTTCAGGCCTTTATTTTCCATTGCCCCCATATTGAAGAAATCAACGGCAACGATCATGAAAATATCGAGGTCATATTCCAGATTGAAACGGGTTTCATCCCACTTCATCGACTGCTTCAGTGACTCCATCGCCCAGTCGGCACGGTCCAGATTACCGCGGTCAACAAACAATTCCAGCGCCACATCGCGACCTGAACGGGTTTTGAAGGTATCACGCAGCACATCAAAATCACCGGCCACCAGCGCAAACAGATAGCAAGGTTTAGGGAACGGATCTTGCCATTTGATCCAGTGTTTTCCCTCTTCCAGTTCACCGGAATCAATACGGTTACCGTTGGACAACAGATACGGGTAGCGGGCCTTATCGGCCACGATGCGGGTCGAGAAACGCGCCAGCACATCTGGGCGATCCAGATAATAGGTAATGTGCTGGAAACCCTCGGCTTCACACTGGGTGCAAAGCGCTTCGCCTGAGAGATACAGCCCTTCCAGCGCACTATTTTTCGCCGGGTGAATTTCGTTGACGATACTGAGCTCGAACGCTTCCGGCAGGCGGTCAATCACCAGGGTTTTATCCGTCACCTGATAACTTGGCCAATCCTGGCCGTTCACTTTCAGGCTGATTAACGTCAGGTCCTCGCCATTGAGCAGCAGCGAAGAACCTTCAACACCGAGGCGTTTAATCTGGCTGACAGCAGTAACCACAGTGGTTTGTGCATCGAGTTCAAAGTTGAGGTCAATGTCGGTGATGGTGTAGTCCGGCGCACGGTAATCGTGGCGGAACTTGGCTTGCGGCAGTTGAGTCATAAAAAACCTTTTAACGTTTTCGTGAGTGACGACGTCTGTTGTTGATCGTTGCTTGTCCGAGTGCTCCGGCAGGAGAAAACTCAGCGACTGATAAAGCTTTCCAGAACTTTACCACAGGCACTTAAAATTCCCAGATTGTTGCCGATTTGTAAGTCTGTTAGGCCACGTTTTGCGCAACACGGACATGTGTCACGGTTCCGTATGCCTGGGCTGTACATTTTGAATTCGGCAAAAAGTCAGTTTTTTATGCTTAATTTTCTGCATTGTGTTGTGAATTCAAAATTTAAATCCGCAGGCTAATCATTAGCATGATTGTTAATGCTATGTAACGTCGGGATGATATAAAAATATGAGTAACACCTGCTCGCCCGGGATGGGCTATGAAGATAATAAAATTATAAATAACAGTGAATTATCAGTAAGAATTGATGCCCTTCCCTCCTCTGCCGGACTATGGCGATTTATTATTTTGTTGTCATTGGGCGGTTTTTTCGAGCTTTATGACCTTTTCCAGACGGGATATATCAGTTCAGGTTTACTCGCCGAAAACATATTTCATCTGGGTTCAGCCGGCATTTTTGGCATATCCGATCAGGCCGCGTTCGCATCCGCCACATTTTTAGGCCTGTTTTTAGGGGCCAGCTTGCTGACACCCTACGCAGACCGCTTTGGCCGCCGTATTACCTTTATGTTTGCACTGGCCTGGTATGGCTGTTTTTCACTGCTGATGGCCTTTCAGAATCACGCAGAAGGCATCATTTTTTGCCGTTTTCTGGTGGGCATTGGGCTGGGTCTGGAACTGGTTACCATTGATACGTATCTCACCGAGTGGGTACCGACGCACCTGCGCAGCCGGGCTTTCGCCTTTGCTTTCTTTATTCAGTTTCTTTCGGTACCCGCTGTAGCGCTTATGTCGTGGTGGCTGGTACCACAAACCTTCTTTGGTTTAACAGGCTGGCGTTATGTCGTGATCGCCGGGGCGTTTTGCTCGCTGGTGATCTGGCTGGTGAGAAAAAACTTGCCGGAATCAGCGCGCTGGCTAGCGCAACAGGGGCGCAGCGAAGAAGCTCATCATGTTGTGAGTGCGATGGAAAAGCGTTGCGGTGTTACTGTGAGTCCGGCTTATAACCCGGAAGATGTCGTCGTTGAGTTGCCGCGCAAAGGAACATTCAAAGAGATCTGGTCCGCGAAGTATCGTTCGCGCACCCTGATGCTGATGACCATGAATTTTTTCCAGGCCATCGGCTTTTTTGGCTTCGGAAACTGGCTTCCCGCATTGCTTTCCGGTAAAGGGACAAGCGTAACCCATAGCTTACTGTACGCTTTCTTTATCACGCTGGCCTATCCGCTCGGCTCACTGATTTGCAGCCGCTACGCGGACAAAATCGAGAACAAATGGCAGATTGTCCTCTCATCGCTGATGACGGTCATCTTTGGTACGTTGTTCGCTTTCCAAACCAGCGCCATCATGCTGATTGTCTGTGGTTTTCTGATTACATACTCTAATGCCTATCAGACCGAGGTTTTCCCGACCCATATTCGTGCACGGGCGGTCGGTTTTTGCTACTCATTCAGCCGTCTCTCCACCGTATTTAGCAGTATTATGATTGGCTTTATTTTGCAATATGCAGGGACACAAGGTGTGATCGCCTTTATTGTCTTTAGCATGTTAATCGTCATGCTGGTGATTGGCCTATTCGGCCCGAGAACACGGGGTATCAATCTGGAAAATATTTAATCCTCAGAGCCGGGGGCAACCTGCGCTCCCGGCAACCTCATGTTATGTAAATGTGATAAATCACCGCATTTTTCCCTGCAAAATAGTTAACAGAAAGAGCCTTTCTGCGCACTAGCGCACATTTAAGCCTCGACCCATCCCAGACAATTATGATGTGATGAGGGTTCTTTCGCAGGATATTACGGTATACTTCACAGACTTTGCTGTTTTATCCAGAATGCTTTTTTATCTGGAATGGTTGGATTGATGCGAACTGCCTTTATAAATTATGTACAGGTTTTTGCCGGCCAACCCTTTCTGACGAGGATGCTGTAAACGCGCTATGACTCCATACGCCTCCCCGATTTTGACTTCGCTGTTAGATACTGATGCCTACAAGCTTCATATGCAGCAAGCGGTCTTCCACCGCTATCACAATATTAGTGTTGTGGCTGAATTCCGCTGCCGCGGCGATGAACTACTGGGCGAATATGCCAGCCAAATTCGTCAGCAAATCGAAATGATGGGCGAGCTTGCCCTGACAGATGATGAATTCTCATATCTCTCAGGCCTGCCGTTTTTCAGCGCCGACTACCTCAACTGGCTGAAGACTTTCCGCTATAACCCTGACCAGGTTACCGTCTCTGACCGTGAAGGTCATTTGCACGTGCGTATTTCCGGGCCATGGCGCGAAGTCATTATGTGGGAAGTGCCACTGCTTGCCGTGATTAGCGAGGTTGTGCACCGCCACCGTTCGCCACAGGTCACTGCGCAGATGGCGGTCGAACAGCTGCGTAAGAACCTGGCACGATTTAAAGAAGAAGCGGCCGATATCGATATTTCCCGCTTCCGCCTGATGGACTTCGGTACTCGCCGCCGCTTCTCAGGTGACGTGCAGCAGGCGATTGTCAGCACGCTGAAAGCTGAGTTTCCCTATCTGGTTGGCACCAGTAACTATGATGTCGCCCATAAATTGCAACTTTCACCGGTGGGCACACAGGCGCACGAGTGGTTCCAGGCACATCAGCAAATCAGCCCGGTTCTGGCCAATAGCCAGAGAGCCGCGCTGCAAGCCTGGCTGGACGAATATCCCGATCAATTGGGCATTGCGCTGACCGACTGCATAACGATGGATGCCTTCCTGCGTGATTTCGGACCTAAATTTGCCAATGCCTATGAAGGGTTACGCCATGATTCCGGAGACCCGGTTGAATGGGGTGAAAAAGCCATTGCGCACTACCAAAAGCTGGGTATTGATCCGATGAATAAAACGCTGGTCTTCTCCGATAACCTGGATTTAGACAAAGCTTTGCATCTGTATCGCCATTTCCACACCCGCGTAAATCTGGTATTTGGGATTGGTACGCGTTTGACCTGCAACATTCCGGGGGTCAAGCCACTGAATATCGTGATCAAGCTGGTACAGTGCAACGGCAAACCGGTGGCAAAATTGTCTGACAGTCCAGGTAAAACTATTTGTCAGGACAAAGCCTTTGTTAAAGCGTTACGTAAAGCTTTCGATTTGCCGCTGGTCAAAAAAGCCTCCTGAGTTCATCGTCTGTGGAGTCATTCGCCACAGACGATTACCCTTTCTCCTCTGCAACATCCTGTGCTTTCCTTTATATGTTTTCTTCCTTTATATAGATGTTAATCAGATGAAGGCACATCTATCGCCCAGCAACCCGCAAATTTCCTGTCTCAACCTCTCCCGAGACAAATGTTGTCCAGACGACGTGATTTCTGCTTGTGTCCTGAGAAAGGCTAAGTAACATAGCAAAATCCCTTTAAGTGGGTGTCCGTTAGTTCTCAATCACCATCTCAATATATAAGAAAGAGAGAAATTTATGAGCGTTGTGCCTGTAGTCGACGTACTGCAAGGCCGTGCTGCGGTTGACAGTGAAGTCACCGTACGCGGTTGGGTACGTACCCGGAGAGATTCTAAAGCTGGTATCTCCTTCCTCGCCGTTTATGACGGCTCCTGCTTTAATCCGTTACAGGCCGTTGTGAATAATTCTCTTCCCAATTATCAGGATGAGGTTCTGCGCCTGACCACCGGTTGCTCTATTGAAGTCACCGGCACCGTTGTCGCTTCACCAGGTGAAGGCCAGAGTTTTGAACTGCAAGCTACGGCAATTAAAGTGGTTGGCTGGGTTGATGATCCGGACACTTATCCGATGGCGGCAAAACGTCACTCGATCGAGTATTTGCGTGAAGTGGCTCACCTGCGCCCGCGTACCAACCTGATCGGTGCGGTTGCGCGTGTGCGTAATACCCTGTCGCAGGCCATTCACCGTTTCTATCATGAAAACGGCTACTTCTGGGTATCAACGCCGCTCATAACGGCATCGGATACAGAAGGCGCTGGCGAAATGTTCCGTGTCTCTACCCTGGATTTCCAAAATCTGCCACGTACGGATAAAGGCGAAGTGGATTTCAGCGAAGACTTCTTTGGTAAAGAAGCCTTTCTTACCGTTTCTGGTCAGTTGAATGGTGAAACCTATGCATGCGCACTTTCTAAGGTGTACACCTTCGGCCCAACCTTCCGTGCAGAAAACTCCAATACCAGCCGCCATCTGGCTGAGTTCTGGATGGTTGAACCCGAAGTCGCTTTTGCCACGCTCGATGACATCGCCGCACTGGCTGAAAGCATGCTGAAGTATGTTTTCCAAGCCGTTCTGGACGAAAGAGCAGACGATATGGCGTTTTTCGCTGAACGCGTAGACAAAGATGCTGTTTCCCGCCTGCAGCGTTTTGTAACATCAGATTTCGCCCAGGTCGACTATACCGATGCAGTAGAAATACTGATGAATTGCGGACAGACATTCGAGAATCCTGTGTCTTGGGGTGTTGATTTATCTTCTGAACACGAACGCTACCTTGCAGAGCAGCATTTTAAAGCGCCGGTGGTGGTTAAAAATTACCCTAAAGATATCAAAGCATTCTACATGCGAATGAATGATGACGGGAAAACTGTCGCTGCGATGGATGTGCTGGCACCGGGTATTGGTGAGATTATCGGAGGGTCACAACGTGAAGAGCGCCTGGATGTGCTGGATGCTCGTCTGGAAGAAATGGGCCTGAATAAAGAAGATTACTGGTGGTATCGCGACCTTCGCCGCTACGGCACCGTGCCACACTCCGGTTTCGGCTTAGGCTTTGAACGCCTGGTCGCTTATGTGACCGGTGTGCAAAACGTGCGGGACGTCATCCCGTTCCCACGTACACCACGTAACGCAACCTTCTAATTAACTAAAATATTTTCCATATAACATTTTAGTTACAAAACTAAGGCCAGCTCAGCTGGCCTTAGTCATTTTTAAAGGTAGATCCCTGTCACAAAGTTCCCAAGAAATTACATTTTGTAATACATTCTTTCCTACTGAAACAAGTTTAGGAGTTTGGTAGCATTTTCGCTGTAGATTAAGCAGCCCTCGGATGGAACACTGCGTTCAGACACAGGAGACACCAAACTCTCAACAATAGTTCCCTAAAGAATTATTGACGGCAGTGGCAGGTGTCCAAATAAAACCAATGAGGGTAATAATAAAATGATGAAGCGCAATATTCTTGCAGTAGTAATCCCAGCTTTGTTGGCTGCCGGTGCGGCAAACGCGGCTGAAATTTATAATAAAGACGGCAACAAACTGGACCTGTACGGTAAAGTTGACGCACGCCACCAGTTCTCTGACGACAATGGCAGCGATGGTGATCAGACTTACGTTCGTTTCGGCTTTAAAGGCGAAACTCAAATTACTGACCAACTGACCGGTTACGGCCAGTGGGAATACAACGTTCAGGCTAACCATGCTGAAGCACAGGGTGACGAAGGCAACAAAACTCGTCTGGGCTTCGCGGGTCTGAAATTCGGCGACTGGGGTTCATTCGACTACGGTCGTAACTACGGCGTGATCTACGACGTAATGTCTTATACTGACCAATTGCCAGTATTTGGCGATGACACCATGTACCAAACTAACGACAACTTCATGGTTGGTCGTTCAAACGGTCTGGCAACATACCGTAACAGCAACTTCTTCGGTCTGGTTGATGGCCTGAGCTTCGCTCTCCAGTATCAGGGCAAAAACGAGAACGACCGTAATACAGAAATCGGCGGCAACGTACCAAACAGCTCAATCATCACACAGAACGGTGACGGTGTTGGTACCTCTGTTGCTTATGCTATCGGTAACTCAGGTGTCAGCCTGACCGGTGCTTACGCTAACTCTAACCGTACTGTTGACCAGAAAACTCAGGCCAACAGCGCGCAGGGTAACAAAGCTGAGCAGTATGCATTTGGCGCGAAATACGATGCTAACAACGTATACCTGGCAACCTTCTACGGTGAATCCCGCAACACTACTGCTTACGGTGGTGATAACCAAGTCGCTAACAAAACTCAGAACTTCGAAGTGGTTGCTCAGTACCAGTTCGACTTCGGCCTGCGCCCATCCATCGCTTACCTGCAGTCTAAAGGTAAGGACCTGAACTCTGTTACCGGTTCAAACGGCACCTTCGGTGGTGGCGATGCTGACTTGGTTAAATACATCGAAGTGGGTACTTATTACTACTTCAACAAAAACATGTCCACCTATGTTGACTACAAAATCAACCTGCTGGATGACAACGACTACACCAAAGCTTCAGGCACTAATACTGATAACGTAGTTGGCGTTGGCTTGCAATACCAGTTCTAATTTCGCTTAAACGATGCACTTCCGAGGGCATCCTGAGTGAACTGAAAGGCAGGGCTTCGGCTCTGCCTTTTGCTTTTTAGGACTCGCTTGCCCTTTTCAATTATCAATATTATTAATCTCGAAGGCTGCTTCACAACTCCGCTTTCTTTTTGCCGCAAACGGTTGGCAAACTCACTTTCTGGCGGTAACCTGATGCCCTCTTTCTGCTACATATCAGGCCATGGAAGTCTTCCCTATGTTTGAAAAAATCACTGCTGCACCTGCTGATCCTATTCTCGGTCTTTCTGATCTTTTCCGCGCTGACGCTCGCCAGGATAAAATCAATCTTGGGATCGGTGTTTATAAAGACGAAACGGGTAAAACTCCGGTTCTGACCAGCGTGAAGAAAGCCGAGCAATATTTGCTGGAAAACGAAACCACCAAAACTTACCTGAGCATTGACGGGCTGCCTGATTTTGCACGTTGTACTCAGGAACTGCTGTTCGGCAAAGACAGCGCTATCATCGCCGACAAACGAGCACGCACGGCACAAACACCGGGAGGCACAGGCGGCCTGCGTATCGCAGCAGATTTTATCGCAACTCAAACCCGTGCTAAGCGCGTGTGGGTGAGCAACCCAAGTTGGCCTAACCATAAAGGGGTATTCAATGCCTCTGGTCTCGAAGTTGTAGAGTACAACTATTATGACGCGGCCAATCATGCACTGGATTTTGATGGCATGTTGAAAAGCCTCAGTGAAGCTCAGGCCGGTGACGTGGTGTTGTTCCATGGTTGCTGTCATAACCCAACAGGTATCGATCCTACAGCAGAGCAGTGGACGCAGCTGGCTGAATTGTCCGTCGCTAAAGGCTGGTTGCCGCTGTTTGATTTCGCTTATCAGGGCTTTGCTAAAGGCCTGGAAGAAGATGCACAGGGTCTGCGTATCTTTGCGGCCAACCATGCCGAATTCCTGGTTGCCAGCTCTTACTCGAAGAACTTTGGACTGTACAACGAACGCGTAGGCGCTTGTACTATAGTGGCAGCGGATGCCGAAATAGCTGACCGCGCCTTCAGTCAGGTTAAATCCGTTATCCGTGCCAACTACTCCAATCCGCCATCTCACGGTGCCGCGGTTGTGGCCACTATTCTGGGCAATGAAGCGCTGCGTGCAATCTGGGAACAGGAGCTGAGCGACATGCGTCAACGCATTCACCGTATGCGTCAGCTGTTCGTGACCACCCTGCAGGAAAAAGGGGCTCAGCAGGATTTCAGCTTCATCATTAATCAGAACGGCATGTTCTCTTTCAGCGGTCTGACTAAAGACCAGGTTCTGCGTCTGCGCGATGAGTTCGGCGTGTATGCGGTGAACTCCGGCCGAATCAACGTGGCGGGTATTACGCTCGATAATATGGCGCCACTGTGTGAAGCCATCGTCGCCGTTCTGTAATTCATTTCTTCAGAAAAAAAACCAGTCAGGCAACTGACTGGTTTTTCATTTATAGCGTCGGTATTTTCGAAGCGATTTACCAGACCGGCAATTCATCCTGCAAGAATGGATTGGTTTTACGTTCATGCCCGAAGTCTGACATTGGGCCATGTCCCGGTATGAAAGCTATATCATCGCCCAATGGCAACAACTTGGTTCTGATCGACTGAATCAGCGCCTGATGATCGCCACGCGGGAAATCACTGCGCCCAACGCCACCACGGAAAATAACGTCACCGGAGACTGCCAGACGGCTCTTCTCATTAATAAATACAATATGTCCCGGTGTATGCCCAGGACAATGTAAAACACTCAGACACGCCTCCCCCACCAACACCTCATCGCCCTCTTCCAGCCAGGTATCGGGTGTCAGCGGCGCGCAATCGTCCAGACCAAACATCCGGCTTTGGGCTGGCAGGGATTCGAGCAGGAACAGATCTTCTTTGTGTGGTCCAACAATCGGGGATTTAAAATGTTTTGCTACCTGTGCAGCAGCACCGACGTGATCGAGGTGACCGTGTGTCAACAATATCTGACTCACCGAGACGCCTAAGGTAGCCACTTCGGCGATAATTTTTTCAGCTTCACCACCCGGGTCAACAATCGCTGCCTGAAGAGTTTTACTGCACCAGATAACAGAACAATTTTGGCTGAACGCCGTGACAGGAATAAGATGGTATTTCATAAGGCTCCACAGCGGCTTATCCCGCCAGGGACAAGCCGAAAATTACACATATCACCAGGTTCTTGCCGGACCGGTATCGATATGCACAAAGTTACTTCGTGGATAATATCCTACACCACCCATCTTCATTTTTAACGCAGCTTTGCGGATATTACTCAACTCAATGCCTTCGATGTGAAAATCCATCGCCTGGCCCTTGGTATGATAACTGTCTTTAGCCACACCGCTGCCCGGCCGGCGCATACTGTTGTTGGTGGCAATGGTCCGGTAACCCGAAATTAGCTGAACCGGTTTATTGGTCGCCAGCATCACTTGCAGCCGGTAAAGGTGGTCGAACAACGCAGGATCAATACTTTTAACCTTTTCTGCCCGATAGTCCCTGAACAGATGATTCAATCTGGCCAATTCATCCTTGTTGTAACGCTTTCCATCAAAAAACTCAGTTTTAAGGGTTTCGCCGGTATTTAAGTTATTAACCACCAAAATACGTGGACGAGGAGTGGAAAGAGTGGCAAAAGCGCGTCCAGGAAG
>Ga0302182_10001891_pt1 | contig 10489 bp, 9 predicted proteins | sample I_Palsa_N3_1_FD_198781 | JGI IMG/M metagenome (GOLD analysis project Ga0302182, IMG submission 198781) | Peat permafrost microbial communities from Stordalen Mire near Abisko, Sweden - I_Palsa_N3_1 | ecosystem: Environmental > Terrestrial > Soil > Palsa > Peat permafrost | place: Sweden: Abisko...
TTCTCAATGAAGGAAGCGATGTGTTCGGGACTATTGTCTCGGCGAAGCTCGCTGCTGACTTCGCCAGGTGGGACCCGCTTGCGCAGGCTCGTGGGTGGTTAGACGAATCCTTTTACGACACATACAAACATTGGTGGCAAATGTTCGAGTTCGCGGCTAAGGACGGGGCAGTGCGGGTTCAGTGCATGTGAACGATGCACTTTTGCGGGTCGCGAAACGTAATGTAGTCCCGACTCTAACTGTGTGGACCCATGACAACGGCCTCGCTTGACGATTGAGGTTAGCTCTACGGTTCGATCTGAAAAATCAGGCGAGCGCGGCGCCGCCAGCGCGCGCTTTTCCGTTATATCGATTGAGCCTCCGCATGACGCGGTCCGGATTTCTGGCGGGGCGTGGCTTGTTTCGCCGCGCCCTGCGGTCCTCTTTTTCGCTGGATGGTGTTCCATGTTGCTCCAGATTTCTCACGCGAACAAGCCGGCTCTGCTGAACTAGCAAAAATCTCTTCGCCTGTCAGTCAGTCTTTTCTTCTTCATGCCCATGCCCGCGGAGCTATACCGAGGGCTGGAAATCTGTTGTTGCATTCGCGATCAGGTGAAAGGCGGACGCCCTTGCTGCGACAGACACGTACCACGCCATCCGACATTTGTGCGGCGAAATCCCTCTTAATAATCAAATGGACATAGAAATGAAAGGCATGAACGTATTTGACAACGAACCAATGGTCGCCGTTGGTCGTCTGGAGAAACTTTGGACCTTGAGGAAAGGTTCGAGTCCGGCAACCGGCTTGCCCGGCGATATTCCGGTGTTGACCTGTCCGATAGCGGCCTCGAACGCTTTGTGTCTCGAGTCCAACAATCGTCAGTCATGCTTTGGGTTTGGCAGGATACAACTTGATGAAAGCGTTCTGATGACTATCAGACTGCAGCTTGGAGCGGTTCAGGTCTATTGGGTTGCTGAAATGACGGACCCAGAGATTTGGGCCGCAATCGATATGTGGAAGGGGGTGCGACGCGTGCCGATTGCGTTCAAGGTCGAAGCTGGAGACCGATGGCGGATCAAACTTTGCACGGCGGAGATAACGTCGAAGAAGCTGAGCAATGAGCAGTACCGAACTCCGGACCGCGAGCCGACCGCTCATACCTGGCATGGCCTTGCATCCCTGGTAGGGAGTGGCCTCTTGCAGATGGGAGCCACCAGCGATATTCCCGGGTTGGCGTTACGTCGTGTCTTTGTAAATGCTCTGCTTACCGAGCGGTTGGAGCCTTTCACAAAAGAGAGGCCACTCGTGGAAACGAGACTGATTGTCAGGCCGGCGCAACTGTAGCAAAACGGTTTAAATGCATCAGTAAAACTCTTCGAAATGCGCGGCTCATGACCGCGCATTTCCCGTTGCATCCAATTTTTCGGCGAACTTGCGTTACAGCCTGCATCGGTATTCAACCGTTTTTGTCGTCACGAAATTCTGCAACGGTTGCTGATCTTTATGTGTCACAACGCGTTTCATCCTGGCTGCAGCTTCATATACTCGTTGCAACCTTGGACCTTTGGGTTGCCGCGTGGCTGGTCGGGAGAAGTACGGCAGCGGCCACGGGATACCCCGGGACTGTGGGATAGTCTTGAGACCCTGGGCGAGGTGGCGAAGTTAGCGCCTCGAGGCGAACGGCTGACGGGTGACGCTGGCTCCAAGGTGCATCTTGATGATGCGCGCGAGTTGGGTCTGAAGGCCCCGGTAAGGATGGGGCTGGGCTCAACTCCACCAAGGTGCATGTCTCAATTCGAGACGTGTATCTTTCAAACAGCCCGAAACACGGGAAAGACGTGAAAAAACGGGAATAACAAAAAAAGAGACGTTGCGCAATAAAGATGTTTACGGCTCGGCGGTGAAGATCGCAACGACCGCCCAGCGCAGCCTCCGAGTGTTCATCGCGGGAACTCGGACGAAGGGCTGGGGCTACTCGCCCAGACGAATTGGTCTGCCTTCGACCGTCTCGGGCCTCCAGATTTTCCGAGAGCGGCCGTTCTACCTCGCTATGGCGAGACATGAAGAGTGGGCTAGATTAAGAGAAACAAATCCAAATGGATGGAAGGTCCAACGGCGGCTCGCTCGGCATGTGCGTGGTCAACGCGGATCAGGTTAACCACGACCTGCTGACGTTTCTGGAAAGTTAGCCGTCGTTCATACTGCGGCAGTATTTCAATCGCCGCCGCAGTTCGCGGGCTTTATCAGCTATCTGCTGGCTGTTGTTCTGGCACCCTCACATTCAGTGCGGCGCCAACGCGACTTTCGCGTCGCTCCTGTATCCGCCGCCCAAAGCTTTGGTCAGCGCGATTTCTCCGCTCAGCTGCTGACCGTTAATCCTGAGCAGTGCGAGGCGTTCCTCGATCAAAGGCTCGCGCGCCTCCATGGCAGCGAAACGGCTGCCAAGGCCGCTGCGATAATGCCCTTCGGCACTCTGCTCCACAAACGAAATGGCCTGTGTTTTCTGCGTCTGGAGTTCCGCTTGCGCGTCCAGGTCCTGCAGCCGGCTGCCCGTCGCCGCGACATCGCGCACCGCGTCAAGCACTGCCTCGTTATATTGCTCGATGAGCGTATTGCTTGCGCTTCGCGCGCCGCCGAGGTTGGCATTGAGACTGCCGCCGTCGAAAATCGGCAGATACAGGCCCGGAATCAGATTGATCTGCTGACTCGCATGCGTGAAGAGGTCCGACAGATGCAGCGCGTTGACACCGAAAAATGCCTTGATGTCGAAGCTCGGATAGAACGCCGCTTTCGCCGCATCGATGCGGTCGAAGGAGGCCTGCACATACCAGCGCATCGCCTGCAGATCCGGCCGTCGCGCCAGCAACTCATACGAGAGCGTCGATGGCAACGCCGCCTGCAGGGGTGGCAACGGCACCGGCTGGATCACAGGCAGATCGTCAGCGCTAGCGCCAATCATCGCCCGCAACGATTCACGAAATTGCCTGACCTGCCCTTGAGCCACGACGATCTGCTGTTGCACGGCTAACAACGCGGCGCGCGCCTCCTGAGTCTGGGTTTGCGGTTCGAGTCCGCGGGCGGCGCGCGCCTGATGCGTCTCGAGAGCAAACGCCGCCACCTCACGCGATTGCTGCAGCAATTCGATGACCTGATAGGTGGTCTGGATTCCATAGTACAACTGGGCAACATCCGTGGAGAGTTCCAGTTCGATCGCGGCCACCTGGGCGCGCTGCTTGCCCCACAGGTCGACGTCGAGGCTCGCGCCAAGGCCCACAATCCCGGAGGTGTACCAGGGCCCCGTGAAACCCGCCGCCGGTTCGTTCAACGCGAATGGCGCAAGAAAACCGTTTCCCGAGACGTGCTCGCGATCGATTGCGCCGAGCGCGGTAACCTGCAGATTCGTCCCTGCCTTGACCAGTTCCACATCCGATTGCGCCTGCGCTACCCTGCCTCGCGCCACCAGCATGGTCGGCGCACTGGTCAACGCACGCTCGATCAGGCCGTCGAGTTGCGGATCTCCGTAGCCGGCCCACCAGCGCGCGGACGGCCAGCCGTCGCGGGCCAGATGGATGTCGTCGGGGAGACGGATCTGTTCCGGGCGGATCGCGTCCATCGGCTTGCTGTCGTGGTGAATCAGCGCGCAGCCAGCCAGTCCGCAACCGACTAACGCGCTCAGCACGGTGCGAAGGATGAACAGCGGCTGAGTGAAACGCTCTCGTTTATTCATTCTCATAAGACTCACGCGGAACCACGGGAGCGGAATCCGGGGCACGCCAGTCCGGCAGTCCCGACAACTGATCGATAAGGTTGCGAGCGCAATATTCAGGCTGCAAACGGTCCTCGCCGCCGTCCGCGGCGCCATGTCCGGTGACACGCAAATCCTGCTGCTCCAGCAGGCCCAGCGAGAACCGCGGCAGCGCCTGCGCGGCCGCCGGGTTGGCGCCAAGATCGTCCGCGTAGGTGGACAGCCGGTCGGCCGCCTGCTCCTGGATGGCGCGCACGGCATCACGAACTTCCGCGCGCATCGCTGCAGCCTGAACCCCCACGGCATTATGAAGCGCATTGCCGGCCAGCATGATTTCACGTCCTTGCGCAAGGACCGTTTGCGCACGCAGCGTCAATTGCGCATGCACACCCTCCTGCCAGTTCGGCTCTACCGCTACCCGCGCCAGCACGGCCTCACAATCCGCGAGCGCCGCCCACGTCTGCAACTGTTGCTGAGCATACGGCAACTCTGCTGAGGGCGCACCTTCGGCAAGATTCGCCCGCAGCAGCACGCTCACCGAGCGCAACATGGCTGCAAGCTTCTGCCGCAAGATGTCGCCCTCTCCTTCCCGCCAGAACGACATCTGCACCAGCGTCGACACACCGACTCCCAGTACGATCCCGACCATGCGATCGCGAATCTCGGTGAGATTGCTGGAGGGCCCGAACTGTTCGAGCAGCGCGAGCGAGAACGTGAACATGATCTGTACGCCGGCATAGCTGATACGTTCCGAGCCGGCCGATACCCATGCACTCAGCGCGACGACGGGCAACGACATCAGCAGCAACCCGACTATGCTATCCAGATGGGGGATGACAAACACCACCATGAAGAGCGCCAGGCCACTTCCGACGAGCGCACCGCCGATCCGCAGGATGGCACGCTGGGTCGACGCACCCAGGCTCGGCAACGCGATGATCAGGCAGGTCAGCATGATCGTATGAATGCCTTGCCAGTCCGTGGCGTTGTAAAAGACATAGCACACCAGCACGGCCAGTAACGTCTTCAGCGAAAAGCGCGCATACGCAGGATTGCTGAACGCGTCGGCTACGACCATGGGTTCTTTCGCAGTCAAACCGTCAGCGGGGACCGTACGCGCGGCAAGATTGTCGAAGGTGTTTAGCGCGCGTTGCATTTCGGCCGCAGCGGCATGCGGGCTCAGAGTGCCGCCGGTCTCCGGCGTCACCTGACATACCGCGTGATATGGCTGGTCAGCGGCAATGGCCCGGTCGAGCGCCCGGCAATTTTCGCGCAATTCGCGCAGCGCACCGTCCGCCGCAACGGGTACGTCCAACGGCAGTTCGCCAGCTGCGCTGTACAGACGCGACACCGTAGCAATGCAGGCAAGCTGGTACGCCCTTTCCTCGCGATAGCGGGCATCACGCATCGCGCTGAATTTGAGCAACTTTTGCAGCGCCAGCGAGCCTTGCTGGACCGCTCCAGGGGTAACCGGTTCGGGCGCCGGACCGCCGTCGAGCAGATGTCCGAGACGCACGTCGATCTCAGCCAGTTGCCGGTGCATTTCCGCTTTCAACTGACGTTGCGGTTCGGCCGGCAAGAAGAAAGTGTTGATCACCAGCGTCAGCACGATGGAATAGTTGACGGCCACCCATACCCAAAGCACGCCGCGAATCAACAGCTCGGCCTCGTCCGTCTGGTCTACGAAACTTTGCACATAGATAACGACGATCGCGACCAGGAAGAACACAATGCCGATTCTCAGGATACGCATAAGGTACACGCTGCAGAAAAACAGCAGGCTTGCCACGACGATGCGTATCAGCGGATAGTCGAACGTCCATTTCAATAGCACGATCGAGAGGCAGATCGCGAACGTCGATCCCACCATGAACATGATGCCCACGAGCCGGGTGATCACGACATTCGACTGCGTGACGTAAAACACCACCAGCAGCGAAAGTGCGAGCAAGGGGACTTCAAGCGTCATTGACGTGACGATGACAATCGCGCTTGCCAGCACGCAGCGCAGCATCACATTGGCGCGCCCCGGATAGGCTGCGAGCTGGCCGCGCAAAAAGCGCTGCGCGTCGATAACGCTGCCGGGCAGATAGTCCGTCGCGTTCATATCGGCGCCTCAGTTGGCCGGAGCATGAGCCTGACTCTCGCTGTTGCGTGCGGGCGCTGCCCCCGGTTGCAATACGGCGACCGCTGACGTGCCGATACGGAACAGCTCCGCATCGGGCTGCTCGACCAGAATCTTGACGGGAAAGCGCTGCGATACATGGACCCAGTTGAGGGTACGATCGATGCGCGGCAGGCCGCCCGGCAATGCAAGGCCACCCTCGTCCGGTGACACGCCATAGCTGATCGAATCGACGACGCCGTGAAAACGACGGCCCGCATCGCTCATGAGGTAAACCGTAGCCGGCGTGCCGGCACGGATATGCGTAAGCTCGGTCTCGCGGAAGTTCGCCACGACGTACCAGTGCCGCGTATCGATCAGCGTGAAGATGGGTTTGAGCGACGACGCGAATTGCCCCGTGGATGTCTTCAGCGAAGCGACCCGGCCGTCGAAGGGAGCGCGCACGGTCGTATATTCAAGGTTCAATTCGGCGAGCGATATCTCGACCAGCGCAACGGCGCGCTGTGCGACCAGGGCGTCGACCCCGCTGACAGCCGCCGCCGCCTGCTGCGCCTGCAATTGCGCCGCGCTCAGTTGAGCCTGGGCGGCACGCTGCGCGGTGCGCGCCCGGTCGACGTCCTCTGCGGACACATAGCCTTGCGGCAACAGCGGCTCGGTGCGATGCAATGTGTCGCTCGCCTGGGTGGCGGCGGCCCGTGCACTCTCAACCGCCGCGCGAACCGACTCGGCGTTGTACTGCTGCGCATTGACGCTGCGTTGGGTCAGCTCGATTTGTCTATCGAGTGCCACGAGCGTCGCCCGGCCACGCGCCAGTGCATCCTGGTAGGGCCGCGGATCGATCTGGAACAGAAGATCGCCCTGCTTGACGGCCTGGTTGTCGCGCACCGCTAATTCGACGATGCGCCCGCTGACCTCCGGCACTACGTCGACCGTATCGGCATACGCATAGGCATCGTCAGTTCGTGGCGAGGTGTCCAGCATCCAGATCACAAGGACCAGCACCAGCAGCGTCACCAGCACCAGAACGATGGCGGGCCAGATTTTGCGTGCCGGCTTGCTAACACTTGTTGTCATCGCAGCATCCCCGCTTAATGTTGGAAAAAGATCAGCCAGACAACGAGCGCGAGCAAAGTGACCAACGCCGGATAGACCACGGCTGGAGGTCCGAACCAGCGGTCATGGTGAGTGCGTTGCGCGACTACGTGAAATGCGATCGTGATGAGCACACCGGCCACAATGCAAAAGAGCCAGTCAGGGAAGTAGGCGCCTAGCACGTTGACGGACGGCGATCGGGCGCAACCGGCCATGCACAGGCTCATAAGTACGACGGTGCCGGACGGCCTCATTGCGTGTCCCCCTTGGTATCGGTGAATATCAACTGTTGCCCCGAGGACATAAAGTCCACTCGCTGAAGGAGATCGTTTCCATCCCGGTCGAGGCGCGTCCACGCGGGCCTCGATATGGGCTGCTTCGTTACCCTTGGCGTCTGCGTGGAGCAGTAGTAAGCATTTCCGATTTTCGCTTCAAAGCAGATGCGTCTCAACTCTGGGGAAACTTACCATACGATCTCAGCGATACCGACATCCCTTCCCGGCACCCGGCGGCTAGCCTGAATTTGCGCTCCGGTTGTACCGCCTCACTTGGCGCAGGTAGCGGGTTCAGTGCATGTGAGTAACGCGCTGTCACGGGTCGCAAATCCTGATGGAAAGACCAATTTCATGAGCGAAGCGCCGTTCCGAATGCGAGTCAAGCTCCTTCCACGTATGGGCATTTTATTCGGAAGTATTGATTGACCCAAGTTGGGCGGGGCCCTCTCGTGGATAAGGTCTTTCGGCCTGACTACGAGCCTTGGAGTTGTGGAGAAGCCGCTTCTGCTTCGAGGCGTGCGATGGCTGCTGCGGAAATAGCCGGACGGGCAATTATCATGTTGCGCCGCCGCACGTTCGCCCGATAAATCGGGTCGCCCGGCAGGAACGGCTCGCCGCTCAACGAGCAAACGCCTTTGCGGCGGGCGATGCGCAAAGTCCAGGTTTGGTCGCCATACCTGCCTGATGTCGCGTCAGCTAGGGCAACCACGATAGAGGTGGGTGAGATGCGCTCAAGGATTTCGATGCGTGTGGAGTTTCGTACGGAATCCTGACGTCGTCGATCCGCCGAAGTCGAAGCCCAACGGGCTTCGGCACCATTGACCGCCGCAAGCGGCACCACTGGTGCCAGCAAGGCCAGCACTTGCTGCCATCGTTGATCATCTGCACTTTCTTTCATGGTTCGTTCCGTGTCGAATCCGCCTGGCAAGCCTTATAAATTTTCTCGGATCATGGCGAACACATCGGCCGATTGCCCCTGCAACAAGGCTTTCGCTGAATACAGGACCATTCCGTATGCCGCCCCCCACTCGATCTTCGGCGGCATCACGAGCGTCATCGCATCAACCTTGACGTTCAGAAGTGCTGGGCCGGGCTCATTCAGCCACGCGATAACGGCATCTTCGAGCTCATCGGATTTCGTCACCGTTCGGCCCCATAGTCCAATCACCTCGGCGACCTTGCCGAAGTCCGGGTTTTGCAGGCCGGTGTAGAGTGGGAGCATGCCTTCGGACTTCTGCTCGATGTCGATAAATCCAAGCTTGCCGTTGTCGAACACAACCACCTTGACGGGCAGCTTCTCCTGCACGACCGTCAGGAGTTCACCGAACAACATGGCAAGACCACCATCACCGGACATGGAAATCACCTGACGTCCAGGCTGGCACTTTTGCAACCCCAATGACATTGGCAGAGCCGCCGCCATCGTGCCGTGCAGCAGACTCGAAAACATCCGGCGTTTTCCGTTCGTTTCGATGTGCCGATACAACCAGACGGTGGGCGTGCCGTCGTCGGAGCAGAAGATCGCATCGCTCGCCGCGTGCCGGTTGATCAGCTCGGTCAGATAGATGGGCGGAATCGTCCCGCGGTCCGACGGGACCGCCTTGGCCCGGTGACTTTCTAACGCATCGGCATGCCGTGCGACGAGCTTGTCGCGGAACTCGGTTGACGTGCGCGGTTTCAGGCGTGGCAGCAGTGCTTCCATCGTGGACTTGATGTCACCCACCAGCCCTAGCGTGACCGGATGCCGACGACCGAGGTGATCGGGTGCCATGTCTATCTGGACGATCTTGGCCTTATCCGGGTAAAACTGACGCCATGCGAAGTCTGCACCCAGCAATAGCAAGGTTTCGCACTCCGATACAGCGAGGTAGCCGGCTTCGCCGCCGATAATGCCGGTCATTCCGACGTTGTACGGGTTATCGTGCTCGAGCACGTCCTTGGCGCGGGACGTGTGCGCAATCGGCGCCTTCAGCCGCTCGGCTACCGCGAGAATTTCAGCGTGGGCGCCCCGGCATCCTGCCCCTCCATAGATCGCAATCTTCTCGCCTGAATTGAGAATTTCAGCCGCACGGTCCAAGTCCGCGTCATTCGGCCGGACAATCGGCACGTTCGTGTGGACCGAATACGGAACGTTATCGTTCGCATCAGCATGGGCAATGTCAACCGGAACGATCAGTACTGCGACGCCACCCTTTGCTATGGCGGTCTGACAGGCAATCACTGTCTTGCGTCGCGCCTGCTCGGGCGTAATGATCATGTCGCAGAAGACGCTGCACGATCCGTAGATAGCCTTGAAATCGACTTCTTGCGGAAAGTTGAAGCCGATTTCCTCGCTCGCTACCTGGGTGGCGATCAGGATAACCGGCGCCCGGTTCCGGTTGGCGTCCACCAGGCCGTTAATGAAGTGCAGGCTGCCAGGCCCGCAGCTTCCGGCCACGGCCGTGAGATTGCCGGTCAACATGGCTTCGCCTTCGGCGGCGAACGCGCCTGCCTCTTCATGGCGCACGTGGACCCACTCGATACTGCTCTCGTTGATGTGGTGAGCGATAAGATTCAGCGTGTCGCCTACAATGCCGTAGCAATGCTTTACGCCGGCCGAAGCAAGAGTATCCACAATAATCTCAGCAACTTTCTTGCTCATTCTGCTCTCCTTGAAAAACACTTTTCTGAAAATGATCGGCCACTCAACGTGGTTTACCGCCACTTGCCTGGTGGCAACAAACAGATGCTGGCTTTTCATCTTCATTCGCATCCGGCTCGAAAGGAGGTTGCCGATCAAGCGTGTGGTTTAAAAGGCTCGAGATTTGCCGTGACAACGCCGCCAAGGCAGCGGCTCGCAATCGCGGTGGAACAAAGTCCTGCTCCGCCGTATTCATCAATGAACGCTGCTTTCATCGATCATTTCAAACAGCTTGTGGTTATCACTGTAGTCGACATGCACGCCGACTACGACCGGGCCAGGCGTTTCAAAGGCTTTCTTTAGAATTGTCGATATTTCGTCAGCCGTTCGGATCATCAAGCCGGTCGCTCCAAATGCCTCTGCATACTTGACCGTATCGTAGGGACCAAGCTCCACACCGGATTTGCGGCCATATTTCGATTGTTCTTGCACACCGACCATGTCGTACGTTCCGTCTATCCATATCATGTGGACGAGATTCGACTTGAGCCGGACCGCCGTCTCAAGCTCCATCGCAGAGAATAGGAAGCCTCCGTCACCCGAGATAGACAATACCTTCTCGTTTGGCCGTACGAGCGTGGCCGCAATTGCC
>Ga0302182_10001904_pt1 | contig 10452 bp, 9 predicted proteins | sample I_Palsa_N3_1_FD_198781 | JGI IMG/M metagenome (GOLD analysis project Ga0302182, IMG submission 198781) | Peat permafrost microbial communities from Stordalen Mire near Abisko, Sweden - I_Palsa_N3_1 | ecosystem: Environmental > Terrestrial > Soil > Palsa > Peat permafrost | place: Sweden: Abisko...
CCGGCAAAACAGGCATGCTCGCGCAAACCTGGGTCGATCGCTACGGCCCGGGAGCCTCCGGTGAGACCTTCGGCGCCCTGGCCGCCGTGACGGCAACCGGCCGCGAGGTATCTGCCACTGTGAGCAGCGCCCGCGCAGTCACTGTTACTTTTAAGCCCGAACCGGACGGCCACTTTCGGGTAATGGTCGCTTGCCCTTCCTACAACGGCACACAAATAACAGAATCCGGCCTGGGGCGCGCACTGGCAAACACCGGCCCAGCCGAACACCTTGCCTGGTGGCACAAGTTTTGGCGCCGCGCAGGGCTTATCAAGATCACCTCCACGGATGGCTCCGGGGAGTACATGGAGAACCTGCGCCACCTCTACCTCTACACCGCAGCGGCTGAAAGCGGAGGCCGCTTTCCTGGTTCGCAAGCCGGTATCGGCGACCTTTTCTCCGCGGTCCAGGATCTTCACCGCTGGGATCCTGCTGCCTTTTGGCACTGGAATCTCCGCATGCAGGTCGCTGCCAATCTCGATGCCGGTGTACCTGAGTTGAACGCGCCGTACTTCCGTCTTTACCGCGAAAACCTCACCAGTATCAAAGACTGGACCACCAGGCACATGGCCGGCCGCCCCGGTATTTGCATCCCGGAAACCATGCGCTTTAACGGCCCCGGCATCGAGTACGAAGGCGATTGGAAGACCCCCGCTACCGGTCTCAATTGCGATGCCGCCTCCCGGCCTTATTACAACGCCCGCACCCTTTCGACCGGCGCGGAAGTCTCGCTCTGGATCTGGCGTCAATATCTCGCCACCGGCGATCACGCTTTCCTGGCCCGGAATTATCCCGTCATGGCGGAAAGCGCGCGTTTTCTTCTGGCCTACGAAACCCACGGCGATGACGGAAAAATGCACACCCACCCGTCGAATGCGCACGAGCAGCAGTGGGATACGACCGACCCAACCACCGACCTCTCCGCCAGGTCGTCCCTCTTTCCAGCCGTCATCCTGGCGGCCACGTTGCTGCGCATCGATAGCAGCCTGGTGCAACAACTTAAAGGGGAACTAACCCAGATTCCGCCCCTCCCACAAGCTGAAAAAGAAACCATGACCGGTACAAAACAGCAGGTCATCGTCGAATCGTACGATCCGGCAGCTCAGGCACACAATGAAGAGAACATCGGCCTCGAACCGATTTGGCCTTACAACCTTATCGCCGACGACTCTCCCCAGGTTGCCCTCGCCAGGGCCACCTTTGCCACCCGCCCTTACCCCGTCCACCAGGACTGGAGTTTCGACCCTGTGCAGGCCGCGCGCCTCGGCCTGAGCGATGAAGTCAGCTCTACCCTGATCGCTTTAACCGAGAGATATCAAAAATACCTAAACGGTTTTGCCAATTGGGGCGGTCCGGCGGGCGAGTTCTACGTTGAGCAGGAGGGCATCGTAGCGTTGGCCCTCGCGGAGGCCCTGGTCCAGGATTACGATGGCCTCATCCGCATTGCCCCCGCGGTGCCGCGTGCCTGGGATTTCGAAGGCGCCGTGTGGGTGCGCAATCGCACCCGGGTCGACGTGCAGACCAGGGCAGGCGTGCCCGACACCGTCGTCATCGACGCCGGAAGCAGTGAAACCCTTGACATCCGGAATCCCTGGCCAGGTGAGCCAGTCGAAGTCGTGGATGCGAACGGGAAAACCGCTGTGCGCAGCACCGGTTCCATCCTCAAGCTGCCCGTGCGCCAGGGCAAATCCTACCTGCTCCAACCGGCCGGGGGTACAACCCGGGCATTCGCGTCCATTGGCGGCGAGGCATCTCAGCAGCCGAAAAAACTAGGCGCCGTCCAAATCGGCAAATAGAGCAAGCCACTTTCCGGTGGCAAGTTAAGGTGGATTAACGCGCTTTTTTCTCCATCGCCGCCACCATTCGACGGGTGCCCCATCCTTCGCGTTCTTTGCGAAGGGTGGGATAGTCAGATCTCACCCTACAACCTCCTACGGAAAGAAGACTTGTTCCTTAGGAGATGTGGGACAGGGACTGAAGGGCACGGCTATCTGACTGACTGCTGGTCGACGGGTAGGAGCTTTGAATGTTGCCCAATCAAAGCAGGTCTCGACGGAAGGGCACGGCTTCAGCCGTGCCGTAAATGGCACCGCCATGCCGGCTTTAGCCGCTGGGGTACGTTTTTTTGATCCTCTAAATTCCCTTGCCCGCTGATAAAAAAGATGCCTTCAGGGGCTTAAGCCCTCATTTGTTTGCTGTGCTTATGGCACGGCTGAAGCCGTGCCCTTCCTCCAAAGACTCTTTTCCAAGTAAGAGGGAAAAATGGGTCCAGCGGGCTTTAGCCCTCATTCTTTCGTAACGGAGCTAGTCCACAGTCCTGCAGGGATGGCTGAGAATGTCCCATGACTCCAGTCCTGGGTACACTTGCGGGTTGTGCGTCCTCGCGTGGACTCGTCAGCTCCGTAGCAATCCCAGGACTGGCGTCCTGGGCTACTCTCAGCCGTCCCTTCGGGACTCAGTTCGGAAGCAAAGTTCTCACGCAGACTCTTTAGCCCCTGCCCGTCCTGCCCGGGTCCCGAATTTGCCGGACCAAAATAATCCTTGACATGTGATATAGTGTTGTAGTCAAGTACAACACTAAAGGAACAGCGTTTCGCATGCCGCGCCCCTGAACCGACAGGACGAAATGACTCAACCGTATTTGTGGCAAAGACTGATTGGTAAACCTGATGGACCCTGAGTGGAATGACGGTCAGCCGATTTATCGCCAGCTTCGTGACCGGGTGGTCGCGATGATACTCGACGGAATTCTCAAAGAAGGCGACCCGCTCCCGTCGGTGCGCAATGTCGCCGCGGAGTACCGCGTCAATCCGCTCACCGTTCTGAAGGGTTATCAGCAACTGGTAGACGAGGGACTTGTGGAGACCAAACGAGGGCGAGGCATGTTCATCAACACCGGCGCACGCGATCTCTTGTTGCAGGGCGAACGGCAAAAGTTTCTGGGCGAAGAATGGCCCAGGATCTACGCCACCATTCAACGGCTCGGTCTGACCGCGGAAGAACTGCTGGCTTCGAACAATGGAAAGAGGGAGCGCTAAATGGCATGCATAGAAGCACACGGCCTGCGTAAAGCATTCGGCCAGAAGATCGCGCTCGACGGAATCGATTTACAAGTGGAAGAGGGCCGCATCCTCGGACTCATCGGTCCCAACGGCGCGGGCAAGACCACCGCTCTGAATGCGATCCTCGGGCTCACTCCCTACCAGGGACAACTCAAGGTTCTAGGCCGCGAGCCATGGAGCGACCGCGACCGGTTGATGTGCGACGTCTGTTTCATTTCCGATGTCGCCGTGCTGCCCCGCTGGATTAAGGTCTCGCAGGCTCTCGATTATGTCGCCGGCGTTCATCCGCGATTCGATCGTGCCAAAGCGGAAGCGTTTCTGGCGAAAACCACCATCCACCGCAACAGCAAGGTGAGGGAATTATCCAAGGGCATGGTGGCTCAACTGCACCTCGCCCTGGTAATGGCCATTGATGCCAAACTGCTGGTGCTGGATGAGCCCACCCTCGGCCTCGACATCCTGTATCGCAAGCAATTCTACGATTCGCTGTTGAACGACTACTTCGATCGCAGCCGCACCATCCTTCTCACCACCCACCAGGTGGAAGAGATCGAGCATGTCCTCACCGATGTGGTGTTCATCAACCGCGGCCGCATCGTCTTCAATCGCACCATAGAAGAAATGGAGTCCCGCTACCTGGAAGTTTCGGTGCGCCCGGAGCAGCTCGCGGCAGCGCGCGCGCTCAAGCCCATCTACGAACGCGAAGTCTTAGGTCGCAGCATCCTGCTGTTCGATCATGTGGATCGCCGGCAGCTCGGCGCTTTTGGCGAAGTGCGCACGGCCGGCATCGCTGACTTATTCGTAGCCATCATTGAAAACCAGAACAGCAAAGGAGCGGCATAATGACTATCCAAACCGACGCCGTCTCCTCTTTCGAAGGGAGTGTAGGGGTGCCTGTGGTGATCCCTTTCAGCCGGCGGTTCTACTGGTCGGTACGGCGCGAATTGTGGGAGAACCGTTCACTCTATCTCGTTCCCCTCGCGGTAGCAGCGCTGTTTCTGCTCGCATTCCTGATCGGTCACAACCCCCACTCACATGTGCACATAGGATTTTCGCCCAACTCCATGCAGGGGCAGGGGCCGCAGGTCTTTGAGCAGCCATACACCATCGTCGCCCTTCTGCTCATGGGCACTACTTTTCTTGTCGCGCTGTTCTATTGTCTCGAAGCGCTGCACGGCGAGCGCCGCGATCGCAGCATCCTGTTCTGGAAGTCCTTGCCGGTTTCCGACACGACGACTGTGCTCGCGAAAGCCAGTATTCCCATCCTGTTTCTGCCCCTCATTACCTTCGCCACCGTTCTCGTCACGCAAGGCATCATGCTGCTGCTAAGCAGCGCCGTCATGCTGGCCCGCGGTCAAAATGTCGCTGACCTATGGAGCCATTTGCCGTTGTGGCAAATGTCGCTGATGCTCTTCTTCCACATGGTGGCAATTCACGGGCTTTGGTATGCCCCGTTCTACGGCTGGTGGCTGCTGGTTTCTGCCTGGGCGCGTCGCGCGCCGCTCCTGTGGGCCGTGTTACCGCCGGCGGTCGTCGCCGTGGTAGAGAAGATTGCCTTCAACACGTCGCATTTTGCTGCCCTCATCGGCTACCGCTTTGGCGGCAGCCCGGAGAAGGTCCCTTTCACGGTGGGACCTATGTCGATGGGTGTACTGACTGCTTCCGATGTAGTTCAATTCTTCACCGACCCAGGCTTGTGGACCGGCCTGGCACTCACCGCCGTTTTTCTCGCCGCCGCAGTCCGCTTGCGCCGCTACCGGGAACCGATGTAATGGGCCAGTTCGTTCGCCAGGTCTTTTAAGGAGGACCGTAGTATGAGCACCCAACTGCAAACCCCATTCGCGATCCCTGCTGCCCGGCGCGCGAAATATTCACCGCGGAAAATCGCCGACAGCACCTTGAAGGCAGCGGCGGCCTTTTGGTTTATTGTTGTGGTCGTCGGTGAGCTGATATTCGCCACTACCGTTGCGTCTTTCTATGGGCTTACGGCCGCACGAGGCAACTCGCAGCAGTGGAATAAATCCATGACTCATGGCTACACCCCTGGCCGTCCCATGGCCAATCTGGTAGTCGCCATTCATCTCGCCTCGGCTGTGATCATCCTGATCAGCGGAGCGCTGCAGCTCATTCCAGTCTTTCGCCGTCGCGCGCCGCTCTTTCATCGCTGGAACGGCCGGGTCTATATGGTAACTGCGTTCACCGTTAGCCTGGCGGGCCTTTACATGATGTGGTTCCGGGGCACCGTCGGCGACCTTTCGCAGCATCTCGGTCAGAGCCTCGACGCTGTCCTGATCATGCTCTGTTCTGTTTTCGCGTTGCGTTATGCATTGCTCCGTGACTTTAAAACACATCGTCGCTGGGCACTCCGGCTCTTCATGGTGGTGAGTGCATCTTTGTTTATCCGCGCCGGAATATTTCTATCCTTCGCTGTAAATCACGGTCCCTTCGGCTTCAATGCCGCTACGTTTAGCGGACCCTTCCTCACCTTTATGTCTTTCGGCCAGTACCTGGTTCCTCTCGCCGTTCTTGAAATCTATCTGCGCACCCAGGACCACGCAGGCGCCTTCGGACGGTTTGCCGTCGCGGCCGGCCTTTTCGTGCTGACGGTTGGGTTGGGTGCCGGCATCGTGGTTGTTACTATGGGCGCCTTTCTGCCCAACCTGAAGCGAGCTTATGACAGCCGCAAGTCCATCGCCGAAACACTCTCCGCGACCATCGCAACCAGCGGCATCGATCAGGCGGCACAGCAATACCGGCAGTTAAGGGCGGCAAAGGCCGTCACTTACAACCTGGATGAAGACGAACTGAACGCTCTGGGCTACCAACTGGTGCAAGCCAATAAGTTGAAGCCAGCCATCCGCATCTTTCAGCTCAACGTAGAAGCCTATCCAAACTCGGGTAACACCTACGACAGTCTGGCCGAGGCCTACATGGACGATGGCGACAAACTGCAAGCCATCGCCAACTACAAGAGATCGCTCCAGCTAAACCCTGCGAACAATAACGCGGTAAAGATGCTGCAGAAGCTAAACGCCCCTTGACCGGGGAAACGCCGTTGCTGTCAGCCCCGGACTTTAGTCCGGGGGAGCGGTAGCTGTCAGTGCCGGACTTAGTCCTTTGGAACGCTTTTGGTGGAAGCCCCGGACTTTAGTCCGGGGGAGCGGGTTTTTAAACCCGCGGAAACGCTCGGTATATAAATTTCCGGGCTTTAGCCCTGGTGGCTGCTTCTCAAGCGGTTCGCGACTTTTCCGCGGCCTCTAAGTCCCTGAGGGCTGATGTCTTTCCGCAACAGCGTTTTCTCCGACCTCTTGTGAGGTGGAAAGGGACTTGGACACTGCAACGACGCCAGTCCCGCAGAGCCTGCCCTGAGCTTGTCGAACGGGGACGGCACAATCTGTAGCCCGGCACGGCAGTGCCGGGGAGGAGAGGTCTATGACGCGAGTCCCGAAGGGACGGCACAAAACCTCAACGCAGAGGGCTAAGATTCCACGCGAAACCGCAGCCCGTTTAGTCCCGAAGGCACAGGAGTCATTTTCCCCCGTAAGTTAAAGGCAAAAAAAACAGGAGGACACATGGAACCCGTCATTGATTTGAAATGCTCGCTACCCGCTAACTACACCTCGCTCTCTCCCACTGCCCTGATCTGGCAAGATGTGCTGGCACAGGCCATAACCGGCGAACTAATGGCCGCGATGAATTACACCTCGCTATCTGAGATATGTGACGATCCCGAAGAAGTAGCCGATGCCCTGGAGCATGCGGCAGGCGAAAAGGGACATGCAGCTGCTTTCGCGAACGAGGGCCGCAAAATTGGTGTCGACGCGTCCAGCAACGTCCACGCAAAACATTGGAAGCGGCTCCGCGAAGCATTCCTTCGTTGCATCGCAGAGCGCGACTTCATCGCCTGTCTGATCGTGCAGGAGATCATGCTTGAATCCTTCGCAGTCGCCAGCTATGCACGGGTAGGAAAAGCTGCTCCGGGCACCCTGGGCAAGACCTTTGCCGCCATCGCAGCCGAAGAAGAGGAGCACATCGGCCACGCGATGGAGATTCTGAAAAAAGAACGAGCTAAGGATGAGCAGACCTTTGATGACAAGCTATACCGCCTGCATCTTGAAGTGATGACCACGCTGGCCGAAATGTTGGCCAGGGATTGCCGCACCGGACACTGCGAAGTATGCCACGGCAGCTGTGTGAAGCCGGCACTGCCCGACGTCAGCCTGAGTGCGGCCGAGTTGCGCGGCGCGTCCCTGCATCAATACCTTAAAACGCTGGACAAACTAGGGCTGCCGGGGGAGGTAACGCTGACATGGGTGGCTCAATTGCCGGTGTAGCATCGGTCATCAGGAAAGCTGGCGAGCGGCTGCGGACGTACTCGCAGCCTTGCGCGGACCCGGGCATACCCCACTGCCGGAAGAGGAAATAAGGGACATCCTGCCGTGGATTCCACCCCGCGCCGTTTGTCATGTTGAGCTTGCATCGACGCGCGGTGCCAAGGTGCATGGTGTTTACATTGACTCCTTCATACCTCCTGACCGCCTCGGCGATGCTTCCGTGCGCGACAACCTTGCTCGTGTACGCGACGCGGCGGCCTGCGCTATCCAGGCAGGCGCGAAAATCGTGAGTCTCGGCGGTTTCAGCTCCATTCTCCTCGAAGGTAACGTCGATCAGCTTCCGCAAAGACACGGTACGGTCTTCACCACAGGCAATACTCTGACCGTGAGTTTCATCGTCCAGGGCATCAGAAAATTGTGCTTGCAAGAGGGAAGAGACCTCCGCCAATCGACGCTGCTCATTGTCGGCGCAACCGGAGATGTGGGTTCCGGCTGCGCCCGTTGTCTTGCGCGCGGCGTGAAGCGCGCGCTGCTCTGCGCTCGTAATCTGGAGCGGCTACGCAAGTTGGCTGGAGAGTTAGCCGCTGAGGGTGTGGAAGTCGAAATCGCAACCGATCCCCGACAATTCACGGCCGATGCTGATGTTGTGATCTGCGCGGCGAGCCTGGCATCCTCTTCGCTCCCGACGCGATCATCTGTGACGCAGGCTACCCAAAAAACCTTTCTCCCTCCCCGGCAATGCCGAACGCCAAAGTCTTCTACGGAGGTTTGGGACAAGTCACAGGCACATTGAACTTCATCCCGGATCTTCATGGGATCCTGAATCGGCATCCATTCCCCGATGTGGTTCACGGATGTTTGCTCGAAGGCATGGCTCTTGCTCTCGAAGGCCGCTTCGAGCCTTTCTCCCGCGGCAGGGGGCTCATCACACCGGAGCGAGTGGAGGAAATGGAGCGCATTGCCGCACGCCACGGAATCTACCTCGCACCGCTCTATAACGCGAATGGACCCCTCGAAGCTTTACTGGATTGCCATGCCGAGGTTTTCGTCTAAGACCCTCTTCGCTCCTCGCGCAGGAGCAATATACGAGCACGACGCTCGGCCTCTGTGCGGGAAAGACCGCGGCGCTCAAGATCGTCCGCGCGATGCTGAATGTGCGAACGTAGCTCATCCCTGATCTCTCTATCGAGCCAAAGGCGATCACCGAAAAGAGCACGCAAGGAGCGTAGAAAGCCGAGTACCCTCATGTTTTCGTCCTCCTAAGATGATTAGGAGTCTAGGGAGACTCTCCTAAGCTGTCAAAGGGGGAAGAGACGAATCACCTTGCAGGAGGGGGGGCGACAGCAAAGCTCTGCGCATCTGGTACTGTCGCCCCGGTCTTCTGCAGGTAGATTTGGGCACTAGCTTATAGGTTGGTGGCCGTGGTGTTTCACGTACTGGGTGAGCGATTCGAACTTGGTCTCGCTTAGCAGTTCGCCAAGCGTGCGCTCACCATCCCACCCATTCGCGAAGTGCGCCCCGTAGTGCTCACGCAGGTGCTTGATTTTTGTGATGGGATGCTTGTGGTCGATCCGCCCGCTCTTCTCTCGACCGCGCCCATCCAATCCAGTCTTTTCAGGGTTATCACTCATAGGAAATACCGCTCCTTCCAGAAGAAACATGATTCTGTTTCGAACGGCCTTCAGTCTGGTGAAACTTAGGCCCTTCAACGTCAATGGTGAGACGCGGCCTCGAGCCCCGTCCGCGGATAGCAATCACCCAACATCAGTGCAGGTTTGGCTGTGCCTGCGGTTCTAGTGCAGGGTATAGGTAAGCCCGGCACTAAACTGGAACGAATTTTTCTTGCTGCCGAACGCCGGGTCATTCAGGAAATCGTCCAATGCGGAAAGGTTGAAGCCCAGCCGTTTGTACACCGGGAAAGTCAATCCTGCAGTGGCTAAAGCGGAATAGGCTTTGGGCATATTAAATGCCGGGGTCACGACCAGGCCCTGGTTAAAGACCATGCCATGGGCAAGTTTCGCCATATAGGTGTCGCCGATATCGGCGCCGATCAGGTTCTTGTTCGGCGTGGCGGTGGGCGGAACGATCCCTGGCGTGAAGCCAAAATTTTGCCGTTCGTAATGAATATCCCCTTTGAGATCCAATTCCTGCCGGGGAGTCTTGATGAGCACAAATCCTAACCCGCCTCCGTAGATCTGTTGCAGATTCAAACCCTGGGAGTAGTTGTGATCGAACGATGTGTCGACCAGGGCATACAGACGAGTCGACAGGAACCAGTCATGCTCCGCATCGGCATGTACGATGTTGGTCTTTGTGGTGGCCGCGCCCGGCTGCGAAACCGAACCATACGCAGCGGTAAAATCGGCCGTAGTGCGATTGCGAGGATCCATCCAACTTACTCCGGGAATAGTCCTCACAAACGTTCCCGCTCCGGTAAATGTGCGGCTGTTCTGGGTGGCCTGCACATCCGCTGCTCCTGCGGTCAACGAGCCGCCCCATCCATACCCCCAGCCATGATTGCCGCGGACTTGCTTGATGTAGCTGTCCTGATCGACGACGTATTGCGCGTTCTTCTCAGGGATCTCCTTGCCGGCTACCTGGATCGTATCGTCCTGGATCGCGATCGTCCCCTGGGCCACGTTGCTATCCGGAGTCTTACGGGAGATATGTTGCCCCTGCTCAATAACAGCAAACTTCTGCGTTGTGCGAATGGATTTGATCTTATCCCAGGTAAAGCTCAGGTCGCCGGCCATATCGCTGTGAAAGGTTACGGTCCCATCGGCCTCCCGGAGTAGTTTACCTGTGAGTTGATCACCATTGGCCAGGACCAGCACGTCCGCCGTTGGCGCAGGCTTTGGCTCTGCTCCCGCAGCTTGACTGAGTGCCTGCGATGAAAAGGCAGCAGCCGGCAAAACAGCTGCGAGCACAAGCGAGCGCTTGAATGTAATCCATCGGAATAAAGAACAGATTAGGGATTGCGAGTTCAACATTTGCAGGAACCTCTCTGGGCTACTTAC
>Ga0302182_10001906_pt1 | contig 10444 bp, 7 predicted proteins | sample I_Palsa_N3_1_FD_198781 | JGI IMG/M metagenome (GOLD analysis project Ga0302182, IMG submission 198781) | Peat permafrost microbial communities from Stordalen Mire near Abisko, Sweden - I_Palsa_N3_1 | ecosystem: Environmental > Terrestrial > Soil > Palsa > Peat permafrost | place: Sweden: Abisko...
CTTACAGCCTGTAAGCTGCGCCACTTCGCGCGTCGGCGGGCGCCTGAAAACTTCCTCTTTAGGTCCGAACGCCGCCACTTGTCCGCGCGAAAGCACCAACAGTTGTTCACCCAGGCGATACGCTTCCTCGATGTTGTGCGTGACCAGAAGTGTGGGACGGCGATAGGCCGCAAATGTTTCTTGAAGCTGCGCCTCCACCTGGCTTCGCAGATGTGTGTCGAGAGATGAGAGCGGCTCATCGAGCAAAAGCGCTTCCGGGTCAATCGCCAGGGCACGTGCTAAGGCGGTGCGCTGCTGTTCGCCTCCGGACAATGCTCGGGGGTATCGTTCGGCCAGTCCTTCCAGATGCGTGCGCGCGATGAGGGTAGACAGGCGGGCGGCCTGTTCCTCGCGCGAGCGATCGAGTAATCCGAAGGCGACGTTTTCCGCAACCGTGCGATGCGGAAAGAGCGCGTAATGCTGAAAGACCATTCCAATGCGGCGCTGGCGGGCAGGCACTCGAATACGTTGGTCGGAGTCGAACAGGACTCGACCGTTCAATGAAACGCGGCCACGTCCTGGCTGCTCCAAGCCTGCAATACACCTGAGCAACATCGTTTTGCCCGCCCCCGAAGCCCCAAGAATACTGAGCGGCGCTTCCGACGCGCTGAAGGACACGTTGAGCTCGAAGTCCGGAAGTTTTTTTTCGATTTGTACGTCGAGTGCCATGTCAACGCGCCATCCGCTGAGCGCGCCCGAGTCCTTGCGCGCGCGTCCAGTAGTAGAGACCGCTGAGGAGTGCGAGCGAAATCACAACATCCACGGCGCACCAGGTAAGGGCGCGCTGCATTTCGTCTGCTTCCACTGCGAAATAGATAGCGATCGGAATCGTCTCAGTCTTGCCGGGGATATTTCCCGCGATCATCAGCGTGGCGCCGAATTCTCCAAGCGCGCGCGCAAAAGAAAGTATCGTGCCGGCAAGAACACCCGGCCATGCCAGCGGAAGAGCGATTTCACGGAACACACGCCACTCCGATGCACCCAACGTCCGCGCCGCTTGCAACAGTTCGGGTTGCACCTGCTCGAGAGCGGCGCGCGAAGTGAGATACATCAGCGGGAAGGCAACCACAGCAGCGGCGATTACCGTGGCGGGCCAGGAGAAAACTATGGTTGCGCCAAAGTGAAGCAGCGGCTTACCCAGCGGCCCATTGCGGCCGAAGAGCAACAGAAGGAGAAAACCAACCACGGTGGGCGGCAACACGAGAGGCAGGAGAAAAATTCCGTCCACCAAAGCCATCGCAGGGCTGGTATATCGTTCTCGCCAAACAGCCGCCGCCAATCCGACCACGAACGTGATTGCGGTAGCCGTCACGCTGGTCGCGAGCGATATCCAGAGTGGAGACAAGTCCATCGGCAGGATTGTAGCTGGATCAGATCTTTCCGGATGGATTATTCGGATCGTTGAAACCGTAAGTCTTGAAAATCTCGAGTGCGTGCGGAGACTCCAAGAACTTGAGGAACGCGCCCGCCGCGGCCTGATCCTTTGAGTTTTTCAGCACGGCAGCCGGATAAACAATTGGATCGTGCGAACTAGGGGGAGCGGTAAAAATGGTCCGGATTTTCGGCGAGGTTTGCGCATCCGTGCGGTAAACCAACCCGGCATCAGCGTTGCCCGTCGCGACGTAGGTGAGGACCTGCCGAACATCCTTCGCGTACACTGCCTTTTTCTTCACCGCGTCCCACAGGTTAAGCTTTTCCAGCGTTTGCTGAGCGTACATGCCAGCCGGCACAGTTTCGGGTTCTCCCAGCGCGACGGTCTTGACACTCGACTTCGCCAAATCCTGAAAAGTATGAATATCGTCTGAGGAAGAAGGCGCGATCAGCACTAGATCGTTCGCTACGATGTCGTGCCGCGTCTCGACGGCGATCAGGCCTGCGGATTGAAGGGCGTCCATCTGCTTCTGAGCCGCCGCGAAAAATATGTCTACCGGCGCACCCTGCTCGATTTGATGTTGCAACGTTCCCGAGCCGGCATAGTTGAAAGTGATCTTGGCGCCCGGGTGGTCACGCTCGTACTCACGGCCGAGCTGGTCCAGCGCGTCTTTCAGGCTGATGGCCGCTGATACCGTGACAGAAGCAGGTTGCGGCGCGGGCGGCTGCTGCGCTTCAGCACCGCAAATTCCCAGGATCAACAGAAGCGGAAGAATGCCTCCGAGCAACAGCGCGCGAGCGATCGACCAGCGTTTCGCCTGCCGGGTTGTAATTGGCGTTGTACTTGGCATCGACAAAGCTCCTTTCGTTCGGACCTCGCCTTCGCTGAGTTACTGCTGTGGCTTTGGCGACGGGCTCGGTGCTGGAGCCGCAGGAGGCGTGGCTGACGACCCTGGAGCGGGTGCGGCGCTTGGCGCAGGCGCTGGAGCGGGCTTCGACGGATCCGGAGGAAGTACCTGCTTCAGTTGTGGATATTCGTCTTCCATTCCCCAGAGCACCTGCATTGCAACCTTCTGATCCATTTGCATGCCGACATTTTGCGCTTCGCGGCTGACGTCAGGCATTTCCTTCACCATTTGCTGGCCTACCGGCGATTCATAAAACTTCGTAATTCCCTGAATATCTTCCATCGAAAAGTGACGGGCATAAATGGCGACCATTGCGTCGGTCACAGCGTTCGGAGGCGCGCCGGCGTTGAATTTTGCGGTGAACGTGTCCATAAACTTGGGCATCTGGTCAGGCGGAATCGAGCTGCTCATCACTTTATGGACCTGGTTCGTCATTCCCGTGCTGATATTTTGGCCTTCCTTCGACTCTCCGGTGATATCCAACAGATGGCGAATAGCTGCGTCCTTGGCAGGATCCAATTTTTCGGAGGCGGCTGCCGGAGGCGTGGCCGCGGGTTGTCCCGGCTGAACGGGCGCGGGCTTTTGTTGCGCAGCGCCTGCAGGCGTCTGTGCCAATAGAGGGCTTGCCGTTAACAGCGCGGCAGCAATCAGGGCGATTCCTAGTTTCATCTGATTCTCCTGTTCATAGGTCCGGGCTCTAGCCCCGACGGGTCGGTCTCTTGAATGCTATCGAACACCGGGCATAGATGCAATTTGTCCCGCCGCTTGGTGGTTAGTTTCGAATTATCCGACTAATCAGGAGTTGACCCCGGCCCCTGGTGAGCGCGCATCAGTGTCTCGCGCCGATTTGGTAATTCAGCGCTGAAATCGCGGTTTCGTAATCGTACTTGGCGCTGGCTTGCGTAATTTCGGCTTGCGTCATATTTAGCTGGGCTTGGCTTAGTTCGATGATGGAACTTAGTCCGAGCTTGTAGCGCTGCTGGGCGAGATCGAGGGCTTGCGTGGCCTGAGCCAAGAGCTGGTCCGTCACTGAAAGGCGCTGGTACGCTGCGTTGGATTCCAGCCAGGCCTTGCGAACTTCGCGCACGATGCCGTTCTGCAGGTCGCGAAGATATTGCTCCTGCGCCTGCGCTTGCGCATTGGCTTCGGCACGCAACGCACCGAATTCGTGCCCGTTGAATAGTGGGATATTTACGTTGAAGCCCGCCGCAGCATAACGGTCTCCCAACAAGTCCTGGTGAACCGGCGCGAGCCCCGCCGCGCCTACTGCTGAGACTGTCGGGAGCCACAAATCCCGCTCAGCTGTGGCGTAACTTTGCGCCGAACTAACATCAAGCCGCCGGCTGATCAGCTCTGGCCGATTTTGCAATGCTTGCGATATCAGTTCGGAAACATTTGGAGACGGAGCCGGCGGCGCAGGCTCTTCCGCGAGTGTGAATGTTTTTTCGTCGGAGTAACCGAGCGCTGCTGAGAGGTCTGCGTACGAGCCCTCCACTCCGTTTTGCGCCTGAATGAGCAGAAGCTGTGCCTGAGCCAAGTCCACATTCGCAAAGCTCACGTCCAACCCCGACTTCAGCTTGTTCTGTTCCAAAGCTGTAATTTGATCGGACACAAGCTGGCGGTTTTTCACTGTTTCTTGTGCAACGCGCAAAACCGCCTGTGCCCGCAGAACGGAGTAGTAAGCGCGGTCAACGTTGACAAGAACGTCCGCGCGCGAAGTGACCACATTCTCCTTCTGTGCGGCCGCGTGCAGGCTCGAGCTTTTTACCAATTCATGCGTCCGGCCGAAGTCGGTGACGAGCTGGCTAACGGCGATTCCGTCCGCGAATCGGTCGTAGATAATCGGGTTGTTCAACGCGCCGGCGGAGATGCGGCTGTTGGTCTCCGATTCCACGCCGGTCAGGCTGCCGACCGCTTGCGGATAGTAAGCCGAGCGCGCCTGCGTCACTTTTGCTTGCGCGGCAATTGCCAAATATCCCGCCGCTTGAATTTGCGGATGATTCTGGACGGCAATTTTCTCCGCATCAGCCAGAGACAGGCTCTGTGTATCTTGCGCCGCACACGGAGTGGCCATCAGCGCGAGCGCCGTTAAATTTAGAAGTAAATGACGCGGGGACATCAATGCGCCTCCTCTGGAAGAGTTTCGATATTTAGAGCCGCACGCCGCTGATAGATTAGAAGGTATGCCGCCGGGACCACGAAGATCGTGAGAATGATGGACGAAATCAGTCCGCCGATAATCACGCGAGCCAGCGGCGCGTAGGCTTCGCTGCCAGTTTCCAGCTTGAAAGCCATGGGTAGCAGGCCGACCACGGTTGCGAGCGACGTCATCAGGATCGGGCGCAACCGGATGCGGCATGCGTGCGCTACCGCTTCCACCAGAGTGTGGCCCTGGCTGCGCAGTACGTTCGCAAAATCGACGATCAAGATGCTGTTCGAGACCACCATGCCCTGCAGCATCACGATTCCCATCAACGATTGAATGTTGAGCGTCGTTCCGGTGAACGCCAGAGTGAAAATCACGCCCACGAGGCCGGTCGGAACAGCCAGAACGATCAGAAACGGATCGGTGAATGAAGCGAATTGCGCGACGAGAATCAGGTAAACGAGCAGAATCGCCAGCAGAAGTCCCAGGCCGAAACTTTTGAACGAGGATTGCATGGTGATCACCAGGCCGCGCACGTTTACACGGGTGTTCGGCGGAACTTGCGTGTTGGCGATAATCTTGGAAATGGCTTTCGCCGGGCCGCCGATGTCTTCTCCGGACGGCGCTACATATACGTCAAACGTTCGCTGCAATTGATAGTGGTCCACTTCCGTGGGCGTCTGAATCTGCGTCACGTCGGCGACCTGACTGAGGTAGGTCGGCATTTTCAGATTGGGAGAGCGCAGCGGCATGGCCTTCAAGTCGTCGATGGACTTCACCTGATTTTCCGGGTATTGCACGCTGACGAAATAGTTATTGCCCGTTTTCGGGTCAACCCAATAACTCGGCGCGATCATCACGTCCGAAGTGAGCGCGGTAATCACGTTGTCCACCACTTCTTTGGGACTCAGGCCGAGTTGGCTGGCGCGCTCGCGATTCACGTTGAGCTGCAATGCCGGATAATCCATGTCCTGCGGGATATAAACGTCGGACACGCCCGGCACTTTCTCGATTTGCCGCGCAAGATTCTGCGCGATGGCATCGCCCGCTTTCAGATCCATCCCGCTAACTTGCACGTCAATCGGCGCGGGCATGCCCTGATTCAGGACCGCATCAACCAAGCCTCCCGATTGAAAATATGTGCGCAACTGCGGCAATTGTTTTGCTATCTGCTCGCGCACTTCGCGCATGTAAACAAAACTGCTGACGCTATGATCTTCCTTAAGACCCACGTTCACGGTGGCCGTATGCATTCCGGAGTTTGGCGTGAACAAGGCGGACAGGTCGGGGAAAACTCCGATGTTCGAAACAATAGTGCTCAGATCCTCAGGCTTGACAACTTTCCGGATGATGTCTTCCACCTGTTTCACGTAATCGTTGGTCAGTTCGATGCGTGTTCCAGTGGGCGCTTTCACGTTGATCACAAACTGGCCGGCGTCGGCGCGCGGGAAGAAGGCCACGCCGATCAATGGAGTGAACGCAAAGCATAGAAGGAAGCAAATCGCGAAGCCCCAAACAACTTCGCCGGGACGGTCGAGCGCTTTGCGCACCCAGCGCTCGTACACGTTCAGCATGCGTTCAAACCTGGCATTAAATCGCGCATGAAACCGTTCACTCCAGGACTTGGGAGAACTCGCCGATTCTTCATCCAGCACGTGCACAGGCTTTAGAAAGTACGCGCAGAAGAGCGGTACCACGGTCACAGCATCGAAATAGGAAGCGAATAACGCGATCACCACGGCCAGCGCGAGGGCGGAGAACAAATATTTGCTCACGCCGAAAAGGAAAGTGACGGGAAAGAACACCACAATCGCGACCAGCATAATCGCCAGAACCGGCAATGCCACTTCGTTTGCTCCGTTTACAGCCGCGACCTTGGGAGTTTCGCCAAGCTCGAGATGGCGGTAAATGTTTTCCAGAACTACCACCGAATCGTCAATTAACCGGGAAAAGGCAAGCGCAAGACCGCTGAGGACCATGCTATTGATCGTCCTGTCGGCCGAATGGAGAACGAAAAACGTAATCATCACGGAAAGAGGGATGGAGAGGAAAACCGCTGCCGTGGCGCGAAAGCTTCCCAGGAAAATCCAAATCATGATGGCGGTAAGCAGCACGCCTATTCCGCCTTCGCGCAGCACGGTGGAAATCGCGCCCTTTACGAAAACAGATTGGTCAAACACGACATGCGTTTTCAGTTGCGCCGGAATATCGCGGAGTGTTTTGATCGCCTTGCGAACGCCGTCCACAACGGCGATCGTGTTGGTATCGCCGCCCTGCTTCAGAATTGGCACATAAACAGACTTCTGGCCGTTGACTCGCACGATGTTGTACTGCAGGAACGAGCTGTCCACGGCTCTACCAACGTCGGAAACGAACACGGATTTCTCGCCTTCGGTTTTCAACGGGATGCCGTTGATCGCGTCGGCGTTTGCTACCTGCGCGTTGGTATAAATGTTGTAGTCCATCGGGCCGATACGCACGTCACCCGCCGGGAGAATCAGGTTTGACTCATCAATGGCGCGCACAACATCCATGGGACTCAACTCGTGCGCCTGCAATTTCAGCGGGTCAACGTCCACCATGATCTGCCGGTAGCGGCCTCCGTACGGAGGAGGCACTGTAGCGCCGGGAACTCCTGCAATCTGGTTGCGGATGCTGAATTGCAGATAATCATGAAGCTGCGTTTCGTTTAAACCTTGGCCTTCCACGGTCAACAGGCACACCGGAAGGCTCGACGCATCCACTTTCATCACCACCGGTGGAAGCGTGCCCTGCGGCAGACGCCGCAAGTCCGCCATGGCAAGATTTGAAATTTGAGTAACGTCGGCGTTGGCATCCGAGCCGGGCTGAAAATAAATTTTGATCAGGCTGACTCCGGCCATCGACCGCGATTCCATGTGATCGATTCCGCTTCCGAGAGTGAAAAAGCGCTCGAACGTGTCGGTGATGTCGGCCTCGATCTGCTCGGGAGGCATTCCGTTGTAAAAAGTGGCTACCAGCACCACTGGAATGTCGATGGGAGGAAACATATCCACGGGCATCTGCACCAAGGCCGTCAGACCCAGCACGCAGACCAGAAGACAAAGGACGATGATGAAATAAGGATGTCGTATGGAAAATGTCGGCATCGGATTCCTACTCCATTCCCGGAGCTGTCACTATTTGGGGCGAGACAAGTTCTCCAACCTTGAATTGATTCTGTTCGCCAAAAATCACCATGTCGTTTTCATTCAAGCCGGACAATACCTCGGCTTGCGTAGCGGTCTGAATGCCCAGCTTGACCTCGCGTTTTTCCACTCGATTTCCAGCGTTCACAAGAAGCACGGTGCCCTGGCCGCTGCCCGAGGAGGCCACGGCCTGAACCGGAACACTTAAAACATTCAAAGCTGATCGCAGCGGAATCTTCACCGATGCGTACATTCCGGGGACCAGCAGATAGTTCGGATTGGGAACCTGCACTTCGGTGTGCATCGTGCGCGTTTGCGTTTCAATTTGATCGGAAAACCTGACGATTTTTCCAGTAAATGAACTTTTCGCCTGCGACACTTCGATATCCACGCTATCGCCCAAGTGAACGTCGGCGACCGCTCTTTCCGGCACGGGGATCACCAAGCGCAAAACATCGTTTTGCGAAAGCTGGCAGAGAGCCAGGTCTCCCTTGTTAGAGGATGTTCCGGCGGGAAGCAGAGCGCCGGTGTAGGCGTAAATCTTGGTTACCACACCGTCGAAAGGAGCCGTGATTCGCGCATATGCGAACATTGCCTGATCTTTTCCGAGCGCGGCTTTCGAGGCGAGCAATCCCTGCTCTGCCGCAGCCACGGCGTCTCTTGCGGACGAAACGCCGGCGTTTGCTTGCAGGTCTTTACCTTGCGCGGCGTCGATTTCTTCCTGAGCCATCAACTCAGGACGCGCTTTTTGCACTTCCGCTAGACGTGTGTAGGTGAGGTGCGCGACGGTGTAAGCGGACTGTGCTCGATTCAGTTCTTCGCGAGCGCGTGAAAGGTCCTGATCGCTACGGCGCGCGCCGGCTTCGTCTTGTTGCAACTGCTGTTGCAGTTCGGGGATTTCCAGCTCGGCGAGAAGCTGGCCCTTCTTGACGTGCGTTCCCCAGTCCACGTTTAGCGTTTTGATGTAGCCGGAAACTTTTGCGTACACTTCGATTTCCTGCAGCGGCTCGAACTCCGAAGCGATTTCGAGAGTATTCGAAAGATTGCGCCGCGCGATCTTTACCACCGGAGCGGTCGGAGCGTGCGCTGCATCTTCGGCCTCGGCCTTGCGAGCGTCTCCGCAGCCGGCCGGAATCCCAGCAAGAAATCCTGTAAAAATCAGCAGTGCCAGGCACCGTCGCCTATTGTTTGTTTTCATATGTCCACCCGAGCGTCCATGAAAATCGTATTCTTCGGAATTCTAGGCATCAAGACTCCAGCCGTTTTACTGCATCGTGCAACTTTTCCGGCGTAAAGCCACTCGAGCAGCAGATTTCAACCAGCGATTGTCTCTTCTGTAAGATGTTATTGGCTGCCGAAGGTACGCGCGCGGCGATCTCGCGCGGAATGGTTTGGACTCCGTGGATGTCTCCTTGCAGCAAATCTCCCGGATTGACGTTCATCCCACCCACCTCTACAGCGCCCCCGAAGTCGAAAACATGGGCGTAAGCGTGCGACACGGAAACGTTGCCGGCGAACATTTGAAATCCCGCTTTCCGCAGCGCGCGAAGATCGCGGACGGCTCCATTGGTTACGATTCCGTGGCATCCCAGAGCCATCAGGATATGTGCATGGACTTCGCCTACGAAGGCGCCCAAGCCGGGACTGTTGTCCACATCCTGAACCACCACGACGCGAGGTTCTGGAATTGTCTGTATGTATTGCCACCACTCCGGACGGGCGTAATAGCTGTGACCCTCCATCGGCGGATCCGCGCTGCGGATTCTCGCCGTGGCGGCATAGCCCACCAGTCTTGGAAGTTCCGGGAAAACGCAGTGCATGCTCGAATTTGTGAAGCCTACGTTTCGCAGGCGCACGTTAAATGTTTCGATTGCGCTGGCGACCACGCATGTACTGAGTTCGCGCAACTGGCTAAGGACCTCAGGCGAGAGAGGTTCTATATTCATGTCAGCTCCTGTCCCGGAAAAGCCCGCCAACAACTCGACGCAGAAGGGGCCCGGGTTCGTTCAAACAATTAAGTTGAAAAGGTTAAGTCGGAACGTACTTGTACTAAGATCGCGAAGAAGGGGGAGAGCGATGCTGAATGGAAACCGTGACCCCGATAGACGGGGAAGGCAGGGAAATTTCCTCCACTCCGTGATTTCTCGGAGCACGCGGTTGCGGTGGAACAACCTTCGCGATCGGACAGAGCGGCTCTCGCTCCAACACGGCCGGCGACGGACTCACTTTCATCTTGCTTGCAATATTGACGTAATGCGTAGGATGTGACTGTGGAAAATACTGGCTGTTTTTCGCAAGCGTCGACAACACCGCTGTTGCAAAAAGCAGCAGGACGACCGTTGCGATTTGAAGGCTGGTCTTGAGTAAACGGCTATTCATCAACTCTCACTGGTACATGACAATTATGGCCGTCTGGCGGTGCGAAGGCAAGAGTAGCGATTCGGGCAGGGTCGAGAACCTGCATCGTGTAATCCTGCTATCACAGCTTTCTCCAATGCCCGATTAACGCGGTAACCTCAAACTGGTTCACTACGCGCCGATTTATCGACCAGCCGTTTGGGTAGCAACGTCGCGCCGGGCTGTGATAGCGTCTGCAAAGCATGAGGGAAAACGGCAACATCAGCGCGGCGGTCGAAGAGAATTTCGAAGCGGCGCGCCGGGAAATGGTTGCGAGGCAAATCCGCGAGCGCGGTATTCATTCGCAGCGCGTACTTGACGCTATGATGGACGTTCCGCGCCATCTTTTTGTTCCACGGGACCAAGCCAGCCAAGCTTATGCGGATGAGCCGCTCCCGATAGGCGGAGGCCAAACC
>Ga0302182_10001908_pt1 | contig 10440 bp, 14 predicted proteins | sample I_Palsa_N3_1_FD_198781 | JGI IMG/M metagenome (GOLD analysis project Ga0302182, IMG submission 198781) | Peat permafrost microbial communities from Stordalen Mire near Abisko, Sweden - I_Palsa_N3_1 | ecosystem: Environmental > Terrestrial > Soil > Palsa > Peat permafrost | place: Sweden...
CGTCATTCACACGCGCACCCCACCAACCCCGTCATTCAGACGCGCACCCCAGCAACCCCGTCATTCTGAGCGGAACAGGCCGACGCTTCTTCTCCCGCGTTCGCTTCCTGCGAACGCGTCGGCCTGTGCAGCGAAGAATCTCTCTTCCTCTCCGCCTCGTAGTGGCGGGTCTTCAGACCCGTTCTTTTGTCTTTGCCTCTGCCTTTGCCTTTGCCTTTCCGGATGCCCAAATCCCTCATTCGGACGCGCACCCCAGCAACCCCGTCATTCTGAGCGGAACAGGCCGACGCTTCTTCTCCCGCGTTCGCTTCCTGCGAACGCGTCGGCCTGTGCAGCGAAGAATCTCTCTTCCTCTCCGCCCGTATCGATCGATCCTACTCTCCCGGCGCGGGCTTGCTCCTAGCCGTCACGATACCGCCGAAATATAACCAAAGGTTCTTCTTGACATGATAACTCAATTTTGCCATGATCCTCCCGTAGAGAATTACGCCCCCTCCAAAGCCAAAAGCGCAGTAGAAACCCAAATCAGATCAATGTTCCACCACCAAGAGCCCGTCGCGCTCCGTCGTCCCCGTGCGCCATAACCCAACGTGTGTTTTCAATACCTTACACACTCCCATCAATTCCAAGTTCCTCGCAACCCCAATCCCTTCAATCAGCTGCACACTCTTTAACCAAAACCACCGGGGGTGGGTATCCACAGTTGTTTTCAAAAATTCAAAAAATCTAAATTCAAGGAAGGACGCCATGCTTCACAAAGCCTTTAACCCGCAAGATAGCAATACCTTACATCCTCGCTGTCAGCACCACACCGCCAAAGGCCGCCAGTGCCGCACCCAACTCACCTCCAGCCATCCCACCCTCTGCATCCGTCACGCCCGTCTTGCCCGGGAACGCCAGCGCGACGACTCCGCCGACCTCTCCGCCCGCTCCTCGCCGACCTTCCCGAAAAAAAATCCGCCGCCGACATCCACGCTCTCCTTTGGAATCTTTCCCTCGCCCTCCAGCAAGGCCGCATCTCCCCACGCCGTGCCGCCGTACTGGCCTACATCAATAGCCTTCTGCTCCGTACACTCCCCGCCATCGAAAAACAACAATCCCCCGGCGACCACGGCCTCGACATCACCAACGTCTCCAGCTCACAGCGCGTCGTCGTCGGCATGCCCCGCCCCATCCGCAACCGCCCGCTGCCGCCGAGCGACGCACCACCGCAGCTCGCCTCGTATCCCACTCCAAATTCATCCTCGTCATCGGCGCCAAGACTCTACGGCTTCCATCCCACCCATCCGTCGCCATGCGCCCAAACGTCCGACTCGGCACCCATCGGCGCGCGGCAACCCATTCCCGTTCCCGCTCCCGACGCGGCTCACATCGTCCCAACTCCCATACCGCAGGTCGTTCCCGCCGCTCCCGCTCGCGACCGCCGCCAAACCCAGGACCCTTCAGCGCAGCAAACGCAAACCGCCCCACGTCCCGTGGTTCGCCGCGCTGTGCTGTGTTATTCTGTGGACCTCGGTCAAGCTAGCAACATCGCTCGGCCATCTTGTCGGGGCGTAGCGCAGCCTGGCTAGCGCGCCTGGTTCGGGACCAGGAGGTCGAAGGTTCAAATCCTTTCGCCCCGACCACTTTCCTTCTTCCCTCTCATACACTTACGCATTTGCGACGCAAACGTGTTCTACGAAATTCGTAGCGCACGTAGCGCAATTGACTCCCGGCTCCGGTTCCGAAAGCTCCGTTAGCTCGAAGCCGAGTCCCACTTTCTTCGTCCATTCCTGCCGAAATTCCACATCCTCCGTTAGCTGCTTCGCGTAACGTGAGGACATGTCCGAATTGTCGTGTGCCATCCAGTAGTCAATCAAGAGTTGCCGTACATCACTCTTTTGAAGGACGGCTTGTCTGAATCTACGGAAAGCATGAAAACGGACTTTACTGCGACCCACATCTTTCAGGATAGGCTTGAGAGCGTCCCGATAGAGAGTGCTGGGCCAGAGCATTTTTCCAGTCTCCGTTTCAAACAAGAAGCCGCTCTTTCGGTCGCCGATGTATTCCCGTAGCAATTTGGCAACGAACGGATGAACGTCCACGTCACGATAACTGGCGTCAGTTTTCGGCGTGGAAGCAATTTCACCCTTTCGACTGCGTTGCTGCCGGATGTAAACCACCGAGCAATCTGGAGAGATGTGCTTCCCTATTTCGAGAGCGAGCAATTCTGCAATTCGCATTCCGGTTGCAACGAGTAAGACCACGGCAACTCGGTGAATCGCCAACTTGCAGTTCTTGATGATGTGGACGATTTCCTTGGCCGTGAACGTTGGCCGGTGCTGCTCTCGCTTACTGACCTTTGGCAGACCGATGTAAACTAAGTCCCACTCGCGTTGGTATACCCGTTTGAGTCGTTTGTCTCTTGCAGAGGCGATGACTGTCTTGAAGACCTTGAAGGTCTCAACGATAGTCTTGTCAGAAAAACGCCGCTCGTTGTTCTTCAACTCCGACTTCATCTGAACCACCAGTTCTCGTGCCTCTGGGTTATCCAGCAAAGCGAGGGCATTATTCCCGACGACTTCGTTCAGGTATGTGACTGCATTCGAGTAGAAGTCAGTCGTGTTGGTCCGCATAGGCTTCCGTGTCTTGGAGTTCACGATTCGCCCTGCTCTAATTTCTGCGAGCCACCAAGCGGCTTGAGACTCGAATGTGGTAACGGGAGTGATGCGCTCCCGGATTTTCTCCACATCAAGTACACCAGCCTCTTGCATGACTTGACGAAGTTTAAGCATTGCGCCTATTCGGTCCCGGCAGAATCCAAGTGGAGGACGAACTTCGATTTGCTTGGTCTGACCGGGTACATCCATTCGGAAGTAGCCGTAGGCCCGTTGCGTGGGAAGCCAAGGGTCGGACTGCTTCCGCCCTTTCTGATATACGAATCCGCGTTGCCGGACTTCCAGCCCCGCGTTTCCTGAGGCGATAATTCGACGCGACATGGATTTTCTCCGTGTAGCTGTCGAACTGGCGCTCCCTGTGCATTGGGCGAGTGTATTGGCCGATGAACACAGATGCAACAGTGCAGTCGGCAGAGCCTCTTCCGCGACCGAGGTCAGGGACTCGACTGTTAAGGCGGGGAAATCGGACTTGGCCCACGTGCTTGCCGGTGCGAATGCTCCAGCAGCAAGGATGCCCCCGAAGGCGGCCGACAGCAGACCCTCGATGGAGCGAACGGAGCCACCTTCTTTTCCGCTAGGTTGTACGGAGACTGCTTGCTGCGTTAAACCTACCTGCATGGAACGCCTGCGAGGTCGAGCTAACCTGCCAATGGGTGGCCATGGTTGCCAGAGACCTGCATGGCGTCCCCCCTAAGAATTGTGGATTCATATTTCCTTCTCGTGCTTATAATACTCAGATTTTCTCTGCACTCCGCTCAAGAACTTTAGATTTCGTGTAGGCTTTCGCTGGTATTCTCTTCTTAAACGTCCTCGGTGGTTGCGGAGCCAAAAGTGTAAGACCTTTTCGTGCTCGTACCAGCGCATCGTTGACTCATTGACTACTCTTGGAATCGCTCAAGCTGGCCTCACTCTGACCTGCCGTTCTAACCTGCGGTGGTGCGCGGAAAGAAGGAACCACGACGAAGCCCGTCGAACCTGCCAAGGCAGGCCGAAACACAGTTGTCGCTTCTGCCTGACGATAACGGTACACGGAAGAAGCTAGTTCGAAGCGCAAGACTGCCGGACGGTCGGGAGGCGGAACGGTCAGCCGAGCGTGTAGCGGCGGACGGGCGCATGGCCCTACAACGTTTTCTCAAGCGGATGGGATACACCGCCGACGAGTGGGAGAAGCGGCGTAGACATTACTTGGAAGCGCCGCAGTCCGACGAAGAGCTAAATTCCAACACTTGGAAAGCCGCTAAGCTCCGTCACTCCGGCGCGGCCGTCGAAGTGGCTCTGAAACGTCAAAAAACACTTCGCCCGGACTTGTGGATGATTGCTTTCCTCATGGCACAAGGTAACGAGCGGGACGACATGCCACCTCTCATCGGATTCGAGAGGCGCAGAGTCTACCAGCTCATCGAGGAACTACGCCGTATCGTCCTTCGCGAAATTCACGCCGACACCGACAGTGCAGTGACTCGTTGGTTTCTTGGTCTCTAACTCGTGAAGCTCATCAGTTGATTCTTCTCATCTAGTCAAAGCTGCTCGCATTTGTAGCCGCGAGAATGCACTTTCGTGCATGGCCCCGAGATTCTTGCCCGGGCAGACTAGAAGCATGAAACCCGCTCTCACAATCGACCCAGAATTTCAAAAGCTGATTCCGCCGTTATCGGCGCAGGAATTCGCTTCGCTCAAGCAGCAGATTATGGAGCAAGGGTGTTTGGAACCGCTTTATGCATGGAAAGACGGCGTCAATCGCACCCTGCTCGACGGGCACAATCGCTACAGAATCTGTGCCGAGGTCAAGCGCGCCTACGAAACTCGCAATGTCGTCCTCGCCTCCCGCGAACACGCCAAGCTGTGGATTCTTGAGCACCAGATGGGACGTAGAAATCTGGTACTAACTGACGACCAACTCGCGGTCATGTGGAACGACATCCGAGAGTTGCGCTCGAAGGTTGTGCAGGCGGAAAAGCTCCAAAAAGCGCGAGAGGCAAAGGGAAGCCCATCTATTTCGGCGGAAGCAACCGAGATAGCCCCAGCTAAGAAGGATACCCGGGCAGACGTAGCGAAGGAAGCAAAGCTCCCCGAAAACAAGCTCAGGCAGGCTCAGCAGTTGAAGAAGCACCAGCCCGACCTCTATGACAAGGTTCGGAAGGGCACGCTGACCCTCCGGGACGCGCACAAAGGGACGAAACTTGGAAAACAGAAACAAGCGCGCCGGGACCGAGACTATTTCTGACGCGTCACCCGCGCACTCCACAAATTGTTCAGAGGGTCGCTAAAAGAGAAACTCGATGACTTATCGGGTCTGAACGCGGACGAACTCACAAATGTTGCACAGGAAGGCTTACGCGAGGTTGTCTGCACTCTGGATGAAGTTTCTACCCGTGCGACGAGTTATGCGACCAAGTTCCAAGGTGTTTTGCAGTCCAAGAAGACGGAGGCTGCGTAGATGGATTCGAAAAAATGGGCGGGTAGTTCAAAGGCAGAACAGACGAGTTGCCACTCGAAAGATGGCGGTTCGAAACCGACCCCCGCTCTCCAATTTGCCGCAAAAGCGCACCAGCGCCTAATCCGGGAGCAGCATGCGCTGGAGAAAGACCCACTCATCGAGGAGAAGAAAGCGTTGGCATCGTCGCTGAAAAATGCGGTCGTGCGAGAGATTGACCGAGAAACGGCAAAGCAAATCATTCTCAAGTACGAATGGCTTCGCAACATGGGAACCTCCGACTACTACTTCGGTCTTTATTTCGGCGAGCACTTAGCAGGTGCTGTGTGTTTCGGTCGGACGGCAGGAACACAGACCGCCGAGTCAGTCTGTGGGAAGAAATACGCGGGATTGGTCAAAACGCTCGTTCGCGGAGCGTGCGTCCACTGGGCACACGACCACTCCGGTTCGTTCTTGGATGCTCATGCGTGCCGACTTATGACGCAGAAGGGCTACAACATCTTTGTCGCCTATGCCGACCCGGCGGCAGAAGAAATCGGCACCATATATCAATCACTTGGCTGGCACTACTGCGGAACTGTGACGAGCGGGTCATCCAGCTTTGTCTGGCCGGGCAAGCCTGTTGCGAAAGACCCGTTGTGGGGAACATTCAAGGACGGGAACCTGCACGATGAGCGAAACATTCACCACTCGATTCGCCGTGGCTACCGAATCCAATGCACTCGTCGTGAGAAGAAATTGCGGATGATTCGAGAAGGCTTCCTGTTTCTAAAATCTCAACCCAAACACCGCTACGTGGGTTTTTACGGCGACAAGGAAACGTTGGCAACACTGGGTGCAGCCTTGAAGTGGAAGACGTTTCCGTATCCGAAGCGGGATTTGCGGGTCGAGGAAATCCGCAAGTAGGCAGCAAGGCTGTAAGCCCTGACCAACTATGGCAGGGTGAGTGACCCGCCGTAAGGCGTGTGAGGAGAAATGAAATGACAACGATTCGACAAGCGAGACGAGTGGCAAAGCGAGCGGGGTCCCGAGTATGCAAAAGCCGTGACCGCAGCCAGCACTGGAACAACTGGGGGCAACTGCAACTTATAAATGACCGCAACTTCGTTGTGCTCGGATTCAACTTCGATGCCAGCCCGGAAGAAGTGGTCGAGTTCTGCCGTGCCGAAATGGAAGCGGCTAACGAAGGGCGGCGTGCGGCTAAAGGCCCTGACCCGCGAGGGCATGGTCGGTAACCGCCGAGATGTGGGGAGTAGTGGAGGATGCAATGAACCGTTTTTTCATCGAAGTGCCACCTCTTACGGGAATGGGCGATGTGATGGATGTTCAATTCATCGGCCGCGTCTTGGGGGACGGCGACTACGTGGTCGAGGCCGAAACCGAGAAAGAAGCCACAGAAAAGCTACTCGACTTGCTGGCCACGAGAGTGGGCGAGGGACAAGTCCGTCTGGCTTCGGGCGACGAAGCGGAAGCATTTGAAGAGCGGCAGTACGAGGGCTACGAAACCAAAGAGACCGTCGCTCGAATGCGCAAGATGTACGGAAAGGGAGGGCTTGGAAATGAGCAAACCAGTTAAACGTCGTTGTCCGCAATGCAACAGGGTGAAGTTGTTCCGCGCCGACCAGAAAACATGCGGATGCCCAAAATCGGGCGCAGCCCCAAAAGTTGACCCGCTTGAAGGTAAGTACTTCGTTGGCCCAAAGGGACAAGCAGACGGCAAGATTATCGCCCGTGTCAGTGGCAGCCAGTATCTTGTGCGCCTCGGGGGCGATGATGGCGGCGTTGAACAACTTGTGCCAACAGCGTCCATGAACTTGTGGCTTTTCGGGGATAGCTCGTGGCACGCGGTTGAAACGACTCTCCGCGAGATGGGAATGGGGGATTCCGAGTTGTAAGAAACCGACTTTCGCTTTCTTTCTCTGGAGGACACAGCACCATGAAATACGGATACGAAGCTCAACCAGACGGAACTAAGACCGTCCACGCTTTCGCCGCCGACTCCAGCCGCGTGGATTGGATTGCCCAGAGCCCGCCGACTCGCGGCACCTTGAGCGGCAATTCGCGGGAGGTCAAGGGCGCGTTGTATCGGGACACCGTCATCGCCGCAGACCATCCCAGCGAGAAACTTTTCACTCATACCGGCGAAGCGCCGCAGCGCGTCCAGCAAGAACGTGAGAAGGTCTGATGGCAGCCCCATACTTCATCGCAGCAGAGAAATGCTCGAAGTTTAAGGGCGGCGCACGAGAACTGCTGATGCACCTTGCTTGGCGCTGCTCGCCGGGAGGCCGCGCTAAGAATGGTCATGCACTATTGCCGGAAGGCTGGCTGCAAACGTCGCAAGAAACCCTAATGCTGCTTCTGAATACGAAACGCCGCATGTCCCTCTACAGATGGACGCAAGAACTCGTAGACGGCGGCGTTTTGAACGTTAAGCCGACCGGGAAACGCCACATCTACATACTTAACCTTGAAGCGCTTAAAGCGTTGGCGTTGCCAGCTACCGCTTTCAAAAAGAAACGGAAACCCAAGCCTCGTCCGGCTGGTGAACGTGCACACTCTGGTGTGCAAGATGTGTCTTTTAGTGAGCGAAAACCGCTACATCACGATGTATCGGTAATCGCTACCTCGGATGGCGGACCATGTAGCGAAAACCGCTCGCTACTAAAGCCTAAAGGTTTGAAATTGAATCCGAAGCTACAGGACGACGATGCCCACACCCACCCAACAGGGGAGGAGAGAGAGAGCAGTCATCATCTAGCATCAAGTTCATTTTCAAACCAGCATCGACCTGTAACCGAAGCCAAAGAAAACTCTCCTGAGATTGTTTGTCCTGTTGAAATTAAATGGGCGGTCAATCTTGAGACGGAATGGAAATCAATCAATTCGAAGCCTTGCGACGCCGAACATCTGTTCCAGCTTATTGCCAGAGGCTACTCTATCGAGACCATCTACGATGTGATTCATGCGTTGCCTCATCTTTCGCATTGGAATCAAATCGTAACCGATTCGGGAATGTTCCTGTTTCAGTTCAAGAACATTCTGAAATCCCATGAGAAGTACGAAGCCAAGATTGACCAGACTGCCACTCATGCGAACGCCGCCGATTGGAAAGCCCGCTGTGAGCAAATAGCAGTCAGTGGAGTGACGGAGGCAATTATCGAAGAGCAGGTTGAACAATTCCTCTCCACTGTCCATCGCCGAGCAAAGCTGCCGCCGGACCCTGACGACGCCGCCGAGGAAGAGGCATGGCTGGCCGCTGACCAAGCTATCGAGGACGGCGACGCAGTCGAACTCGACCCGATGCAGGACCCCTTTGAGGCAGAGCGTGAAGACGTTGAACGTGAGGATGAGATGTTCGACCCTTTCAGCACTACCAGCGATGGGGAACGACGTGTTGGCGCTTGACCGTGGTTCGGGGACCTCTCAAATGGGTACGAATTATCGCAGGCAAGAGTGCGAAGCAATTGGAACCGAAGGATGAGAATGAGTGACGAACTGCAATACTGGCCCATCGAGTTCTTGCTCGTCGGCAAGGCGGACTACTATCCCGGAGTCTGCCGAGGCACCGACCCGCACGACGCAATGAAGGTCTTCTTGGAGAACTATTCGCCAAAGGGAACCATCATTGCGATTCGAGTGCCGGACATCGGCCCGGTCGGCAAGATGTCGCTTAACTCTCTCAACCCAGCGAGCAATAGATAAATAATCGAAGCCGTATTGAATAACGCCCTCCGTGATTAGGAACCGTCCATCGTGTTAAGCTGTCCGCAAGATGGTCAACCCTGCGCTGTGGTTAGAACTCATTGCATGGACGAAGGCCGCTTTTGAGGCAATAAAGGCCGGTGGTGACGCAACAGAAATCTACCAGAAGTACCGCCGTGACAAAGCAACAATTCAGGAATCTGAACGAGTCAGCGTCAGGTTTTCCACGTATTCGGACGAGGAAATCGAAGCCACCCTTCGCCGTTTTCATGGTTGTCGGGAGCGATTCATTCAGCAGGGAGGCGGTGCTGACCGTTCGCGGTGCATTTGCAGTGTGTTGAATGAGCTTGCAGAAGGTAACGGTGGAACTCTTCCCCCGATTGACAACTTTCAGGAAATCTACAACCAATTGGGATGCTCACGAACTCGTTAGGCCCGGAGCAGTCGTCTTTTCAGTTCTGCTAATTTTTGTTGGCCGGTAGAATCCTCGAACGATAAAATCAGGATACGAGGCACCGGCTTATGTCAGCGGCGGGAGCAGCGATGCCTTGTTCTAAGAATTTCTCTCGCGTAGGTTCAACGGGCCGGGCGCACGCCGGAAGCCAGAAGCAAATCCAAATTTATGTGAACGAAAAAACGCGCACGCTTAATTCTGCCATCGCACAATCCCTTTCGCGGTACGAACTCGACGATAAGGACATTCGTTGGGTATCACCGCTGGCGGCAGACACATACTCGGAATATCAGGACTCGGAATTTCTAGAACGTGTCGGACTTGGCGGTCTTTCCTCACGACTTCGGGAATTCTGGCCGCGAGGCGGGCCGTGTTGGGACGCGCTGGCGAAGGTTAAGGGCGGATGCGTGCTTGTAGAGGCAAAGAGCCACGTCCCCGAGGTTTATGGCGGTGGCTGTGGGGCCTCCGCTGAGAGCAGACAGAAGATTCAGGCAGCACTCGATGCAACGAAGGCTTGGCTTGGAGTTTCACGGGATGTTGACTGGACGGGTCGGCTCTATCAGTCCGCGAATCGCTATGCGTGCTTGTATTTCCTGAGAGAGATTGCAGCGGTTCAAGCATTTTTGGTAAATGTCTACTTCGTTGGTGACCCGATTTCGCCAACGCCGTTGACGAGAGAAGATTGGGATGCTGCAATCGGGTTCGTCAATCGAGAGCTTGGAATTGTTCACGCGGTGCCTTATAGTTCGTCGGTCTTCCTGCCAGCATAGGTCTGCCGGAACGCTCTGACGGCGAAAGACGACCTACGAGCGCAGGTTAGTGGTTTGCGGTGAGAGGAAATGGGAAACCAACACTTAGCTGGGGCGATGGCCCATTTCCGCAAGACTAGTAAGGGCGGCTGCTACTACGAGAAATATCCAATTAAATACAACAAGCTCTTCACCTTCGCCAAGGATAGAGGCAGAAAACGTAGTGTCATTCTACGTCCCGGGATAACGCGAGCGATGGCTTTGGCGGCAATTGGCCACGGTCGTCCCTACAAGCCTACGGTGTTAAGCTCCAGCAGACTCTCCCGCGTAGGTTTTGACAATCTAAAACAACCGCTATTGTTCGCGCGGATTGGTTGGATGAAGTATTACAACGGTTTGCTGAGGGGTGACGAAAAGCCACGTGGAGGCGGCAAATACAACAAG
>Ga0302182_10001914_pt1 | contig 10412 bp, 13 predicted proteins | sample I_Palsa_N3_1_FD_198781 | JGI IMG/M metagenome (GOLD analysis project Ga0302182, IMG submission 198781) | Peat permafrost microbial communities from Stordalen Mire near Abisko, Sweden - I_Palsa_N3_1 | ecosystem: Environmental > Terrestrial > Soil > Palsa > Peat permafrost | place: Sweden...
TATACAGGTTTCATTTCTTCGAAGGGAACGTACCTGTCATCTTGGGGGCGAGGATGAGAAGGTGATCGAACAGGCGCTGATCATACTTGCTCAACGACACAGGGGTCTTGACGTCGTGAAGGGTGACATTGAACTGACGGCCTATTTTGGTCAATGATGAATTTAGCCATTGAATGCCAAAGACGCGTTTTTTGAACTCCAGATGGTGGTCGTTCTAGATGAGTATCATCCTGTCCGAGATGAAGCCACTATCTTACTCTGGAGATCTTCCCACAGGTCCAAGTACGCATCGGCGTCGTCCAGGTTGTCGAGGAGAACCAGGGCGCGGGGCCCGGTCAGGGAGGTGGCGCTGGCCACCAGGGCCATGGCCAGGGTCGAGAGGAGGATGGATGCTCTCATCTAGGTCTGTCTGTCGGTCTGTCTGTCTGTCCGGGGAAAGGGAGATGGAGAGGCAGGAGCTGATGAGGGGGAGGGGATGAGATGGGGAAAAGAAGAAGAAGAAGGAAACGGATGGACGGGACGATGGGAATTCGATGGCGCATCAGGGTTCCCTTCCCACCCCCTGGGGAGTGGGATAGGGCAGGGGCCGAGCCACTCTACAGTCTGGATTCAAAACTGCATGCAAATCTTCATGGTTCTAGCTTGACATTTGAATTTTACTGGCTCTCAGGCTGTCTGTCTGTCTCTATCTATCCTCCTTCGTTGCACAAAAACATCACGCTCTACTCATGGTTAGTTCAATAACGAGCTGAGGGAGATCCTCGATCGACTGCCTCCACTGCCTTGCTGGCCCTGTCCTGATCCCTGACCCTGGCCCTGTCCCGGCCCTGGTGGGGCGTTAGGTTCATGTTGACCCTGCATCGAAGGTAGAGGACCGCTTCGATGTTGCTGCTGGCTTGACGAGAGCGGGTGCCTTCCTTCTTGAGGATACATTGGCTGGCCGCTTGGTTGATATCCTTGCTGCTGCTGATGCTGGCTAGATCCTGTTGGATATGGTTGTCCAACCTGTGGCGGATAGGGCTGAGAGTATCCTTGTTGGTGCTGCTGCTGGTGCTGGTGCTGAGGCTGCTGGGGAGGCGGGTAGCCTTGCCGTTGCGAATATTGCGCTTCTTCCTGATACCATTGCTGCTGATGCGGTTCCTGTCGCGAGCCTTTCCCGCGTTGTGGCTCTACTGACACAGAGCCTTGAGAAGGGGGACCAGGATGGCGCACCGGGGCCGGGAACTGAGATGACTGCGATGGTGAGTGGCTATGATGTCCTTGGTATGCTTCCGACGGAGATCTGCTGTTGATCCTTGATGGAGGCTGCACAGGCACGCCAGAGAGATCCTGGGAAGGAGAAGGTCTATGACCGTATGCAGGTCCCATGTCTTGAGAAGGCCGCTGATGCGGTTGATGCTGCAATTGAGAAGGATGATGCGGTGCCATCGAATGTTCCATCCCACCGCGTCCCTGGTGGGCTAGTTGTTGCTGAGACTGTGACATATATTCTCCTGGCCCACCCGGCCCGCCAGGCCCACCAGACTGGGACATGTATGGGTCCATGATAGGCCCTCTAGTAGGTGGACCTTGCTCATGGGAAAAAGAAGAATTCCTAGAGTGCGTCCCCATCCTCTGATTTGGCATCACTGGTGCGGAGATCGGCATCGGACTTCGCGAAGGTGCAGTGTTGTATCCCGCTCCCATCGGCGAAGGCGATGATCCACGGCTCCTGCTATGTGACTGTGGTGGAGGGTGATGATATACTTGTCCTGCACTGCCTGTTCCAGGGCTGCCCATCCTCGGATAATCCATGGGCATAGACTGTGGATTCGTAATAGGGTTCATCATCATCATCACCTGGCTTCCGCTGGCAGAGTTATTGCGAGAGTGCGGCGCCGACCGACGACCTGGAGGTGCTCCAGGCGGAGGATGGCCCAGTTGTGGGGTCATAGGAGACGACTGTCCAGAGTGTTGGCGCACATGAGAACCTGCACGATGATGTTGCTGTTGCTGCTGCTGCTGCTGTTGTTGTTGTTGTTGTTGTTGTTGTTGTTGTTGTTGTTGTTGTTGTTGTTGTTGTTGTTGTTGTTGTTGTTGTTGTTGTTGTTGTTGTTGCTGCTGCTGCTGACGCATGTATTGCTGCTCATACTGAGCTTGCATCTGTGCTTCCTCCTCAGCCCTCGCCTGCGCAGCGGCTTGCTTAGCCAGAGCCTGCTTTGAGGGCGCCTTGGGGGCCTTCTTCTTGGAGGCTGCTGCCATTTCCTGTGCCATCATCTCTTGAGGAGTTGGATAAAATTGCTGCAGGTGAGAAGGTTCTCGTTGAAGATAATGAGGTCCATCCCGATCCATTGAGCCCTGCGCGGACGACAGCGGCTCAGCCCCAGAGGGTGCCGGGGCTGCTGGCTGACCATGGTGGGCAAGACGCTCGCGTGAGGGAGGCATATCCGGTTGATGTTGATACTGTGGGTGTTGCTGCTGCTGCTGCTGCTGATGTTGCTGAAGATACTGCTGGTATTCCTGCTGTTCGTAATCCATCTGCGCTCGCTGTTGGCGAGGGTCTATTTCTTGACGATCCAAGTCAGGTCTGTCAGCAATATTCCGACGACTTCTATTGGAGGACTCCCTTGGTATCTGTGGTGGGGGAACTCCTGCATCGTGAGCGCTCTCAAAATGTCCGCGTCTTGACTGAAGCTCTGACGGGGTCACAGATGACGACATAGAGGTATTTCGTAAATGCGATGGGGGACCCTGGCCAGCCTGGACGTAACCTGTGTTGACTTCTCTCTCACTATTACTGCCTTGGTCCTCAGCATAAAACCCTGCTTGCTGGCCCTGTTGATACTGCTGCTGCTGTTGCACTGGTGTTTGACGCTTTGGTTTTTGTTGTTGCTTCTGCTGCTGTAGCTGCTGCTGCTGTTGTTGTTGTTGTTGTTGCTGTTGTTGCATCTCTTCCTGATGTTGATGATGCTGTCGTTGCTGCTGAAGCCGGAGCTCTTGCTGAACCTGCTCCTGGTGACGTCGTTCTTGTTGTAGCTGCTCTTGATGAAGCTGCTTTTGATGAAGCTGCTCCTGCTGAAGCTGCTCTTGCTGAAGCTGCTCCTGCTGAATTTGTTCTTGCTGAAGTTGCTCTTGCTGAAGTTGCACTTGCTGAAGATGTTCTTGTTGGTGCTGGGCGAGTAAAGAGGCTTTTTTACTACGACTTGGTACTCTGATGTTCGCAAGAATGCCATTGCTACTAGAATTAGCAGCAAGCCAGGCAGGAGTGCCAGAAGGGGTTCTTTGGTGCTGATTGGAATAGGTAGGCTGTGGCAGGGGACGCTGTGGTTCTGGCTGAAGATGCTGAACAAAAGTCTCCTGAGCGACCGCTTGCTTTTTCCCCCTGGGTTTTCTAGTAGTCGTTGGAGGGGTCGACGACGATGATGATGAGGCAACAGCGGCCGCAACTGGCGCCAATGCCGAATGCGTGTCCAGTTTGACTCTTCCTGAGCTCTCTTCGATGTCTTCGCCTTCGTCGCCATCTGATAAAGGCTCATGGCTAGGGTCGGATTGCTCCTCCACTCGAATAGCAGACGACGCAGGCTCGACCTTGACTCGCTTTGATCTCTTGGGTGCTACAGACTTTTTGGTGGAGGAGGAAGAATCTGAAGTGGGCAATGGCGATATAGATCGTTCCGTTTCAATCTGCTCAATGTTTTTGGCAGGGGTTGAGGATGACGAAGGCTCAGCGGTTGTTGGTCCTGTGACAACTACCTCTGGAGGCACCGAGCCCACCCTTGGCGACCCCTCCATCGAGAAAGCATCGTCACTTCCATCGTCACGGAGCTCACGTCTCCGCTTTTGAGGAGCTACACCTGGACTCTGGACCCTGGGTCTTGAGGTAGTATTAGCGACATCGATCTTGACGGGAGGCTGGTGTTGCGAAAACTGTTCAACAGCGATAGCACGAGCTCGGCGGGCTATTGGTACTGACGACTGCTCCATCACCATATCCTGTTCTTCAATATCCTCCTCATCGATATCCAAGTCCTCTCCCTTTGATGATGGAATGTTGGACTCGTTCTTAGCGTTGGTCTCTTTGTCGGCGGCAGGACCCGCAGCAGCAACAACACTTGCTGAAAGAGACGTCTCCCCAGATAGTGGTGGTAATTCCTCGGAGGGTCTTTCATCACCTGAGGACCCAAAAGTCGCATCATTGGATTCGACCTTGACGCGACGTATCCGCTCAGAAATTTCTTCATGAAGCGGGCTTTTGTCCTCCCGTTCTCTTTTGACAGTCGACCGAGATCCCTTTTTATCTTTAGACAACTTTGTCTCCTTGAATAAGGATGGAACGGAAACAGAAGGACCCCTGTTTGTACTTCCTGCAATGGAGGAGCTTTCCGAGTCGCTTCTGCTCTCAATTTCATTCTCCTCATCTTCAGACCTTTTGAGTCGGTGAATGAGGGACGAGAGGTTTCTGTAAGTGAGAGAGTTGCGATCCAAAATGCTGTAGAGAAAAAAATGTAAGAGGATATTAGTACGATGAGGTAGATGATTATTGTCTAACAATAACATCGTCAAGCCTTTGCAGTACCTGAGCGAGCGATCCATCATCTTGGAGGCGTTATCAATTCCACTGCTGTAATCATACACTGCCTCAATGTTTTTCAAATACTTGACGCTATGGAGATTAGTAGAGAGAATTGTTAGAGACTGTCGCATTTGGTATGCGGAGATGATAGCAATACAGCATTGTTCCTACCTGTGTCTAATTCTCTTCTCGGTCTTCTTGTCCCATGAGAACGGTTGTCCACTGCTTGGGTCAGTACCGCACAACAGAGACAGATCGGCTCTGATCTCTCGCAAGAGTGATTTCGCTCGTCCAAAGTGCTCCATTCCTTGCGCAAAAGTGACCCCCTTCAACCCCCCAGCCAAACTCTGCGGATCTTGTTTGGATCGTTTGCTTTCTTTCGAGGAACGTGCGAAGATCGACCGTGTCGAAGGGCCGTGTGTTGCCCTTGGTTTGAACTGAGGCACTTCATGGTTCATATCGGGCATCCATGGTGGATGAACCCCGTTGCTGCTACGAGGCATGACAAGAAGTACAAATTGTCCAGAGTGTTCTTTTGCAGACCCATTCCCTAATGAATGCAATCGAAAGTTGATATCAGCAATTCAATCATAAACACATTTATAAAGCATAGCCATGGGACAGACACGTTACCTTGATGTTGTTTCATCTGAACCGGTGCAGAGTGAAATGCGCTCGATAAGAAATGAGGGGCGGCTAATAACAATCCATACCACTCGCGATCGGATTCAGTTGCGATAGAGAGGGTCGCCATCGACAGTGCCGAGCCATGATCGTCTTTTGGTACGTTGCCTCCAGAAAAAGATGATCCAGCCATGGCTGATGCACTCGTGCCAAAGATAGGACTAGAGCCAACATTCAAGCCCATAGCTATCGCATCCTGGGAACTGCCTGGATTTGGGGAGCTGCCCTGTGAATGTGACATTCTCTTGGACAGCACGCCCGAAAGGCTTGATTTTGTCACTGCGGGGCCAACGCGCTGTGCGGATTCCTCTTGAGCATGTCTCCATCGTCGCAACCGGACGGCGTTCTTGTCAGGGTATTGAAGTGAAACGATGGCAACCATCGACTCCTGCTCCAATGCTTTAGATAGAGTCGAGTAGAGATTTTGGGTTGGAGTTGTGTCCTGCGTCCAGGGTTCTAACCCTTGGTCCGTTTTCTTTCCCGTAGATCTTGATTGTTGTGCCAAAGGTCCCTGCGCCTCATGGTTGAGGCCCCCAGAGGTCCCACCGCCTTGATAAAAGTATGAAGGTTTTGAGCTTGTAGGAGGCATATTGGGCATGTTACGCATACCCTGCTGGTGTCCGTTGAAGTTGGGCTGAAACTGCTGGTGCTGTTGTTGATGATGTTGCTGACGCATTTGAAATGCACTATTAGTGTTTGGGCCTGGCTGGAACCCTTGCTGATGGTGTTGCTGTTGGTTATCGAATTTAGGAGGTGGTTTGTGCAAATCTTCTTCTGCTTTTGGTAGAACAACGCCTCCTACTTCCATCGTCTCATCCTTGATGGCGTTGGTGACAATATCAGACCCGTGAGGATGATCCAGAGTAATCCAATGACGGGAGATGACGGGAGGAGCCTGAATAGAATCCAGACGCATGAACCCGATAATGGACAGATCGGTGGCAAGAGGAGCGCCCTGGTTATGCAAGGTCTGTTTTTGCAGGGACTCAAGTCTCGGAAATGCATCTCGGCCTCTTCCAGATTGTGGTTGCAAAGATGAATCAGTGGCAACATCATCGCCTCTATCGCCTTCGCTTGTTGATTCCGTTCCTTCTTCCTTATTTTGGGTGCCATTGTTGCACTGCGTTGAAATGTGCTGTTCGCGTTCGCGCTCATGGTCATGTAGGTCCTGGAATGGCTCAGGGTGTAGGCACACTCGACTGGACAAATGCCCGCAGACGAGTGTGAACCCTGGGCCTGGCTCCTTCTCGCGTCCTTGCAGCATTCACTGATGAGGGGGTGTGGGGAAAGATGGTCGGTAGAGCACGCTTTGTTGCCTCGAGTGATCTAATGGAAAACGATGCGGAAACCATGTGCTCGACATGGACAGGCTTGAAAAGAAGGAGAACGTGTGACTGCCATTGTCATCTCGTCCGTGAGTTCTTTGTTCTTATTTTGCTTGCATCGCGAACATTGCCACCACATCTCGACCCAGGACCTGGACCTCTGCAACGAAAGGCTTCCAACATAATGGCCAACCCTTCCACCCAGGCGCCGGACAATGCCATCACCACAGACCTCTTCTTCGCACGGGACTTTGTCCAGTCAAGCTATACATTGCTGGAGCTGCCAAAGAGTTTGGAAGAATACATCAATAACAACTCGGACAATGATCAGCTCAGGTAGGGCCATGCTCTCATTCATCTCAACCCTGAAAGCTCGGAACCAGATCCGCCAGCGCCCTAACGTATAGAATGTCTTACAATCCTTTTTTGAAAGCTTTCAAATACGTGGACTAGATACGGATACGGCTGTCCTCTGTACACCCACCCAAACGTTCAGTATACAGCGAGCCCATACCTCCAACATGCTTCTACCCATCGCTCCCATTATCGAAAGTCGACCTCGGAGTTCGGACGGTGACATGGACTTGGACATGGAATCGGATGTGATATTGGATCAGTTCCCGCCACTGGAAGATGAAGATGCACTTAACGGTCCTCGGTATGGACGACAAGCTATTCTCGACATTCTAGACAGTGTATTGGATTTGATCCCTATCTCACCGCGACTGGAACGGCTGGGTGAACTGCTCCGTCAAAACCCATTTGAGGGTTGGGCACAAGAATCACATCTCAAGGTATGTCTGGTGCCTATAGACTTGTTCATGGTGGCTCTCATAGCAACGATTCATAACATTCCGCCTGTATTTTCCAATGAATCAGGGACACTTGTACACTTGGGCTCAAATTCAGTCTATTGTTCAAGCGAGCGACAAGGAGATTTTGCAATGGCTGAAGCAACACCATGCATGCTTTATCGAGGGTCAGTATTCGTCATACTCATGAGGGACTGATCGTCGGTCAGTGTGGGGACTAACCGATATTGTCTATTACTACGCCTAATGGATGATTAGGCCATTGGCGGTTATTCAAAGTCCAGTTCATGCACGATATTCTTCAGGAAGTTCTCATGACAATGAACGTGTTAGAAATGCGAGCAAATGCGGTGGATGTTGACAAAATTTGTCAAACCATTGAGGAAGACGGATCGGCCAAAGAGTCTGGGATTGAAAAGTGGATGATTGAGCATTGCTTGAAGAGCTTCTCGAACGAGAATGAAACTGAAGGTCCCATCGGTCTATCGGCGCAGGAGATTACTACCTTTTTGGGTAGCTATTTGCTTTCGCGGATAGGAAGGGTAAGAAGCATGATAGCCGACGACCTCCTTATTCATCGAATTGGATTTTAGATCTGAGACCCACGCCTTTATTACCGACTATGTAGGGAAATCAGCAGAAACTCGAAATCTTTATGAAAGAGTGGGAGAAATCTTTCCATGGACATTTCCAAGCAGATCTAAGATACCTTGCAGTAGGTTTCTTGTTTTTTGAAATTTGAGAGAACTTGAAATGAAGAACTCGTGCTCATTGACTTTTTGTGCAACCTCTTTCTTCGTTTTAGGGCGAGTGTATCATCGAGTTGGATCGTGTTATCGATCGAAATCAGACAATCAAGAGCATCCGTTTTTTCTCAAAATCTCACCTCCCCAACGACCCGGCAATGCGGTTCATGGCCCTGTTCGAGGTCAAGGCCAAATGGGAAGCTCAAGAGATCCGGCCGTTTTTGAGGGATTTGGTGCTGGACGAAAAGAAACTTGATATTCTACTTTTGAAGTTTGCAAGAAGTGTCAAGCAGCCTGGAGGAGGTGTGATTTACAGCAGCCGCATCATCTCCAAGAAATAAAAGAACATAATCACCTCTTGTCTGATCTGCTCTCAAAGTCTGTTTTTACGCGGCCATGCAAATCCTTTAGGGCGATAGTTTTGTAATTTTTATTTGCTTTTTTTTTTGTTCAATGGAGGGAACATACATGGGCGAAAAGATAGCACAGGGCTGCAAGATCTGGCGCACTGCAAGACGAAAGGAACTATTTACAGGGCAGACGGATGGATCGTCTTGAGGGGTGTGTGTGGGAAAAAAGATTTTTTTTCTGGCTTGAAAGAGTTGAAATGTAGGTAAAGAGCAGTAAGAGGACCGACCCTTTTCCCCAGCCAGCCACGCACCATTCTTTCTGGTGGAGAGAGGATGGGGGAGAGGGGCATTTTCTTCAACAGTCGCAGGTAAAGGCACATCCACAGCCGACGCCTGAGCCTCTGCAGTCGCAGGCGGTCGAATGCTGTTGGAAGGATCGTTCACGGTTATGGAACTCGAGCGACGCACGTCTGTGGGGGGTCGACATCTGGGTGGCAGATCCACCACCCCCAAAGCCTGCAGGTTGCATCCGAGGCGAAGTTGCCGAGTTGGCCGGAACCGAGGGTCTTCTGGCCAGATAGGTGGTTGGGGGTGAGGTCGACGAGATCGACGATGAACTTGGGTTGCGATCGTGGGGGCCGACAGGAGCTGCCTGGGTGTGGTGCTGCTGCTGTTGCAGATCCTGGAAGGAAGACAATTGCTCAGAGGGTTGCTGAGATGGGGCCTTGAAAGGGGCACAGTCCTCACAGGAGCAACCGCCCGCGGACGCAGACTGGCTGCTGGAGATGGAGACGGAGTTGTGGTGGGAAGTGGAGTGGACGCAGGAAGGGTGGTTTTCGTTCATGATGACAGGCAGCTTGAACTTCTCTGTTGAAAGAACGGAAGAGTGGAATATATCTGAGAGTGCAGTCGGTGGGGAGGAAGAGGGGTGAAGCGAAGATGAAGATGGAAGATAGGAAATGAAAGATAGGAGAGAAGGAGGGGAGCGGGAAAAAAATCCACTGGCTAGAATCATCTTGTGCCTTTTATTGGCGTTTGACCCCACACTAAGACAAGCGATGTGTCCGTTGCACACCCGTGATAGTCGACACCTGACAGGCTGATATTCGTGCACGGTGGCCTGCCGCTGGACGGGTTTCACACCTCGTCTTGCATGCATGCCATGCGCGTCGTTGTTCATCGCTAATCCTTCCATTCGCATCACATGATGCAGCAAGTCTGTTGGCTCTATGGGGCATGTGTCTCATTCTTGTAGTCATCGTTGGCTTTTGTTCTTTTCTTGCACCTCTTCTCCTCGCGCGTCATCGCCGTGTTGGATCAATGGCTGGAGGCTCGCCAGCTGCACCTGACGCGTCGTCCCGGCATTCCTACCTGTCTCTCGTTCAACTGTTCAGGCTGGAAATCGTCGATACCGCCAATCATACGCTCTCCGTCTTGTGCCCAAGTACACAAAGCTATGAATGGGAATGGAGTGCAAAAGAGTGTGAGAAACCTAGAAGGCTGAAGACGAGTATTTTTCGTTCGAACAACGGATGGCAGTGTTGAAGGTGTGGGGGCAAGACGCGCCTACCCGAGCGGGTCACCTGAATCCAGTCGACACCTGTGCGACAAGAGAGTTTGTGGTTCGGACTAGGGCATTTCCAGACGAGCTGGCATCAACGCGCTTGTCACAATAATGTCGACCACTAGGCCACATTTAGGATACTGGCACATCTTTCTAGTTGCTCGGTAAGCAGTGTCTTCGGCTAGCTCTGGAACTCGCTTGTAAATAACTTAGATAATAAAGTAGTGAGTGGTACTTTGCGTGTCCCCGATTTGATCTCAATGTGCCACTGACAAGAATACAAAGAATCCGCCTCGAGATCTTACATTGAACGATCAATTGACACTGCTCGAACATTTCCAGGGTCTTCAAGGGCACCTCCCAAAACGCCATATTCCTC
>Ga0302182_10001916_pt1 | contig 10398 bp, 9 predicted proteins | sample I_Palsa_N3_1_FD_198781 | JGI IMG/M metagenome (GOLD analysis project Ga0302182, IMG submission 198781) | Peat permafrost microbial communities from Stordalen Mire near Abisko, Sweden - I_Palsa_N3_1 | ecosystem: Environmental > Terrestrial > Soil > Palsa > Peat permafrost | place: Sweden: Abisko...
CTACCTGGCGGGCATCGCGCACGGCAACTTGGGTGAATCATTTCGATTTCAGCAGCCCGTCTTGCAGGTTGTGATTTCGCATTATCCCGCCACGCTTGAACTGGCTTTTGTCGCGCTGCTCGTCTGCACAGGAATCGGAATTCCCGCGGGACTGTTCGCAGCGCAGCGTCGCGGAACGTCAACGGATCACGCCATCGGCGTTTTCACTTTGTTTGGACTCTCGGTGCCGAATTTCGCTCTCGGGCCCGTCTTGATTCTCGTCTTCTCCGTAATCCTCGGCTGGCTTCCAGTTTCCGGACGCGGCGGTCTCGCGCACGTGATTCTCCCGGCGTTTACTCTCGGCGCAGCACTCGCGGCTATTCTCACGCGTATGGTGCGCACGTCTGTGATCGAAGAGCTTTCAAGCGATTACGTTCGCACCGCGCGAGCAAAAGGTCTGTCTGAATCCGCCGTTCTTTTCCGTCACGCCTTCCGCAACGCGCTGATTCCGATTATCACCATTCTCGGATTGCAATTCGGTACGCTGCTCGCGGGCACAATCGTCACTGAGTCGATTTTTTCGTGGCCCGGAATCGGACGCCTCGCCGTACAAGCCATCAGCGCGCGCGATTATCCTTTATTGCAGGGCTGCATTCTGTTGATTGCGGTGTCTTACGTTTTCGTAAACCTGCTAACCGATTTGGTTTATGCGCTCGTGGATCCGCGGGTGCGATTCGAATGAACGGCCTGCGTGATTTCCTTCGCCAGAGCAGCCCGGGACGCTGGGGGCTCGCACTGACTTTATTTCTCGTCATCATCGCCCTGGGAGCGCCGTGGATCGCGCCTTCCAGCCCCACCGCACAAAATCTCCCCGGACGTCTTGAGGCACCGAGCCTGGCACACTGGATGGGAACAGATGAACTAGGCCGCGACATTCTTTCGCGCGTCATTTACGGCGCGCGTGTTTCGATGACCGTGAGTGTATGCGTGGTGCTCGGCGCGGGAATCGTGGGGCTGGCGATCGGCGCTCTGGCAGGATACTTTGGCGGCTGGCTCGACCGCATTGTAAATATAGTTCTGATCAACGCTTTCCTCTCGTTTCCTGGAATTCTCCTGGCCATCGCGTTCGCCGCGTTTCTGGGCCCAGGTTTGGGTAAAGTGATCCTCGCGCTCGTAGTCACCGGCTGGGCCGGCTACGCGCGCTTGGCCCGCGCGCAAGTTCTGCAAGCCAAGGAAATGGAGTACGTTCTCGCGGCGCGTTCGTTGGGCGCTTCCGACGCTCGCATCCTTGTGCGCCATTTGCTGCCGAATATTTTGCAGCCCGTGCTGGTGCAAGCGACCATCGCCATGGCCGGAGCGATTCTGGCCGAATCCACTCTAAGTTTTTTGGGTGTGGGAGTTCTCGCGCCTATGCCAAGCTGGGGCGCAATGCTGAACGACGCACGTGGCCACTTGTTCGATGCGCCGCATCTCGTAATTTTCCCGGCGGTGGCTGTAATGACCGCGGTTCTCGCGTTCAATCTTCTCGGTGACGCCTTGCGCGATTGGATGGATCCGCGCATGCGCGCTTATTTAATCGTGACTACGCTGGCACGCTGAGGATTTGTTTCGGAGCAAATTCTAGCGTCGCGCGCATTGCTCGGCGTTTAGCCTAGCTCGACAGTAACTTCCGCGCCGCGTCCCGCGCCCACTGTGCGAGCCGCATTGCCTTTGTTCACGCAAATTTCCACGTATCCGCTCGATCCGATAATCGCGAACGGTTCAGCGGCTGTGCCTTGCGCAAAAGTCGCCAGAATCTTGGTCACCGCCGCGTTCCCAACGCGAATCGTAAATTTCGCATCCGGAGCGATCAGCGCAGGCACAATTTCTGCTGTCACATTTGTAATCAAGTTGCCAAAATTATCCAGCCGCAGAACGATGCCCTTGATTGTGTTCCCGGAGACTTTCGGCTTGGGAATAGCGAAACGAACGAAGTCCGTGATCTCTTCGCCAAAACTCGCGGTTTGCCACGATTTGGAAAGCCAGGCGGCCACCGGCGCAAAAATATCGCGGCCGTGGAACGTGTTGCTTACCGGCTGCCTGAAATAATGTTCGGACGTGATGTTCCAGACGTAGAGCGATTCCGACTGATCGTAGATTGCCGAGAGCACTCCGTTGTCGGGCGCTACGAAATAATGCGTGTCGCCGGCTACCAGAATCGGCCGCCGCGCCGTTCCTACGCCGGGGTCCACCACCACCAGATGGATCGTCTTCGAAGGGAAATATTTGTACGCCTGGCTCAGCGTCAGCGCGCCATCCAGAATGTCGTGTGCCAGAATGCTATGCGTGATATCCACAATGTTCACTTCCGGATTGATACTCAGAATCACGCCTTTGAGCACTCCGACTAAGTGATCGTTCGTGCCGTAGTCTGTGGTCAGCGTGATGATTGGCCGCGTCAAGGTCTGGCTCCCGTGATTTTCAACGCCGTGAATGTTGCAAGCGCGCTCCTTTCGACGCTAACGCCCGCCTGCACTCGTGTCAAGGCAGCCTGCGCCATTCAGTAACGTCCGTAATCGTCCGAGAGAGAAAGCGCGGCGGTAGGTAGACGGGCGATGAAAACTTAGGCTACTGATGGAGAATCATTTCGAAATTGTGGACGGTCGTTCCGGGGCTGATTTTACCTAATGTCCTGCGTGATTGGTGCCGCCTGTTCCTTAATGGCTATCCAGCCAATCACGAACTGGCCAGGGTCGGTTGAGCCGGAAGTGGGCGCAGTTGTAGATACTGAGTTGAGCAGGTCAGCCGAACCGTAGAATGACGTCGCGTTCAGATTCCCGTAGGGAGCGCTGATTCCGGTCGGTGTTCCGCAGCACGGGCTGATTGCCTGAACGATGACATCGTTCGTACCAGTCAGGCCGCTTGGTGAGGCCCATGCGAAAGGGGCGGTAACGGTTCCTAGATTCTCGAATTGTCCAGCCGCATCGAATGCAACTGAAGGGCCGGTGAAAGAGTATTCCCTGAAGTCAAGCCGCGCGCCCTCGTTCGTGAACAAATCCCAGTTGACCGTAATCGAGGTGACACCCTCGGCGAGCGTCAAGTTATAGGCGCAAGCAACCGTCCCGACCAAATCGCCTATGCTCGTGAAATAGCAGCCGGAGCCGGATGTGGTGGAAGGCTGAATCCAGGTGCCGCCCATATTGTCCGTGATCGAGGTGATCTGGGTGGGCGCGTCGCCAGTCGAGAGCACGGCGATGGTGACGATTCCAAAGTGCCCCGCTCCCGTCGCAGTAACCGGCAACGTGCAGGTCGTCGTCGTTGTCCCGCCAAAGGTACCGCAGGTCGTCGCACCCGTTGCCGGATGCTGAATCTCAGTGATCGACGCGCGCGCGCCACTGCCGCCGCCACCACCCGTTACGGAACTTCCACCGCCGCAGGCTCCAAGGGAGCCAACCATACCGAGAGCGGCAACCTGAACGAAAACGAACAGTTTCCTTGATAGTCGTAAAGAGTACGGTTTTGGGGCAAGCAAAGGCGGCGTCCCTTAAAATTGGAATTCGTATTATACCATTTCAAAATATTTGTACAGGGCAACACTGCATTTATCTCTGAAATGCGACCGAACTTCGCCACCGACAAACTGTTGCCGCAGGTTGTCAGTTGTGCCTCGAAGATTGATATCGCCCAGATTTATCGTAATTTGCAGCACCGTCGGGGATGCGCGCTTTGGTTTCAAAGCAGAGTTGATATAGACTGTCGCCGCTTTCCGACCGAAACAGAAATGGCGATCGGAGGAAGACATGCGCTCTCTAGTTGCCGCGATGGTGCTTTCGTTTTTGGTTTCAGGTGCTGCGTTCGCGCAGTCGAATGCGGCTGCGGCCCCGGCCAAGAAGCCCGAGTCACAAGCTGCAGCCAAGCCGGCTGAAAACAAGACTCCTCCGAACACCACAAGCGCCCCCGAGCAGGCTGCTTCGCAGGAACAGAGGCCGAGAGAAAGCTCGGGCGACAAAGAGAAGGATAAGGAAGAGCGCTACGACATGACCGAAGTCGCCCCCGTGGTGACGCACCATCAGATCACGGTTGACGGCAAGCTGCTGAAGTATACGGCGACCACGGGCCGGCTGCCGATCAAGCGCGGCGACGGCAAAATCGAAGCCGAAATGTTTTTTGTCGCTTATACACTGGATGGACAGGACGCGGCCAAGCGCCCGCTGACGTTTGCGTTCAATGGCGGCCCGGGATCGTCCACCATTTGGCTGCACATGGGCGCGCTGGGCCCGCGCAAAGTAGTGCTTCAACCCGAAGGCTTCATGCCGCCCGCTCCCTATCACATTGAAGACAATCCTTACACCTTGCTCGACAAAACTGACCTCGTACTGATTGACGCCATCGGCACCGGATTCAGCCGCGCCGCCGACGCCGAAATGTTCAAGAAGTTTTGGGGAGTTAAGGGTGACATCGAAGCCTTCAGCGAATTCATCCGCCTGTACATCACGCGCAACGAGCGCTGGAGTTCACCGCTGTATATTTTAGGAGAGAGCTACGGAACCACGCGCGCGGCAGGCATCGCAGGTTATCTCGCCGACCAGGGGATTTCTTTTAACGGAATCACCCTGCTTTCCATGGTTCTGAACTTCCAGACCCTGGAAGACAACAAAACGAACGACGAGCCTTATATCTTCCTGCTTCCCTCTTTCACCATGATCGCCGGTTACCATCACAAGCTTCCGGCCGATCTCGGGCAGGACATGAACAAGGCGCGCGAAGAATCCGAAAAATTTGCGTCCGGCGATTACGCGCAGGCGTTGGCGAAGGGCGACGCGCTAACGCCCGAAGAACGGCAAAAGGTAATCGATCAGTTGTCCCGCTTCACCGGCTTAAGCAAGGAAGTGATCGACGAAGCCAACCTGCGCATCGACGTCGGCAAATTCACTCATTATCTGCTCATCGACCAGAAGGTCCGCGTAGGCCGCTTGGATGGCCGCTTTACCGGACCGGACCCAGAGGGCCTGCTCGACACGCGGTTTTACGATCCCACCGGCCCGGCCACCCAGCCTCCGTTCACGTCCGTGCTCAACAATTACCTGCGGACCGAGCTAGGCTATAAAACAGATATGCCGTATTACACTTTTGCTCAAGAAGCGGGATTCGCCAAATGGGACTGGGGTTCTGCAATTCAAGGCTATCCGGACACCGCATCTGCAATCCGGCAAGCCATCGTGAAAAATCCGTACCTGAAGATATTAGTGATGGAGGGCTACTACGATTTGGCCACTCCCTATTTCGCTGCGAATTACACCATCGACCATCTGGACTTGCCGCAGAAATATCGCAGCAACGTTTCCTATGCCACCTACGATTCCGGGCACATGGTCTATTTACCGATGGAAGGCCTGAAGAAAATGAAAAGTGACCAGGCAAATTTTATGGACAAATCCGCGGGGCAGTAAGACCGCTGAGGATTGCGATCTGCGTTCTACTGTTCGACCAGGCTGATTTCTCCCACGCCGCCTTGAACGTTCACCTGGATCGTGGCGTGGGTCTTGCCGTAAACGCCATTTACATAAGAACTGCCCTCCCGCTCTAATCCGTGTGCATTCACGGTGCCAATTCCGCCTGACGCGTTTACATGCACACCCACATTTTTCGGCAGCCTGATTTCCGCCGATCCCACTCCGCCTTGGATATCCACTTGTAAATCTTCTTTTCGCTCGCCCCTCAGGTCCAAGTTCATCCGTCCGACCCCCATGTTGACTTCCAGATGCGTCACGTTTACATCTGCCAGATTCAGATCGCTCTTGCCCGCGCCCAATTCGACCTTCAGATCCAGCGGAATAGAATTGCCGAAGCGCAGCGTCCAATCGTTGCGCCGGCCTCCAAGATGAATGTGTTTTTCATTTTGCGTCACGTCCAGCTGTCCCTTTCCACCGCTGACGGAATAATCGACACGCGGTTTTCCTTCCACCGCCCGGTAATTGAAGTCCGCATCGAGCAAGCGGCTAGAGCCTCCAGTCAAAATAAGTTCCCCGGCGGGCATGGAGATCTGAGCATTCACCGATTTCGCTCCTTGCAGCTCAACCGCTTGCGCGTCATGAACCGTTGCCTCCGATCCGTGCCTCCCCACCATGAGCGCGAAGGCAAGGATCAAGAGAAAAACAAGCAACGCGACTACCGTGCCGGAAGATCCCCCATCTCCCGTATTTGGATTTTGCTGCATTCGATGCGCGTCCCAAATCTTACCTAGCCCAAGCAATATCAATACAATCGGCCAATAGCGAAACAGGGTCGTCCAGGGATCGAAATTCGGTAGCAAATTCATCAGCAGAAAGAACACTCCAAGGCCGATCAGGAATAGCGCGCCGGTGATTGAGCCTCGCCGCCTGGGTCTTTCGCTTTGGTCCATCGTCCACCTCTCTTGCCTGCTAGTACGCGCCCATGCTTGAAATGTTTCAAGAGTGAGCTACAGGACCACCTCATTTCCGCTGTCAACGTCGAGAGAGCCAGGCCTGCAGAGGCTTTGCTTGCCTGGACCCTCCCACAAGTTACACTAGCTGCCGTTCAGGAGGCTGTATGCCAGGCGCAAACAACACCATCCCGCTGAGAGTCAACCGACAAAACGTGATGCACGTAGTGCGAACGTCGATCGCCGCAGTTGGCTCCCTATTGATTGCGCGGCTATTCAAGCTACCCGAAGCTTACTGGGCCGCGATCACGACGTTGGTCGTCATGCAGTCCTCGCTTGGCGCAGCGCTCACCATTTCATGGCAGCGCTTCGCCGGCAGCGCGATTGGCGCTGTGGCGGGAGCGTTGTTCGCCACATACTTCGGGTCCAACACTGCCATGTTCGGCGTCGGAATATTCGTTATGGGAATCCTGTGCGCAGCGTTGCGTCTTGATAAAGCCGCCTATCGGTTTGCCGGAATTACGCTCGCAATCATTATGCTCACCGCGCGCCCGGCTCCCGCGTGGATAGTCGCGGTCCATCGTTTCATCGAAGTTGCTGTGGGTATCGCGGTGGGATTGGCGCTGACTGCTGTTTGGCCGGAAGATCCGGCGGCTTTTGACGCGCACGCCCGCTAGCCGCGATACGGGAGACACTTCCCAAGCGGTTCGCGCCGCGACGCGCTGCTTTTTGTTATGATTGTTGGACGCGATGTTTCGAACCCACAAGTTATTTTCAATCTCTGGCTTGCTCCTGTGGATCATCCTTGCCTCCGGCCCGGCAATGGCTCCAGCACATGCCGTCTCGGCGGATGTGGATTCGCCCCGGTCGCCGGTCATCGTGATCGGCTTCGTCGGCGGATTTGTCCGCCGCAACAATTATGTCCACAGCGCAGTCCAGCTCGCCGCTCGCCTGCGCCAGGAATATTCTTCGGGCGTGTACGTGGAAGTCTTTGAAAATCATCGTGGACAGAGCGCCTATGAAAAAATCCTCCAGCTCCTGGATACCGATGACGCTGGAAAATTAACGCCCGAACAAAAACAGAACGCCCGCATCATTCTGTACGGCCATAGCTGGGGGGCCTCGGAAGCCATCTCTGTAGCGCGCAAATTGAAATCAGACGGCATCCCGGTGCTTCTGACCGTCCAAGTCGACAGCGTTGCGAAGCTCGGTGAGGCTGACGGCGTCATTCCATCGAATGTAGCGCAAGCCGCCAATTTCTATCAGCCCGACGGTCATCCTCACGGACGCGCCGAAATCCGCGCAGCTGATCCCTCGCGTACGCGCATCATCGGAAACTTTCGCTTTGACTACAAAGCTCATCCAGTGACCTGTTACGGCGATTACTCGTGGTGGGACCGCGACATTTCGACGTCGCACACGGAAATTGAATGCGACCCGCAAGTTTGGAATCACGTCGAGTCGCTGATCCGCGCGGACCTGCCCCCACCGTCTCACACCCCGTAGGAATCAACGACCTTGACCGGTTTTACCTGGCATTTCCCGAAAAACTTAGGACTTGAGAGTTGAGGAGTGGGGTTACCTTGAGGAGCGGACGCCGAAGCGCATAACGCCGCGTGCGGCGCGCCAATAATCACCCAGTGTGGCGATGATGAAGTGGCGGCGGGGCGCGGGTGAGTTTGCTCCGCTGCTGTGGTTACGCAGCGCTTCCAGCAGGGCCGCGGCGCCGACGCGGGAGAATTCGCCGTCAACCGATCCGAAGAGCACCCGGCGACTGCGGTCGAGAACGAAAATCGCCGGTTCTGCGATCCCACCTTTTTCCTTATGATTGATTATTCCCCACGCCTCGATTACCTCGCGCCGCGTGTCGCAGAGTATGGGGAACGGCAGCTTGTTCTCCCGGCGGACAGCCTCGGAGCGCACAGGTTCGTCAACGGCAAGTGCGGCGAGGTCAAAGCCTGCGTCGCGAAAACCCGACGCGTGGTCGCGATAATTCGCCAACTGGCGAAGACACATCGGTCACCACTGTCCTCGATAGAAAATCAGAACGAGCGGACGCTCGGACACGAGTTGCGTGAGCGTGCGCGAAGTGCCGGTCGAATCGGGAAGCGTAAATTCCGGAGCAATCTCGCCGGCTTGGGGGGTGTGGCCTTCGAGCATGCGCACTAGCTTATCATGGTGCGCTTCGCTCTACTTGGCAGGGCAGCGGAACCCAAATCGCAGGATCACTTCCACCGGTGACTTCAGTGCAATTCCTGTCTGGAATTGCCATGTCTGCGCTGCTTTCGCGGCAGAATCCTGCAGTTTGTCATCACCTGACTGCGGCTCGACGTTTGTCACCTGCCCGGTCGCGGGATCGAAAAATATATTCAGACGCACTTCCCCTTGCGCGTGAGCGCGTTGTGCATCTTGGGAATAGGCCGGGACTTCGGATTTCGCCAGGTGAAGCGACGCAACGTTCACGATTTCGACATACGCCGGATCTTTTTCATCAATTACTCCGCCATATCCCTGCAGCGCCGACTTCGCATTGTGAACGCGGCAATCGGCAAACGCGCATGTTTTGTCCGGAAATCCCGAGTCAAACTTGCCTCCCATAATTTCAGGAACGAACTTCGCTCCCAACTCTTGCCGCTCTTTGTTCTGCGCCGCCGTGGCCCCGCCAAACGAAAAGTCTTTGCCAAACGCCCGCTCTTCGACGTCATCCGCCAAATCCCAAAGTGCGGTAATCCGCGGATCCGCCCTTTGCAACGCTTCGAATTTCAGCGTCTCCGGGTAGGGCAGTTCGTACAATCTTTCCTGTGTCCCGCATTTCGCGACGATCGTGTGGCTCGCAGAAGTTTCAACGCTCTCCGATTCGATATATTCCCGCCTGGCTACTTGTATTACTCCCGCGAAGTCATCATCGGGATAAGAACACAGTTTGAATTTCCCAGCCACCTTGGCCACCGTCGTATTTGGCAAAAGGCGCTCCACCGCTTTTACCGTGACGTTGTGCCCGCAATTCCGGTTCATCGGCGCAATACGAATCTCGCGCACGCGCACACCTGCCACTTCCGCGCGTACGTCTAGGATCTTATCCGCCCAGGGGGTTCCCTTATCGGAGACGGCTTGCGTCACAACGTAAAATCCGCCCAGCTCGATTGCTTCTTTGCTTTGTGTTGCTTTGACTGCGGCATTTGCCGTGTCGTTGGCTTTCGCGTTCACAAGGCCGCCCGCGCACGCGAAAGCGGCCAAGGCGATTAGCATTAAATGTTTTTCGTCGCGCGTCGCGTTCATTCGCAAAGTATAGGCCAGCTGAATAGTCTGTGAGAATGCCCGAGGGGTCTAGAGGTTGCAATCGTTTTTCAATTCGAGCTCACGCGTAAGGGAACTGCTCGCGGGCCGGGAGACATCAATCGCGCTGAGTTGCTACGTCGCTCTTTACTTCCGTTTCGGTACGGGGTTATGCTTTTCTTGGAGACGCTGATGCTAAGGAATCGCGCCATTAAGATGGTGTTTTTGGCTGGCTTGGTCGCTCTGATAGCCCCCTACGCGTTTTCTCAAGAGACAGCGACGTCCGTTCCGCCACCCTACCGCGGTGTGAGCCAGCACGTGGACGGAGTTTTTGTCACTCCTGTTGCAAACGTCCCATTCTCCGCCACAGCTGAACTGGAGAGTGTTCTAATCCTCCCAGACGGCTCATCGGAAGAGAAGAGGACCTTCAATAACATTGCTCGCGATTCCATGGGTCGCATTTACAACGAGCGTCGGCGCATGATGCCGTATTCCTTCACCGGTACACCTCAAATTACGAGGTTTCATATCTACGACCCGGAAACACGGCTCAACACCTTCCTCGATCCCTTTACGCATATTGCGCACCAAAGTGTCTTTGCCAAGCCTGTCGCGGCGCCAACATTGGGAGTGCCTGCTCAAGCAAGCAATCGGTCGGTGCAACAGGAAGATCTCGGCGACGACGTTATGGAGAACGTGGCAGTCCACGGTACGCGCATAAGCCGGACCATTTCCGCGCAATCCAGCGGCACCGGGCAGCC
>Ga0302182_10001925_pt1 | contig 10360 bp, 14 predicted proteins | sample I_Palsa_N3_1_FD_198781 | JGI IMG/M metagenome (GOLD analysis project Ga0302182, IMG submission 198781) | Peat permafrost microbial communities from Stordalen Mire near Abisko, Sweden - I_Palsa_N3_1 | ecosystem: Environmental > Terrestrial > Soil > Palsa > Peat permafrost | place: Sweden...
CGTATCCATCCTTATAGACATGGTTTCATTCACCATCCTTAGTCACTAGTTGATCATTTATCTCTAGCTCACTATCTCGATCGAGACGAGAAATGCGACTTTCATCCGCACGAATACAATTGCGCTTCGTCGACTCGCGAAACAGAGTCAGCTCGAAACCTCTCAGATGCAAAAGATGACTGAGAACGCAGTGCATGATTCACACCAGATGAAAAAAATCGCCGTGTTGGGGATGATCTATCTTCCCCCTACCTTTGCAGCAGTAAGCTTACCACACTAAAAATATTCCCTGTATGGTACACGACATCTAAAAACGCGTTTAGACCTTTTTCTCCATGCCGTTCATGGCTCTGGATGACAATCTCGGTTTCAAAGCTTGGAGAAGAATTTATATATACTGTATCCTCGCAGCAGCCCTCAGTCTTCTCATATTGATCGGCTCACTTCTGATGGATCGATCTTCCAAAACATCAGCAACTGGAGATGGGGAGAATCATTCGACAGACGATAATGACGACAAAGTACTCGAGCCAGATACGGTCGTTGAGTTTACTCTCGCTGACCTCATGATGAAGAGTTTCGAAATGTTGGACCGCCCTGCTACACTAACTGAGCCACATCAGCCGCGACTTTCTGACGAGCTGGACCCAGGAGACAATGTTCAGCCTGCCGGCACGGATGCTTGAACTCGATCGTTCATCACATTCAGATTGTTCCTTCTTTCTTGCCTTGTGACGCATATTGCAGTCTTGATCGGTATCTTGATGGGCTAGGCTAATACTGCTTCGGCTTCTGGTCATTTTTAAAAGCTTAATGAACGCATGCATATCAAGGGAAATTTAATCAGCCTCGCTATAAGAAGCTTTACTTTTATATACTAGCCAATGTATAACCCAAGAATAACATATTTTCGTTTGTTGGTACTAGAATTCAAGCTCTACAAAATGAAAAATTCATATAAAGCTTTGTTAAAATGCTCTCAAAAAGAGGACTAATAGGGTTTATAAATAAGCATTGCATTTCTTCTCCTCCATTGCAAAATATAAGCTTAAACTTTTTTTGCTGCTCTGTCAGTCATCAATAAGCTTGAGAACTAACTATTGGCTCCTGAGTCCACTTGATTCCCATTTGGTGCTTAAGCTTGCGAGACAGCCTAGAAGCCAGCCCAATAGGTTGTTATCTTTGTTATGTTTTAGTGAAAACGTCACTTGCGTGCTACAAAACGGGGTAGCAAGGTTTTATGTTCGCAGATTTGTGGCAAATTCCTAGAAGCACCATCCAAACCGCGTTGAAGACCGGGTGTCTGAGGGTGGCAAAACATTATTTGAATTCATATCCTGGTACGCAGGTCACGGCGGAGAAATAATTCTGAGATCGGCTAGCTCGGCGTGCCCCTGGCCTCTCCCAGAGTCTGGGGCCTAAACGGGTCCTTTCCCCCTCCTCATCTCAACCAACCAAAGTATTTACACTACCCAAATTTGGAAACTGGTGGAAAATTCCCTTCGTCCATAAAAACTATGTCAAGGAGGCGCTCTGGCAGCTCCCCTTTAGCCTGAATTGCAGCCGGCTCGAACTAAACTGTGTCACCCCCGGAATTCCCCCGAACGCGGGAAAGTGCGGGGACCCATGTTTGACAGCAGCCTCGGGGAATAGATCGACACGCCTTGAAGCTTAAAATTCCAAGAAACTATGTTTACAGGTTCGCCACTTACCGACGTTCTGGGTAATTGTGAGGTGAGCTCCGGTTAAATAGATTTTGATACCGAAAAAGAAGTCTGAGATCATCAAGCTCATCAGACTAGAAAAGAGGGCCCACCGTCGATGTTTCTCAGGCATAGCTCTACAATCACCTCTTTCCTTTTCTACATACATCTTCAAATACGTGCATCAACATGGCTACGGAAAGGCCTGCAGACGTGGATCCTAATAGGCTCGACACTCTTGATGTTCCCGAACTCCGACACAAGAAGAAGTGGTAGTTTCAAGATCCAGGTTTGCGCAAACTATACTTTCTCATTTTTATTGCCATTCTAAGTTCGGCTACCAATGGTTATGATGGGTTTGTACTGTGTGTATCCTTATGGCTGGGTCTATACTGACATTGACAGGTCAATGATGAATGGACTGCAAGCTTTGACATATTGGAAAACTTGTAAGTGCTGTAAGTATCATCTGAGTGTTTCTTAGTTGAGGATCTTAGATTTCAACAACCCCGGTGGATCTCGTCAAGGACTTCTCAACGCTATTCAATCTGTCGGCTCGGTCTGTTCATTGCCAATTGCCCCGAACTTGGCAGATTGGATCGGCAGAAAGTACAGCATCTTCATTGGAAGTCTCGTTGTTGCCCTCGGAGCAGGACTGCAATCAGGAGCCACAGATACCGGAATGTTCATTGCTGGGAGATTCTTCAGTAGGTCTTGTCTTGTCGGACTAACCTCTCCATCAAAATTAACCCACATCATAGTTGGACTCGGTTCTGGAATCAACGGCATTGCAAGTCCGCTGCTCATCACCGAACTTGCTCACCCCAACGAACGTGGAAAGATCACTGCCACCTACAACACCTTCTATTACTTTGGTTCCACAATTGCAGCTTGGACAACATATGGGACACTGCAAATCCCTAGCAACTGGTCATGGAGACTTCCAAGTCTGCTGCAAGTAGCACCAAGCGCTTTTCAACTCTGCTTCTTGTGGTTTCTTCCAGAAAGTCCAAGGTTCTTAATTTCCAAGGACCGACAAGATGAAGCTATGGGTGTGATGGCCAAGTATCATGCTAATGGAAACATGCATGATGAAGTCATTATGTTTGAGTTCGCTGAGATCACGGAAGCTCTGAAGGAAGAGAAAATCAATTCCAAGGGCAGGTATATGGATTTGATCAACACTTGTGAGTAATTTGAATCTCTCTGTCCGATTATTACCCATTATTTGATAGCTGGGAACCGCAGGCGTCTCTTCATTTGCCTCTGCTGTGGATTCTTCTCGCAAATGTCCGGCACTAGCCTTACAGGGTACTATCTTAGGTAAAACCGTCGCTTGTATTTTGTTACGAGTTGTCAGAGACTAACAAATGAACAGTAAAATTCTCACCGACGTTGGTATCACAGATCCACAATTCCAAAACAGGCTCAATGGAATCATCGGCACAACAAACTGGATCGAAGCAATTTGTTTTGCTCTTCTCGTCGACCGGGTTGGTCGTCGGCCGCTTTTCCTTACCTCTGCTTCCGGCATGTGCTGTACCTTTGCAACATGGATAGCTTTGACAGCTGTGCAAAATCGTACCGGAGCTCCAGGGCCCGGGAAAGGAGTTATTGTTATTATCTTCTTCCATAACTTCTTCTACAATCTCTGCTGGTGAGTATCATTTCCAATGAGGATGTGATCGGAGTTGACAGCGGTTTTAGGGTGTCTCTCAATGTTGCTTACCCTTGCGAAATTCTACCTTACCGGCTTCGTGCAAATGGTCTGATGATCCAGTCCTTGGCAACAAATGTGATGTTGTTCTTTAACCAATATGTCAATCCAATTGGTATTCAGCATGCGAGCTGGAGGTATTACTTCCTGTTTGAAGCCACGTTGCTTGTTCAGGTGAGTTATCTACCGAAATTTGTACCTGCCAAAGCTAAGATATGTTGTAGCTGGTCACTGTGTATTTCTTCTTTATCGAGACGAAAGGGGCAACACTTGAAGAAATCTCACGAACTTTTGATGGCGAAGATGCTGTTGAAGAGATGAAAGTGCGTGCTTTGGCGACAGAGAAGGCGGATATGGTAGAGCAGGTGGAAAATCCTGATAACAGACGACGTAATTTCTCTCGTATTGGCCAACAGGAGTTGTAGGTGTGCTAGGACACAGACCCTACCATGTTTTCGCTGAGTCGTCGGCTTCCGGGGGTTTGGGCTGAGCTTCTGCTATACAAGAAACGATTGTAGTGTTGTTGCGAAACACTTATTGAACTAGCCTATGGCAGTGACTTGCCCATAACTCTAGTGTCAAAAGCCACGTTGCAAGAATTTCAGTTGGTTTTGAAAGAGCTTTCACTTGCGGAGCTGTTTAGGAGCCGTGTTTGCGAGATGCCGTTTAAATGTGCCATTGTGACCAGGCTCTAGCATGTAATAATGATAAAATGAAGCATGAGAAACCTCCTTCTCGGGGTCGGGTGTGAAAATGCTTTGTCGAACGCTTTTTGTATATCTGCTTTCAAAGATCGATCCCTTCCCCCTTCTACGGTAAAAATGCAACGACCCTTATAGACGCCACCGTGTTATCTAATCCGCATCATGTATGAAGTCACGCAAAGACGGCATCACTTTCCTACTTCTACCTTGCAATACTTTGGTTTCGGGTGGCCTTGAACCCTTCAATACCTTTAGGGCGTTTCGCGAGAAGGCGACTCATTTCTTCTTTGATCCTAGGAAAAAGTTCTGGAATCCACTGCAGCCACATTCCTATTGTATGAAGGTCGTTACGTCTTAAATCAAGTTAGCTTTGAAATACCACTTAGTCGAGGCCGGGCAGACTAACGCATATAACCTATTACGATCATCAAAATCTTCTTCCGGCTGGGATGCACCAACTTCATCCTTATACGCATTCACAAAGGCTGGTCCAACAGTATTACGAAAATCCCTCATACACTGAAATTATACTACAGTAATCATCAGTAAACCTTGACCACTCAAATTAGACACTTGGTACGAACTTTCATGGTGTCCATAAAGCTACAAGGGTCGAAAAGAACTGTTTTGTTCGTGATGGCATCTGTTTGAATATTTGCATCCCAAAGATCACCAAAGCAAAGAGTGGGCTTGATACTATATACCCACCGGTCTGAAGTGGTCCGAGCAGCCCTAGGAATGACTATTTTAATGAATGGCTCGGCCAGTTTGGCCAATTCAGGATCATTCTCGAGAGGCCTCTGTGCGTACGCTACACTTGAACGGAATTCACGTGTATAATACTCTTCCAAACTATGGGTCCACCTGTTGTCCATAGGCGGAGGTCCATAAAAGGTGGTCACTGAGAACACAAATAATCAGGCGGAATAGAGGGATATGGAACGGGTAACCAGAGCGAATTACTTCCAGCGGAACGCGCCGTTAGGATCGTAGTCCACTTCGATGTTTGTAGAGTACCATGCACCAACAAAAGAAAACCTCAAAATGTTTAAGAGTCCCACTAAACATGGCAACTTGAGAAGAGTAGTTAGAAACGATACTAGAAAATACCACTCATCCAAATGACAACGCCGACGCCAAGAAATATGAGAAACACGAAAAACATTCACACCTAAGCACTCAGCTCCCCACAGACCCTTGTTCTGCGCCTTTCTCCTCGACCTCGCTATCAACCTCATCACTAACCAAATTGTTCTCCATGCAAAGGCTGACGAGCGCAGAAACAGCCATTTCCCCCATTGACAAATAGAAAACGCCTTTCAACGCGTTCAAGTAAATCCGTACAACCTCGGCCTTCTCTCTCCCACCCAAACTATTTACAACTTCGAAACTCGCCCTGATAGAGCTCAGCAACTGCGGCTGCCCGCCAAGAACTCCCTCCAAATCCGTCAATGACAATCTTAAGAATACTGCACTTGCAGCGGCGACCCCCATAGCGAACCCCGTTGAACTAATCGTCCACGACGCCGCCTGAATCACAGCCTGCTTCTCGTCATCAGCCGAAGAGAGCAAACCAATAAGTCGGGTGACATAGGCTCCGCCGATACCCAGACCAAGGAGGACCAGGTAAAGGTATGGCGCAACAGCAGGAGTTTGTTCGTTCATTGTGCAAAGTCCTATTGCACCAGCGAGCGAGGAGGTCTGAATGAATACATTGATGATGTAATACCGGCCTGTTATTTTCACCATGTAGCCAGCTATGAAGGAGCCGAGTCCAAAAGCAACCGCGTATGGGATGAAGCGGAGGCCTGTGGATGATGCCGAATTTCCTAGGATCTGAAGATAGATGGGCATGTAGAACAAAATGCTTGCCGATGCGGCGGAATTGAAGAAGTAGGAGAGCTGTGATGAGGCGATCGTGCGTTGCATTAGTGCTCTTAGAGGGAGTACTGGATTTGAGGCGTGGAAAAGGTCGTAGTAGATGAATGCTGTAAAGCTAGTGCCAGTTATGGTAGTTGAGGAGATCGCCAGGGGCGTGTTCCAGGAGCCGCTACTTCCAGCGTTGAGACCAAGTTGAAAGAATGTGATTGAGACGAGAAGGAGAACGCAGCCTACATAGTCGACTGACTCGGTAGCGCTGGATTTGTTCTTTCCGTTGGGAATACGGAGAGTTAGAAGTACGATAACTGCATCCAAGACCAAAAAGGGAACTTGGATTAAAAATGCCCACTGGATAGCACAAGAGTCAGCATTTTCTATGTCTACCGCAAAGTGTCTGTGGAGTGCATGGACTAAAAGACACTCTTTTGAGGTGTGGTATGATTCTGAGGGATGAAGAGCCAGCATATCGGAAAACTTAGGCGAAAAATTTGAGGAACTTCGTTATACTTACTTTCCAGCCGATGGCCTCATTAATCGCTCCTCCGTATATACCTCCTAGAGCAAGAGTAGCGCCATACGCGACATTACCAATACCCTCAATCAAGGCCCTCTTCCGAAGTGGCACGAGGTCAGATTCGATGAAAGAAGTGATGGAGGCGAGTGAGCCGGTCCCCAGACCTTGAATTATTCGGCCGGTGAGGAAGAGCCAAAGATGCGTGGAAAGACCACATTGGAGAGTTCCAATTATAAACAAGATGTAACACACTATAAGGCCTTTGCGGCGCCCGAAAATATCTGTCAAGTGGCCAGAGAGAGGCTGAGATATGGCTTGTCCGATGGTCATTGTTGTCAAGATCCAGGAGAGTTGAGTGAACGATCCAAATGAAGACGAAATTGGGGAGCTGATTATTGCGAGCATAGTTGAGTCTTGAATTTTGTGTTAGCGGACCTTGTTTTAGTCTTTTGGAGAATGCATTGGAATTAATAAGCTTAGGATGTTCGCATGCTCTTCGGTGGATTGAAGCACGATGGGAAAATACCTAAGGCTGAGAGTAACACTCCGAACTGAAAACTTTGTCAGATACGCTCTTGTGATGGATGGAAGAGGCTTGGGGCATTGGACAAACCCAGAGTGCTGCCAATGTCAAGACTAGCCGGAAAATGGAGATTTCATTTTCTGATATTTGGGATTCGTTATCTTTCTCTAAAGTATCAGCGATAACACTCTTGAAATTAGACGACTTGTCGGAGTGGTAGTCAATTGGGTGTTGTTCTTCTGGCGAAGAGCAGTCTTGTTGTATTTCCATCTTGGGTGAGCCAAGAAGTGTTTGGAGTGGATCAGATATGACGAAGCTTTCAAATCCGAAGGTCATGAAAAGTTTGTGAGGTATTATATGGTGAAAAGGAGATGGTAGCTGTATATACGCTCTCCACCATTACCACACACCGTTGGCGATTCTATTTTAAATTTGAGAGGAATTACTTACTTACCTGGGTTGAAGTAATAAACGGAACGCTATTATCCTATCCATGTTCTATAGATAAAAATAGAACATTCCAGTGGAAAGGGCGTTTGCGTGTAGTGGAGTTTTGACTCTGGGTGCATTCCCAAATAGCGCTTGAAGACCTTGAGAAAAAGTTGGTGATATTCAAATATAGTAACGTCAGAAAGGATAAAAATCATGACTGACTCTATTTCTGGATATCATGTTGCAAGAGTTGTGAACGGGGCATGAAGTTAAGCCTTTCAAGCTGCAGCTTAACAGGCAAGCTACCATCACGCCTTATCACATACCTTAGCTATGCGTTTGATGCACGCGATTATCACATATTCAAAGTAGCTCTGCGGCGTGGACATTGGGAACCTATTACAACGTTTGTTGGAGAATGGTATTTGGGAAAGCTATGACTCGTGGAGCGCCTGTGCGGGCATATAGAAATGTTGTGTAACGGATCGACTGGACAGCAGGCATGTCAAAAAATAATTGGCTGGGAGCATATCCGGCTGCCCCAACCTCACCGCTTCCCATACGCGCCATCAACTCGCTGTGCCTCACCCTCGCAGCCCTTCCCTCCTGGCAAACCTTGTTTATATTATTATATTTTCTTTATTATGCGGGTCCATGGGCGCGTGCATCATGCGCGGTGAAGGAACCAGGTTAACCGACGCCCTTGGACTTTTCTTCGTATGTCAATGTTGTGAATCACGGCCCATCACTATTTTAGGATCGAAAAGGAAGGATGTCTGAACTCGCAAGGAAAGGGAGAGCGACGTGGAGTATCCTGAAAATAATCCTTGGATGCAAGATTGGAAATGTTCACACTTGCCACTTCCAACCGTCTACCCATCACATACAAGATTCTCCATACAGATGAACATCTCCCCGCAACTTTTTCCACTATCCGGTCAAAAATACTACCTGCTACCTTTCTCCCTTCCAGCGTCCGGCCTTTCCCATCAAAACACACGGTTCCTTCACATTACATACAATGCATCCTCTTCCGTTCCTCGAAAATCCCTACATATCAGAACATTACTTCCAACCGATGTTCAAACCGTGTCGCATGGACTCACAACTCGACACAGTCATGAAAACCTCGCTTCCTCCAACTCTGGTGGAACGAACCCAAAATCTTCAGAAAATGTCAGACGAAAGTCTCCCTAAAGCTATAAACATTTGCGCCCATGAGTTAATCCAAGCTCAAACCAACCAGTATCCCGATTTGCCTGCAATATGCTCTTGTAAGACCAAAATTTCTTTATTCTTATACTTTTGGGGTGGTCTCGCCCTGTTCAGATTATCTTTCAACTCTCTCTCCTAGATAGTGTTAATTCGTCGATAGGGGATGGCGACCTTACCTACGCTGAACTCGATGCCCTCTCTTCGCGTTTGGCGAATTATCTTTCAAGTCGAGGAATTGGCCCAGAAGTCATTGTTCCAGTCTGCTTCGAGAAGTCGATGATGACCATTGTGTCTTCATTGGCAGTTCTCAAAGCTGGAGGGGCATTCGTTCTTCTCGACATATCCCAGCCGGTAGCTCGTCTAAAGTCCATCATTCTGCAAACGAACGCGAAATTGGCCCTATCATCCACTCAATATAGAGACACCTGCAAAACCCTCATTGATGAGGTATTTGTGGTGTGTGCAACGAGCATTTCTGGACTGGAATGTTCCCAGAATTGCCTCCAGTCCGTTAGTCCACATAATGCAGCATATATCATCTTTACATCCGGTAAGCATATTCTCATACAAACTTCCTACCCTTGGGAGTGAGATTTCGTAGCCCGGGAGCTGTTTTGGGAGCGGGCGTACCCATTTGTCTTAGGGTTTTGGCTCTCTAGCTGCAGAGCTCTCACTTAAAATCCAGGAAATGCACATGCTAATTCAATAATTAGGCACCAGTGGACAACCAAAAGGAGTCGTTCTCGAGCATTCACAACTTTCCACAAGCTCCACCAAGTCCGGGCAGGCCATGGGCTTTGGAAGCAGACCAAGAGTCCTGCAGTTCGCATCATACGCATTCGATGCCTGTATCCTTGAAATCATGACCACCTTGATTTTCGGAGGCACTGTGTGTATCCCCTCAGAATGGGAACGCAATAATGGCATTGTTGATGCCATGAGAAAGCTGAATGTCACTTGTGCTCTTTTTACGCCCTCTCTTTTGGGAAATCTCAAGGTCGAGAATGTGCCAAGTCTCGATACCTTGATTCTTGGAGGAGAAAGCATTCCGCCCTCCTTGGTTGATTTATGGGCCCCGAAATTGAGAGTCATTTTGGCATATGGTCCAACAGAATGCTGCGTTGTCTGCTTCGTCTCGGATGCGAGTCAGCACAGGCCTGCTCCTGCAGAGATCGGCTTCCCTGTTGGAAGTCGAGCATGGATCGTAAAGGAGGACAACTACAACCAGCTTATCGAATTCGGGTCTCCTGGTGAACTGCTTATCGAGGGTCCCACCCTAGCCAGAGGGTATTTGAATGATGTGGCCAAAACGGAAGCTCAGTTCATTCGGAATCCAATTTGGATGTGCAGCAGAGATGGAAGCCAGACACTGTGCAGGCTATACAGAACTGGAGACCTGGCAAGATACAATAACGACGGAACGATCTCTTATGCTGGCCGAATTGATAGTCAGGTAAAGATCAGAGGGAACAGACTTGAAGTTGCTGAGATCGAGAGGCAGCTATCCCACTCGTTTTCGGAGATTGAGGTTTCAGAGCCCGAACACCTCTTGGTCGAAGCGGTTGTACCCGCTGGTTCAAAGGCCTCCCCAATATTGGTTGCCTTCTTCTGTTGCACCGGGCCTGAATCTTTCGGGAACCTTGACTGGGATGACGATAACAACCCCATTCT
>Ga0302182_10001939_pt1 | contig 10314 bp, 7 predicted proteins | sample I_Palsa_N3_1_FD_198781 | JGI IMG/M metagenome (GOLD analysis project Ga0302182, IMG submission 198781) | Peat permafrost microbial communities from Stordalen Mire near Abisko, Sweden - I_Palsa_N3_1 | ecosystem: Environmental > Terrestrial > Soil > Palsa > Peat permafrost | place: Sweden: Abisko...
GCTCGAGATCAGGTCGAAGTAACTATAACGCTCCCATTACAGTTCGCCGTAAGTCCAACAGAGAAACTGACAAAGCTTGGTACATGATGATCAACACTATCTTGGCGGATGATGAAGTGCTGGCGAGACAGAAGTTGCGGCAACTGCTTCGCGACGAGCCGGGGATCGAAATCGTCGGCGAGGGTGCTTCAGCTTCCGAGACGATAGATCTGGTACGCGCCACTGAACCAGAGTTACTTTTTCTCGATATTCGCATGCCTGGTATGGGTGGTTTTGACATCATCGATAAACTTTCAGCCTGTAAAGACTTCGCTATGCCGCGCATCATTTTTACCACTGCACATGATGGCTATGCGTTGCGCGCGTTTGAGATCCACGCCGTGGACTATCTGCTCAAACCGTTCACTTCCGAACGCTTGCATTCAGCAGTGCTTCGTGCGCGAGAACAGATAAATGCAACAAAGCAAAATGCCGGACGGGGCAACGATCGCGGCCAGAATACCAGTTCCTATACAACCCGCATCGTCTTTAAATCTCGTGGTCGCATTCTCTTTCTGCCCGTCTCAGACATCCGTTGGATTGGAGCGGAAGAAAATTATGTGCGCATCTGCACAGAGGCGGAGAAGCACATGCTGCGCGAGACGATGAGCCATCTGGAGGAAAGACTTGATCCTCAAATGTTCCTACGCGTGCATCGCTCCGCCATTGTTAATTTGCAGTATTTGAAAGAAGTGCGAACCGAACCTAACGGCGAGTTCACCGTTTTGCTGGTAGATGGCCAGAAAGTTGCAATGAGCCGCAGCTATCATGCTCGGATCAGTGAACTGCTCGCGAGGAACTAAGCGCTAATCCGGCTAAAAAAGAGATCTACTGGAATTCGGTCACGATCCAGCCGATCTATTTTGCACGCTTCTTTCCAAGAACAATCAAATGACTATCATCTGACATCGCGCTGACAACACCTCACTCCTTACTCTCTACTCTTCAACTTGACCGGACAAGTCTCCTGTTCCGGAAGATACCTGCACCCCATGCAGAGACAGCCGCAGAGAAAAGAGAGATCATGACCATCGCATTTCACGACAACGGCCTTGTACAAAATCACCTAATTGGCAGTCGCGCATCTTTGAAGAAGATGAAGACCGTTGCTGCCAAAACCCTCGCTTTCTTTCTAGGAGCCGTCTCGCTTTGTGCCCCCGCCTTCACCCAAACTGCCGGTTCCTACCAGGCCGTCAACATCCTCTCCGACGGATCGGTAACAGCCGCCGTTACAGATTCTCAGTTCATTAATCCCTGGGGCGTCTCCGTCGGGCCTGCTTTTTGGATCAACACCCAGGCTACCGGCCTCGACTACGTCGCCACCGCCACCGGAACCATCCCCTTCAAGGTAACCATCCCCACCGCTGCCGGCACTGGCACAGGCACTCCCACCGGTACCATCTTCAGCTCCTCCACAACAAACTTCAAACTGCCTAACGGCGCCGCTGCCACCTTCCTCTTCTCCACGCTCGACGGCACGATCAGCGGTTGGAACGCAGCTCTTGGCACCACAAACAGCGTCGCCCAGATCGCCCTCAACAACAGCGCTGCCAACGCCGACTACACCGACATAGCGCTCCTCACCAACTCCACCGGAACCTTCCTCCTTGCCGCAAACTTCGGCGCAGGCAGCGACATCGAGGTCTACAACACCAACTTCCAGGACACAAAACTAGCTGGCTCCTTCACCGACGCCAACCTTCCCGCGAACTACGCACCCTTCGCCGTGCACGTCCTTGGTAATCAGGTCTTCGTCACTTACGCCCTTCGCGGAACCAACACCGCTTCCTCCACCTCACCAACGCCAGCACCCACCCCCACTCCAACTACTCCAACTCCTACCCCTTCGCCAATCCTCGGACCCTACGCCATCTCAGCAGCCGGACCACGCTCCGCGGCTACCAGCTACATCCAGACTGTAGGCGCCGGTAACGGCATCGTCGACGTATTCGATCTCAACGGCAATTTCGTCTCACGAGCCATCACTGGCGGCAACCTCAACGCGCCCTGGGGAGTAGCCATCGCCCCCACGGGCTTCGGCATCTTCGGCGGCGACCTCCTCGTCGGCAACTTCGGCGACGGCCTCATCAACGTCTACAACCCCACCACCTTCGCCTTCCTGGGCCAGCTCACCGACGCCACCGGCAAGCCCCTCTCCTTCGCCTCTCTCTGGGAGATTGTCTTCGGCCAAAGTAGCGCAACCCCCGCAGGCGCAGGCGACCCCAACACTCTTTACATCGCTGCTGGCCTCACCAACGAAGCCCACGGCCTCTTCGCCGGAATCGCCAACACCACTGCTTCCACCGCCCCCGCTGCCTTCGGCTTCAGTGCCTCAACCTCCGCAGCCACAGTCACCGCAGGCAACTCCACCACGGCAACCATAAGCGTCGCCCCGACTAACAGCTTTAGCGGCAACGTCAACTTATCCTGCAGCGGCCCAGTCGGTGTCACCTGCGCCTTCTCTCCCAGCACTCTCTCCGTTACGCCCACGGCTGCAGCCACCAGCATCGTAACCATTCAAACTGCAGCCAGCATGGCGCATCTCCAAAAACTCACTCCCTGGACCAGAGGTCCAGCTGTCCTAACTGTTGCATCCCTTCTGCCCCTTGGCTCTCTCCTTGTCTTCACACGCCGACGCGCCATCGGCAAGTCACACCCGTTGCAGCTCTTGAGTCTCTTCGCTCTTCTTCTCATCACCACTGGCGTAGTAGTAGGTTGCTCCAGCGCTGCAAATCCTGCCGCGGCACCGGTCGCCACCACACCGGCTCCAACTGCGCCAACAACCCCGGCAGCGCCCGGCACCCCGGCTGGTTTGCAGATGGTGACCATCACGGCCACCTCCGGTAGCCTCACCCAAAACACGACTATTGCGCTTACAGTGCAGTAGTCCAGAGGTTCTTCCTCACGGCCGCTTGCCAACATGGAGCGGCCGTTTTTGAGTCATATTTATCGGAACAGCAGTCAAGTGACACTGGTAGCTTCACGAAAGTGGCGCGTCGCTGTACTTATCGGACAAGCGGTGTCATCGACTGGAGCATCGTTGGGATGAGTTCGGATATCGTGGGGTGAATGTGGACCGCATGGGAGAGGGTCGTGTAGGGGGCGTCGGCATACATGGTGCTGAGGATGCAATGTATTGCTTCGTCCCCGCCCGTGCCCAGAATGGCGGCGCCGAGTATTTTTTTGCTCTCTGCGTCGACCAGCACTTTCATGAATCCCTGCGTCTCGCCCTTCTCCACCGCACGTCCGATCTTAGTCATTGGGCGCGTTCCGATCAGGGCGGGACGGCCGCTCTTCAGCACCTGAGCTTCGGTCATGCCGACTTGCGCGAGGGGCGGATCAATGTACAGAGCGCTCACCGGAATGCGATCGCTTATGCGACGTGAACCTTTGTCGAGCAGGTTGTCGGCAACGATCTCGAAATCATTGTAGGAGGTGTGAGTGAAGGCTCCCCTACCGTTGCAGTCTCCCAATGCCCACACACCGACAGCACTCGTGAGAAGCTCGTCATTCACGGTGATATACCCGCGCTCATCGGCCTGAATACCTGCTGCCTCCAACCCAAGATCGTCCGTGTTCGGCTGCCTTCCGACTGCGAGAAGTACGTGCGATCCGACGACCTCGGGGTGGCCTTCAATGCAGTCCACTCCCACGGCGACGTCGCTCCCGCGGCCTTCAAGACGAATACAGTTTGCGTCCAGTCGGAGCTGAATGCCTTCGCATTCGAGGATATCTTTGACACCTTTGGAGAGATCCTCGTCCTCGTGAGGCACAAGGCGCGACTTACGCTCAACAACTGTGACGTCGGCGCCGAAGCGACGATAAATCTGTGCGAACTCCAGCCCAACATAGCTCCCGCCAACGACGATGAGGTGTCGCGGAAGCTCGTTGAGATCGAGGATCGTGGTACTAGTCAGAAAATGAACATCCGTAACGCCGGGCATGTCGGGGACGGTCGGCCTGGCGCCGACGTTCAAGAAAATATTTTTCGCGTGAAGTACATCATCGTTGACGCGAATCTCGTTCGGGGCCTCGAAGCGCCCTGTTCCCTGGAATACCGTGCAGCGTTCCATGTTCCGTAACCAGCTTTCGACGCCAGTGCGAGACTTCATTACAATCTCATTTTTACGGGCCAACACCTGGCCCATGTCGACCGTGACGGGTTCGCGTCTGATGACTCCGAAATCACCGCCGCGACGAGCAAGGTGGGCAGCGTGCGCACTCGCAACCATGGCCTTTGTGGGGGTGCATCCATTATTCACGCAGGTGCCACCAAACAATTTTCGTTCGACGACGGCCACGGTCCAGCCTGCCTGAGTGAGACGCCCAGCTAAGGATGGTCCAGCCTGACCTGTGCCTACGATGATCGCGTCGAAGTCTCGTTTCATGCAAGTCTCGTGACTACAACAATCGACAGAATAATCGCTATAGCGTCCTCAAGCAAAGCAGCGGGCAAGTCCTTCCCGAAGAGTCCGGCCAGTTTCGAGCGAAGAGCCGCGCCGCCGAGCGTGCCTGCAACCGCTCCAATGGCGCCCGCGATCAGACCCAGAATAAGGGACTGACCTGCAGCTCCGATGGCGGCGCCGACCAGCGAACCGCTGATGACTCTCGCAATAAACTGAGGCGGCACGGTACGGCTCGGTGTCTTCGGTAGCTTGTCGTTGACCAACTCCCCAAGAGCCAGAACCGTGAAGATGTACGGTGTGAACGCATAACCAAGCCAGGCGAGGGGAGTGCCTTGAAGCGGCAGGAGACCGAGATGTGCAGCCCAGCTGACAGCAGCGGGGGCAGTCATCGCTCGAAGTCCGGCGACAATACCAATCAGAAACGCAAGCACGAGAATGAACATAGAACTCCTGTCGAGACGAAAGTAAACAATTTGGGGCTGTCTATGGCTTAGAGTCAGACCGTCCCAAAAAGATTCTCGTTGTTATTTCGTTTCTTTTCTGTAGTTCCTATCGGAGTTGAGTCTCGTGAGTTAAAGGCCCAGTGCACTCAAGCCCGGGTGATCGTCTGGACGTCGTCCAAGCGGCCAATGAAAAAGACGTTCGCTCTCCTGGATCGGTAGATCATTGATGCACGCATAGCGGTGATGCATCACTCCGCCCTCGTCAAACTCCCAGTTCTCATTTCCGTAGGAACGGAACCACTGTCCGGCTGCGTCGTGAGATTCGTATGCGAACCTAACTGCGATCCGAGATCCACCAAACGCCCACAGCTCCTTGATCAACCGGTAATCCAACTCCTTCTGCCACTTACGAGTGAGAAATTGGATGATCTCTGCTCGACCGGTGACGAACTCTGAGCGATTGCGCCATTTGCTATCGGGAGTATAGCCAAGGGAAACCTGCTCCGGATTTCGCGAGTTCCAGTTATCCTCGGCCTTGCGGACTTTGAGGGTTGCAGTTTCCAACGTGAATGGCGGTACGAGAGCGATGGGTGCATTACTCATACTTGCGATCCTTTCGAAAATGCAGATGAACGCGGGCCGAAACTAGCGGTGAAGCATCACAATAATAGCAACGTAAATGATGTGACGATTCCGACAACTGTAAAAGAAGACCCTTCGCGGTGGTCGCTTTGAAAAGCTACCTGAGCGCCTCATCCGCTTAACTCTTGAGACCCCGCAGATAGTCAGCATCCACGTTCAGAGATTCCTTCCAAGGCATATCAAACGCTTCCTGTTCCACAAAGGCGTGTTGGATGTGCTGAGTTTTGGCCGCTTGGGCGAAGATGGGTCGATAGTCAATGGTTCCCTGTCCCAACTCTGTCACCTTCGCGTCGTGCGGATCGGCTAAGGGAGTTGCTGGAAGCTTGAAGTCTTTGACGTGAAGCATAGAGATGCGGTCGGGATGGTCTCTAAGTATTTCGACCGGACGCATGCCCGCGACGACGGCCCATCCGCAGTCGAGTTCAAATGTGACCTTCTTCGGATCTGTAAGTTGTAGCAACTCTATGTATGGGGTCTTGCCATCCGTGACGGCAAACTCCCGGACGTGGTTGTGATAGCCAAATTGTATGCCGGCGGCCGCAGTCTTTTCGCCCATGATGTTGAACTGTTCTGCGTTGTAATGCCAATCATCGAGTGTGAACGGCTTCGGGCCCCCGGGCGTTCCCGCCGGAGAGGGAACGCGATATCCAGGACTGGCGCAGATGATAAACTTCGCTCCAAGCTCCTTGTCATACGCGACGATCTCCTCAAAGCGTGCATGAAGATCGGCGAACGGATGATGTGCGCTGACACAGCGAAGGCCCGCCTTGTCCAGCATTGCACGAACTTCCGTCGCGCTCTTTTTGGGTAGCGCGGCGGCCTCCACCTCGGTGTAACCCGCGGCGCTTACTGCGGCAAGCGTCGCTTCAAAGTCTTCCGTCATTTGCTGTCGGACTGAATAGAGCTGAACGCCTAACGGCAGACCAAGCGGATTGGCGAATGCGGCGCGGCCTGCCATGCTTAGTGCGGCCATTGCCGCGGTAGAGCCAATAAACTTCCTACGAGAGATGTTTGTCACATTTTCCCCTTTAGATATTCTGTTTACCCATCTCAGTTGCAAGATACTCTGAAGCGCGCATCGACAAGGCCAGAATTGTCATGGTCGGATTCTGCCATCCTGCGCTGGTAAAACTCGCCCCGTCCACAACGAACAAATTCTTGTGGTCGTGGCTTTGGCACCACTTATTCAGTACACTGCGCTTCGGATCATCGCCCATGCGGCAGGTCCCCACCTCATGGATGCTGTAACCGGGAGGGTTGGGAACGACGTTCTTCGACAGCACCTCGAACCCAGCAGCCTCGGCCACCGCAGCACCTACTTCCACTGCATCTTTAGCCATGTTGTATTCGTTGTCGGTGTACTTGGTCTCCACATGCAGAACAGGAATATTCCAGGCATCTACTTTTTCTATGTCGATGCGAACATGGTTTTCATATCGCCCCAGCACTTCTCCCATGATTGTCATCTGAAAGGCGCTGCCATAGTACTCATCGAGCTTGCGCTGCAACTCTGCACCGTAGGCCGCAAAGTTACGAGGTTCGACAGCGCCAGTGCGGCTAGTTACGTTAAGTGCATAGCCGCGAAGAAATTTGTCGCTCTTCGTGGTGATATTACGGAAACGGGGAACAATCGCCGATCCGCCCATCAGTTCCTTTGTGGCCTTGCCGTTGCGTGCTTCGGGAACTGAGCATACGACTCCGGCACCGTAGATTTGGTCCATCAAATAGTGGCCGACGACTCCGCTGGAGTTGCCTACCTTTGAATTCAGCAGCAGTCGTGTGCTCTCCAGTGTTCCCGCAGCCAGAACGATCACGCGTGCTTTGACGCTTAACTCTCTGCGGGAGATGCGGTCAACAAAGTGACACCCGTTCGGCTGGCCCGTGTTCTTGTCTACCGTCAGCTCCCGTACGACGGCATTGGCGATTGAGGTGAGCTTGCCGGTTTTTTCCGCGTCCGGCAGCAAGAGATTGACGGAGCTCGCCAGACCATCGCGGCCAAGCGCACGCCGTTGCTTGCATACGGGTATATCGAAGGGTTTGCTCGCCACTATGAATCGCTGCATCGACTCTGACCAGGGAGTGTCGTCTGGAACGAAGTTGCCGTTTGGCATCTGTGGCGGCCCGTCCATCGCACCTGCGACCTGAAAGATCTCTTCCACGCGCGAGTAGTACGGCGATAAATCTGCTGAGCTGATGGGCCAGTCTTCTCCGAAGCCATCGTGCGACTTTGCTTTGAATTCGTAGTCGCTCAAGCGAAATGACTGTCGAGACCAGAAGAGAGACCGACCGCCGAACAGGCGCACACGAACCCAGTTATAAGGATTTGCTGCGTCAAAGGTATACGGAACCTCCTGCTCGTCAACCCAGACGTTTGCATCGAACCCATTGGACTGGAAGACATGCTCGATCCTGCCTGGTGGTTTGAAACCACGGTAGGGAAGCTCGTATGCCGGCTTGGGCTCTGCATCTCTGGCGACGTCAGCCACGGGACCCGCGTTCAGCATCAAGCAGTTCAGACCTTTTTCGGTAAGAATTTTGGCAGCCATACCGCCTGCATGGCCCGACCCGATAATCAGTACATCAAAAAAGTCGTTTTTCATTGAGATTGAAGGCCCTAGAGTTCTACCGAGGATAGGTAGAGCTTGTGTGGGCTGCCTTGGGAGCAGCAGTGACATGTGTCGGAATTCGCAGGCATTCCGAAGTATCTGCGCGTAGGTCCGGTTCGATGGGAGACCAATACAGGCCAACCACTGCCGCCTCCTGCGCCCCAACGGAGGGAACATCACTCCATACCTTAGAGTTCACGGTTGCCGCACGAATATCATCGTGGGCGATATTGACGAAGTCTGCGTGTGGCTCGACCGGTGGATGATCATTCATCCACGTGCGCAGCCAAGGTTTGAGGAGGCTGTCGGCTTGCGTGTCACTGAGTTTGGCGAAGGGCAAACTAAATCTCTTGTGCGATTCCGCGTCGAGCCAGTCCAGGCCGCCGGTGTACACCGTCTTCCGGCTGTCCGGCGAATTACCGATAAGAAAGTCGAGGAAGAGTGGGGTGTCGGCCAGGAGGGCTCCCGGTTTATTCCCGATTGGCGGCAGCAAAATATCGGAGAGTCGGATGAGAGTCGCCATCTGTTGTGAACTGAAAAAGCGGAGCTCCGTCTCTACAATCCCGTCGACCACTGCAGTCTCCGGTAGAGGTGTTTTTGGATTCAACCCTAGCGTCCACGGAACAGGCGCCGGGGGCGGTGGGGCCGGATTAGCGGTTTGCTGGGATAACAAAAGTCTTGGCGCGATGCTTACCGATACGACCGCGCGGACAAAATCACGACGCAACATGAGAGCTCCTGTGATCCAGCTAAAACGCTACACCGCAATAGGTTCCGGCGTCTACCCGAAGCTTAGGAGTTGGTCTCCTAACAGAGGTCTGATGCTCATCCCCCTTTAGCGAGACGAGACACTCAGAAATAAAGCAAAGACAACAATCCTATGTATAAGACCGCGTGCTAAGACAGAATCCGCCTTCAATGGCTATACAGAAACCATTAGAAGTGGTGATTGGATTTTCGGTGATCTGCTTCTAAGGTTGTTTCCGTGATGCTGCAGTTCGCAAATTCGGGCCTCTTCTTAAGAAATGTTCTCGTGACAAACGAAATGGGAGCGGCTCTGTCGGCCAAAGGCAGCGCGGCTCTTTGCGGATGGTTCGTCTTCTCCCACCGAAATTCCTGCAGTTTATTGCGACTATTCCGCCGTCTAACGCAGCGGATGATTCCGAGAATGTGTACGGGATTGTTAGCGGCGCCAGGAGAGCGGCCGTTAAAGCTGAAGCTGTCCTCGCGAACAAAATATTGGCGAAGCCTTCAATGCCCGGGACGAAAAGTAATCGAGGCATGTTTGCGCCATCTCGTTGAAGCCTAGAAGCAATTGGAAAGGATCAGAAAGTTTATATGAGTAAACATTAGTCCCTACTAAAACGATTAACCCAACACGTAAAGTACTGAGGAGAAAATAATTATGAAACATAATTTGATCAATACGATTGACCGCATAGGCCAGTGCGGACGCGCATCCTTAAAAGGATGGAGAAGAGCAGTCTCTCTTCTAGCACTCTTGATCTTCTTCACAGCGGGGGCTTTCGGGCAGCTAAACACCGCCGACATAGTCGGTACAGTAGTCGATACAACAGGGGCCGTCGTCCCAAACGCCACCGTGACTCTTAACAACTTGGGGACCAACGAAAAGCGGACCACACAATCCAACAGCTCTGGCGAATACAACTTCACGCTACTTGCGGTCGGGCACTACTCCGTCACCGTCAAGGCGGCGGGCTTCCAGACGTCGATCGCCAAGGATATCGCTGTAGAGGCAGGCGACCGTGCGCGTTATGACGTTCACCTACAACTCGGTTCAGAATCAACGACCATCGAAGTCACTGCAAGCACCCCTCTTCTACAGGCAGATACCGCAACCGTCAGTTCAACCGTGACCGCGAGGGCAGTGCAAGACCTTCCGTTGAACGGCCGCAACTTCGTTCAACTCGTAGACCTCGTTCCGGGCGCAAACGAAGGAGCTGGCAACGGACTTAGTAGCGGCATGCGTCCTGACGATCGTCGTTCCAACGCCGCAGGTTTATCCGTAAACGGTCAGGACGATACGCTCAATAACTGGGTGGTCGATGGAGTCGATGATAACGAACGTATTATCGGCACGATCGGAGTCAAACCCAACGTCGAAGGCATCCAGGAAGTCACGGTCCAGACTAACAACTACGCTGCAGAGGTAGGACG
>Ga0302182_10001949_pt1 | contig 10290 bp, 10 predicted proteins | sample I_Palsa_N3_1_FD_198781 | JGI IMG/M metagenome (GOLD analysis project Ga0302182, IMG submission 198781) | Peat permafrost microbial communities from Stordalen Mire near Abisko, Sweden - I_Palsa_N3_1 | ecosystem: Environmental > Terrestrial > Soil > Palsa > Peat permafrost | place: Sweden...
TCACATTTTAATTTCGTACAATAGCATTCTGCAGAGGCGGGCTCTCCGCCGGGCTTCTCTCCGGTTTTCTTCTCGCCGATTACGAACCAATCGAACGACCGATTATTCCTGGCAGAAATAGCTGGGGAGAAATGGTTTCGCACTACCATTCTTGTACAGGATCTATCTAAGTTCCTGTTTGCCGACCAACAGGCACTTAGATGCAAGTCCATAGATAGCAGCTGACCAGTTCTTGTCGGGAACGGTGAGAGTCGCCTCGGGCGTTTTGTGCTAGCATCCGTGGCATCTCTGAAAGGGGAATCCGATGCAGATTCGCACACGGTTGCTCTCATCTCTGCTGGCGTGCGCCTCCAGCCTAATCATGGTTCGTGCTCAGTCCCAGCCAGCACCGCCGAGACCTAGCCCCGAAGTGAAGAAGCTCGCAGTGATGGTCGGACGGTTCACGAATGAAGGCGAAGTGAAAGCTGGGGCATTCGGCCCGAACTCACCTGCATTGAAAGTTAGCGGCACCGACGAATGCAAGTGGATCGCAGACGGATTTGGCGTGCTCTGCATCGAAACCGTCGACATCGGCGGCACGAAAGAGATCGAAACCGATGTCGCCTACTACGATCCGATTTCCAAGAAGTACGAATATCACGGAATCCGCAGTACCGGAGAAACCAACAACCAGACGGGCACCGTGAGCGGCGATACATGGACTTGGGTTGGCGGGGGCAGCCTTGGTGAAAAAGTGTTTCACACGCGGTACATCATGAAGATCGTTTCGCACGACTCTTATGAATATACCGAGGAGTGGGGCGAGGGTGATAAGCCCATAGAACTGGGGCTGACCGGAAGATGCACTCGTATAGCGGCCAGCAAGGCTGTGGCATCCAAACCTGCGCATTGAAGAAGGATCCAAATGAGTCGCCCCCAAAAGTTGTTCTTATTTGTGCTGGCATGCGCTTCGAGCGCAATTGTGGCTTGCGCCCAATCTCAGACAACGCCTAGCCCAGAAGTGAAGAAGCTGGCAGTAATGGTCGGCAAGTTTACGATCGAAGATGAATTGAAAGCAGGGTTCATGGGGCCGAACTCGCCAGCGATGAAATTCAGTGGCACTGATGATTGCAGATGGACGGCAGACGGCTTCGCCGTGATCTGCGAGACGGTACTCTATAGACCGGGAAGGAAATACTCGGATGCTTCCTTCGTCTACTACGACCCGACTGCCAAGACATACCGATACCACGCAGTTGACAGTTCAGGAGGAACAGAAGACAAGACTGGTACGGTGAGCGGCGACGTGTGGACTTGGCTTGGGGACAGCATCTTTGGCGGAAAGGTGTATCACACCCGGTACACGATGAAGGTTGTATCAGCGGATTCCTACGAATACACCGACGAGTCAGGCGAAAGCGAGAACTCCATGAAGGTGTTCGTGAGCGGGAAAGAGACTCGGATCGCGTCCGCCACGCCCGCGAACTCGCAACCAGCGCAGGCTGGCGCAACCCCACTGCTGCTGGAAAAGGATGAAGGCGAGTCACGTCTCTGGCGGCCCGAAACGGGTGAGGCGGACATCGGAGGATTCATTCTCAAGATCACTCCCAAAGCCAATGGCTCCGAGCATCTGGTACTCGTTGGCGGAGATGACATGCGCCCCGGCGATGCTATACCGACCCATAAGCATCTTGAGCAGGATGAGATCGTGCTTATCGAGAAAGGAACGATCCACGCTCATGTTGGAGATCAGGAGCGCGATCTGCATGCGGGAGGAATGGTATTCATTCCGCAGCATGCGTGGGTCAGCCTGAAGAACACCGGCACCGAACCGGCCAGCATAGTCGCCATATTCTCGGCCCCCGGATTCGAGGATCATCTGCGCTGTGAATCAGTTCCGGCTGGCGAAAAGCCGACAACAATCTCCCTTGCCGAAGAGAATGAATGCGACCGCCTAGGCCACGTCGTCTACCGAGACCGTGGAGAAAAAGACCCCGACAAATGAAAAGGGGATGCAGATCAAGCACGGCTCCTCCCGAATGACGGGCAAAGCGGAAGTTAACCGCCCGGTCGGTACGATTCACAGAACATCCGCGATACACATGGCGATACACAATAACGTTGTCTACGACGTACTTCCAATGACTTCGGGCGCCGTCCGTGCTCTTCTATGTCGTTGAAAGTACTTATAACCCGCTAACTGTCACGGCAGAGGTCGCGAGTTCGAGTCTCGTCGTCCCCGCCATTTTTTCATGCGTGCACGAGCTCGCGCCGTTTTAACGTGGGAAGCCCCTTGATGGATTTTCCTACCTTCTCTTGGGCGACCCGCAGATCGTATAAGCTCTGCAGGTTCAGCCAAAACTGAGCACTAGTGCCAAAGAAATGAGCGAGGCGCAAGGCAGTGTCGCCCGTGATGCCGCGCGTTCCATTCAAGATTTGCGTGACGCGATTGGTAGGCACGTCGATTTTTCGTGCCAGTTCAGCCGCGCTCATATCGAGTGCTTCGAGTTCTTCCGCCAAGTGTTCGCCCGGATGGATAGCAGTGACTGCCATAGCGATGCTCCTAATGATAGTCGACAATCTCCACGTTGAATGGCCCTGGCGCTCGGTCAGCCCACTCGAAGCAAATCCGCCATTGATCGTTGATGCGGATGCTGTACTGGCCTTTGCGGTCGCCTAGCAGCGCTTCAAAACGGTTTCCGGGCAGCGCGGCGAGATCTCTCAGCGACGTAGCAGCCTCCAGACGGTCAAGCTTCAGCCGCGCGGAACGTTCAAATCCAGAGAATGCCTTGACCCGCTTTCCGGCGGCGAATTCCCTGGTCCTCTTGTCCCGGTAGCTGACGATCACTACCTCTTAATAGCATGAGTTACGCGTTACGTCAATCGTAAAGGACCAAGGAAATGTGGGCCCAATAACACCGAGCAGGCGAGCGATTCGTTTCGGACGGCGATACACATCGCAGTACACGATAACGCGGTCTACGACGCACTTCCAATGACTTGCAGTGCCGTCCGCGCCAGTGCTCGCGTGGCGCCTCGAGTGGTTTTGGGCTGAGCATCACCTCCCGGTCTTTGCGTCCTTTGCCACCCTGGACGTGAATCACCATGCGTTTGCTATCGATGTCGCTGACTTTCAGGTGTGTCTGTTACGAAACTCCTCAATGCTCTGCCCGTTGCTGATGTCTTCCGAGAAACCCACTTCGCAGGATCGTGAGGGTCTGGTTAGGCGATCAATGCGGGCACAGTCGCCTGGAGGAAGTCCTCGGCCGACATGGGAATTCTTCCAGTGAGGTTCGTCACCGTAGGGGTAACGATCGCCTGATAGCCGCGAGACTTTCCTCGTCCAACTCACGCACACTCCTCGCAGCGAACTGAGGGATGCCAGCCGCCACCAAGCCTTTTTCAACCTCGTCTGGTGTGACATTCACATGTTGTATGGACTTCCCGGACAGGCGCGAGATGATACTCGCGATCTCGTTATGGGTGATCGAGGCAGGGCCCGTCACATCGTAAATGGCCTTGCCGGTGGCGTTGAGCAGCGCCGCTGCCGCCTTTCTTACACAGTCTTGGCGAGACACATACGAGCGGCCTGGCGACTGCGTTGCGGACACCAGTTTTCCGGTCTTAAGGGCGAACTGCGCAAACCTGAGGATGACTTCCGCGTACAGATTGTTCCTCAATATCGTCCAATTGAGCCTGCTCTCAAATAGCGCGACTTCTGTCCAGAAATGATCGTCCGGGATCGAGGGTCCCTCCGTCGGATGGCATTGGGTAGCGATGTATAGACGACGTGCTCCACACCTGCACCTACAGCGGCTTGAATGGCTGCCCGGTGCGACACACACCGCGATGCACAATAGCGTCGCCTACGACGTACTTCCAACGACTCGCGGTGCCGTCCGTGCTCTTCCATGTCGTTGAAAGTGCTGATAAACCGCCAACTGTCACGTCCAAGGACGTGGAAGGCAGTGCAGGACTCTGGAAGGCTGCAGAAATCAGGACCTTCATGCCGAACACCTCATAGCCGGGGCTTCACGGGTCATGGGTCTTCACAGGCAGATCCAGATAGGACGCCCGCTGCGCCTCGCGATATACCGTCAACTTGGGTGTTCCTTCTGCGGTTTACCGCTCAAAACAAGCTTGCGTCGGCTCCGGCCAGTGCCATGAATTCGATGCCCTTTTCGCGGCAGCACGGACGTGGGATACATTGACAAGCGTATCGTTGCCGCTGCCGTAGGTGCCAACGGCTCGGCATCTTAGCGGAATACTGGATGTCAGGGTGTTCCTCTGAGAGGCGAAGTTCTTTTCATTGAGGTTGATGCGAAAGCGCTCAACCCGCTCAAGACCACAAGTATCCATAACGCAGTGCGAATGGTCGAAAGCTGCGCGACAAACCCGATCAGGGGCGGACCGGCAAGGAAGCCAACATAGCCAGCCGAGGTGACTACGGCGAGGCTGGGACCGGGTGCACTCCCTTCAATGTTCCCTGCAGCGGCAAACGTATTGGGAATAATCGTGGCCAGACCTGCTCCAGCGCACGTAAATCCCACCAACGCCCAACCGGCATTGCCGAACAACAAGACGAAGGCAAGCCCTGCCGCGGCCAAAAGAGCCCCGTAACATATGAGGTTGCCGCGTCCAAGCTTCCCAGTGAGATAGTCGCCTGTCAGGCGACCTCCAGCCATAGCGCCTGAGAACACCGCATATCCAAGAGCGGCCAATCCTGGCCCGGTGAGAACCGAAGTACGAAGATAAATCGCGCTCCAATCGGCGATCGCACCTTCAACGAGCATAATCGAAAATGCAAGAAGAGCGAGCGCGCCTAATGGCACAGACCACGTAATCGTGCCTCCGGATGCCACTTTCTCGGCGTCCTCGGGTGCTGAGGGAAGCGGAAGCCACCTGAATGCGAGTATGGACATTGCGGCAAGTGCTATACCGCTGACCCAAAAGTGAATCCCGGCCGGAACCGCACGTGAAGCAACCAATCCCCCTAACGCAGATCCGGCCATTCCACCCAAGCTGAAGAGGGCGTGGAATGACGACATGATGTGACGCTGGCATCGCTTCTCGAGCATCACGGCGTGAGTATTCATCGCTACATCCATCGAACCAGCCATCGCCCCATAGAAAACAAGAGCGACCGACAGTGTTAGGACCGTATTGGATTCGGCAATCAAGGGCAGTGCGAGGCCAAACCCCAATGTCGACCCAATCACGATGCTCAGACTGCCGAACCTGTTAATGAGCCATCCCGCGGCAGGCATGGCGAGAACGGAACCGATTGCCGCCATCATCAACGACCTGCCCAAAACGGCGGGAGAAAGATGGAGGTGCGCCTGAAAGGCAGGAATCCTCGAAGCCCAGGTTGCGATGATCAGTCCGTGGATCAGAAAGATTAAGGACACGCTCACGCGTACCTGTTGGAGGCTGCGTTGCTGCATCAATCGGATTCCATCCGATCCGGGCGCCGATTTGTTGAGCGGTACTGTGAACTTGATGGGCGACAGCGGCCATAACTCGGGACGGGGATGTTGAATCGGCTTTCGACTCTTGATGCAGTCTTTTCGACCGTGTCAAACAGTACAGAGTTAATTCCTAAGCGAGCTGCCGCCTCGACGTTTTCGGCGCGATCATCCAGGTACAAGATGTCTTGCGGGGCCACTTTGAGTAGTTCTAGACAATTTCGATAGATCGATAGCTCCGGCTTTATGGATCCGTAGTCGCAGGAATAAATCAGGTATTCAAATGTAGAGAGGCTCGGAAAGGACTGGGTCACATGGCGACTGAGTTCGAGCGGCATGTTGGAGAGAAGGGTTAAGGGGAAGCCTTCATGGTGCAACAGCTTTGCCCATTGCACAGCGCCTTGATTTGGTCGAGTGATACTTTCGGTATCGAGCTTGATTAGCGTTGCTATCTGATCTCTGCTCAAACCCAGTTCTTGCTGGCCAACAATCGCTGTCCAGTAGGCAGGTCCATCGATATCACCCCGGTCGTAGGGCGGCCGTAGCTTCCAGTAAAGTTCCGAGAATCGCTCATGAGGAACGCCGCACACGAGCGCCATACCTTTCATATCCTCCAGCGTTTGCTCGAGGCAAAGAACGTTTCCGTAATCGAAGACGACTGCCCGTACCGAACGCTTTTGCGAAAGACCTTGTATGGCGCTACATTTGGCAGTACCATGCATAAATCGGATAATACACGTATATACGTGCATACCCAAGTGTATTCGTGCAAAATGGACAGAATGAAACCAGAAGCGGAGGCATGCCAAACCGCTCTAAAGGAAGAGCGTCACCAATACATCTTGGAGCTGCTTGGCAGTGAGGGCCGAGTCCTCGCCGCGGACCTTAGCAGTCGATACAGGGTCTCTGAAGACACGATTCGTCGAGATCTGCGCGAATTGGCACGTTCGGGAAAGATCCAACGGGTACACGGCGGCGCCCTGCCTCGCCGTGCCGAGGCTGTTCCTTTCGTGTCTCGCCAACAAATGGACCTTGAGAGCAAGATCGGAATTGCTCGAGCGGCGGCTGACATGATCCGCGACGGTCAGGTGGTGCTGATTGATGGAGGTACCACTAATCTAAGAATTGCTTCCTACCTTTCAAGAGAGCGTTCGGCGACGATTGTTACCAACAGCCCACCGCTTGCGCTGGCGTTGGCGGATCATCCGAAGTTGAGTGTGCTGATGCTCGGAGGAAATTTTCTCAAAGAGGCGCGGGTCACGACCGGCATCGAGACCATTCGTCGAGTCGAATCCATTCGCGCTGATCTATGTTTTCTCGGAATGTGCAGTTTGCACCCGGAGGTCGGAATAAGCGTCGGCGACCGAGAAGAAGCGTACGTGAAGCAAGCGATGATAGGGGCTTCAACGGAAGTGGTTGGCCTGATTTCACTTGGGAAAATGGGGACATCTCTGCCTTACCTGGTCGGTCCTGCTTCCCGACTGACACGATTGATCACTGATGCATCGGACGAAGATGTCCTGAATCCCTACCGCTCCCAAGGCATAGAAGTCACAAGTACGTAAACCGAAGCGGTTCGACAGTTCTATAGGTATGCCGTGTCGACATATGACGGACCGGGACAAGGGTCTATGCTGCGCGATCAAAGGCTTCATGCACCCGATTGCATTCCGTCTTCACTCGAGGAAATTGTTCATGCATGAATTCCACCACGCAGAGGAACACGTCATAGCTCGAACCTTTCATAGGGCTTTCCGACTGATAAAGAAGTATTTGCTGTTCGGACTGATGGTGGCCATCGCGCTCAAAGCACAGCAAAGTTCGCCGTCTGGGCCGGCCTGGGCTGGCGCCGTACGCACGGCTGCCGGCGAACCTGTGGCAGGAGCGAAGGTAACGGTATTCACACCCGGCGCCAAAAAGAATCTAACCGCAGTTACAGGAACCGACGGAAGGTTCGCGATTGCGGACCTTCGACTCGGGCCAAATCGCGTGAGCGTGCAACTGCCCGGGCGAGGTCCGACACGGCAAGTGGCAGTGAATATTACTGGCGTAACAATTGTGCTGACGGTGTCCGATCAAAACGTGCTGTCGATTGCAGCCAATCCGCAAACTTCTGCGGGAGTCTCGAATGGGATCCCGAGCACAACTTCGAACGCAGCCAGCGGAACAAGCGGGGAGAAACTCTCCAGCCAAAAGGTAAATGAGTTGCCGTTGAATGGACGCGACTTCAGCACGCTGTTGTTGTTAGCAGCGGGCACTATGACCGACGTGAACGGGCAGACGAATTTTACCCAGCAGTTTGCCATCAACGGACAGCGCGGCGTTGAGGCCGTCTTCGCGATGGACGGTGCGGATGTCAGTGATCCAGAGATGGGTGGGAGCACGTTCACGAATTTCAACGTAGATGCGATTCAGGAGTTGCAGTCAAGCTCAGGCTGGATGCCGGCTGACATCGGGCGCGGCGCGGCAGGTTTCACCAACATCGTGACACGGTCCGGGAAAAGCGGTTTTCACGGGTCATTCTTCGAGTTTTTAAGGAACTCTGCCCTCGATGCGCGGAATTATTTCGATCACCCATCGATTGCGGAGCCGGGCAGAATTCCTCCATTCCGTAGAAATGAGTTCGGATTTACGAATGGCGGGCCGGTCGTGTTGCCGCATCTGTATGACGGCCGAGACCGCACGTTCTATTTTGTGCAGTATCAGGGATTCAGGCAGGTGCTGGGAACGACCCAGGTTTTGGCTGTACCAACCGCAGCCGAGCGAGCGGGTCAGGACATCGTGAAGTACCCGGACGGCAGCACGGACACGCTGCAGGTACCGGTGAATCCGGCAATTGCTGCGGTGCTGGCCCGCTATCCACTCCCCAACAACCCAACCGGCGCGTATGGTGCGCGAACCTATGCCGCGCCTTCAAACGTGAACACGGACACGGATCAGTTTTCTATCCGCATCGATCAGAAAGTTGGCGCAAAGGGGCAATTGTTTGGTCGATTCAATTACGACAATCTGACGGGACCGACAACAAATCCGGATCAAACGCTGCTCGATCCGAGCTTTGGCGTGCAGTACGTGGATCGGCAGCGGAACGGGGTCATCACTTACACGCGCAGCGCGTCACCGCGCTTTCTCTGGTCGACATCGTTGAGTTTTACGCGGACGACGCCTTCGTTTGTGACCCCGAACCACACCGATCCGGCCCTCAAGTTCAACGATGGTCTGTATGAGGCGTACAACAGCGCGGCGGGCTCCGTGATGTCAGCGTTCGGGAATTTGTTCCAGTTACAATTGAATTTTGCCTGGACGACAGCGCGGCACGCGGTGAAGTGGGGTACAGAAGCACGCCTCAATCGCGACACGACATACTTTGGCATCAGCCCGAACGGGGAATACGATTTTGGCGGCGGAACGGTTTATTCGCCCGTTTTCATCCCTTCTGCGAGTGGACGGCACGACGTTCAGCCTGGCCAGCCCCTGCCGGACACTTTGAGCAGTCTGTTGCTAGGCTTTCCGTACGCATACACGATCGCGGTGGCGCCGCCCTACGCATCGAGTGGCGCGCACATTGGGCCCGCGGCGATCAACCGGAATGACGTGAACGCTTACATCGAGGACACGTGGAAAATCAATCCGAAATGGACGCTCGAATATGGGCTGCGATATGAGCTTTACATGCCGATTTCGGAGCGGGCGGACCGAACGTCGAGCTTTCTGAATTCGTTCCCACCTGCGGGCGTTGGGCAGGAATACTTGATCAATCCGCAGCCTACCTATCAAACCGATTGGAACGGTTGGGGACCGCGTGTTCAGGTGGACTGGAACGCGCCCCACGCGGTGCATGTGCACATGGGCGGGGCGATCACAGTGATTCCGCCTAATATCTGGCAGGACAATCTTCTGACAGGGTCAACGCCTTACGTTGTTTATCCGCGCGTCAATGCAGCGCAAAACGGGGAGGTTTCCTACGGATTCCAAATCACACCGGACGAGTTGCCACAGGTCTACAACACAGCGGGTGTGAACGTGCTGGCCAGTGGCAATCCGAAAAACGTCCCGGCGAACACAGTGATGGACGTAAATCGATACCAGCAGGATTTGGCGGCGCTGGCGCCGAGTCATCAGCTCTCACTACTGAGTCTGGCCGGGATCGACCGGCGCTTCGGCAATGGCTACTTGCAGACTTGGACATTGGGGCTGGAACGGGTTTTCGGCGGCCTCACGGCCGATGTCGCGTATGTTGGAACATCGGCATTTCGACTTCCGAGAATGTCATATCCAAACGCGTATCCCGGAGCGGAGCCGGAATTTGCGCGGTTTACAGACTTCGACAGTAGCGGCGTGGTGACAGGTGGTTTCGGATTCGAGTCCGTGATGACAGCGACATCGCACTCCTCGTACAACGCCTTGCAGACCTCATTGTCGGGAAAGGTTGGGCACGGCGGACCATCATTGCAAGCCGGCTACACCTGGGGTAAATCGCTGGATGATGTCAGCGGCATTATCGGAGGAACAGGATCCACCGGCGCCGTGACGTTGTTTAGTCCGCAAAACCCGTTCGATACACAAGCGGAAAGAGGGCCGTCAAGCTTTGACGTGACGCACGCCTTCACGTTGAGCGCGGCCCAGGATTTGCATTTTGAGCACTTGGGACTTCAGCCGGATCGAGCCTACCTGTTGACGAAGGGCTGGGAGTTGCTGAGCATCTCGTCGATCACGAGTGGTTCGCCGTTTACGGTTTATTCGGGTATCCAGCAGACGGGCGCGGGAACGATTGGCGCGGACCGGCCGGACCAGATTGGGTTACCGGACCTATCGAGCGCCGGCAGTTCAACCCGACCGCGCGACG
>Ga0302182_10001951_pt1 | contig 10283 bp, 7 predicted proteins | sample I_Palsa_N3_1_FD_198781 | JGI IMG/M metagenome (GOLD analysis project Ga0302182, IMG submission 198781) | Peat permafrost microbial communities from Stordalen Mire near Abisko, Sweden - I_Palsa_N3_1 | ecosystem: Environmental > Terrestrial > Soil > Palsa > Peat permafrost | place: Sweden: Abisko...
TACCGTGCTGCGCTATCAGATCGGAACGTACAAAGGCACGGGGATTTTTCACGGCGGCGCGATTCACGATGCGCTTGCAGTGGGCGGCGCGATCGATCACACGTTCATGACCACGCAGGACATGCGCGTGGACATCGAGACGCAAGGGAAGTTCACACGCGGCATGACGGTCGCGAATCGCAAGAATGTCGTCGAGAAAGAGGCGGTGAGCGGCGATCACGTTGAATCGGTCGGCGTCGAGCCCGTGACGCCGAACGTCCACGTCGCGACAGGAATTGACGCGCGGCGTTTCGTGGACTTTCTACTTTCGCGCATCGGCAATCTGATTGGCGGCGACTGAACACTTATGGAACGAATATCAGACCGCGTCGCCGAAGAACATTTGGTTGATTTGGAAGGACCTCGGGAATACAAGGCGGGCCATCAGGAAGGCTAAAAGGGAAATCGCGTTTCGTTTACCGAGTTCTGGTGAATTTCGAATTGAAATTGGGTTTTGATTATCCTAGGCGAACTGTCGGAATAGCGGATCAGGGTGCCCAGTCGGGGGATAGGCTCGAGGGATATTCCACATGGGCCGTGGGAGAAGCGGCAAGCTAAAGGGTATTAAAGACAGTCCGCCGCGTGTCCCGCGGCGCGGGTCGAAGATAACGACTGCGTTGCGATCGCGTGCGGACTCGCCGGCTGGTTAATCACAGTAACTCCCGATGATGCCCATTGGAGCCGCCCGTCGCTACTCGAAACTTCCTCTGCGATTTTCATAAACAGCCGATCTTTCATGGCGGTTCGTTTCGTGTAGTCAATCACATAGCTGACGGTGAATTCCAACGATCCGCCGTTTACGACAAGTGCGACGGTAGGTTCCAACGGAGGGTTTTCGCTTCGATAATTGTCACTGATCACTTTCCATGAGGTCTGCGCCTCGACCAGATACTCGCCAATCGCCTCTTTGGCTACGCGCAAAAGCGTCTCCCTTGCAAACTGGCAATCGCTGGTGTTTGTAAACAGCACTCTAATCTCATCCCAGATAAACCGGAACCCTTGCGAATAATTGAAAACGGATCCTTTCAAGACGGCGCTGTTAGGAATGCGAACGATCCGGCCATTGTACAAGTCCCCGCTGACCCAGTTTCCCGTCTCCATCAGTGTGGTTCGCAGGAGGCCGATGTCGATCACGTCACCACGAGTATCGCCGATCTGAACTCTGTCTCCCACGGCGTACAGCTTTGAAAAACCAATGGAGAAGGCGCCGGCAAAGCTGGCCAGCACGTCCTGCAGGGCTACTGCCACACCCGCGCCGACAACACCGATGGCGAAACTGAGGCGGCCCAAGCGATCTTCAAAGACCAAAGCGAGGAAAAGGAGAATCGAGAGGTATCCCGAAAAGACGATGAGCTTGCGAACCTTATAGCGCGCATCGGCCCGGCCAAAGCGCCGGGGCAGCGTCTGTTCCAGTACGCGAAACGTGGCGTGAATAATGAGAATTCCGACACCTGCGGCAACGCACTTCCCGAAGAGCGAAAGCGAAACAATCTGCCTTAAGAGATCATTCATGCAGCTACCATCGTTCTCAGTTTGCCGCGAGAGGGCGAAGCAAGACTACAACACTTATCTTAATCGGGTTCATCGAGCTGAACTTTTCTTAGCAAGGTGCCGAAAAAATGGCCGGAGGATATGGAGCAAGCCGGCGCCTTACGATGGGTGCCAACCCGGAATAGAGCGGCCGAAACTAGTGGTCGCGATGTTCCTCGGCTCCTCTAATGATGTTCATCCGCCCATTTGGCGGCGTCAGGAATTTGATCCGGGTAGGTAGCCGCAGCTAGAATTTGTGCAAGTAGAAGAGCAGGATAGAGTGCGATTCGGGATACTAGTTTGTCGAGTTCGGCTGGTTTGTAGGACGGTGGCGCTTGACCGGCGATGAGCCCGTGAGTCTCGCCGGCGATCAGCGCCAACAAAAGCACAATCAGAATGCTTTTCTGCAATAACGGCGGAGCTCGCATAAGTCCTCTTTTCATTTTTTTTCTTTTTTTATTGCTAGGTCGAAGATTCCAACTTCAACACCCAGAATTTCCGATTTGACCTCTGACTTGCACAACACTACGCTTCTCCTGCCCCCGGCGCAACGAATTTGCCTCCAGAGCAAGCTCCTAGCGAGATCCGGGGGTCCCGACGGCTCGTTTGTGTCGCCTCTCCCCGGGCTCGGCTTGCCGCCATGCTAAATGATTTCTCAGACACAGCTCCGACCCAGCTTGCTCAGCTTCAGATTTTGCAACCGCAATCGCAGTGCTACCAGCTCGGCACCGGCAGCGCATAGATTCGCTGGGAGCATCCACCAGAAAGTTATGTTCATCCCCGACGCAGATTGACTCGCCGTTGGACGGAGCATAAGATTCGCATCCATGCCCGATTCTTCTTCACTTTCCGGACGAACAATTTCCCACTATCGCGTTATCGAAAAGCTCGGTGGCGGCGGGATGGGTGTCGTCTATAAAGCCGAAGACACGCGGCTCGACCGCGCCGTCGCCCTCAAATTCCTCCCGGAGGAATTATCGGGCGACGCGCAAGCACTGGAGCGATTCAAGCGAGAGGCGAAGGCGGCTTCGGCGCTCAACCATCCGAATATCTGTACGATCTACGATATCGGCGAGGAGAACGGCAAAGCCTACATCGTCATGGAGTATCTGGATGGCGTCACGCTGAAACATCTCATCGGCGGCCGCCCGATGGAGATGGAGACTCTCTTCAATGTGGCGATTCAGATCGCGGACGGGCTCGACGCCGCGCACGGAGAAGGTATCGTCCATCGCGACATCAAGCCCGCGAACATTTTCGTTACCAAGCGCGGTCACGCAAAAATTCTGGACTTTGGTTTGGCGAAGGTCAGTGCAGCAAAGCACGCGACGAGTAACGCGGACACTCTGGCTACGCAGGGAGTGGACGCGGACCAACTCACCAGTCCCGGGAGCACGCTGGGAACCGTCGCGTACATGTCGCCGGAGCAAGTTCGGGCGAAAGAGTTGGATGCGCGAACCGACCTTTTCTCGTTTGGAGTGGTTCTTTATGAAATGGCGACGGGACAGTTGCCTTTCCGCGGGGAAAGTTCCGGCGTCACCTTCAATGCCATTCTCGAACGAGCGCCAGTGCCAGCGGTTCGCCTAAACCCAGAGTTGCCGGCAAAATTGGAAGAGATCATCGACAAATCTCTAGAGAAGGACCGGAGCCTGCGTTATCAGCACGCCTCCGAGATGCGTTCTGATTTGCAGCGGCTGAAACGCGACACGGACACGGGCCGCTCAGGCGTAAGTCCCGGCGGATCTTCTACGAATGTCGCGCAAGTTGCAGTTGCAGCGTCCTCGCCGTCCGCATCTGCGAGCGCGGTTCAGACGGCTAGCGGAATTTCGAGTTCCGATACGCAAGTTGCCGTCGGGCTATTGTCGCGGCACAAGATGGGCTTATTGGCAGCCGTTGCAGCGGGCATTTTGATTTTGGCCGGACTGGGCTACGGGGCGTACCGCTGGCTCGCGCCCGGTTCAGGTTCCAACATTGATTCTCTAGCTGTGCTGCCGTTTACGAACGTGACGGCGGACCCGAATGCCGATTACCTGAGTGACGGGCTGACGGAAAGTTTGATTGGCGACCTATCGCGGCTCCCAAACTTGACGGTGCGCCCGCGCAGTTCCGTGTTCCGCTACAAAGCTAAGGACCTCGACCTGCAAAAAGTCGCGAGTGAGTTGCAAGTGAACGCGGTGGTCACAGGGCGCGTCACGCAGCACGGCGATTCACTGATCGTCAGCGCTGAATTGACAGACACGCGCAAGAATCGGAGTCTGTGGAGCGAACAATACGATCGCAAGCTTTCGGATGCTCTCTCCGTGCAGCGTGAGATTTCCGACGAAATTTCAGCGCGTCTCAGAGAGAAATTGACCGGTGAGCAAAAGACTCAACTGGCCAAAGGCGGAACAAACGATTCCGAGGCTTACGGGCTATACCTCAAGGGCCGCTACTACTGGGATAAGCGCACGCCCGACGGGTTGGCAAAGGCGAAGGATTATTTTCAGCAGGCCATTGATAAGGACCCCAACTACGCGCAGGCCTACGTAGGTCTCGCGGAATACTACAGCGTTCTCCCGGTCTATACGAACGCGTCGAACGCGGAGATGAATCCCAAGGCGATCGCCGCGGCCAAAAAGGCATTAGCAATCGATGAGACGCTGGCAGAGGCGCATGCCTCGTTGGCAAGCTCCGAGGACTTGAACTGGGATTGGGACGCGTCCGAACGGGAATTCCGGCGAGCGCTGGAGTTGAATCCTAACAGTGCGCGCACGCACGTCCTCTATGCCATTCACCTCGAATTCCTGGGAAAACTGCATGAAACTCTGGAGAACTTGCGGCGCGCCATCGAACTCGATCCACTGAACCTGAATGGGCTTGATAATTTGGCGGAGGCCTACATTTATACCGGGCAATACGCCGAGTCCATTGCGCAATCAAAAAAGATCGTCGAAATCGATCCGGCCTTTGCCAATGTTTACACCCATTTGTCGCAGGCCTATTGGTTTACGGGACAATATGAGCTTTGGCTCGAGTCGGAGGAAAAGGCCGCGACTCTCAGCGATGAACCCGGCCGCCTCGCCGTGGTAAAGGCCATGAAGGAGGAATACGCCAAATCGGGCTTTCGTGGAGCGCTGAAGAGAGAGGCAGAGCTCCTCGAAGAGGAGTCAAAACACACGTACATCGATCCGGCGCTTCTTGCCGGCATCTATGCGATGCTGGGAGACACGGACAAAGCGTTTGCTTGGCTGGAGAAGGCCTATGCCGAAAAGAGCGCGTTCATAAGTTACATAAAGGTAGCTCGCGATTACGACTCGCTGCGCTCCGATCCCCGCTACACCAATCTGCTGAAGCGCATGGGTCTGCCTCAGTAGAAACTTTCTCTATGACTGCGAGGATGCCGGCCTCGATATTCCGTAAGTCCTACGCTGGAGATGGTTTTGCAATATCTCTAAAATCGCGCGCTTGATCGAATGCCCGTGCGGCCACCCATCCCCGAATTGCTGAAGTTTCTCTCCGCCTACGACAAGCCGGTGATCGCGCTCGCCCTTGCGCTGCGCAAGAAGGTGCTCACGGCGGCTCCAATGGCAACAGAAACGATTTACGATGCCTACAGCGCCGTCGCAATTGGCTATTCGTTTACCGGACGTCTCAAGGAGGGCTTCTGCCACATTGCCGTCTATTCAAAACACGTGAATCTGGGCTTCGATTGGGGCACTGAGCTGCCTGACCCGCACGAGCTACTCGAGGGCACTGGAAAGCGGACGCGTCACGTGACGCTTCGCAATCTTTCAGATGTGAAGGATCCGCGGCTCGGACCCTTGCTGCGGATTGCGATCCAAAACGGCCACATCCTTGCATTGTCCGCCAAGGTCCCGGTAATTCCGCCACAGAGTATCGTGAAGGCCATCTGCGCTCGAAGGCGCCGGCCTGCACATATCTAAGCGACAGCTTCTCGCGGCTCGTTGACTTGGCCGAACGGCCAGCATAAGATTCGCATTCATGCCTGATTCCTCCCCACTCTCTGGTCGAACGATTTCCCACTACCGCATCGTCGAGAAGTTAGGCGGCGGCGGGATGGGCGTTGTCTATAAGGCCGAAGATAACCGGCTCCATCGCTTCGTCGCCCTTAAGTTCTTGCCGCCGGAAGTCGCCGCCGACCCCCAGGCACTCGCCCGTTTCCAGCGCGAAGCGCAGGCCGCATCTGCGCTGAATCATCCGAATATTTGCACCATTCACGACATCGGCGAGCAGGACGGGCAGGCGTTCATCGTCATGGAGTTTCTCGACGGCACCACTTTGAAGCATCGCCTCGGCGGCAAGCCGCTCGAGATGGATCTGCTGCTTGATTACGCCGAGCAGATTGCCGACGCGCTCGACGCCGCCCACTCCGCCGGCATCATCCACCGCGATATCAAACCCGCGAACATTTTCATCACCAAGCGTGGCCAGTTGAAGGTTCTCGACTTCGGCTTGGCGAAAACTCTCGCGCCACCGACGGCTCTGTCAGCCTCGGCAACGCGGGATTTCGCCGGCGTTAATCCCGAACATCTCACCAGTCCCGGAAGCACGCTGGGAACAATTGCGTACATGTCGCCGGAACAGGCGCGCGCACGGGAACTCGATGCGCGCTCGGATATTTTTTCCTTCGGCACGGTGCTCTACGAAATGGCCACGGGCGCTTTGCCATTTCGCGGCGAAAGTACCGCGGTCATTTTCGAATCCATTCTCGGCAAAGCGCCGGTCTCGCCAGTGCGCTTGAATCCCGAACTGCCGGCAAAGCTCGAAGAGATCATCGAAAAAGCGCTCGAAAAAGACCCCGACATGCGCTGCCAAACCGCTGCCGAACTCCGCGCCGATCTCAAGCGGCTGAAGCGCAGCCTTCTTTCGAATTCGAGCCGCCAGCCTGCGACCGAAAAGGCTGACTCGTCGCATGTGCGCCCACCGAGCACGGTCGGCACGGCGCCGGCGAATAAATCCGTTGCCGTCCTCTATTTCGAAAATCAGGGCGGCTCGAAGGAAGATGAATATCTGCGCGACGGCATCACCGAAGACGTTCTCACCGAACTCTCCAAAATCCGCGGGCTGAACACTTTTTCCCGCGCCACAGTTCTGGCCTTCCGCGACAAAGCAGTCACCCCCGTGCAGATCGGGCAACAGCTCGGAGCGGCCTTCGTCCTCACAGGGACGTTGCGCCGCGCCGGCGCGCGCTTGCGCATCAACGCCCAGCTCGTGGACACGCGCACCGATTTTCCCGTCTGGTCGGAGCGCTTCGACCGCGAGATGAAAGACGTTTTCGAAGTGCAGGACGAAATCGCCCGCAAAATCGCGGAGGCCTTGCGCGTGACGCTTTCGCCGCAGGAGCTCGAAGCTTTAGCGGTGAAGCCCACTGAGAATCTGCAAGCGTACGACCTCTACCTGCGCGGGAAAAGATACGCGCGGCGGCAGACTCGGCAGGATCTCGAGTTCGCGCTACAAATGTTCGAGAACGCCGTATCAATGGATTCCAGTTTTGCTTTGGCATACGCCGCCTGCGCCAATGCTTGCGCCATGTTCTACTGCAATTTCAGCCGCGATCAATTGTGGGTCGAACGCGCGCGGGAAGCTTCCGGCAAGGCCGTAGCGTTGCGCTGGGATTTGCCCGAAGTGCAGGTGAGCCAGGCCTGGGTACTGTACGCCGCCGAACTGCACGATGAAGCGGTGCGCATGGTGAGGAAGGCTATCGAACGGAGGCCTGACTGCGAGGGTGCATATTATTTGCTCTGCCGCTCCCTGTTCGCCGCGGGACGCCACCAGGAAGTTCTCGATGTCGCTGAATCCGCGATTGAAGCAAGCGGTGAAGACTACAACGTCTACGTACCCATCTTAAACGCTGCCGGCGCTCTGAAAAAAGAAGAGGTGGGACTCGACATTTGCAGAAGATTCATTGCGGCGCTGGAGAATCATTTAAAGCAGGTGCCCGAGGATCCGCGCGCGCGGGTCTTGCTGGGCGTCAACTACGCGAGTACGGGACGCGAGGAAGACGCCATGCGCGAGCTCAATCTGGCCATCACGTTGCGCGCCAACGAAGCCTCGATTCTTTATAATGCGGCTTGCGCGTTTTGCACTCTGAAAAGGAAGCCGGAAGCTCTCGATGCGTTGCGCAAAGCCTGGGAGGCCGGTTTTCACGATTCCGTATGGGCGCGCCGCGACCCCGAGCTTGCCATTCTTCACGGCGACCCAGACTTCGAGCGCCTCTACCCCGAAAAGCCCGCGACACCGCCCGCCTCCGGTTCTCACTAGCTCGCATTACAAAATCATCCCAGCATCGAAAAATTGACCCCAGAACTCAAAGAGTTGAGGCGTCTATTTTGATCAAACGTAGCTTTGAACCTTTCGGCCTGCATTTTTCCTTCGTTCTTCTCAATCCACTTGTTAGCCAAAGCTCGAAATGGTAGAGTCTCTTCCCCAGGAACGCGCTCCCCGCCGATTCCGAAGGCTGAAGAAGATTCCGCTTACACAATCCGAAAGGAGAAGACTCATGATCCAGACCTTCAAAGTCGTTTTTGCGAAACTCGGTCAAGTTCACATTCCACTTATCGTCGGCTTGCTCCTGCTGCTGACATTTCTTCTCACCCCCCAGCCGGCAAGTGCCTGGCAATGGTCTTTGAAGGTGGGAGCGGAGAGCAACCACCAAGCCAATCAGGCCGACGCTTTCCTGCCGAACGAAGTTTGGATCTACGCGGGCGACAGCATCCAATGGACATGGCAGCCGAAGAACGAACCGCACACAGTTACTTTTTTGGAGCCGGGACAGACACGTCCAGCGCCGCCGCCGCCATTCGGGCCGCCATCCGGACCACCAATCGGCCCGCCTTTCTATTTCGGGAGTCAATGTCCCAGCCCTAACCCCTATAACGGCGGCACTGCCACCTACGACGGGACTGCTTGCGTTTCCAGCGCCGGATTGAATAGTGGCACAGCCCCCTCAACCTTTACGGTGACGTTCCCCGCGGCCGGAAACTATAAATTCGTTTGTCTGCTTCACACCAATATGTACGGAACCGTACACGTTCTCAGCACGGATCCGTCCTCACCGTTTTATGCGGCATCTTTGCCCTTCACGCAGTCGGACTATGACAACCAGGCCCGCGCCGAGGCGAACAACATTCTCAGCCGCACATTTAACGCCGTCGAAGAGCTAAGGAATGTTCCGCGTGCCGAAAATGAGGTGCTCATGACCGGCGACCTGGTGGCCACTGGCGGAGGGCGGCAGTACCTGGCCATTGTGCGCTTTTTCCCGCAAACGATCTTTATCCACAAGGGAGACACGGTCGAATTCACGAATATAGATCCGACTGAACCGCATACGATAACGTCGGGATCGACCGATACCCTTGACAACGATATGGCGCTGGTCAACGTGACTCAGGAAGCAGACGGCGCGCTCGGTGCGACGGTAAACTCGGCCAGTGATTTTGGAAACACCACCGATACCACCGGTGTCAACACCGGGTTTCTGCAAGCAGCGCCGGAAGATTTGGCCGGACGCGGGCAATCGTCTCCCGGGACGACCCGCTTTCGCGTTACGTTCAATGTCGCAGGGGTTTTTCCCTATCACTGTGCACTGCATGATATAGACGGCATGTTCGGCACAGTCGTCGTGCACTAACACGCACGACGCCGGCAATGGGCACTTTATGTGAGCCCAATTCTCAAGACGCTGCCTTTTCGGCCTTCTCTTATGGGCAGCGGCGGTCACCGGCGTGTGGGCTCAGGCGTCTTCAAAGGCGCCCGAGCCCGCCGCGCCCGTCAAATCCAACTATCACGGCGGGTTGGTTACTCCACCGTTACCAAAACCAAAATTCACGCTCACGGATACCTCTGGAACGGCGTTTGATTTTCACGGCAAAACTGAGGGATACGTCACGCTTCTTTTTTTCGGTTATACTCACTGTCCGGATATGTGCCCGATGCAGATGCACATGATCGCGGATGCGTTGCGGAAACTGCCGACGGCTACAGCCGGCCAATTCAAGGTGGTTTTTGTCACCACCGATCCCGGCCGCGATACGCCGCAGGTGCTGCGCACCTACCTCGATCATTTTGATAGGCATTTCATCGGCCTCACGGGCACCGAAGACGCCATCGCCGCGGCACAAGTGGCCGCCAATCTTCCGGTAGCTAAGAAAGGCGCCATGCGCCCGGATGGCAACCATAATTATGAAGTAGGCCATTCGGCATTCGTTTTGGCCTACACCAAAGACAATCTCGCGCACGTGATTTATCCGGTGGGTCTAAAACAGGAAGATTGGCTGAACGATCTGCCGTTGCTAGCCGCGGAGACCTGGTCCACTCCTTGAGGAGTTAACCGGACTTTCGATGTGTGATCCCCAATCGATTCTTCTTTTCCGTCAATAAAGTTAATCGCGTCATCGCGAGGGTAAATCACGTTCGCAACCGCCAGCCGCACGAGTTTTCAAAACTCAAATGCTTTGCCAACGCTGGCGCGTAAGAAGTTCGCCTTTGTTGACTTGCCGTTGGGCGCAGCATAACATTCGCGTGCATGCCCGATTCCTCTCCACTCTCCGGACGAACGATCTCCCACTATCGCGTGCTCGAAAAACTCGGTGGCGGCGGGATGGGCGTCGTGTATGAGGCCGAGGACGAAAGCCTTGGCCGTCACGTCGCGCTGAAATTCCTGCCGGACGATGTCGCCAACGACCGTCAGGCCCTCGAGCGCTTCCAACGCGAAG
>Ga0302182_10001953_pt1 | contig 10282 bp, 8 predicted proteins | sample I_Palsa_N3_1_FD_198781 | JGI IMG/M metagenome (GOLD analysis project Ga0302182, IMG submission 198781) | Peat permafrost microbial communities from Stordalen Mire near Abisko, Sweden - I_Palsa_N3_1 | ecosystem: Environmental > Terrestrial > Soil > Palsa > Peat permafrost | place: Sweden: Abisko...
GGCCTGAAAATACTTGCTCGTGGTGTCGTAGATGTTGCTGACGGTATTGTTGGTGGCAAACAGCTGCGCGCCATTGACCGCATCCGTACTGGTCGCACTCAGGTTGCCCTGATGGAGGTTGGTCAGCGTCGTCCCATTGGTCAGGCCGCCGTCCGTGCTGGTCACGCCGGCCAGCGTAATGCTGGTATGCGTTGCATTATCGTATTGCACCGAATCGCTCGTGTCAGCAGCGACAACACCTTCCAACTGGGCCACATTGACGGCGTCGGTTAACGCACTGCCGGCCGCCACATTGGTGATCTGACGCTCTTGGCCAGGCGAACCAATCGAAACTTCACCAGCCGAATTCTGCACAGCGGTAAGCCCATAAGCCATGTAGTTCGCCAGCGCTCCGCGATTGGCTATGGACTGGTAGCCGAGCGCGACACTATTGGCTACATCCGATGTCGCCTCTGCGCCCAGTATCGTTTGTGCATTTGCGGTGCCCGAGGCCGAATCGCCAATCACGACCGAGTGCCCGAGGCGCGCCTCGTAATCGGCCGTCGGCACACCGCTAGGATCCGTGGCACTGTTGACGCCAGCCCCCGGGAATGCCGTATTGGCATTCACCAACGGCAAGGTATGGCTGGCATTAGTGCCAATCACGACCTCTTTCGAACCGTTCGCGGTGGCACCGTCCCCGACCAGCACCTGATAATCCTGAGCCGCATTGATGCCGTAGCAAGCCACCTGAACCACCAGCGCATTCAGACAGCTTGAAGCAAACGCCGGTGCCTGATTCGGTAAGAGGAGACCGAGCACTCCACTGGGGTTGCCGTTGTTGATGTTGTAAATATAGCTGTTGGATGTCACGCCACCCAGCAGGGTGAGATGTGAATTCTCACCCGTACCGCCTACCAGCGTGCCAGTGGTCGATGTCAGAAGGGTGCCAACAGGATTAAGCGTCAGGAGAGGAATGCCCAGGACACTAACAACAGAATAGGCCTGGCTGTAATTGGAGTTGATAACTTGCAGAGAACCGTTGCTCACATAGCCGTTGCCGCTGGAGAAAAGACTATTAGTCGTGGTGCCCAGCAGTTGGCTCGCCGCTCCCACGAGACCGCCATTACCAACGACAAGGCCAGTAGGCAAACTACTTGGCGTTGGAAACACTGGCACGGCCGCAGTCACCGGTCCCAATTGCGAAACTGGAGCATCAAACGACGACAGTGACGTGCTCGTTGCAACCGAACTGAGCGGCGTGAATGCCAAGGGAGACACGCCGGTCGGAGATGGGTTAGCAGCGGCAACTTCTGATGTATCGGTATCATCAAAAGCAGCCGTGGATGCTGTTTGCCCCACATCATTTGCATCAGTAGGGTGCTTGAGGCGACGATCCGCAACCTCACTCGTCGAAGTAATCGGTCCTGACAAGCTGCTCTTCAACGTCGCATCCGCAACTACATTTGCTGCGATGGCCGCTTTCGGTACCGGTGTCGAGGTGCCCGTTGTTGGTAGCGTTGACGCGACCGGCTGCTCTGGCCGCTTGATAGCCGGAATCTGTGCGGCAACGTCAGTAGCCTGCACGTCACTCGAACTATCTTGGGTTTTTGTAGTGCTCTCCTGCTGCGCTAATTGAGCGCCTGCAACCTGAGTGAGCTTTCGATCAGCCGTGTCAGCTGCCTGAAAAGCAGAGCTCTGCGAACTGTTCGGGCTCGCTGATGGGGGCACGCTGGCCGACTGCAATTGCTGCTGTGATGCAATTGATGCTTTGGCTAAGACGACTGGTGTCCGACTTGCCACGGTCGACGAAATATCCGCCAGTGCGTGAGTAGCCGCGACATTGTGGGCCTCACGAGTGGCCACTAACGCAATTCTGGACTGGACAACAGCAGCATGTTTCACCGCGGTTGGCAGTGCAGTGGCAACTGGGGCTGTGTTTGAGACAGAACTGTTGCTGGCTGCAATCCTACTGGAGACGACCACCTGAGTCGGGGCTGTACTGGTGTGGCTGGTGTCGTATTTTGCGATCAGCGACTGCAAATCACTCAGCTTTGTGTCATCGACGGACTGGGCTGATGCACCCGATGCGAACAACACGCCACCTGTGCCGATAAGAGCAACCAGCAACAGCTTGCTTGTGGATCCGAGCAAGCGTCGATCAACACTGCTTGCGCTACTTGAACAGTTGCCATGCTTTGAGAATGCCAGTTCCGAAGCAACGACCAAGACCTTGCGCGAACGGCACCACACCAGACGATAAATACGATTCATAGCTGCCCCCAATTATGATTCGATGCAGATGGCTGAATAGCCTCTAAGCAACTAGAACAGCATTTCGTGACGCCTTTTCTTGCGAGACACGATGCATGAACTTGGCTTCCATCGAAGCGCAAAATTGACCTGGTCTATGTACGAATTCGGCAAGACTGCTAGAAAATAGATAATTCGCAAATGCGATCAGTATGAGCATCAACATTCATTACCACCGCGATACCAATGAAAAGCTCAGCCGGAGGATGGGATCAACGCGAATTCTGTCAAATCTTTAAATTTACAATATTAAAAATCAGTTGTAAGTCACTTCACGCGCACTAGAGAGCGCGGTTATCGATATGAAGGTGCGCGCATCAATGTATCGCGGGGTAGCTCACCGAACATATGCCTATAGTGATCGGCGAATCGCGAAAGATCCCACAGGCCACAACTCAACGCGACTGATTTTACGGAGCGCCGGCCGGCTTCCGCGACAGACAGAGCGCGGAAAGCCGTACAAAGCCTCAACATGGAAAGATAGCGATTAGGCGAAAGGCCCAGCAGGTCATCAAATGCGTAGCGCAAGGCGCGCTCGCTGACTCCTGCGGCATTGCAAAGCTCGTCGAGATAGATCACGCGCCGCATGTTTTCACGCATGTAGCACTCGGCGCGCTGCACGATCTGATAATGTGCACGGCGACCCCGTGAACATTGGGGCCTATCGACTGCCTTTGCGCTGAGGGCGGCAATGACGTGGTTTTCCAACAGCGTGTCGATCTCTTTCTCGATCAACGCGTCGGATTTCAACTCTCGTTGATCGCGCGTGAGATGTTGGTAAAGCATTTCAAAATGTGCGGCGAGTGAAGTGCCTCGATGTGCTCCTTCAACGCTAAACATGGCCAACAGACGTGCGGGAATCTCCACGTCAGGGTGCACGAGTTGCGCAAATTTTCGCTGCAGCCGCAGAAGCGGCAAGAGCATGAACGTAACGCGGCTGCTTGCGCCAAAAATAAACTCGCTGATGCTTTTGGGAAAAATCGTAAACGCGGTACCTGAACTTACTGGTGTGCCGCTGCATCCGCTGGCCTTGGCCGTGTAGTGCAGACAACCGATCATGCACCAGCCATCGGGAATGGTGAAACGACCCTCGAAAGAAAAATCCGTCTCTATATTGCAGAAGATCGACTCCCCCACGATTTCCGAATCGATCGCCGCACGTCGTAGATGGGCACCAAGAATTACGGTCTCCAAGCCACAAACCTTGAGGACTTTGCTCAATGAGATGAGATCTTGTGGGAGTAGCGCGCTAGTTTTTCCTGTGGTCATGGTGCCTACTCCGTTTGGCCGTAATTTGAATCGACTCCCATTTAGATTTCGACCAGTTCGCTTTCCATAGCAACGAAACGAGTTTTATTTGATTGCTTGATTTCGATTCGATTGAAGCCTGATGCCTCGAAAAAGAATGCACAAATTCGGCAATATTTATCTCTTGCCGGATTTAAATATCAACAATTGCCATTTGCGTGGTATGAATTTAAAAAACAACCTTCATTTTAATTTTGCAAACGAAGCACCATAGGCATCTAATTAAATAAATGCACCTGTCATTCATTACAGTACGCGTCAAGCGCGGACCGACAGCTCGTGCAATAGCGGCCTTAAATACCAAAATGCTACTTGACCCAAAGCGCCGCACCATTAGAGACTGCCAAAGTTGAAAGGACGTTTGAGCCAAAGGTGGCGTTTGAGCCAGAAGTCACCGGAAGCTTCGTTCCATGGCTGTTTGTCACTTAGGTGAGTTGCACAAGGGGATAAATTCGATGATCGGCAGCAGGAAAGTACAACGGTATTCGAGGTTGCTAATTGCACTGACTTTTACCAGTGCCTCTGCTTGCGCTAGCCAGACTCATCCCTTAAATGCTTCGGACGTCCAGCCAAATCCGGCTCAGAACAATGCCTCTGGCGGGACGGTGGCATACTTGCACCAGCTGATAGATACCCACCAGTTGATCCAGCTGCGCACAACCATCAACGGCGACTACGGCACAACGCTGTTTTTTCAACCGGAAAAGCTGAGCTATTACGTTGCAATGTTTCACGGAGACGTCTACTGGCAGGTGATCCAAACCGAATCGGAGCGGAACGCCGAATCCATTTACAGTGCATTTTCTCAGCGGTCGGAAAAGCTGGCTGAAGTGGATATCGATGCGCTCCGTCTGAAGGCCGGCAACGCCTACGCAGAACAGATGGTCGCCATGAACGAAAAGCGGCTACAAAACCTGCAGCAGGATGCTGCGCGCCAGCAGCAGCAGGCCCAGTTGGTCGCCGCGCAGCAGCAGCAAGCTCAACAGCAAGCCGTGGCACTTTCCAATGATTTACGCGCCAGCAGCATCCAGCTTGACGCGGTGAAAGAGCGTATCCGCGTCCTCGAGGCCCAGCAAGCTAACACCGAACTCATTCTGCCACCCCCGCCGCAGCCAGCTGTACCGACTAACGCGCCGACTACGGCTACAGCAGGTCCGTCAAACTAATCGGTTTGCGGTTAATCCGAACGGCGTTTAGCCGCCAAGAGCAAGACACATTCCACCGTCAGGTCTAAACGTTCATAGAGACTAGTAGCGTCTAGACGAACTCCGGATCGAGATCGAGTTCGTGTTCCGCATGTCGCGCGTGAGAGAAGTTGATCTTAATCTTGCCGCCGATGAGGTTTTCGCTCTCATCCAATCGATCAGCTCGTCGTCCTGGGCATAAACGTCACAATTTGGTGCGCGGCACTTCGAGCGCTGCGATCGACACTGCGCCGCCTCCATCACCGAAGCACATCGACATACTGATGGTGTGGCGCTACCGCCGCCGAAATCCTCGATGCCCAGACCGAGACTGCGACCCTCGTCGTCCGTGCAATCGCACCTCGCGCTCGCCACAAAGCAAGCGTCTGCATCGGCTCTTCCTTCTAGCCGTAACGGGGTTGCTCGACGGCTGTCGCGGAGCGACGCATTGTCGGTATGCCTCCGAGCTTTAACGCGCTATACCTCGATAAGGCCGATGAGTCTGAAGCCTCTTTAGGCGCCGCCATCGATTTTTTCGCGAGAATCCTTGGTGCCGGACGTGCCAATGAATGGGGCGTCGACCTCTATGTACAGCGTGCTGCTCAGCCCTGCGCTCGGCCTGCTAGTTGCAGGGTCAGCTGTCGGATCGAGGCCTTCGGCGAGACCGACAATCTGGCGATGGAACAAATTATTGTTGACGAACCACATTTGCCACCACCCCGGTGCAGAAAGTGGTGGTACACATGCTCCGGTACAGGAGGGCGCCCCGGTCCACGCGAGGAATGGCGGCAACTGCTTCGATGAAAATCTGCTTGGACAGGGCACTCGATTTGGCACCCCCGTCAGCCTTGAACGAGCATTAGATAGCGAAGCTATCGCCTTTCTCACTAATCTTTTCGGGGCTTAGCGACTATCAAAGGATATTAAACAAAAAGGCCTTGGTCACTGCTTGCGTTTTATTCGTCGCATTGAGCTTTGTCAGGGTACTAGTGATATGAAAAGTGACTGTGCGCGCTGAGATACCAAGGATCGTCCCGATTTCATCCGCTGTTTTTCCTACTGCGCTCCAACGCAAAACCTCTATCTCGCGCTCAGTCAGCTGATGATCGATTTCAGATCCAATTTCCTTCGTTTCAATTGCGCTTATGAGACCGTGCATAACGTGGGAAAGCCATACGAGCTGCGGCTCTTTGTCCGACAGTTCTAAGGGACTGACTTTGTCATGGCTACGTGCCAGAGAAAGCATTCCTGTCGTCATGAATTTGCCATGCGTTGCGAGCGCCCATCCATGTTGGACGCCATGCGCCCTGGCCTCTTCCCAAAACTCCGGCTGTCCATCTGATTCGCTGCTCGCCCATACCACTGGAGCAAATTCACGAGAAGCCTGCTGGATAAGAGGATCACTTTCTAAATAATGATGAGTGAAATAATGGTCCAACCACCTTGCCGGATAGGTACTCGACCAAGTGACCAAGGGACTGGCAATGGGAAATGGGACACGCAGTACGTAGGAGCAATACTCGAACCCCATACGATCGACGATGGAAGCGAGTTCTTTTAAAATCCCATCAGATGATGCTGCCTGTGAAGACAGTCTATCTAAGCAATCTTCACGCCAAGCCTTCATTCTGAACCGCTCCCGCAAAGCTGTGCTTTCTAGCAGTTTGCCGTCCTACGAACTGCCGCTACGGTGTAAACCCGCATCGACGTGAAAGCACCATGAGCCTATCAGTCCCATCAAGATCTCAAGTCGCTCAAATATCTTTGGACGGCTATATCCGAATGACCTTTGAAGCTTTTACCGCGCTTGAGTTTACTATTCGAAAGTCTTGGGAGGACAGAACTCTCAATGAGGACCTTCGCTCTGAAGGTATCGAAACGTCTTGTGCAGGCTACTGCGAATGGGGAACTGATGCCACATTGGGCGTTAGCATTGGCTGGGCCTGGTTCGGCCTTCCCTGCGGGCGTCGCGCTGTTGCGCCTGGTGGCATAAATACAAACGTGATGCTGGTTACGCACAAGGCCCGATATGACTTGGGCCAAGAGACAACTGACAAACTGTTACAAGCATGGTTGGCTTGCGAGCCTTGGGAGTCAGGGGACACTTCAGGGAACCACACGCTTAGTTCGAAATAAAGGAGATCCTGTCCTTTTGAGAACAAAAAAGTACTTGTTCGCCCCATCGAGCTGCTTGCGAAAAAACTTTGAAATCCAACCAAAGTCAACTGTATAAGTTTCCAGTTATTCCTATCTAGGGAATCTCCTCCAATGCCGTTATCCCCCTCTTGTGGACTAACGGCCCATGTTAACGGTTGCAACAGGAACCTCGAGTGAGCTTCCCCCCGGCCTAGAAACAGCACTCGCCATTTACAGATACCAGGTCTTCATTCAAGCACTGCAATGGCAACTGCCCACTGAAAATGGGTTAGAACGTGACCAATTCGACCGGTCTGACACGCTCTATACCGTGGCGCGCGATGCAAGCAGCAATGTATGCGGCTGTGCGCGCCTATTGCCGACGACGAAATCGTACTTGCTCGATGAGGTTTTCCCGGGACTGATGAACGGTGCACCTGCACCACATGCGCCTGACACTTGGGAGTTATCGCGCTTTTCAACGATGGCGCCTAGCGAGACAGCTGTGCCCTCCAGAGAAGAGGCCAGAAGGCGCTTTTGTGCCCTGTTCGCTTCAGTTGTTCAAGTAGCGAGCGCACAAGGCGCAACTCGACTCATTACTTTCACAGCACTCGGAGTCGAGAGAATACTGAGGAGCATTGGTATGCACGCACACCGAGTTGGGCCGCCACAGATGATTGACAACAAACCTGTGTTGGCACTGTGGATTGAACTTGATGACCAAACGCGAAAAGCATTAGGTTTGCCGATGATACCGATGGCCGCCATCAAGCATTGAAGAAAAGCACCCAACCGATGTGCCACCGGCTGGGTGCTAAAAAATCATTCTATACCGGTCAAATCCTGCCGAATCCTTGGCCACTTCCATATGACCACCGGTGCTGGCATTAGGCAGTAGCACTGGCGCTAAAACCACTGTAAGAAATGACAGTGCACAATTCACTGAGGCTACCCGACTACACTCGGTGGCTTCACGAGGAGCGTCGGAAGTGCGGCGCAATCGAAATCGCACTTACATTTTTTCTCTAAAGGGCTCGCAGGTCATGTCCTGCCTAACGCTTGAGTTAAGCGGCGGCGCAGCCGTCCACTTGAATCAATAGTCAGGGGCTCAGCCGGTAATTTGTTCGTGGTACTCGTCGGTTTGCTTGTCGGCCGAGACAGACTTACGAACAAACTTGCTAAGCCTGTCAGACCATTGGTGTCTGAACAGGCAATCCATCCATAGAAAGCTTCGCTTAAATTAAGAGCGAAGCTGGATTTTCTCTAGCGTTGCAGCGACATCGGCAATATTGGCTGCCGAGACGACCAGGTATCCATCCGGACGAATCAGGGAGATTGTGTTGTTATCGATCGGCGCCCGTACGGTCGAATCGACAAGGTCGGGAAAGCGCTCTGCCAAAGCCGTTAGATCAGCGCTGGGAACACCGCACAGCGTAAACATCGGTTTTGAGCCAGCCCCAAACGGAATGTCGCCGGGCACGGGCGCCATGCGTTCGCCCGGGTGTGGTCCGCTCTTGGCCGTCGCTCCATTCAATGGACTGTTGGGGTAGTTGATATCGACTTCCGTCATTGTCTTCGCAATGGCTTGGCCGACACGGTGAGTGTTAAGAACAGCGCCGCCCAAGAGGTTGCGAAGGCTTTGCAGGATCGGGTTGCGCAGGGTGCCGATGCTCGTAAGTCGACTGGCGCTTTTGAGGACTTTATCTCCCACGACGGAGCGCTCCGGACTGTAACTGTCGAGAAGACCTTCCCGGCAGGTGCCATGGATCACCAAAGCAAGTTTCCAGGCTAGATTGAAGACGTCTTGCATGCCGGTATTCATGCCTTGGCCGCCGGCCGGGCTGTGCACATGCGCCGCATCCCCGGCAAGAAAGACACGTCCATGGCGATAGTCATGTACCTTGCGCGCGTTGATCCTGAAACCTGACAACCAAACGGGATCAAACAGACGTGTACCGGTGGGGCCGCGTCGGTCGACAATCGCTTGCATCTGTTCAAGCGTGAGCGTGGCCGGATGTTTGGCGCCCGACGCTGGCACATCCGCGATGATCCGGTAGCGTCCCGGTGTGATGGGAAGGATCACCAGCACACCATCCCGATGCCAGTAGATGGACATATCGCTGTCGGGACGCGGATACCCCGTCATGTGGACGTCCGCGAGCATCCAGTCACTAGGATTCGTCGCTCCCTGGAAAGGGACGTTCAGCGCATGCCGGACCACGCTGTGGGCACCATCACATCCGACGACCCATTGCGCGTCGACCTTTTCAATCTGTCCAGCGGCGCCGCGCAACTCGGACGTCACGCCATCGGTGCGGAAATCGAAGGCCGTTGCCTCCGTTGCGCGCTCAACCTTGACGCCCTGTCCTTCTAAGTATTCTTCCAACAATCGCTCAGTGTCCGATTGAGGAATCATCAGTCCGTAGCTATACGGACTCGCAACCTTATCAAACGGCACATGGGCCACGACCTTATCGCCCTCCGCGAACGCTACCCCGGTTGCCCGAAAGCCCGCTGCGATAAACCGCGAAGCGCCCATGCCGCGATCAAGGAGCTCCAGCGTTCGGCTCCACAGGACGAGGGCCTTCGACTTGTCGGTTCGTTGTGCCGCTTTGTCGACAATGCGGAACGGAACACCGTAGCGGTGGAGTTCGGACGCCAGTGTCAGGCCCACCGGCCCTGCTCCGACGATCAGCACGGGAAGCGTCATCGTTTTTTCTCTCTTTTGATGCGAGGGGGAGCCGCTATCCGTTTTGACTGAGACGGCGCGGGCTCACTCGCCGTGGCATGCAATGCGCTTTTGAGGATGGCTGTCACCCTGTCTACGCCACCCGAGCCCGCGGTGGCCAGGTCGACAACGGCAAGGCCCACGACCAGCGCCTGAATGAGACGCGCTGACGCGTTCGCGGACGCTCGCCCGTCAAGACGGGTCAAAATAGTCTCCAGGCGCGAAATAAAGCCGTCCGCGAGTTCTTGGAAAAGGCCCGCCAGCCTCGGTTCCCCGTCGCCCACTTGGGCAAGTGCGAGAAGGACACGTGTGTTCGGATGGATGATGACGACGCGCGCGATGGCCGATGCGATCGCGTCGAGAGATTGAAGGCCATCCAGGTTGCCATCGACTACAGCGAGCTGGCGCCGGACAGCTTCTTTGCCCACCTCGGCAAGGAGATCCGCTCGTGTCGGATGGTAATACGTGAGATGGCTCTGCCTCATTCCGGCGTATTCCGCTACGCGCGGCTGCGTGAAACCCGCATAACCGTGTTCCCGCAGGACGGCCAGGCCTGCTTCGAGGATGTCCTTACGGCGATCACCCATAAATAAATTAATATTGGTTGGTGTACCAACCTTAGATTACTCCGAAC
>Ga0302182_10001955_pt1 | contig 10277 bp, 4 predicted proteins | sample I_Palsa_N3_1_FD_198781 | JGI IMG/M metagenome (GOLD analysis project Ga0302182, IMG submission 198781) | Peat permafrost microbial communities from Stordalen Mire near Abisko, Sweden - I_Palsa_N3_1 | ecosystem: Environmental > Terrestrial > Soil > Palsa > Peat permafrost | place: Sweden: Abisko...
TCGGCCCGACCTTGGCCTGCGAGAAGCTGCGCGAATGCCACGGGCTGACACTATCAAAGGAAACCGTGCGCCACCTGATGACCGACGCGGGCCTATGGATTCCGCGCAAGCAGCGTCCGCCCAAGATCCACCAGCCGAGGAACCGGCGTTCGTGCCTGGGCGAGCTGATCCAGATCGACGGCAGCGATCATCGGTGGTTTGAGGACCGCGCGCCGGCCTGCACGCTGCTGGTGTTCATCGATGACGCCACGAGTCGGCTGATGACGCTGCGCTTCACCGCGACCGAGTCGACCTTCAGTTATTTCGAAGCGACGCGCCAGTACATCGAGGCGCATGGCAAGCCAGTCGCACTCTACAGCGACCGCGCGAGCGTGTTCCATTGCAACAAGCCGGCGAGCACGCCCGGCAAGGGCGTAACCCAATACGGACGGGCCTTGTACGAGTTGAACGTGGATACGTTATGTGCCAACAGCAGCCAGGCCAAGGGGCGCGTGGAGCGCGCCAACCTGACCTTGCAGGACCGGCTGGTGAAGGAACTGCGACTGCGCAAGATCGACACGAAGGAAGCGGCGAACGCTTATGCGCCCCACTTCATTGCTGACTTCAATGGCCGCTTTGGTAAGGCACCGAGGAGCGCGTTCAACGCGCATCGGCCCCTCAGGGACGATGAAGATCTGGATCTGATCCTGACGTGTCGGGTCTCGCGCTGCGTGTCGGCGACCTTGACCGTGCAGTACGATCGCGTGATGTATTTGCTGGACGATACGCCGCTTAACCGGGGCCTGATTCATCACTATCTGGACGTGCTTGAGTATCCGGATGGGCGCATCGAGATCCGGGCCAATGGAAGCGCCCTGACCTACCGCCAGTACGATCGCTTGTCCGATATTGACCAGGGGGCGGTGGTCGACAACAAGCGGCTGGGGCACGTGCTGGAGGTGGCGCAGCAGGTGCAGATGGAGCGTGACAACCGGCGCATCTCGGGCTCGCCTTCGCGGACCAATCAGGGCGAACCGGTGAAGCCGAAGATGCGCGCCAACAATACGCGCAAGCAACGCGCGCTCACGCAGGCGGACCTGAACGGCATCATCTTGAGAACTGCCGAATTGCGGGTAGCCGCGGTGGGGAAATGACGCTTTCAAGAGAGATTGAGAGGGCTGAAACCAACTCTAAAACAAGGCTAAAACCAAAGCTAAAACCCGACATCTCTAATTAGCTGCAGCCCCGACATCTGTATCTGGCCTCGACATTTGTTGTAGCAGCTAAGTAGTAATGTCCGCTTTTAGCTAGATTCAAATGTCCGCTTTCGGGCGGCTTAAGCTTACCCGGCGTCGATCCTGCGGCGCCGGAGGCTGCGATGGCTGTGACGGACAGAATCACCATGACGATGCGCGAGTTGGACCGGTTCAAGGTGATTCAGTCCGTCGTCGACGGGTCGCTCAAGCCGTGGCGTGCGGCCGAGCGGCTGTCGTTGACCACGCGCCAGGTTCGACGCCTCGTGGCACGCCTTCGCGAACAAGGACCGCCCGGGCTGATCTCGGGCCGATGTGCCAAGCCGAGTAATCACCGGATCGATGCCGGGCTCGCCGTGCGAGTTGTGGCGATCATCAAGGAGCGGTACGCCGATTTCGGTCCGACGCTGGCGTGCGAGAAACTGCGCGAGTGCCACCACCTGAAGCTGGCCAAGGAGACGGTCAGGCGCTTGATGATCGACGCCGGCTTATGGACGCCTCGCCGACAACGTCCGCCCAAGATCCACCAGCCGAGGAGCCGACGTTCGTGCCTGGGCGAGCTGATCCAGATCGACGGCAGCGATCACCGCTGGTTTGAAGAACGCGCGCCGGCGTGCACTTTACTCGTGTTTATTGACGATGCGACCAGCCGCCTGATGACGTTGCACTTCACCGCGACCGAGTCGACCTTCAGCTATTTCGAGGCGACGCGGCGCTATATCGAACAGCATGGCAAGCCCATGGCGCTCTACAGCGACAAGGCCAGCGTGTTCTCGGCCAATCACAGTAAAAGCACTGCGGACAAGGGAATAACGCAGTTCGGCCGGGCCTTATACGAACTCAATGTCGACACCTTTTGCGCCAACAGCAGTCAGGCCAAGGGGCGCGTCGAGCGTGCCAACCTGACCTTGCAGGATCGCTTGGTCAAGGAATTGCGGCTGCGCGGAATCGACACGCAGGAGGCGGCGAATGCGTATGCGCCCCACTTCATCGCAGACTTCAACAACCGGTTTGGCAAGGTACCGAAGAGCGACTACAACGCACATCGGCCCCTGCGCAGCGACGAGGATCTGGATTCAGTTTTAACGTCTCGCGCATCGCGCTGCGTGTCGAACACACTGACCGTGCAATACGATCGGGTGCTCTACCTGCTCGATGATTCGCCCGTGACCCGAGCGCTGATTCACCACTATTTGGACGTGTACGAGTACCCGGATGGGCGCATCGAAATCGTGGCCAATGGCACTGCCCTGACCTATCGCCAGTACGATCGGCTCTCGGATGTAGACCAAGGTGCCGAGATTGATAACAAGCGCCTTGGACACATCCTCGCGCTGTCTCGACAGGTGCAAACAGAGCGCGACAACCGGCGCATCTCGGGTTCGCCCTCGCGGACCAATCAGGGCGAACCGGTGAGGCCGAAGATGCGGGCCAACAACACGCGCAAGCAACGCGAACTCAAGCAGATTGACCTGAACGCGATGATCTTGAGGACCGCCGAAATGCAGGCAGCCGCGGTGGGGAAACTGCCTTCTACAGAGATAGTTCTCAACCCAAAACCGGACATTTCAACTTAGCCCAACAGCGGACATCTGTATCTGGCCTCGACATTTGATGTAGCAGCTAAGTAGTAATGTCCGCAGAATCACCAGGCCCCAAACGTAAAACCATACTGAAATTCCCCCAAACTGGAAGTAAAGTTGGAAATAACGCGAAAAACCCCCGAATTTCGCTTTATTTCCAATTTTGCTTCCTTGAACAGTTTCCATTCGCTTTATTTCCAACTTTACTTCCTTGATGAGTCTCCCGTCGCTTTTTGATGAAACGACGTCCGAGCCAGTTACGCTCAATGAGCAAAGTCATCAGGCGGCCGGGCGCGTCGCCAATAAATACCGGCAACGTGCGGGCCGGCGCGCATTATTCAAACCAGCGGTGATCACGGCCATCGATCTGGATCAACTCGCCCGAAATCGCGCCACGCCTCAAGGAGCCATCTGAACCGTGACGAACATGCCGATAACGTCCGTGCAACCCGTCGAGTCGCTCGTCGTCCCAGCGGTGCTTGACGGTCGCGACGGCACCAACCGCGGTGACGTCGAGAATTCTCAGTTGTCAGCGCGCGATGACCTGGAGGCGGTGCGTGCCTGGCTCGCCAATTACGCGAATACCAAGACGACTTACGACAATTACCGCAAGGAAGCCGAGCGGCTGCTGCTGTGGGCCGTCGTGCAGCTTGGCAAGCCGCTGTCGTCGCTCGCACACGAGGACCTGCTGCTCTTCAAGGCGTTCCTCACCGATTTGCAGCCCGCCAGTCGCTGGGTGTCGGCGAATGGCGGCAAGTATCCACGCGGCGACGCACGCTGGCGGCCGTTCAATGGGCCGTTGTCGACCGCCAGTCAGCGGCAGGCGCTGATCATCCTGAACGTCATGTTCACCTGGCTGGTGGACGCCGGTTATCTGCGCGGCAACCCGATGGCGTTGCTACGGCGCCGCGGCGAGCGCGCGGCGCCGCGCATCACCCGTTACCTGTCCATCTCGCTGTGGGATGAGGTCAAAGACTTTGTTGAGCAGTTACCGCAGGAAACGGAGCTGCAGAAGGCTTACTACGCCCGCTGCCGGTGGCTCACCACCCTCTTCTATCTGCAAGGTATGCGTATTTCCGAGGTCGCCTCCGGCAAGATGGGTGACTTCTCGAGGCGACTCGGGGCGAATGGAGTTGATCAGTGGTGGCTTGAAGTACTCGGCAAAGGGCACAAGGAACGGATCGTGCCGGCGTCGCTCGAACTGATCGTCGAGCTGGCCCGCTACAGGACGGCGAACAACTTGCCGTCGCTGCCCAGCCGCGCCGAGGAAACGCCGCTCGTCATGCCGTTCAGGGGAAAGAACCGATCCATGTCGCGCTCGGCCATTCATGAGGCGATCAAGAGTGTATTTGGCAACGCCGCAACCTGGCTGCGCTCGCGCGGGCTCGAGTTCACGGATCGCGCCGATGAGCTGGACCGTGCTTCGGCGCACTGGCTACGCCATACATCGGGCTCGCATCAGGCCGATGGTGGTTCTGACCTGCGAACAGTTCGCGACAATCTGGGGCACGCTTCGCTGACCACCACGAGCCTGTACCTCCATGAGGAAGAGGACAAGCGCCACAGCGAAACAGTGAAACGCCATCGGATGAACTGGGAGGCGCGGCCAGCCGCAGATCCCGGTCCTCGAGAGAAGGATCATTAACGTTTCGGTAGCAAGAGCATGTTCGGCGCTGTTACTGTCCACTAGATCGTGCCTATCACTTACCGGCGACGCACCATCCATGAAAGAGCCGCTTTGAGTGCTGCCTTACGGATTCGTATCTGGGAGAGATCCTCACGTCTCTACTACTTTGCACGGGTGCCCCTTCGCCCGCCGTCGGCGTGGCCGCGCCGGCAGTTGAAGGTATGCGCGTGGAAGGCACCGCGATGGCGGCTTAGGGCTGACGCCGCCGTACCCAGTGGGCGCCATCCATGGAAAGTTCATCGATCACCGCTCTCAAACTCCTCATGGCCGTCGGTTTTAATAAAAGAACCGCGACCACTTACCATCACATTGCCAGCCTCTGCGCTCGACCATCCTGTTTTACGGCGCCTTGCTGTATTCGTCGGGAACTGGTGGTATGCATTCCATCGGCAGGAGACTTTGTGTCCCATGACGTCCCAACCGTTTCTCTTTTTTTGATGGCACGGACCAAGTACACTTGGCTCAAGTACGACATTACTACTTGGGGTCTACAGCTAAAAAGTTGATAATAAAGCTTATGTAAAATTTAGGATACCAAATCTTTTTTTGATCAATTCCCCTAACGTTTAAACAACATAAATTTATAGTTCATTGCACGCTGGATTTCCGTTTTTGATGGCTCAAATATTGTTCTTTGCGTAACCTGCGTTGCGAACAGGTTGGCGCAATTCGGAATCGTTCACATGCAGACTCACGATCAAGATGCTTACCTGCCCGTCTGGCGCAGTAACTTCGAGCACGGGAACGGTCGGCGCGGGTCGCGTAGCGGCGATTGAACCAAGTGAAGCCCGCAGCCAATACAATCACCACCAAATGGCCCGTTATCGTCATGCGGCAGCTTGCTCTCATTTCTTTAGCGTGCATGCATTGGTGCGTAGATACATGAAAGTCAGTGCTTATGCAGGCCAAGTTTGTCGAACAGAATGCGGTTTCTGCGTTCAGCATCTTTGACTAACTTGTCGTAGGAAATGATCTCAATACAACCATTACCTGCGGCCAGATTAAAGAAGTAACCCTCATTGTCAGCAGTTCGGTGATACCGTCCATAGACCTGTTTATGCAGGGACGGCTTCAGATCGGCAATCAAATACCCCGTAAACCGAAGATTCGCGGGGTTGATCTGGCGACCATCAACGTCGTTCACATTGCCATCGCTGATTTCCCGAAAGCGTTGAATGATCTGATCAGCCGGGTCTTTGTCGTAGTCGTCTCGCCCGGGTCTCTTGAACTCGATGATGATAACTCCGCCACTGGGCAAATTGTCTGATTCCGCTACCCCAATAGGGGTGTCGTAGAAGAAAGCGAAAATATCTGGTTCCTTGCCCGATGTTCCTTTGAGCCCCGTCACGCTGCTTAGCTTTTTGTCGGACGTAAGAAGGGTGTGGTAGCAAAGCCGCTCATCAATGACCCAGAGATTTTGCTGTTCGAAGAAAATATCCTTCGAGGTTGTTCCCATCGGGAAAATCATCTTATGCAGGACCCGTTCAAATGGGTACTTGTCGTCAATGCGTACTTTCTTCAGGCTTTGACTCACAAGGTCAAGAATGGTGCGGCGATGCGCCACGTAGGCTGCGAGTTGGGCTTTCCCGAGCTCATTGGCCTGTTCTGCCACGAGCTGAAATCGCTCTTGGTACTTCTCAAAAGTTTCTGTCTCAAATAAGGCCGCCACATGGCGCACTTCCTTGCGTACAGAATCCTCCACATCCCGTTTCACATGAAGCAGAGCTTCATCGAGCTTCTCCGCTGGCAGCCCAGGCTGAATGCGTTGCTCGATAAGCTCTTTATAGCGGGGATGGGTTAAAGCGCGATACTCGGGAGCGTGTTCAACGAATCTTTCGATTTGAGAGCGCTTTTCTTCATTCGTGGATTTTAGATCATCTGAAAGCAATGGGCGCAGCGTTTCTGCAATGCCCCGATTGAGCGCCTGGCGGGACACAAGCATTTCGTCCAGATCAGGTTCATCGTCGGACTGAAATGAAATCCTTGTCCGCTCCTGATTGGCGTGATCGTCGAGGTATTCCCCTGTAACGAGCACGATCAGCGTATAGGACTCTTGATCAGCGTCCAACAGTCGCTCTGGTAGTTCGGGCAGGAGGTCACGCAACTTGCTAGTCGTGACTTCCCGTCCATTCGCGCACAAATACAAATCGTGCCGGGAGCGACCATCACGATGCCGATATGCTTGCAGGGCGAACGTGTGTCCAAGCACATCAAACAAACGTTCTTCGATATGCGACAGCACGGTCGATTGAAAGAGGCTGTGAAGGTCGATGGATGCATGCCCAGGTGAGTCCAACACCATAGACGGGCATGACCGTGCGGCAAACCGGATCAAAAAATGCGCGAGAATTCGCTCAGCAATGATGGCGGGATCAAGAGGCCAGCCACCCTTGTACCTCGAATCCATGCCACGCATTGAGATTGTGGTTCCGCGTGATTCTGTGACGGGCCTAACGTCATCTGCACCGTTGAACTCGTTTGCGATAGAAAAATCGAAGTCTCGCAGAAAGGTCTCACGTTGACGTTGAAAGACGCTACGAATGTGAACGCTTGAAAAGACCTTCAGGAAGGTAAAACGCCCGACGCCTTTGCCGCCGACCTTTACCTTTGAAAGTGTGTGTGCTTCCTTAAACGAAGCCAAATTGGCGTCGTCAAACCCAACTCCGTCATCAGTGATGTCAAATCCGTCAAGAACCAGAACGTCATCGCCTCCCTGATGAGCAAGGTCGTGTGTTGCTGCCAGCCGTATACGAATTGAGTGGCGTGTGAAACCGTCTTTGTGTTCTTCGATAGCATCAATCGCATTCGATATTGCCTCGAACAGTGGCATCATCGCTTTGGCCTGAGACAGTTCCAGCCGGTCAACCAATCCCTTTATGTTCGCCAGCATTTTTATCCTCGAGTACCTGCGATATTTTTGTAGCCCAGTGTATGCACCGATCGCCTGTCACGTCACATCCGATGCTTAAGCGGCGCGCTATCGACCCATGAACCGCTCTCGAGCTTGTTTCGGGGTGATGGAAATGATACTTCGCTTACCAAATCCGATAGGTCGTCCAACCGTCACATTCCGTTATTGCTATAAGTCGTCATGAATTGACCTTGTGGCTCTCGAACAATCGTTCGAAGAAATCGGCTACCACTTTCTTCGCCTGTGGCCCCACAACGAAGCGATCGTTGATCCGGTCTACATCGGGAAACTCAGCTCCCCCGAACCGGTACAGCTCATAACCCTGCAGGCGGAGCCGCCTGTCTTCCTCGACCATCTTGGCGTACTGCGCGGGCGATGCTCTACCGCCGTCAGCGTAGTGCTGCTGGCCGTCGACCTCGATCACAATGCGAACATGGCCTTCCAGCAACATGAGGAAGTCCATACGCTGTCGCGCCAACACGTTGTCTTTGCCTAGCTGCACGCGTTCGGCTTGGGTGAATGGATCGTAATGAAGATAGACCTGCGGGATTAAAGCGGGTAGCCGGTCACCAAGCTTCTGGCCAAACACTTTATGGTAGGTGTGGAAAATCGCATACTCCCCCGGTGAATGCGATAGTTCCACCGAATGCTTCAAGCGCTCCCCCAAAGACTGGCGCGCAAATTTCAACTCGGAGAGCCCTTGGCACTCCTGCCACCATGCGGCCATGTCCACCCAACTCAAACCGCTCGCCGGCAAGGGGCGGTCGAATACCAGGCACATGTCTGCGTGCTTGGTAATTTCAATGTCATTGCTGACGGCATCGCGCAACACCAATTCTGGCTTCGGGCCTACCGACGCAAAAATCAGATTCTTGACGGCGCCGGCGACACCGTTTCCAACTCGCTGAATGGCGTAGACAGGATGCGTGGATTGGTCACCAATGACCGTTGCCTGGAAGCCATCAGCTCGCAGAACAGCGTTCAACTGTGCCGCCAGTTCGATTTGTTCATCGCCGCGCCGAACGACTGGATCAAGCAGCTTCTCAAGCAGCGCGAAAAATTTAGTCTGACTGCACGTTAACGCCCCGCACCGAATCAGCACATCTTCATTTGAATAGTCGGGGTTGCCTACATAGTGTTGGACGATGTCTTTCGCAAGGGACGGAAGAAAGTTGAGGTGATTGTCGACGCCGTCATAGGACAGGTATTCGGCCGATACAATGTTCAGTCCGTCGAAAAGCTCGACGTCGTTGAACAGGACATCGAGTCGATTCAAGACATTCAGCGCGTCTCTCCGGGTAATTTCGGTGATCCGGTGTTCCGCATGCACGGTCAATTCGCTGACTGCCTCGGCCAAATCGGGGATGTCAAATTCCTTGAGGACATGCGTGGCGATCAGCAGCAACTCAGGTTGGTCACGCTCCACTAATCTATTCTTGACATAGATCCTGCGGCTTCGAAAAGCTTCATCGGCATCGCTCGCTTCAACCCGCTCTTGAATTCCCACCCGTACGCAAACACCGGGAACGTTGTATGCCTTCACTTTCGCGGTGATGCCTTCGGCGATGCGATCTCGCAAGGTATCGAGCGCGATTCGCGGTGCTGATGCCCTCATCACTGCCCCCACGCTGGGAAATGGATTCGCCCCTTCTTGGATCCAAACTGATTCCGCTTTCCGAGACTCTTCATTTTTTAGTCAACGAAAAATCGCCTGCGACGGCTGCTGGTACGAACCGCCCGGCCGAAAAGCATCTCTGAGGCACATTTCGCACGCGACCAAATAGAATAAGACATATATTTACGACTTCTCGTTAGGCGCCCCTTTCGTTGCGCAGCCGTCCAGCTTGGTAAGCAAGTGCCCTCGGTGAGTACCGGCAAATCGATTCCGCAGCCATTGCGTCGGGCAAAATTGGTAGCTTGGCACAACGCATCTAGAATGAATCGGAACGATTCCTCCTTGGTCGCTGGTTTCTCCTCGCCGTTTGTTTGGCCCATTATGAAGCATCTCGAACATGAATGAATGCCTTCGCCAGGCCTAGAAAGCATGGAAAAACATAAAAAGCCAATTGGAGCACCATCCATGACGTCCGCCAGTGACTTTCGCTTCCATACCCACGCGGAGCGACTATTCTGCGAACTCCGCCAGTTGGGATTGAAAGACCGCCCTTCCGCGCGACGAGCTATCTCAAATGACGTGGACCAACACTCGTGGGAACACTGGGATGGTACCTCCTGCGTCGTTCTTCTTGGTGAACCGGGCAGCGGCAAGACATCTGAGTTTCGCCACCATATTGAAGAACTACGGCGTGGAGGGAAACGAGCATTTTTGAGCAGATGGCAAGACTGGTGTGATGGCGATGAGATTTTTGAGACTTTGGACGACAAGCGCGGCTTCTTCGAAGCATTGGAGTCGCGGCAGCCAATTTGGTGGTTCCTCGATGCGTTAGACGAGGGGCGGATCAAGACGGAAAAAGCGTTCGACGTTCTACGCAGAGGACTACGCCAGCTTCACGAACTCGGGGTACTGCATCTTGTGAAGCTGCGTTTATCCTGTCGCAGCCGTGACTGGCGGCCATCAGAGGCCGAACAGTTGTCCATGTTCTTCCCTGCGATCGCGCAAGGGGCAGAATTCATCGCCGGCGTAGCGACGCTTCAACTACTCCCGTTGCACGAAGCAGCCACTCGATCACTTGCATTCGAAAAGCTCCTCGAGGACGAAGTCGTTGATCGGTTCACGGAATTTCTAAAAAGACGACACGTGACCGCGTTGGCAGGTCATCCGTTGACGCTCGCGATGATGCTATCGCTATACCTTGAAGACAACTCATCGCTCGAATATGACCGGACAAGCCTGTACGCCAGGG
>Ga0302182_10001963_pt1 | contig 10256 bp, 23 predicted proteins | sample I_Palsa_N3_1_FD_198781 | JGI IMG/M metagenome (GOLD analysis project Ga0302182, IMG submission 198781) | Peat permafrost microbial communities from Stordalen Mire near Abisko, Sweden - I_Palsa_N3_1 | ecosystem: Environmental > Terrestrial > Soil > Palsa > Peat permafrost | place: Sweden...
CTTGGAGCTTTTGGTCACCAGAAAGATCATGACATTGCTACTGGTTCAGAATCTTACTCGCCGTTCTTATCAATGCTGCCGAACGAAGCAGCGATCTTCATGTTGTCGTACATAATGTTCGTTTTGATGGAAGGAAACGAGATTGCCTTGAGCTCACCCAGAAGACCGATTTGCTCGATCGCCCCCAGGATGTTCGCATTAAGCGACATGATTGACCCTAACATCGTACCAAGGAAAAGGCAACTTAGGAACCAAGTTGTGACACAAAACGCTCGTTTCTTCCCACCATACCAAGCGGCTTAACACTCGCGGCTCGCTCATAGATCTCGTATGGAATTCCGGCCTTGTCAAGAAGGATGGCAAGAAGCAGACCAGCGAGTCCTGCTCCCACGATTAAAACGTGGGGATTTTTGCCATCGCTCTTGGGGGGAAGTTGGGATGGGTGCTTGATAGGATCGTCATCAAACTCGTCGACGGGTCTGCGGGCACGATGTGGGTTCATGTCGAATGGCAGATGGAGAATGTAGGAGATGAGGGAAAAAAGAGATGATGGGCCGAGTGGGATGTTTTTTTTTCTTCTGAGATGTCTGGACACAAAAGAGAGCAAAAGGAAGTGGATGGTCTGAAGGTTGCACAACACAGCAGCAATTTCATTGTTTTTGTACCCATTCATGGTCAGACCTTCTTGAAACCCCGCATGGGGGACGTATGCTTCCTCTTAATACAAGTGGCCATTCAAGCAAACCTGTGCGTCGAACTCATCATGAACTGTACACCGGATGCCCCATTCTCGAAAAAAACGCGAAGCGAACGCGTCGGACGGTGATCGGAACGCTTTGACATCACGTGCGGGCGGAATGCTGCGCCCTTCTTGAACTTCTTCTCACTACTTTTCTGTGTTACAAACAATCCCATTCTCCTCCATTTGAAATGGCGAGTCATAGCGATGAGCTTGGTGTGTCGCCAATAGTCCCTCTCAATCCGTCGATAGAAACTAATGATATCAATCCGCCTGATTTGATCGTGGGTGCCAGCGAGTGTTAATGGGTGATTCTATTCAACCTCTCCCATCGGTCTGTGGTTGTCATCGGTGTTTTAGGTGCGGAGCTGAATCGCCAAATCTGCCCTGATGAAAGGCGCGGAGACCCGTTACCAGAACCATTTTCGAATCTGGGAAGACACTCTCATGAGTAATTTGATCTTTTCTTTGAGAATAGAGTAAGAAAAATAAACGTAGAATTGGACGCGGCAAAAACTTCACACGTGAACTGCCGCGAGTGCACGCAGACCCCTCTGATTGCAATCGATGCAATTGATGACTGCCCCTCTCTCTCTAGTCTTTCACCCCTGTACCCCATACACCTACAGTCGAAATGAATCCCCATGACCCTCCCTTCGGACATCTGGCTGTAGTTTTGCAAAAGTGATGACACAAACCTGCCAGAACACCCGCGCGGATTTTTCTCCCCTTCGCGACCAATCATTGTGTGAGCGACCAATCCCCGTCGGCGCCACAAATGTTATTAGAGGGTTGGTTTTACTACAGCCATGGTAATCTAAGGGAGAAGAGGAAGAACAGCGAACAACTTAGACAGCTACTGCAGGCGATGTGATGGCAGAGGACATGTCCTCCGTCGCTGTTGCGCTCTTGAGGGCTTCTTCCTCTTGTTTCTTCTTTTGCTCCCTCTCGTATCGCACAGAGGGCTTTTGAGGGAGAAGGTCTAGCTTGCCTCTTTTGGGGATGGGGGGCAGAAAGCTAACCATCGGTCTGTAAGCGGCACCCCTACGAATTTCTTTTTGCTTGAGAGACTCGGGAACCAAGTTCAGGGCCACATGTCGAATGATCCGTTCCTTCAGTGTCTAACCATCGGAATAACGAAGTAGAATTAGATTTTCAGTCGGTCAACGTTACAATCCTGATCCATGAAGTCTACCAGAGATGCCACCTCCCTCCCAACATGACAATACCTGACCGTAAAGAATGGTGGCATTAATCTTGCTCTTTCCGTACATCTCAGCGACATGGTGGTAACGTTGTTCTTTAAAGTCCAGGCACGCTGTGTGAATCGCGTCTCTATCGAGTGATTCTAGATCATAGAGGCAGTTCGCCAAGATGACAGCATCCTGCAACGCGCAAACGGCGCCCTGTCCGGCACTTGGGAGCAGTTTGTGCGCAGCTGTAGCCATGCGATGAAAAAGAAAGCGAATGTCAGCTCAATATGCAATTGGTAGCCATCACAAATACCAAACTCTTAGATGTTCGTTACCGTCTCCAATGAGGACTGTCCGGCCGTGGGACCAAGTTTCAAAGAGCTTCTCCTCAAGAAAGACCCTGGAGATGTTGGCCTCGGGAGTGGCGTTGATCAGGTTACCCAGCGTACCACATCCTGGGACCCTGAAGTCTTTGACCTTCTCAATGAATTCGGGATTGGATTCAGGTCCCCATTCCGAGTTGCGGAACTTCATCTTTTCAAACTCTGTAATCGACGCAATCTGAGAGACGACCACCCAACAGACGCGGTTCTCAGGCATGTTGAACTCAGACCACTGCGAGAACATACAACATAAAGATGGAACAGAGAAAATAGTAAGACCATCACGTCCTGCAAATGTGTGGGGTAAGGTGGTTGTAAAGAAGAGAAAAACTCACGTTGAAACTTGTGCCACGTCCAATGACCTGATTGAAGGTTGAGCCATTGTTTTTCACGAATGGATACTGTTCGGGATCCATTGGATCCGTTGTACCAACCATAGCCAGATATCCTCTGCTCAACTCCGTTGCATCCGAGGCAGGGAGCAGGTTCTGCTTTTGCAGGGTAGCATAGAGCCCTTGGCGGACGCCACTGTGCGCGCCGTCAGCACCCACCAAGATATCGCCATGGTAGGTGGTACCGTCAGCACAACGGATCATTACGCCTTCCTTGTTCTGCATCATGGACATGACCTTCTTGTTGTAGTGAATCTTTTCAGCTGGGACCTTGGACAAGAGCAGTTCATGGAACTTTGGACGAGCAAAATTGAAATACTCATATCCTATTCTATGTGTATAGCGCGACGGAATATCAGTTCTTGGAGCTTTTGGTCACCAGAAAGATCATGACATTGCTACTGGTTCAAACAAAGTCTTACTCGCCGTTCTTATCAATGTTGCCGAACGAGGCAGTGATCTTCATGTTGTCGTACATAATGTTCACATGGTTGCCAGGAAACGAGATTGCCTTGAGCTCATCCAGAAGACCGATTTGCTCGATTGCCCCCAGGATGTTCGCATTAAGCGACATGATTGACCCTAACATCGTACCAAGGAAAAGGCTGCTTAGGAACCAAGTTTTACAAGAGAATGGTGACACAAAACGCTCGTTTCCTCCCACCATACCAAGCGGCTTGACACTCGCGGCTCGCTCATAGATCTCGTATGGAATCCCGGCCTTGTCGAGAAGAATGGCAAGAAGCAGACCAGAGAGTCCTGCTCCCACGATTAAGACGTGAGGGTTTTTGCCATCACTGTTTGGAGGGAGCTGGGATGGGTACTTGATAGGAGAGTCATCAAACTCGTCGACGGGTCTGCGGGCACGATGAGGGTTCATGTCGAATGGGGCAAGATGGAGAATGAAGGGATGAGGAGAAAAGAGATGATGGTCCGAAATGAGAAGTTTTTTTCTCGAGATGTAGGACACAAAATGAGAGCAAGAGGGACATGGTCGTACAGCACAATAAATTATCATTCCATACCTGTTTAGTGACCTCCCCCTGCTTGAAACACCGATGAGATGCGCGCCGCCACTAAGGACAAGTCGTCGTGCAAAGTATCCAGTGAATTGTGTCTATGATGTGGAAGAGAGGACGACGATAGAGTTGCTTAGAGAGAAAAGACGCGACACAAACGCGTGCAGACTTTTGGTTAACAGAGGAACTCTACTGGCATCAGCAACAGGCTGTGAGCGCGGCTGGCTACTGGCTTACCCTGCGGAGTACTCTTTGGAGCAAGGGAAGGCTCACTCTCAATGTGACCAACGGCAAAATGGCTCCCGATTGCGTCCATCTTCGCGATACAGTACTCCAAGACCAATTCATTTGAGAAGGCGGCGGATAAACAGGCTTTTTCAAGCGTTGCATGCAGCTCGCGTCCTGCTGCAAAACTAACTGTCGCAGGGACATACACACTGACAGCACACCGACCGAGTTCACCTAGAGGTAGTTTCATCGGATGAGTCGCGGCGCTGGGGAACATTTCAATCTTACCACTGCTCTTGTAAACGTTATTGTTGCTGCTCTTGCTGCTGATTCTGCCACTGCGGTAGAAGGAGAGGAGCAATATCAACCTTTTTGTATTCTTTCAGATTCTTTCAGTGCATCCGAAAAGTGACGTATCTATACCATGGTATTGTCTTGGGGACAAACGAATGAATCGGTCTCTATCGTATCTACTGCAGCAGTTGGTGTGCGCTCCCGGTCATTTTTAGCGTCGCCAACTCTATATTTATTTTTCCCTCAGTCAACTACGGCAGGAGAGGATGAACAATGAACTACCTAAACAGCCACCGCAAGCGATGTAGTAGCAATGGACACGTACTCTGTTGCGGTCGGGTTCTTGAGGGATTCTTCCTCCTGTTTTCTCTTTTGTTCTCTCTCGTAACGCACGGATGGTTTTTGAGGGAGAAGGTCTATTGTGCCTCTTTTAGGGATGGGGGGCAAGAAGGTGACCATCGGTCTGTAGGCAGCACCCCTATACATTTCTTTGAGCTTGACAGACTCTGGAATCCAGTTCAGCACCACATGGCGAATGATCCGCTCCATCAACGTCTAACCAAAGGAAAAGTTAGATATCGATTTGAGTCAGTCAACCCGGAGGACGCGTTTATAGCCTTAATCCCTGCGAGGTCCATCAGTGTACTCCCTCATACCTGACCGTAGAGAATGGTTGCATTCATCTTGCTCCTCCCGTACATCTCTGCGACATGGTGGTAGCGCTGTTCTTTAAAATCAAGGAATGCTGCGTGAATCGCGTCTCTGTCGAGTGATTCCAGATCGTATAAGCAATTCGCCAAGATAACAGCATCCTGTAACGCGCAAACGGCGCCCTGTCCGGCACTTGGGAGCAGTTTGTGCGCAGCTGTAGCCATGCGATGAAAAAGAAAGCGAATGTCAGCTCAATATGCAATTGGTAGCCATCACAAATACCAAACTCTTAGATGTTCGTTACCGTCTCCAATGAGGACTGTCCGGCCGTGGGACCAAGTCTCAAAGAGCTTCTCCTCAAGAAAGACCCTGGAGATGTTGGCCTCGGGAGTGGCGTCGATCAGGTTACCAAGTGTACCACATCCTGGAACTCTGAAATCCTTGACCTGATCAATGAACTCGGGGTTGGATTCAGGTCCCCATTCCGAGTTGCGGAGCTTGATCTTTTCAAGCTCTGGGATAGACGCAATCTGAGAGATGACCACCCAACAGACGCGATTCTCCGGCATGTTGAACTCAGCCCACTGCGAGAAGATCCAAGAAAAAAATAATACAATAAAAAAAGAATGGCGCTTTAAGAGTTTGGTGCACAGTGAAAAAGGAATAGCCTAAGAAAAAAAAAACTTACGTTGAAACTTGTGCCCCGTCCAATGACCTGACTGAAGCCTGACGTCTCGCTCCTCAAAAATGGATATTGTTCAGGATCCATTGGATCTGTTGTGCCGACCATAGCCAAATATCCCTTGCTCAGCTCTGTTGCATCCGATGGTGGGAGTAGGTTCTGCTCTTGCAAGGTGTGATATAGCCCTTGGCGAACGCCACTGTGCGCGCCGTCAGCACCCACCAAGATATCGCCATGGTAGGTGGTACCGTCAGCACAACGGATCATTACGCCTTCCTTATTCTGCATCATGGACATGACCTTGTTGTTGTAATGAATCTTTTCAGCTGGGACCTTGGACAAGAGCAATTGATGGAACTTTGGCCGAGAAAAATTCAAGCTATTGTATCCTTGACTGTGTGCAAGCCGCAACGGGCAATCAGTCCCAGAGAGCAAAAAAAACATGACATGTTGCTAGTGGCCCAAAAAAGATCTTACTCTCCGTCCTTGTTAGGGCTGTTGAATGTGGCAATGATCTCCATGTTATCGTACATGATGTTTGAATTATCGGCTGGGAACGAGATGGCTTTGAGCTCTTCCAAGAGACCGACTTGATCCATGGCCCCCAAGATGTTAGGATTGAGATTCATAATGGACCCTAACATCGGATCGAAGGAAGAGAGATGTGTCAGGACCAAGCTTCGCAAGAGAATGGGGAAACAAAAATATGGCTCTCTCTCTTCCTTCCATCGTACCAAGTGGCTTGACGCTCGAGGCTCGCTCAAAGATTTCGTAGGGAATCCCGGCCTTATCAAGCAGGATGGCCAGCAGCAGGCCAGCAAGTCCTGCTCCCACTATCAAAACATGAGGGTTCAGGCCATCGCTGATTGGGGGAATCGGGGAAGGGTGCTTGAGAGGAGAGTCGTCAAACTCGACGGGTTTCTGGGCACGATGGGGGTTCATGTCGGGTTGGCAAGATGGAGAATGTCGGATTGAAGAGAAAAGAGATGATGGTCCGAAATGAGATGTTCTTTCTTGAGAGCAAAAAAAGAGGGGGAGATATAACGGCGCTCTGTGCATGGCAGCAAATCATCGATGTCCTTGTGCATGGTCTGCCCTACTTTAAACACCGACGAGATTGATGTAAAGCTGCCCTTGAGACAAATGGTGGTCACAGGGTTGAGTACTGTACTTGATGTATATCAGCGACTGACGTCTTCGACAATGAGCAGATCAAACGTGAACGACGCGACGCGAGACGCGCTGACCTTTGACAGACAGGCCTTGATTAAACATGTGCCTGAAAATCAGTGGCGTGCATGTGCGGTCATCGCACCGCACCAATAGAGTCCGCGGCGGACTTGGGGCACAATCAACTGCAGGAGAGCAGCACACGTCCATGCAACTTGCTTCTCGCCGTCCTCCGTTGAGTAAGAGTAGAGCATCAAACGATTCCGAGTTGTGTTGTGCGACCATCCTTTTTTTTTTTTTGCTCTTTGTGTTCAAGCACTCCAAGGCGCTTGCCTTTTGGGTGCCGTGCCTCATCATCTCTTTTCTCCTCATCTCTAACCCAACAATCAGCATACCCATCGCCCATTCGTCATGAATCCCCATCGAGTACGCAAGCCAGTTGACGAGTTTGATGAAACTCCCTCGAAATACCCTTCCAAGCTTCCCCCCAAGAGTGATGGCAAAACTCCTCATGTAATTATTGTAGGCGCAGGTATCGGCGGTCTGTTTTTGGCAATCTTGCTCGACAGGGCAGGAATTCCTTACGAGATCTATGAGCGCGCCCCTAGCGTCCGGCCTCTAGGTAAAGATGAAAGAGAGCAATATGTGAAGCGAAGCAGCTCACCGTGTATTCTTTGAACTAATCGACCGTTGCTTTTACAGGTTCCATTATGTCGCTGAACTCGAACATATTACCTGCACTCGAGCAACTGGGCTTACTTGAGGAATTGAAGGCCATTTCCTTTAGAGATAGCCACACCAACATCATGTACGACGACATGGCAGTTATCGCTTCATTCCCAGGACTGAACTTGAACGACGAGTAAGTCCCTTCGTGGTATCCGTGCAATAGAATGGGAGCAAAACAATGAAGCTTTGAATTCTGAATTGGTTCCCCTGTGTGGTCGTCTCTAGGATCGGATATAACTTCCAGTTGTTTTCACGTCCCAAACTTCATAACCTGCTTTTGTCCAAGGTCCCCGCCGAAAACATCCATTACAACAAGAAGATCCTGTCGACGATCCAGAACAAGGAAGGTGTTATGATCCGCTGTGCTGACGGTACCACTTACCACGGAGATGTTTTGGTCGGTGCTGATGGCGCGTACTCAGGGGTTCGGCAATCGCTATACAAAAACCTCCAGGATCAAAACAAACTCCCTACTTCAGATGCGAAGGACCTCTCCAAGGGGTTCATCTGTATGGTGGGCACAACCTCACCCCTGGATCCAGAGAAGTATCCGATCGTCAAAAAGGACGATTGTGTTTTCACTCAAGTCATTGGTAAGGGTACCCGATATACGGTAAGTGTGTTTAAGGCATGGGTGACAGAGCGATCAATGGGTCGCCATTTAACTTTACTCATATCCCATCCAATGTGCCAGTGGTCTGAATTCAACATCCCGGAGAGGCGAGTCTGTTGGGTCGTCGTATACCAGCTCGAGTCCCTCGAGGAATCCGAGACATTGAAGTTCCGCAACTCAGAGTGGGGGCCGGAATCCAATCGCGAGCTCGTGGCTCAGGTGAAGGGGTTCAAGGTGCCAGGAGGCGGCACGTTGGGAAACCTGATCGACTCGACGCCGGCAGAGAACATCTCGCGTGTTTTTCTCGAGGACAAGCTCTTTGAAACTTGGAACCATGGACGGACCGTCTTGGTCGGCGACGGTAATTGAGCGAGAAACCATCACATTCGGCATTTGTAGTGTATAGCGTCTAACCGCTCTACTCGGTACGTAAATAGCCTGCCACAAGTTACTTCCAAGTGCTGGGCAAGGAGCGGTTTGCGCCATGCAGGATGCAGTTGTCTTGGCCAACTGCCTCTATGATCTGGGGTCCCTCTCCCCAGTACACATCCATGAGGCGCTCCAAGATTACAAAGATCAGCGCTACAGCGTTGTCAAGGAGGTTTTTGAGCGGAGCAAGTTCAACGCCATTTTCCTCCATGGCCAGGTATGAGCAATTCATTATAGAGAAGCAACGCAAGGATGTTGGTTGACCTGCACGCTACCGCTTTTGTACAGGAAGTAACCAGCGTTTCTACTATGTTTCTAGACTTTGTCAGAGCGATTCATCCGATACATAGCAATGAACTGGGTCCCGCAGTCTGTAAAGATGAAGAGCCTTCGCAAGGGTTCCGCTTACCGACCGCAAGCAAACTTCTTGCCATTGGCCCCTAAAAGAGGAACCTGCGAGGTGTTGCCTTTGAAACCTTCAAAGAGATACGAAAGAGAGCAAAAACAGAAGCAAGAAGAGGCACTCAAAGGACAAACTCCCACAGATAGTTCGTTTGTTGGAGTGTCAAGCGCTTCTGCCCTCTAGGTTGGCAGCTTGACAAAAAAAAAATGTCTTCTGAATAAAGTTGTGGTTCTGTCCGCCGTTGTCATCACGTTGGATTGAACCTCTTCGCGTGCTCGTACTCCCAGTCTTTCTGGCATGCGTTGGGATGATGACCTTGATCAATGTAGACTGTTCTGAACGCTGGATTTACCTGTAGGGATGTTTTCGCCATGGTTTTTTGAGTTGAGGCTTTAGAATCATCAAGGGATTCACAGACAGGTCACAAATGCCTTTCTACCTTTCCCTCCTGCGAGGGACACGAGCGAAGTGCTTCCTCAAAAGTCATTCAAGCGATATCAGTTGGAACAGACGTTCAAGTGGGAGGCGGCACTCGGGTAGACAAGAACCCTCGCTATGTAAAGAGCACGCCAAGTTCAGTACGCATCCGTTGCAGCAAAACAGGTTTTGTGCCACACGGCGAGAGATAATCTCTCCTCTGTGTTCAAATTGCCTTATTTTTTCCGGGGCGCAGGGCTCCACCGCGCATGCCCGCTCTTCCCTCGTGCTCTTTGTGCTCCACTGATCACCTCGAAGCAGCCATCTCTCTTCATTTGCTCATCTCCATTTCATTCTGCATCCGCGTCCACATCCATCCCCAAAATGAACCCTCATCGCGCCCGTAAGCCCGACGAGTTTGACGAGTCTCCCATCAAATACCCATCCAAGTTGCCTCCTTCCAGCGATGGCAAGAACCCAAACGTGATAATTGTTGGAGCAGGCATTGGTGGTCTGTTTTTGGCAATCTTGCTTGACAGGGCGGGAATCCCATACGAGATCTATGAACGCTCATCGAGCGTTAGACCCCTTGGTAAGAAAGGTGTTCGCGGTCGCACCTCCTTTCTTGAAAAGTGGAATGGCCATCCAAATCATTTTCGCTGAACGCCCTTCGTCGTCTGTTTATAGGATCGGTCATGTCTCTTTCAGCGAACGTCCTTGCAGCGTTTGAGCAGATTGACATGCTTGAAGAGTTGAAGGCCATCTCTTTTAGCCACAAGAAAACGAACCTCATGTATGACAACATGAAGATCATGACGACCTTTGACAATCCCAACATGGACGATGTGTAAGTGCTGCCCTCCTTGTACTCTGTGTCTCCTCGGAAAAGCGATTGCTTACCATTGCACAAAAAA
>Ga0302182_10001965_pt1 | contig 10245 bp, 13 predicted proteins | sample I_Palsa_N3_1_FD_198781 | JGI IMG/M metagenome (GOLD analysis project Ga0302182, IMG submission 198781) | Peat permafrost microbial communities from Stordalen Mire near Abisko, Sweden - I_Palsa_N3_1 | ecosystem: Environmental > Terrestrial > Soil > Palsa > Peat permafrost | place: Sweden...
CGTGTAAGGCTCCCAGTACCCGCAATGCCCAGTAGCGCAACGTCCAGGACAAGAACGCCAGGAACGAGAGTCCAGGAACAAAAAACCTAGGAAAACGTCCAGGAACGAGGATTCAGGAACAAAACGCCCAGCAACAGAACGTCCAAAAGCGAGGGCCAGCACGCCATGAACTCGCTCTTGCCCCTAGTTTTTCAACTAATGTAAGACGGGTACACATGCCCCAAGAAATGCACCTAGAACATGAAATGATGACTTGAGTGAGATAATGGAATCGTTAGCAATTATGCAAGTAGGATTGGCTTGCCAACTGGCCCTGCTTCTGTCCAAGCAACCTTGTGAATATATCCTAGGGCTATTCGCTTCCCATATCCATTATCCCATTTCACAAACATGACTGTTAAAACGCTCCAATCCAACCTGGGATAGCGATCGCCAAAGGAGCTAGGGTAACCCATTTTTTCCTCAGATCGAAAGCGGTGAACCGCACGTTTTGACGCAGACAGAAGAACTACGTCTACCAAATCACCATTATAGCTATCTGCAATGGCTGCTTCAACTCCTGGAATAACTCCAACCTTGTGACCTTCGCTGTTCAAGATCCAGCAGGTTTTCCGACCAATAAAAGTTGTGTTCTTAAGGATGAAGTTGGAACCAGATAGGGTATCGGAGGAAAAGCTCAGAATAGATGGCTTAGACAAGCTTTTAAACTTAGGTCGGGAAGCCAGGGTGCTAGGAGATGGCGTCAAGGGATATACTGAGAATCATAGGGATTAGTGGGCTAACTTTCCAATCTTTGAGATACATACCAAATTTGAAAGGGGTATGAAAGACTTGGAGTTCTGATGCAGTCCATTGATCATAACGAAGACTCCCAGTCCATGCAAACCAAGACCACGAAGGAATTTCCAAGCTACGCAACTCCTTCTTAAGATTTAGGCGAGAACACATGCCAGTAAAGGGTTGTCCCTCTTCTGGCTCCCAGAGAAGCGCCCGGTCTAAAAGTTCCTCGGGAAGCCCATACATCATCGTCCAGCCACAAAGGTTCTCCATCGCGGCCTCAATACCTGCAAATGCGTCCACGATATCATTGGCGAATGTGAAGTTTTTATGGCAGTATTCCTCAACGACTTCACTATACCTGAGAAATTTCAGTTCTTTTTGATTTTGAAATGTAACATCCAACGCAAGAAGCTTCTTGGTAATAAGATTACTGGAGGTTTCCCAGAAGAAGCTTTTATCCTGCACGCATGGTTCAGATTTCCAGCTCAATTGATCTTCAGAATAGACAGACCTCTGACACTCGAAAAATATTTGCGTTTCCGTGAGATAGAAGCAGCGTCTGGATAGTAATCGCTCCTGAAAAGTCCAGCCACGTGTATTGTAAGTTGATTTATCCACAATGGTGTTGAGCTCGCGTCAAATTGTTACATGTAGACCAGTTCCTGGGATCTCCACCGAATTCTCTAGGACTCGCGTGTTTCCCCTCACACCCGGGAGGCCATGGGCAGCGTTCTCGCCACTGGCCGCTACAATAGTTGCAACAGCACTATTGTATATTGATCCCATATTTGAAATTAGATGATGCTTGATGGATTCGTCATCCTGCACAATGCAAAGAGAATCGACCCAAAGGTACCTCTCTCCAATGTTTCTTACAAACTGCATGGCGTCCTTGATAACTTGAGGAATCTTCTTTTCAAAATCCAGAAGGCTTCCGTCTCGAAACAGTAGTTCTTGGTTTGATTTCGTTAGGAGTAGTTGAGAAACACCACCCCACACGTAGCTTAGCGCAATATATCGGAGCTCGCCTTCACAAGCAACCAAGCTTAGACTTTTGACATCAATGAAAGTTTGGCAGAGGTTTGCTGAAGCCGTTGGAAGCAGCAAGGCCTTTCCGTCACAACCGTGATTATCCTCGCAGGATTTAAGCCATGATTTTACTGTTTCATATTGAATTTCCTGCAGTGGAATAATCCTGATGCTGGACCCCCAGTTCAGCAAGCTTCCCTTAGGTCTTTAGAATTAGCCATTTTGGTTGATATTCCTACTGGTCTAGACTTACCCTCTTGGAAGATAGCGAGTTATGTTTAGCAGTCCATCGATTGACTCCGAGAAAAGCTGAAGGTCAATCCTTCCACCAGATTCGCTGGCATCGATAAAAGCATGCTTTTTTCCACTCTTCATAACTGGTTGAGTGCCATTTGACTTAAAGCCATTTCTACACTTCAGTTGCAAGCATAGAAGACAGAGATAACAACAGCCTTTCTCCGAAACCATGCTTCTGTCTCCAGGGGTATCGTGAGCCCTTATAAGATGATCGCCGAGTTTTTCATACTGTCCGGCTCGTAGATGGTTCAAGCAATTTTGACATAGATATTTTGGCTGATAATGTCTTGCACGCACGGAAGGAACGGATGGCCATAGTTTGCGTTCAACGTGTTCTCCGCCGTAATAGTCTACCCAATGAGGGCTCTCGTCTTGTTCTACTTGGCTAACGATATCCATACATTTCGAACACCGGTGATTACTGTCATGGACGAGATGAGGACGATCCATCTTGAGGACTCTGTTTGTAGTGTCTGGTCTTCATATCCTGATTCCTTAAATTCGACTGTTTTCTCGAGGCTGTGATGTTCCACGGCTGTGGTTTCCAAAAATAGCAGAGAAGGAGCACAGATCCTCCCTCGGAATCAACAGAAATAACGGTTCTAGTCGCTGTCCGTTTCCTCGAGCGATGCTCGAGAGTAGGTTTATGTGGTTGCCTTGAGATTACGCTGCTGCCTTCAGCGGGAAGCAAAGTTGAATTGTGGTGGCTGGCTGCGTCCCCACTTTAGGGACCAATTGGCTTTGGCGGGGTCGAAATCATTACACAGATAAATCAAAAGGACAACTTGAACGTATGAGTCTTAACATTCGCTCTCATATAAGCCCTCGAGCATAAAGTGGAAATGGTTGACTTAGATTTTTTAACCTCGCAGGAGGACCGTGAAATAAAAGGTAGAGAAAGGGCTCCGCAAAGAAAAACAATGCTAACAGAAATAATGTTTCCATGTCCTGAAGCCCAGTCTATGCAAACAACAAATTAAGGATGATTTGATCTGCTGTAGGCACCCTTTTCGAGGTGGGTCAAGGAATGATATAAGAATTTCCCTTTTAATTTGTTTGTTTCAAATGAGGCCCTGAAATTTTCAAGTTTTTCAATGTACTTAGAATATTCACAATGAAGAATTGCACGAAAATATAATTTTTAACCTCAAGTGCAAGATGGGCCTAATAAGTTTTAAGGTTCTGAACGATCTGGGATATTTAACTTCCGATGAATTTAAATGCTGATTGTGATGGTTGCGAAAGCCTAGACAGAGTAGAATTTGAAGGTCGACAAATGGAAAACAAAATCAAATCTCAGGTCCACAAGTGTTACTTCCTCTTCCCACCCAATCACCATCTATTCCCTTCTGCAAAACTACCAAGGTTTAGCAACAAACGGCAAATACTTAACAAATCGTCTGGCCATTCAAACTCACCTTCTTTCATCCTCGGCCCATCTTTTCTACTTCCCAAAGTCTCCGCACACCACGTCTTGGCACACCACACCGCGACTATAAGATCGACCAAAAAACGATCCTTTCCCCCCATTCCGTCTTTCAAGAAACGTCAAACCTAGATTTTTTTCTCACATCTTTGTCAACCTCGTTTTCTCTACCCGTCCTGCCCCCCTTTCTCGCAATAACTTCGTTAACCTCCCTGGCCACCACCACTCCTTGCTCATCAGTTCACACTCGATCCTTCCCTCTCAGCAAAACATCTGGTCCAAATCTACATTCCCAGACCTGTCGCTCAATCCACACATCCTAGTTCACTCTTCCCTTCTAGTAAGTGTCCTGTCCGCTGTCCGATGAGTTGAATCTTGTTCGAATATTCGGCGGGCGAAAGGTTTCCCAAAGATCCTCATCTGTAGGCTTATGTGGGTACATAGTATTGGGGACGGAGCGCGGAGAGTAAGAGAGTCGCTTTTAGCGTTTAGGGGTATGATATAAAGAGTAGAGTGCTGAGACGGAAAGATGAGGTCTTTGTCTATGGCTAGGGAGCGACTTCCTCTCGCTTCTATGCTTGACTGTTGCAAGTCCGATCTGTAAATCCGGGGAGAGTCTGTAGCCTGGTACCGTTCATCCAAGGTGTGATCAACGTGAGCCGGCACGGCCTCCTCCGGGCTCTTTGTGCTTTCTTTAGCCAGTTCATCCGCTTTTGAGGATGCGGCAATTGAGGTGGCGTTGTGTCCGACGATCGATCAAATATAAGTATACTCGCTCTCTTTTTGAATATGGCAATACCTGTTAGAATTGTGCAAGGTACTGGATATCCACAAGCGAAATCCAGGAGGAGGCTGACAAGCGATTTGGATGGTCGTAAATAAGCTTGTTAAAGACAAACTAAAAATGTTCGTCAATAATTTGAAAGCCTTGTGCGTACGGTTCTGCGAGTGCCCAGACACTTTTATGTTGTGAAGCGGTTTTGAAACACCAAAATAGAGAGGGATTAGACCCAGAATCCTGTCCCTAGATAAATGAGGCACTTATGAACTTACCCCGTAAAAGTCGTACGTGTAAGAAACGGAGTATTATACTAAGAGCCTGAAATTAGAAGTCGAAAGTTTCAACACAAGCTCTTCAATCTCTGCATAGATTTAAAGAGAGGACCAGTCTTAGGATGGTGTTTTGCAAGACGGTATGTAAGAGCATGTGTACACCTCAGCGAAATCATAACCCTACTACCAGCCTCACCTACTTATTCTCCCCCAACAAATTCGCAAAGAAAACCATGGAAAATAAATTCCTATATTCCTTCTTATAATGTCTTGCAAATTTTGTATACTTCAAAATGTACGCAAGGCTCGTTGTACAAAGTTTCTGTGCAATGGTTTTTGTATAGGTGTACGACGAGGAATGGCACATGCTCTTACTTCTTTAACGGTGTAAATAAAATAGCAAAGAATATAAGATGCAAGTCTCGGTCTCCTCCAAGCCAAGAAAACTCGGGTTCTTAACCAGGGAGATTAAACACGCAATGAGATATCTAGACAGAAGGAAAAGGGGAGGAAGCGAGGCCTTGCGTTTCACTGCCAGGCTCATGGCAGTCCATAGGTCAAGCCACAGGACTTGAAGACAGTAAACCAAGCGCCGAATGGCGGGAGAAGTGCTGCTGGGGGGTGTAGGCCTGGAGCTTTGGATAGGAAAACAGAAGGAACATGTCGCTTTATCATCGCGAGTAGAGATAAACCTTGTATTGGGTCAACCGACTGCTGCGACATCTGCCGCTTGCCGACTGGGAAGCCCCAATACCCTAGAGAAGGCTATCAATTTCCAGCTGGGATGAACCCTTGGAACTACCTTTCCAATTCATGAGAGTATGTATAGCTGTTCAAATTAAGCTATAAAATCTTTTGCCCGCCCAACCGTCTTCCAAAACCCGCAAATGCATCTCTATCATGCTTCGGATTCTACATCTTCCGCCTCTGCGTCCCCATTGACCGGCTCCTCAGCATCGCCATTGACATCAATGAGACTGACACCACCTTCACTCTCTAGCCTCAAATACTCCTCCCACTCGGGGAATAGCTCATCGTCTTCGCCGGGCACCCCTACAGTCTTCGCTACCCGACCTTTCTTCTCCTTCTCGAGACTCTGCTTCCATAAACCGACTGTCTTTGCTGTCACACTGGGCTTGTATGTTTGTGAGAAGAGAACAGCTTCTGCTGTCCGTCCAGTTTTGGTGAGCAGGTCGATGCAACCGTCAACATCAGCCAATTGCCAGAGGCACGTAAAGGCAACGTTGTGAGCACCGGCGTCTTGCGCTTGGACACTCAGTGCCCTTAGACCTTCTCGGTCGCCCGTTGACGAGTGCAGCAGTAATAATGAGCCGAGGTCCTTGGCGTTCTTGAAACATTCAGCAGCCAGAGCGACATCCCAGCCAGTCAAAGCTGCATCCCCAACAGTCTTCCATTTGTGCTCCACATCTGCCTCACGTGCCAATTCCAACGCGATTGGCAAGTGGCCAAGAGCGAGTGCTAACTCAAACTTGTGTTCTGGATCAGTGGCAACCTCAAGGGCGAGCTCCTTGTGGCCTTGGCCTTCGAGGAAACGAGCAATCTTATTGAGTTGATCTGCAGGAATTGAAGGAAGTAGCTCGGCAGCCGATTCTAGATCATCACGGAGGACGAGTGTTTGGTATTCGACGACCGACAAGGAGAGGGAGAAGGAAGTAACGTTGACGTCTTTATCGCAGAGATAAACTCGGGAGTCACGTTGAATGTAACCAAGCAGGTACATCGGTTGATCGAAGTGGGAAATGGTGTACGTTTGGTCGCCTACAAGGTAGTTCAGACGGTTCGTGCTGTTGGTGTAGATAAAACAATCTCCAACCCATTCTCCTGTTCGTACGCTGGAGGATGTCAGTGAAGCCAGGGAGCACAATTGACGGTGCATACCTCTCGTTGATATCTGTGACTACTTCAAAGGCTGCTTCAACTCCGTCATCCTCAACTTGGCCAGCTTGCACGGCTGCAACGTAATTCTCTCTCGAAAATCGCAGGACGTAGAATGTGTCTTCGCAAGCGATTGAAACAAGTTCGCCATTTTCTGACCAATAGACCTATTGCTGTCAGCAAAGCTCGAGTAAATGTTTATGGGTTTACATACCTGTTTGGGATCGACTTCAATCCTTCGAACCAAGCCGCCTGTTTGCCAATCGAAGAATCCAATACCTCCTTGTCCCTTAACGCCAAGCAGAACGCCACCAGTCAGACCTTCTGCCTGGAAACCAACATCAAGTCCACCAGCCTTCTCAACAAAATTCTTGAAGATCTTGACACTTGTGGCAGATTCTCGGATGGCATAGTCGTTGCTGTTATCCTTTGAACCCCAGACGAAATCTAAAGCCGAGCCGAAAGCCTTATTTCTCCATGCCAGAGCTGTGTAGATGATGAATTCTCCGTCACCGCACACTGAAACAAATCGACCGTTAGGAGAGTGGAGTAGCGTTTGAGGGTAAACTTCGCAGGTCCCAAGATCTTTCGTGGGAAGGGAAATCGGGTCGTTGTCTTTCAGCGAAGCATCTGAACAGGAGTTAGTTGCGTATTAATTGGTGCCCAAACAAAAGCTCACCTCCGCCCTTAATTATTGACGAGACAACCTCGCTGTGTCTGGCCCAAATCAACTTTCCAGAGGTGTCCATTGACACAGCTGGCTCCTCTCTGCCCATCTTCACAACGACAGCACCCTCATCGAAACCAACAGCCACTCCCTGCTTCCCTCGTTGATAGCTAACACACCATGCTCGCTCTAAGCCATAGTTTAACGTTTGCTCGAGTCGGTATGTGTTGGCATGCCATATCTTGACCGTTCCATCTTCAGATCCAGAAATGATGACCGGTAATTCTGGATGGTAGCAAGCGAACGAAACATTGCTGGTGTGGCCCTCTAGAGTTGCAATCAACGATTTGGTGGTGTAGTCCCAAACCTTGACTGTCCGATCGTCTGAAGTTGTGAGGAGGTATGGCTTGTCGGATTGCGGGTAATAGTCGACATGGTTAACACCTTTCGTTTCGTGTGCTTCGAGTGTGAAGTTTGCAGTCGAGGAGCCCAGGCTCCAGATCTTGACCGTCCTGTCCAAACACGCCGAGGCAAAGGTATTTGTGTCCTTTGGGTTGATGGCCAGTCCCATCACATAATGGCTGTGTCCCTCAAAAACTTGCACGCATTTCCATCCCTTGTCCCAATCCCATAGCTTAATTGTCATGTCATCGGAGGCAGTAAAAACGAATGGTTGTGAGGGGTGGACAACGATTGCTCGAATGTAGTCGGGATGTGCTTCGAATGAGGTGATCTTCTCGGAGGTGTTATAGTTGTAGACTCGGAGTTGGAAATCATCTGAGCCGCAGACAATCCAATTCTTGCGTGCAACGAATCTTCCAGCTCGGACAGGGACATCAGTCAACTCGAAGGTCTTCACTATCGCCTGGAGATGTTAGTTGGAGGCTGAGAGACCTAGAACAGTGCACATACTTGGGTTTCGTAAGACCAGATATAAACATGGCCTGTAGAGGTATCAGCATCAAACCCACGTATTCTGTGCTGGCGAACATACCGCTGTACAGTGTGGTGAGAATCCATGGCTCGACGGGGTGGAAATCGATGCCCTTGACACGCTCACTCCGCGCAAACAGCTGCCTCTGTATTTTGTACACCGAGTTAGCCGTTTTCGGATCCATCTTGCCCACCACCACCGTCTCGCGCAGCTCAAGGTTCTTGTTCTTGGTGTCCCTCTGGGGGGAGGGGTGTGCCATGTGCAAGCTCTCCACTGCGTCCAACATGACGGCTATATCCTCCGGGAAAGAACCCACGAACCTTCACGTCTAACCGCATAGTAAACGAACGCTATGGCCAAATTGTCCTGCGGTAAGGGGGAAAAGAAGAAATGTGGGTGGCTTTTTGGGCGCCAGAGACCACTTCCGTGAATCGCAAGTTGTGGTCAGTCGAAGAAGAGAGAACCGAGGGAGAACGGGCAACGGGAGGATCACGAGTCGAATTCGCAAATTTGTAGTAGAAAAGGTTGTGGATTGAAGTCAATCAATGCTGGTGGTTGCAACAGCAATTCGGGCTCGAAACCGACATCGTGGTCTTTGGCAGGAGCTTAAAGTGTCCATTTGTGGAGCCGCCAAACGAGCCAGATTGGGACTAGCGTCACGATGTCTCCAAAGCCCCACTGTAGAAGGCACGACGACGACGACGTCTCAAAATACCACCTGTCACTGTTGAGCTCAAGTTTTCTCACAGCAAGGGCGCCATTCACAGGGAAAGTTTAATTGATAAAAAGCTTTGTTTTTATTTTTGGGCGGCCGTTGCTATTTCCTGAGCACCTCAGATAATAGCACATTGTTGATCCAATCGAAGTTGGATACTTTGCAAGAAAACGCCCAAGATCCCACCGTTTTCGCCGTAAACAATATCATGGAAACACCTCGCTATGCGTCGGCTTGCACCTTCTTTACAACCTCTACAACATGCGGAAACAGCTTGTCGCTCGTAGTCAAACCGCAAACTTTCTCAACCACCTCCTCAGGCGACTGCGAGCTCATGATCTTGGCCAACTCAGCACTCTCCTCATCCCCTTCCACATTTTGGAAGCGGAAAGCCATCTCAGCTGCATCCAGCAGGGCATCGAACGCCTTGCCCTCCTCTGCAAGTTCGGCAGCAGGGCCGATGAAGCGCTCCTTGCGACTTAGTTTTCGTAGCGGAGCGCGCCCAACACGCTCAACGGCGTCCTCGAGATGAGGATTGCCGATACGTGTAATGATCTTGTTCACGTAGTCTTGTTGTTCTTTTTCTTCAATGCCGTGCTTTCCTACGATCAGGGTACTTGTCTCGGCCAGCGCCTTGCGGACCTCGTCCATGATGATCGGATCTTGCAGCGCATCGTAGACTGTCGTCTTCTTGTGGTAGTATCCGTGGTATGCGGCTGCTGCGTGACCAGTGTTGACGGTGAACAACTTTCGCTCGATATATGGGATTAGGTCATCAACCCACTTGACACCCTTGATCGCTGGAGGGGCGTGGTCGTGGAAGGGCGACTTGTCAACGACCCATTCGTAGAACTTCTCGAGCTTGACATCCAAACCTGCGTTTGGATCTTGCGCAGGGACGATTCGGTCGATTGCAGAGTTCGCGTATCTCGCTCGTTCGTGGTGATCTTCCAATCGGTGTTCTGGCGTGCATTTCGGGTGCTTGATGTGTTCGGCCAGCGTGTCCGTTGCTCCAATTGCATTTTCACATGCAATGACGGCGATGGGGGTGGCGTCGTTTGGTCGAGCATCGACTCCCTTTGCAATCACAGGAGCAATGAATTTCAGGATGTTTGGGCCGACTGAGCAAGTGACGAGGTCTGCGGTGATGATTTCTTTGATGACGTCCGCTTCGTGGGTTTTCGAGTTGATGGCCCGATAATTTGTGATGACTGACTCGCTGTTGCCCTCTGCTCCTACTTGGATGACTTTGTAGGACTTGGATGCTTGCAGCTGGTCGATGATGCTGTCCATCACATCGCAGAAGACGACCTCGTACCCCGAGTTGTGGAGGCTGCGGGAATTAGTTCCGAGAACATATCTGGTTGCTTTTCTGGGCGTGATACTTACAATTCAGCAACGAACCCTCTGCCGATATTACCGGCACCGAAATGGACGGCCTTCATGGT
>Ga0302182_10001967_pt1 | contig 10224 bp, 9 predicted proteins | sample I_Palsa_N3_1_FD_198781 | JGI IMG/M metagenome (GOLD analysis project Ga0302182, IMG submission 198781) | Peat permafrost microbial communities from Stordalen Mire near Abisko, Sweden - I_Palsa_N3_1 | ecosystem: Environmental > Terrestrial > Soil > Palsa > Peat permafrost | place: Sweden: Abisko...
TTAAATTCTGATTTGTAAAAGCAGTCCAGAAATCCTCTCAAATTATCGACGCCAGGCTTCGCCGCAACTACCTTGGAAGTAACTCATCCTTCCCCGATAGGGTCTAGTATCCATCGATCCATCTTTATAGGGCTTACTGAGGATGGCTCGATCTCTGATTACATTCAAGGTAGTTGTGGAAGCTGTAGTCAACCCGATAAATTCTGCTATATGGTTAGTTGATCGTGGCGAAGATCGAGAAATTGATCGTTTGCCCTAATGCGCAGAGGAACACCATGAATACAGCGGATCTCGAGCCGAGAGTTTCGTCAAATGAGCTTGGAAGGCTACTTCGCTATTGGCGAGAGGCTCGGAGGGTTGGTCAAATCGATCTGGCACTCGGTTCGGGAGTCTCGCAGCGGCATATCAGTTTTGTGGAAAGTGGACGTAGCATCCCCGAGCGACAAACGCTCTTGAATATTGCGCAGTCACTCGATGTACCTTTTCGTGAACGCAACGCTTTGCTGTTGTCCGCCGGGTACGCCCCGGTGTACTCGGAAGCGCCGTGGAACGCACATGAAATGGCGAGCGTCACCAAGGCAATAGGGCGACTTTTGCGTCAGCATGAGCCGTTTCCTGCCATCGTCATGGACCGTTACTGGAACGTGCTGATGACCAATAAGGCAGCTCCGAGCCTCTTTAATCACTTTATTGATATGGAAGCCCGCACGGGGCCGCGCAACCTTCTGCACCTGTTCTTTGATCCGCAAGGCATGCGGCCGTACGTGGCAAAATGGGAGACCGTGGCGCAGAGTTTAATTCAGCGCGTGTATCGGGAAGCGGTCGGACATGTAATCGATAATCAGACGCAACAGCTCCTCGACGCGTTGCATTCCTATCCCGGCGTGCGACCTGAATGGAAGAGGCAAGGCACGTCCGACTCGGGCTCCCGCATGCCGATGGTGCCCATAGGTTTCATCAAGGACGGAACGGTGCTTAACTACTTTTCAATGGTTACCACTGTGGGGTCGCCGCAGACCGTCGCGGCGCAAGAGCTAAGAATAGAATGTATGTTTCCGGTAGACGATGAAACAGCGATTCGCCAAACCGCACTACTAGAGAGAAAACCGTGAAGCTTTAGTACTGAGACCGCTTGGGATGCGTAAATGCCGAAAATCCGACCCTCGATTGGTGCGTTGCGACAAGATGGCGTGCCAGAATAGGTCCGCTGCGCCAGAATATGCCGATGATGATCATGGGCGAACCATAAATCTCGCAAACGAATATTGACCGCTAAGCAACTATGACCACATCGTGGCACTGCGGGTACGTCCAGCAACTTGATTATCTTACGGCGATCCTCGCGCAGCGATGGAATGCACTAGACCGAAACGGCGAATGCGGTGAAAGCCGCCGTCAGCAAGCCAGGAGGGAGCGGCTCCGGCCCGCTTGGCTTCAAGGCCTTCCCTACCTTGCGCCTTTGGCCCTTTGTTCGTGGGACGGCTCCCTTCCGTCAAGATCCTGATGCAACGGAGCGGGCCGCCGCTTTCGCAAAAACCGCCCGGCGGCACGCATCAATCCGATTGTATGTGCATCAAACGCCCGCTGCCGACGTTGAACAGGTCGGGCATGTGAGACACGCTGACTTATTTTGCTTCTGCACCATAGACCGGAAACCGCGCGCACAATGCTAGCACTTTGGCGCGTACCCCTTCGTTGACGTCAGGGTTGTCGATGTCGTCCAGGACGTCGCATATCCATCCGGCCAACTGCGCCGCTTCGACCTGCTTCATGCCGCGTGTCGTAATGGCCGGCGAGCCGATGCGGATGCCACTCGTCACGAACGGCGATTGTGGATCGTTCGGCACGGCGTTCTTGTTGACCGTGATGTGCGCGCGTTCCAGCGCGGCGTCTGCGGCTTTGCCCGTTAATCCGCGTGCGATCAGGCTGACGAGGAACAGGTGATTGTCGGTGCCCCCAGAGACGACGTGATAGTTGCGCATCTCGAACACCTGCGCCATCGCGCGGGCGTTGGTGATCACCTGCCGTTGGTATTCGACGAACTCCGGCTGCAGCGCTTCGAGCAGTGCCACCGCCTTGCCAGCAATTACATGCATCAACGGGCCACCCTGTGTGCCGGGGAATACCATCGACGCGACTTTTTTCTCGATCTCGAGATTGGCGCGCCCCATGATTAGACCGCCGCGCGGCCCGCGCAGCGTTTTGTGAGTCGTCGTGGTGACAATGTCAGCATATTGAATTGGACTCGGATATTGGCCGGCGGCGATAAGCCCGGCAACATGCGCCATGTCAACGAAGAGCAATGCGCCAACCTGATCCGCGATCTGTCTGAAGCACAAAAAATCGAGACGTCGAGAATATGCTGAAAAGCCAGCGACGATCATCCGCGGCTTGTGCTCCAGCGCAAGACGTAAAACCTCTGCGTAATCGATCAAGCCGTTTGCGTCTACGCCGTATTGCACAGCGCGGAAGAGCTTGCCGGAAAAGTTGACCTTAGCGCCGTGCGTCAGATGACCACCGTGCGCGAGGCTCATCCCGAGGATCGTGTCACCCGGTTGAAGTAACGACAAGTAAACTGCCGCGTTGGCCTGCGATCCCGAATGCGGCTGCACATTGGCCCACGCGGCACCGAAGAGCTGCTTCGTACGGTCGATAGCGAGCTGCTCCGCGACGTCGACGAATTCGCAGCCGCCATAGTAGCGTTTGCCCGGATAACCTTCGGCATATTTGTTGGTCAGCACGGAACCCTGCGCCTCCAGCACGCGCGGGCTCGCATAGTTTTCGGACGCAATCAGCTCGATGTGATCCTCCTGACGGTTTGCTTCATTACGGATTGATGCTGCGAGTTCGAGATCGAAGCTGTCGATCGTCATACGCGTGTTAAACATGGTTGCCTCCCAAATGGTCGTGTGAAGCGTGGTCTCAGGCCTCCTGCAGGGCGCCGGCGTCACTCGTGGTTCGCAAAGGGCCAGTACGAACAGACCAGATTTATTTTGCCGCAGGCATCTGTCTGCTCACCCGACAGGTGGCCAGTGGTTGTGGTCTTCGCACTTGCGCAGTTGAGACGTGCTCTGTTCGCACTTCGTCAGGGCGTTCCGCGCTAGCCGTAGAACAGGCTGGATGCAGCGGGAGGTGAACAGATTGACTTTGTAGTCGAACGCTCCGTTTGCCAGCCACGAATTTCGTTGCACCGCCGACGGACTGGGGTAACACTTTGATTCTTTCTTGGTTTGCTCCATCATCAGCGCTCCCATGACCGGAACGCGTCGCGAAGTGTACGGCGGCTTAAGTCTAAACATCGCTAGATCTTCTGCTCGCCGTCGGTCGCCGTTGATTCTTCGTTCGCTTGAGCGAAGACCCACAAGAGTGAGTCCACAACATCGCCCAGAGCATCTGATAGTGCCATCTTGGCGAATAAACACGGATAATGTTCAACCGACAGCATTTGGACTTCCTGCGTAGTCCATACTAGTTGCCAAACAGACGATGAAGTGGTCTGGTCTCCGCGCGGCGGACCCATCAATGTTTAACTGCCTCGTCGATACCGATGCCGCTGTCGCGTCTGAAGATGAGTTCTTTCCACTTCTCATCAGCGCAGGCGCTCTTTCGGTAAAACAGCGAACCAAGGACAAGGAAGATCACACCAAGCGGAATCGAAATGATCCCCGGGTTACGCAGATTCACCAGAGGCTTCTCTAGTCCAATAACGCTGGTCGTGGCTTGTCCAGTGGCTGTTAGAGTGGCCTGTGCCGATTGGCGTAAAGCGTCAGCTTTTGCGAGTTCCGCCGCGGCGGACTTCCGGGCCTCCGCGGTGAGGACAGGGTCGTTCATGCGTTCTCCGGCCGTCTTCATTGTGGCCGATGCGCTCACGAGCATGAGAGTCGCGTCGGCGCGAATTGTGAGCGGGTACTGCATGTTGGGCGAGACGAGCACGAGGACGATCGCCGCGACGGTTCCCCCTACCACGCTGCACGTCACGCCGAACGTATTACAGCGCTTCCAGTACAGCGTGCCAAGTAAGGCGGGAAGATTCGCCGATGCTGCGACCGCGAAAGCGAGACCCACCAGTTGCGCGACGTTCTGTCCTTTGGCGAGTAGGCTCGCCCCGATGGCTACCACGCCGACCAGGATCGCGGCGACCTTACCTGCGATGACCTGCTCACGCTCTGTCGCGCGACCGGCCTTGATTGCGCCCACATAAACATCGTGCGCAAGCGCGGACGCTGCCGCGAGCGTCAAGCCGGCAACTACGGCCACGATGGTCGCAAACGCCACTGCGGCCACCAATCCCAGCAGGATATTACCGTTCAACGATCCGGCTCCGCCGCCGAGATACTGCGCGAGCAACGGTGCGGCGAGATTCCCTCCCTTGTCAATCGCCGCAATGCGGAGACCGCCAACGTAATAAGCCGCGGCAAATCCTAGGAAGATGATCAAAAGATGACATCCTCCGATCGCAAGCATTCCCCAGAGCACTGACTTGCGAGCGGTCTGCGCATCGCGTACCGTGAAAAAACGCATCATGATATGGGGCATCGCTGCCGTGCCGAGCGTTAGTGCAAGCCCCAGCGAGAGTTGCTCAAGCGGATTCTTCAGGAATAGACCAGGTTCAAAAAAGGTCTTTGTGACGAACTGCACGTTTTCGCCTCCCGCTACTGCGCGACCATGCGTAAGGTAATCATGTAGCTCGGTCTGGTGCAACAGCGCCACGAAAAAACTGATGATGTCAAAGTGGAAAGGAATCAGTGCCAGCACCACAAGGCCCGCACACGCAGTTATCAGTAACACGGCCTTGATGATCTGAACCCATGTGGTCGCGCACATGCCGCCAAAGGTCACATAGATCAGCATCAACGCGCCGACTACCAGGATCGATACTTCGTAGGGCACACCGAGCAGTGCGTAGAGCAGCACCGCCCCTCCTACGATCTGCGGAATCATATAGAAGACCGCAACGATAACGCTTGATCCAGCAGCCAACAGCTTGGAGGTACGAAAATCGTTGCGGCAAGCCAGGACATCGCCAAACGTATAGCGGCCGAGATTTCGACACGGCTCTGCGACGAGCAATAACACCGGTACGAACGCCACGAAAAAGCCGACCAGATAGAGGATGCCATCGTAGCCATACAGCGCGATTAGTCCAGACACGCCCAGAAACGCTGCCGCCGACAGATAGTCTCCCGCAATCGCCAGCCCATTCTTAGCGCCAGAGATGCCGCCGCCCGCTGTATAGAAATCGCGCACCGTCTTGCCCTTCCTCGACGCCCACCAAGTGACAAGCAAGGTCATCAGAATCACGACAGCAAACGAACCGAACGCGTAAGGACGGTACACGTGGGGCACGACCTCTGCGGCGCCGGCTCTTAACGTCGCCAGCAGCCCGATCGCACCAACAAGATAGCGTTCAGCATGTTTCATTTTTCATCTCCGGCGCTTCGGCAAGCTTCTTGATTTGAGCATCGACGCGCTTCATCCGTCGCGCGTAGATCAAAGCCAAGGCAGCGACGAAAGCGTATTGCGATAGTGCGAAGGCTATCCCTACGTTCAAGCCTCCCGGCAGCGAACGCGTATAGAACGGACGAAACCACCCAGCGCCGACAATCAACGCAAAGTAATAGATGAAAATGGCCACGCCAAGAATCAGCAACATGCGGTTTTTCGCGGCTATGCAGTCGTCGAACGCCTGGGTCGGAGACACTATCGGCTGGGCCCCCGTGGCAGGCGCAGGCATTTCCAAATTGGTAATCACGATTTCCAGTCCTTCAAGAGTTTGGAATAGATGGCCGCACATTGATGAATGCGCTCGACGCTGCACCACTCGTCGGTCTTATGTGCGCATGAAGGTTCGCCAGGCCCGAGCACAACCGCAGGAATCTCGCCGAACAACTGGCGCAATACGGGACCGTCGCTGAAGAACGCGACCGTGCGCTGGCGAAATAACTCCCCGGTCACCGACTCGACTACTGCTGCAACGCGATGAATCCAAGGGTTATTAAGATCGTTTGAAAGTGCAGGAACGTCGACACTCACACGCAGTTTGACCTTGTCACCCAGATAGGCCCCTAGCCTGCTGGACAGTTCGTCATGCTCCAGTCCGCAGACGGTACGCACATCTATGTCGAAGGCAGTTGAATCCGGCACCGAGTTCACGTTCCGTCCGCCCGCGATAGTCCCAACGTTAAGCGTTGGATCTCCGAGCAAGGGATCGGAGGGAATGCGGAAATCGAATTTCCGCAACTTCTGGATTGCATCAACGGCGTGATAGATGGCGTTATCGCCGAATTCCGGCATCGCCCCGTGCGCTGTCTTGCCGCTGGTCTCAGCCTTCAGCCAGAGCGCGCCCTTATGCCCCACCATGCACTGACCCGAGGTCGGTTCACCGACGATGAGCGCGCCCACGTCTAGCGCCCCGACACTGGTCTCAGACAGGCGCTTAGCACCTTCGCAACCGGTCTCCTCGCCGGCAGTTAATACGACGACGATCGGCGGAAGGCTCCCAAACTCTGCGTGGAAATTGCGCAATGCAGAGAGAAAAGCGGCGATACCGCTCTTCATGTCCGACGAGCCGCGCCCGTAAAGTCGCCCGTCGATTACCTCGGCACCGAATGGGTCCTGGGTCCAAGGTGCAGATCCGAGCGGCACCGTGTCCAAGTGACCGGTGAAGCAGAGCCGAGGTCCCGTCACACCCTCGTTCCATGCGACGAGATTGGCCCTTTCCGGCGCAAGAGGCTGGATGATGGTTACGAGGCCCATCGCAGCGAGCATCTCACCGAGGCACGCTGCTAGCCCCGCTTCATTGCCGGGAGGATTGATGGTGTTTGCGCGGACGAGATGCTGGGTCAGCGCGACTGGGTCCTGCAGGCTTAGGGTCAAGATGCATTCCTGTGTACAAAAAAAGCGCTGGGCGATGTTCTACAGACCAGCCGGCGGCAAAATCTGATTATTATGTACTCGTACGAATTAACTAATGTCCCAACAGAATTTATGTCGAGAAATTGCGCGGGTCAATGAAAAAAGAATCAGGGTTTACGATTCACAGGTGTCCGTGCCGCGATGCCTAATCGAAGAACTGTCCATGCGGAAATTCATGTCTAAAGGCGCTTTCCATGCACCGATGCGCAAAAGAACAGCATGGTCCGAACGAATTGCTTGAGCTCTGAGTCACCTCAGCGCTTGGTAGGACCGGATCGTCCTGCGCTGCGGCTCACCCATTGTCCCCTGACTTTTCGGCAATTATTGAGACGAACCCTCCAACGTACCAATCTTGTCCCTATTTGCGTTAAACTATGTCTGCTTCAATATGAGGCATTGCTATGTCCGTTTGGCCCCTGTTGCGGCGATAAGGCAACTCTCAGACTCCTCGTGGCAGGAATCCGGGCGAGCGTCGAATTACACGAGGATCACTATGTTCGTACTGGCACCCAACGAAATCCTTGAGGGAAAGGCCGATTCGATCCGTCGCGCGATTGAGCAGGCTATTCTCGAGGACCGGTTGAAACCGGGCGAAGCGCTGCCCACCGTCCGGACGCTGGCCGCCGATCTAGGCATTAACAAGAACACGGTTGTGGCGGCCTACCGGCAGTTGCAGCAGACGGGACTCGTTGTCACGGACGGACGGCGAGGATCGATTGTCGCCGGCCAGAACTCGCATGGACGATCACTCTCTGTGGGAAGCGGGAGCCGACAGACGGTATCCGTGCGTGACGGCAACCCGGATGTTGCTTTCTTGCCCGACGAGGCCGATATCCGCGAAGCCCTTGCCAGCATGAGTCTCGATAACCACTTATACGGCGAGCAGCGAAACCACATGCCGTTCGTAGAATGGGCAATTGCGTGCTTCACCGCTGATAACGTTGAGGTGAACCGTGGCATCTTCGTTTCTGCTGGCGCCCTCGACCTAATCGAACGTGCGCTGAACGCCGCTGGGCTTGTGCCGGGTGACAAGGTTGCTATTGAGGACCCCGGCTACATGAGTCTGTTGGCGCTGGCACGTGCGATGGGCTTCGAGCTCGTGCCGCTCGCGCTAGATCCACACGGCGTAATACCCGCAAGTCTAAGGGCCGCTCTCGATGCCGGCGTAAAGGCTGTGCTAGTGAGTAGCCGCGCGCAAAATCCCACAGGCGTGGCGACCTCGAAATCGCGCTCTGCCGAACTAAAAAAGATCGTGGCGACGGCGGGAGATGTCCTCTTCATCGACGATGACCATTCAAGCCTGTTGCAGCTCGCGCCCTATCATCCGTGGCATGTGCGTGAGAACGCTCACTGGTTGACAGTGCGGTCGATGTCAAAGTTTCTCGGGCCCGACTATCGTCTCGCGGTGGCCACCGGCGACACCGACATGATTGAGCGCCTTGAGAACCGACAGAGTGTGGGGATGGGGTGGGTCAGCACGTTCCTGCAGCGACTAGCGTTCCAGTTGCTGAATTCGAGTTCCGTGAAAAAGAAGATCATCGACGCGGGCACTGCATATCGCGAACGGTATGCAGCCCTGCTTTCCGCGCTGAAAAAGAAAGGCTTTGACGCAATCGGCAGCGCCGGACTTAATCTGTGGATCCCTATCGCTAACGAGCGCGAAGTTGCCGAGCGGCTCTTCGAGGCTGGGTGGATAGTGAAGCCTGGCCGCGACTTCTGCATCACCGAGCATTCTGGCATTCGCGTGACGTCGTCTCGAATGACGCCTCAGCAGAGCCATTCCTTCCTTGACGCTCTCGTTACCACGCGCAGAGCAACTACCACGACCCTAACAGCCTGAATTCGATGCCGCAGGCATGCCGCCTGCGGCACAAAATCAGTCTCGCAGACGCGGATTCAGCGTATACCTACCGGTTAGACTGGCTTGTGCAAGCACATGCCCTGCCATGGCCGCGCGAATGTTGCCACCGTCCAGTGAGCCTTTCACATTGAGCATTTCGATGTCGAGTGCATACACGGTAAATACGTAACGATGGAGCAGCGCGTCGTTCCAGGGCGGGCACGGACCGTCGTAACCGTAGTACGCACCGCTCATCTTTTCGTCGCTAGCGAACCACTGTGTATAGTCGTTGATGCCATGACGTAGCTTACCTCGCGCGGCGGGACCAGACTTGCCGCGCGCCGTCACTTTTTCACTGTGACTGCCCGCCTCAATCTCGCGCACGGTCACACCAACGTCCAACAACAGCCAGTGATAAAAATCCAGTCGCGGCAACGATACCGGCACCTCCCGACCCTCCTTGTTGACATCTTCACCCGAGCTTGGGACGTCCGGGTCGTGGCAAATCACGACAAACGACCGCGTTCCGATCGGCACGTCGCTCCAAGCCAGATGCGGGTTTCTATTCCGGCCCAAGGCAATGTGAGCCTCCGGGTCGTTTTCGTCGATCACTGCGAAGGCCAACTCGCTTGGCAGCATCATCCCATCAGTAAAGCTATTGCTCTTCAACTTCATTGTCGATCTCCGTCCTGTCGAATGGTCTGCTGGGCCTTTGCAAACGACACCCTCACCCAAATTTCGGATGAGGACAGGGTATGCCTCTTCGCCGTTACTCCAACAAATTCAACTTGCTCGTCTCAGCCGGGCGCTTGCTTTGCCTGGTAAGCACGAGCGGTCGCGAGACGCTTCTCGGTGATCGGCCTTGCGCGTTCGGTCACGGTGTTCAGAATCGAAGCCGGCGCGGTAGCCGGCGATCCAGCCTGGAACGGTGGCTTTGGGTCATAGGCCATGTAGAGCTGTAGCTCCTGCGCTACCGTTTCACCGCGCAGTAGAGAAACGACAATCAGCGAGCCGTCGATCCCTGATGTAACACCACCAGCGCTCACGTATTTGCCGTCGATGACAACGCGCTCATCACTCGGAATCGCGCCGAAGTACGGCAGCACTTCCATGGCTGTCCAGTGTGTCGTTGCACGCTTACCTTGCAGTAAGCCTGCCGCTCCGCATAACAAAGCGCCAGTGCAAACGGAGAATACATACGTCGCTTTCACCGCCTGTTTCCGGATGAACGACAGTACTACTTCGTCGTGCATTAGCGCTTCCTGCCCGTGGCCGCCCGGAACAAGCAGCACGTCAAGTTGAGGAGCTTCGTCGATAGTAGTGTCAGCCAGCAATTGCATGCCTGCCAGATCTCGCACGGGGTTCTTATCTTTCCAGATGGACAAGAACGTCGAGTTAGGAACGCGGGCCAACGCTTCGAACGGACCAGTGAAATCGCACTGATCCATGTTCGGGAAAATCAGAGCCCC
>Ga0302182_10001972_pt1 | contig 10214 bp, 11 predicted proteins | sample I_Palsa_N3_1_FD_198781 | JGI IMG/M metagenome (GOLD analysis project Ga0302182, IMG submission 198781) | Peat permafrost microbial communities from Stordalen Mire near Abisko, Sweden - I_Palsa_N3_1 | ecosystem: Environmental > Terrestrial > Soil > Palsa > Peat permafrost | place: Sweden...
TCCCTATCGTGAATTTTATTTCTTCGTAATAGTGATTCAAATAAGCATTCAGCGTGGTGGTCAGTTACGCACCTTAATTAACCGTTTGTCGCGTATTATCAATAATAGCAAAAAAATGTCTCGCCGAAAAAAAGCCATGACCTCTGAGGCGAGAACATCAGCAAAGATAGTTGCAGCATTACCTATATTATTTTTGTTTAGTATGAAATATTTCAATCCGGAAAATTTTGATTTTGTCGTTAATGACCCCGTTGGCCGTCTGATTTTATATTACGTCATTGGCAGCGAAGTTATCGGTATGTTGATCATCTGGTTCCTGTTGAAAAGGGCAACATAATGTTTACTTTCTATATAGTAACACTGTTTGTAGGTCTATATGCCATAATTGTTTCCATATTGCAGCGGCAGCATGTTGCACGCCTAAAGGAAATTATTGATCCTCAATCAGTTGAAATAAATAAAACACCTGTGGCCTCCATAGATTACAAAAATCTAATCATAGAAAATAGCCGTTGGTTGAGTCTTCTGGATAGCCTTGATAAGCAAGTAGGCCTAAAGATAAAAATATTTATTGGTTTATCTAGTGTTGTTTACCTTATGTCATTCCTCGGCTTGTTGACGCTTTCCAAACAGGCGTTTGGGATGCTATTAATGTTGATAATGGTTTTTGTTATTATATCGCCTGGGCTGCTACTGAAACCCTCCATCACAGTACGTATTAAAAAAATGATGGATGCACTACCCTATTTTATCGATTTAGTTGCTGTGTGCATTCAGTCAGGGATGACTGTAGAAAACGCTTTGAAATTCGTAAGTGGTCATTTTCATCACCTGGATAAAGACCTCGCAAGCCTCGTCATATTACTGGTGAAAAAAGCCGAAGTTAGTGGAATGGAAGACTCCTTAAATGATCTTTACCACTCAATGGATATGACTGAAATGCGTATGTTTACGGCCACTCTGCAGCAAAGCGTTCATTATGGAACATCACTGTATGAAAATTTAATCGAACTATCCCAGGATATAAGGGAATTACAGTTGTTAATCACAGAGGAGAAAATAGGTAGCCTTTCGGCAAAAATGAGTGTTCCGCTAATAATTTTTATTATGTTCCCAATTACAATTTTAATCGTGGCACCGGGTATTTTGAGGATAATGGAAAATGGAGTTTTTTAAGAAAAAATTAGTTTTGATATTCTGCATAGTCGCACTGAGTGGCTGCATCACCCCGTTGCCAAAAACAGCGGGGGATTTACAAACTCAAGAAGATATCTTACTGAAAACACAAAACTATACTGGATTAATTAACCTTTATCGTGGGTGGTTAAAAAATAAGGATGATCCTGCTGTTCGCCTTAAGCTTGCCCGTTATTATTATCAGGCAGGTGATTTTAAATCATCCCTATCATATCTGCAGCCCTTGGCGACTAAACCTGATTTAAATGTCTACAGATTGCAGGCGCAAAATATGATAGCCCTAGGTGATTACGTACACGCAATGCGTGTCACCGACCGCATGTTACAAAAGGAACCGCAAAATGCTGAGGCTTATAACCTGCGGGGTATTGCACTGGCTCTGTCAGGAAAACTACAGGAAGGTGGTCAGTCAATTCAGAAAGCACGTGACATGTTTATTGCTGATGATGTTGCAATTAACAATCTGGCCATGGTCGCTTTGCTAGACCAACGCTATCAAGATGCTGTCAGCTTGCTTTTGCCGATGTATTTACGTGGTCGCAAACAGCCACAATTAACACATAACCTGGTTCTGGCCCTGGTCAAGGTTGGTGATACCCGCTATGCCCGTGACATTATTCGTAATGAGAACTTGTCAGACTATCCAAATGAGCTGATTGACGCCCTAGACAACATTGGGCCATTACAGAGAGGGGCTGCCTGATGCAGAGGGTTAGACGATTTTTTCACGAACAGCACGGCATAGCAACGATTGAATTCGCACTTACGGTCACACTGTTCATATTTATGGTGCTTTTCATAGCCGAAATATCGCGGATGGCTTATGTCTCTTCAGTGATTGATTTAGCGGTTTCAGAAGCAGCTAAACAAGGTAAAAACGCTCCAGCTTCTACTGATGGGGGGTATAACGCACGTTTTAACCGACATCTTACGGAACAAGGGGGCTCGCTGTGGTTCTTTCTCACTCGTGAGGATGCGGTGGAATTGAATATCACATATGCCAATTCCATTGAGGAGATGATTAACACCGGAGGAAGTTTAAAGGATGCGAAGGATCAGTCTCTGGCACGCTATCACTTACTTTACCGTTACCATCCGATGTTTTTCCCTTTCCCGAAGAAATGGGCAAATTCGTTATTTAATCGTGAGGTGATCTTTGTTCAGGAATATGAACGTTCGAAGTTTATGGACTAACCAACGCGGATCTGTTGCGGTGGAGTTTTCGATGATCTCTATTGTGCTGGTAATATTTATGTTTTTCCTGGCTGATTTAGTTTTGCGTCAGGCAACGGTGGGAAAACTAGACAGGCTGTCATATTCAATTGCCGGCGTATTGCGTGAGAGGGTACAGCTTTATAGCAGCAGTGAGGAACTAAAGAAGCATGAAATTGAGCAGATTTACAGGCTAGCACAGCGCATGTTAAATGACATGAACCCTGAAGCAGATACTTCACAGTTAAAAATTCAGGTTGAGCAGCTGTTTTTTGCCCCTCGAGCTGATTTGACAGATGACAGCAAGCATTTGCTACCCGGGAATACCTGGATGATGGGAGTAAAAGATAATGACTGCCATCCTCCAAAGGCACTAACCGAATTGAAAGAGCTTTCTCCAAGAGGCAGCTATGGCCGCTGGGTACCTCTGTATCAGGTCACTCTTTGTCTGCCAACCAACAGTTGGTTCAAGCAACTGACGCAGGGTAAAAATGACCCTCTCTTAATGTCCTCATCTTCGACAGTTATGTTGCGTTAAAAAATGAAATATCGGTTATTTATTCTTATCGTCTTTTTTTTCCGACCTTCCCCATCTTTTGCGGGAGTTGCGCAGGCCACTTTGTTTATTGATTCTGCCGACACATATCAATCCGCTCTGGTTGAAGAAATCAATCAGATGCTGTTTTACAGCCCTACATTAAGAGCAGCCATTGAAATCAGAATTTTTGATATTAACCCAGGTTCTCGTGCGTTCAACGGTGAGGTCATTTATCAGCATGACAAAGAAGGAAAGGCAGTGTCGCAATACCGTCCGGGACAGCTGCCCTATCTTTTTTGTCTGGCCAATGGGAAGACACAAACACACTTTACTTTGAGGAATAAGGATCAAATATGGTCATGCATCAAAAATGGTTAAGCGCTATACGCCGCTTTGTCAGAGACCAGCGTGGTGCTTACGCCATTAGCTTGGCATTAATGGGGGGTTTTCTATTAAGCATGGTAGCTCTGGGATTTGAAGGGTCGCGATATATAACAGAACGAGCGCGCTTGTCTGATGCGATGGAGCAGGCAGCTCTGGCTTTGACTGCCGAGGATAATGGTGAAGGCGCAATGCGTAACTATACGCTATCCACTGACTGGCTACGTGCGTATATGAACCATGCAGAGCATATTGATAAACCGGTGATCAAAGTGCTTCATGGAACAACCAACATCAAAAACGCGCTTTCGTACGTTGAGTATCGTCTCAGCAGCCGGGTTCTGCAAAAATCATGGTTCTCGTCGACCTTCTTTCCAAGTTTTGATAAACAAGTCAATGTAGGCAATAATGGGGCAGCACGTAAGTATCGCTCAAATATAGATGTTGCATTTGTGGTCGACTTTTCCGGATCGATGCGACAATCTATTGATAAAGAAATTGGCGATAAGAGTAAACCATGGAAAGTTGATGTCGCTAAAGAGATTGTTGTGAAACTTGCACGCCAGTTGGCTGCGTATAATATCGATAATAAAGTTGCATTCGTACCATTTGGTTGGGGAACTCGTAAAGAAAATATCTGCACACCTCAATTTGTCGTGCATACACCCACTCCCCAGAAATTATTTGATAATAATAACATTCAGAATATTGCATCTCTTTATGACTATATTGATTATGAAGCAACTATTGCTGCTATCCCAAATCAGGTATACGACATACGATACCCTATCAGTGATGTTGCAGAGTTATTGTGTCTGGTTTTTCATGGTGATAACGATGAGGAAGGAAATATAAGTGAAGCTAAAACCGTAGAACTGACAGCTGATCCTGAAAAACTTAATAATGCCATTATCAATATGGCAGCAAGTGATAGGACACTTGTCAGTTCAGGTATGTTGGAGGGTACTCAGATTTTAGCGAAAGGCTCAGCCTCGCGGAAGGTGCTGGTATTGGTTTCAGACGGGGAAGACTACCCTATAAAAGGTGATGTTGGTATTACTGAGAGACTCGTTGATGCTGGGCTTTGTGAAAGAATAAGAAGTGTATTAACTACAGAAAAATCAGTCGGTAAAATAGCCTTCATTGCCCTCAAGTACAATCCAACATCAGACTGGGAGAGATGTGTAGGCAAAAATAACTTTTATACAGCTGAAAACTTCCTTGAATTCGAAGATGCTATGAATCGGGCGGTTTATGAAGAAGTTGGCCATAACACACTTAAGGAATAAGAATTTATCATAAATTCGCCCAGGTCGATGGAGATGTAATCATGGTTGGTTCAAGCCTTTATAAGGGCATTTCGAATTTAATATTGTTAATATTTATCCGTCCGTTATTTAATGAAGGTTGCATGAGTAATATATAGCATGCTCATTAATTTGATGTCTATTATGATTGCTAATCCTAACGAAAAGTAACGACATATATGTCATGTTTAGGCCCAACCTAATGCATGCTTATTACTATTGGACTTAAAATCTAAATCATAGGAATGATATTTTCATGAAAACTAAAGTAGCTCTGTCAGTATTGTTGGCCCTGGCATTCTCTGGTTCTGTACTGGCAAATACGCCGGCAAGTTATGACACTAAGTTCAACGTCAGTGCTAACGTTCCGGATAGTGCACACATTACTGATCCAAGTGGCAAACCTGTAACCGATCTGGACGTAGTTTTAACGCCGGCAGATTCAGGCAAGATGGAAGCAATGACCGGTCCACTGAAATTATGGAACAATGATGTAAGTAAACTTGAAGTCTCCCTTATTATGGATGACGCACAGTCGGCAACAGGCAGTGCTTTCACGCTGTATAGTGATACTATGGTTCCTATGCAATATGCGATTGAAGCAAGTTCTAATGGGCTCTCCAAATCATTCCCTACATCTGGTTCGACTCAGGATTATACCCTTAATGCTGATGGTACTCATGGTGAGTTACCTATTCGCTTCAAGTTCGTTTCGACTAAGGATTATACCGATCTTGGCCAGGGCAACTACACTGGTGTCGTTTACGCAAACGTTAATGCTAAAGCATAATTTAATTTATTAAATATCAGGGCCAGTTATTTAAACTGGCCCAATTATGGGCAACCATGTTTAATTATAAATACGCTCTCATTCTATTGTTGACACTGTCATGGCATGGCTCTGCAGTAGCGGTTAATAGCCCGCAGGTAAGCATGAATGTTGCTGCTGAATCTGTAGCTCGTGTTGTGGTTTATTATCGTAACTTACCAATAACAGGTAATGGCATCGATTTCCCCTTACCTATAGACGGTCTCTCACAGCACTTTGAAAGAACGTCAGATTTATTTTACGTTGTGGGTAATGTTGCGGAAGCCGAAGTTCTATTTTCTGACAGTGCGTTCGTTCTTCTCTCATCTAAGGGAAAAGGAAAAATAAACTTAGTGGGAGATTTTATTTATCAGAATACGTTATCAAGCGCACTTGTACCGTTGCAGGTTCCAGTAATAAAAAACATTAACGAAGCAACCGTCGCGACCGGATTTAAGGTGCATTTCAAATCAGATTTTTTGGCAGGTAACTATACACAGGGAACTTATGCCAATTCTTTTACCCTTTTAGTTAAACCCATTCCTTAAATAATAAGCAGGGAAGCATGAATAGTAAACTTGCCTTGAGTGCCATTTGCTTAGGATGCGCGACTTGTCTGACCTCATCGGCATTGTGGGCTTCAGACATTGCCTTACCTTATGGGTTTGAGGACATATTTAATTCGCGACAAAATGGTATCTTTGACGTCGTGTATGGGGAAGTCTCTATCGGCTCTATGAGTGCTGAATATGACCGTAAAAATGTCTTACTTAACTCTCCGCAAACCATTGTTGAACAAGTGACTGCAGCGGATATGCCAGTGTTGACGATCTGCGCAAAAGAATTGCTAGGTAAGCTTTCTTTGCCTTTAAAACGAGTTAACAAGCAGGGCTTTAATAATAAGGAAATTGTTGCCTGGATCAATGAGTCAGATGCAACTCTTCACTTAGTTTTTCCGTCTGTTCTGTTTAAAGAACCTGGCGCGGAAAAAGACAGAACCTTCATTCTACATAAGAGTAAACCAGGCTACATACATAGCCATAACCTTAATTATCTTTCTGACAGCTATAGCGACAGTTTTTCTCTCTCATCGAACGATACGCTGAACCTGACCGGTAACTCCTATGTACGCGGAATATGGAGCTATTCTGATGATATTAACTTTAATCTGGAGGAGTTAGCTCTCTATCTGGAGCATGATAACACCCGTTTTAAGGGGGGACGGCAACGTTTAGGAGATAATTTCGTTTATAGTACTCCGTCCCTCACATATAGCTTCTTTAATCCTGTGAGTTTCGATGGCGTCTCACTGGGCTATATGACTGATAATTACTTAAGGCCCACTGATGGTGCATCGTCACCTGTTACCGTCTATATGCCACAGGCAGGGACTGTTGAAGTCTACCGTAATGGCCGTTTGATTGATTTACAGCAATTCCCGGCAGGAATGCAGCAACTTAACACTCAGAGTTGGCCAAGCGGCGGTTATGATGTCCAGTTAGTGCTTAAACTTACCAACGGTAGCCAAGAAGTAAAAAGGCAGTCATTCTTCAAACGTAACGGCATGTTCCGGTCTGGCGATCTTGAATACAGTCTGCAACTTGGGCGTTATGATCAAGGCCAGGGACATTTACGTACCTATAATCCCAATTATTGTACCCGTAAAGATTGCGAAAACAGTGAAAGACGAGTGGATAATCACAATCTGGCAAGCGCCACTCTTGGTTATACCACGCAATCCGCTATTTCGTTTGGCGGTGGGACCTTGCTTGACGATAACAATCACTATTATAACGCGAGTATAGATATTCCTCTTAATCTTTGGGTGGCAGAGCGACTATATAGCGACACGCTGTTAGGTAGCGATGGTAGCTATGGCTACCAGGTCGGTGTCAGTAAGAACTTATACGATTTGGGATTTAACCTTAGTTATCGGGACAATCATTATAAAGGTGAGGAAGATGATTATCGCCGCTTCGGCGTTGTTCCAGCCTATGATTTTAGCTATGTACAGTTTGGTGTTAATGCTTTCCTGCCGTTTAATATTGGCATTTCCACTATGTACAGTATGAATACGTTATATCAAGATTTCGATCGTCAAAGTAAGAGTAATTATACAACTTGGGATGTGAATCTTAATCGAGATTTTAGCTTGGGTGATAAGATGAATTTACGCGTTGACCTGGGATATCACCGTGGCAAAAATGAATACATCAGTAGCCGAGACCGGAGTACTTCTCGAAACGAAAATACGGATAACCGCGTATTTGCTCAATTTACTTTGGGTATGCGTGAACGGAGTTACAACCATTATCAATCCCTGTATCTACGATCAAAGCTCACTGATAAAGGTAATGACAAAAATAATTATAGTGCTGATTATGCTTTGGACTTACAAAATCCGGAGTTTGACCGTAGTGGTAAATACTCAGTCAATGCAAGTCTGAGTAATGGACCGGATTATCAAACATCTAGTGGTGCTGGTATCACTGTTGATAACGGGGTCGGCTATACATCAGCTGGCCTGACTAAGTCTTATGGGAGTAATAGCTATCAGCAATATTATCTGTCGCAACGCAGTGGGTTTGCTGTAGGTGATGGGGATTTTGGCTACGGTAAAATGGATGATAACGCTGCATTGATCGTCGATGCTACCTCCCTGCCTAAAGATCAGTATTTTGAAGTTCGAAACCGTGATACTTCTTCTGTACTGGTTAAAGGTGGTAAAAAAACAACATTATCTGTGCAGCCATACCAGAAAATTTCGCCAATAATTGAGCAAGTGTATACCGGTGATACCAACGCATTTTATAACCTAACCACTAAATCGACCACGACTTGGGCGATGCCTGGTCAGGCCTATAAAGTCAAACTGAGTGCGACTAAAAATCAGACTGTTACGGGGCGTATTTATTATCAAGGGGCCCCAATGACAAACGCACGCGTAGTTGGTGGAAACACACTGACTGATGACGAAGGATTATTTGTCGGTGATTTTATTATGGATATTAACGATAAATTGACCACTCTTTCTGTGAAGAAAAATAATCAGAACTATGTTTGCCCACTGCTTGATAGCAATGTCAAGCTGACCCAGGGTGTTATGCAAATCCGCGAGGTTGAATGTGAAACCGAATAAATCAAAATTGGCTTTTTTATCATTGAGTCTTTCATTATTATTTTCTGCCGGAATAGCACATGCAATTGAAGTGTTCCCTATTGTCAAAGAAGTCAGGAGTAATACTCCACGCGACAATTATATAACTGTTAAATCAATGTTTCAGGCCAAAGACAGTATTAAAGAGGACAAAGCAGAAACACAACAATATGAATTTGTAACAATGGAATTGTATGAGGTGAAAAACCCAGGTGAAGACAAAGAAGTCTTTGAAAAGGAACTGGGTAAAAAGGATCCAATACTTATGTTCTCACCTACTCGCCTAATTATTCCTTATGGTGAGGAGCGAAAGGTGCGTTTGCTGCCGTTGAAACCTGTTGACCGTGAAAAGGTCTACCGTTTACGTATTCGTCCCGGCTACCCGGAACAAGCTCTTGAAAAAGGTAAAGTTCGCTTCGCCATTGGCTATGACGTGTTATTACGTTATCTGCCCCAAGGGAAGCAAACCCAAGGCATAAATATCAGTTGTCGCAATACCTCATGGACGGTCACAGCCACAGGAAATGTGCGTAGCGAAATGCGTAACTTAGTCATCGATGGACGCAAAGGAAAGATTAACTTTAACGTTTATCCAGATTCCCCACGTAGCCTGAAGGTAAGCAGTCGTCTGGCCTTTGATATGGACAATAAAACCTACGTTTATGAACAGTGTAAGTTGAAGGAATAAACGATGAAACCAACCGTGTTATTGACGCTGTTGCTGCTTATTACCTACACCGCAAATGCGGGTGACTGGGTATTTCGTCCTATAGCCAATGGCCAGTTACATATTTCACAACAAGGTGTTGCTGAGCAGGGACCCGATATGCTGGTACAGAGGCAGGTGGAGGGCAAATCCCTAATGTTACAAGTTACGCCGGCAGGCATGGGCCGTTGTGAAAATGGAGTGTTAAGTGGGAGTGATTCGCTGAGCACCGTCCATATTCCTTTAACTACGGTGTTCAATGGGGTCTCCCAACCCGGGCGAAATGTCCAATGCGGTGAGTCAGTGTTGTTTGATGCCTCAGCTCATAACCAATTGGTCGGCGTAAAAGCAAAACCGCACACTGGTCGTATGGTTGCAGGGAATATTCCTGCAACTCTTGTCGGGCAACGTGTGTTACTGGGTTATATCAATTTTATTGAAGCTAATAATAATAATGTGGTTTCGAACCCCATTTACCTTGATCTCACTACCCTGGGGGACAGTGTTCCTGCTTTAAAGGCCTCCTTTAATAAACCCGCATTGCAGTTCGGTCAGGTAAGCATGTTGAAAGAAAATCTCTATAACGCAAGGTTAACAATTAATAAAACGCCTGATGCTGGTGATGCTGCTATCTCTTATAAACTAGCTTTTGAGTCCAGTCAACAACGCAATAACAGCTTCCAGCTCAAGTCGGCTCAGGGTGATATTTATGTCCCCTATCGAGTCAAAATAGGTAATAAAAGTATGACGCCGGACGCTATCTATACCGGCTCTTTACCTGCGGGTAGTGTGACTTCAGATACGATTCAGATAGATTTCTCGCTGTCTGGAAAAGATATAAGCGGTTTGGCTGCAGGAACTCGATTAACCGATACTCTGACGGCTGTTATTACGCCAAACGTTTAATA
>Ga0302182_10001975_pt1 | contig 10207 bp, 9 predicted proteins | sample I_Palsa_N3_1_FD_198781 | JGI IMG/M metagenome (GOLD analysis project Ga0302182, IMG submission 198781) | Peat permafrost microbial communities from Stordalen Mire near Abisko, Sweden - I_Palsa_N3_1 | ecosystem: Environmental > Terrestrial > Soil > Palsa > Peat permafrost | place: Sweden: Abisko...
GGCCGCGCAAATTCTGATATACCCCGAGCAGGTCGACGCGCAAAAGAAACTCCGCGCTCAGCTAGCAAAGAAACTGTGTTCCCTGCGTTTTTCAGAGCAATCTTCGGGCACTGCGACCACGGTCGTCGCCAGTTTCCAGTCGGGGAAAAGGCAGTATCTGTGTCGCGCCTTTCAATTGAATGGAGTGAACAAGGGAAATTCCAAATCCCTGGTCGCGCTGCTTTTTGAGCGAGGCTCGGGAAGACCGATTGCTCTCGCGGGGATTTCCGAACAATTTCATCTTACCGTCCGCGAGCGGGAAGTCGCTCAACATCTTTTGCAGGGCCTGACGAGCAAAGAAATCGGGATGCGAATGAAGATTAGCCCGCATACAGTCAAGGCATTTATACGCTTGATCATGGTTAAAATGGGGGTTTCGACGCGTTCAGCGATTGTGGTAAAGGCTCTTACTCCGCCTAAGGATGTGATGGTGCCACAACCATGAACTCAGTATGTAGGCAGTTGAGAGGCGCGGTGATTCCAAGCCCGGCCGCTTTCATGCCTAGCTGGTGCTCAATCAATCCAACGGATGGCCAACGAACGAGCCATATTCTTCAAATAAAGGGTGAGTTTATCCAACACGACCTGCGGCAAGTTCCAGCGAGGGTCTAGCTTGGCTCACTCCACGGGGAACAGATATGAATGATGAGTTAGAGGAAGTACCGTCGAAAAGCCTTGAAGAGTATTGGGCCATCGTCCTACGACGGCGCTGGTGGATTTTACTGCCCACGTTCATCTGTTGGGCACTCGTGTGGTCGGTGGGCTGGCTGTTGCCGACCACCTATAAATCGGAGGCCGAGGTCCTCATCCAACAACAACAGGAACCTCAACAGTATGCCGCGCCGAGCGAGACTGTCAGCCTCCAGGACCGCCTGCGAAATATGACCCAGCAGATTCTCAGCCGACCTCGACTTCAGGCGACGATCGACCGCTATGGACTTTATCCCAAACGCCGCGGCCTCTTCGCGCTGTTGGGCTCAGGCGATCCCGTTGAGCAAATGCGCAAGGACATCAATATCGAGCTTGTCGTATCCCCAGACCATCCTGATGAGCTAACGGTGTTTAAGATCGACTACTCCGCGCGATCTCGAGACCTGGCGCAGCAGGTGAACAACGATCTCATCTCAATGTTTATTGACGGGAATCTGGAGTCCCAACAACAGGAGTCCGAGAGTGCGACCAGTGTTTTTGCAAGCCAGTTGGCGAGTGCGCGATCTCAACTGGAAGACCAAGAAGCCAAAGTCCAGGCGTTCAAAGCGCAGCATCTAGGTGATCTGCCCGACCAGCTTCAGAACAACGTTCAAACTCTGAGCGGGTTGCAAGCTCAACTCGATACTGACCAGCGTGCTCTCGATGCCGCAAAACAGCAAAAGCTATACCTCGAGTCGCAACTACAGCAGTACGAAGCGGCACAAGCGGCTGTTGGCAGCGGAGATGCCTCAGCGACGTCACTCGACGCGCTGGACAAAGAGCTGCAGGACTTGAATGCCCAGCTTGCCAACGCACGCACCCGGTACACCGAAGATTATCCGGATGTCGTTGCATTGAAACAGAAGATCGAAGAAGTTGAAGCCGACATCGCTGCCAGCAAGAAGGCGGCGAAAGCGGATCGCGGTTCCGGTACGGATTCGGCCGACGACACTTCCGATGCGTCATCGCCTCAGGTGATACAGCTTCGCAGCCAGCTCAAGTCTAATGAATTCGAAATTCAAAATGATCAAAGTCACGTCGCCGAAGTCGAATCGCAGATCGGCACGTATCGCGCGCGCCTGAATATGTCACCGGAAACGGAAAAGGAACTGGAGGACGTATCCCGCGGGTACGACGAAGCGAAGGCCAATTACGATTCCCTTCTGCAAAAACAGAATCCGTCGCAACCGGCAACCAATTTCGAGCAGGGTCAGGAGGGAGAGCAGTTCCGGATCGTAGATCCGCCGAGCCTGCCAGACAAGCCGGAGCCACCCAATCATCTTCAGATCAGTCTCATTGGCCTGGCTGCGGGCAGCGCTATTGGATTGGCGTTAGCGGCCTTTCTTGAGCTCACAAACGCTCGCGTCTGGCACGAAAGAGACCTGCAAGGGCTCGTACCAGGCATTGTGCTGGTTGGGATCCCACATTTGAGTGTTCAAGGTGAGGATGCGCGTCGCGCGGCATTTCCGTGGCTGGAACTTGGAGTAGCGGTGGGGATGATCATTCTAATCACGGCGGGCAATCTCTACGCCTACTATAAAGGATAAACTCCATGTATGAAAAATACTACGGACTGAAGCGCAGCCCATTTGGATTGAGCCCGGACCCTCGCTTTTTTTTCCCGACGCAAAGCCACAATGAAGCGCTGGCGATGCTGCGTTACGGAGTTGTGGAGCGGAAGGGGATCGTGGTCATTACCGGAGAAGTGGGAACCGGTAAGACTATGCTGCTTCAGTATTTGCTGGATTTACTAGCTCGCGCCAATATTACTTTTGCCTTCGTTGCGAATCCCCGTCTTTCCGTCACGGAGTTCCTCTCGTATGTGTTGACCGACCTAAGGCTCACCGCGGCCGGAAGCACAAAGGGTGAAATGCTCTCCCGCTTAAACGACTATTTGCTCGCGAGATCTCGCCGGAAAGCGATAACCGCCATCGTCGTAGATGAAGCACATTTGCTGAACTGGGAGCTCATGGAGGAAATCCGCCTGCTTACAAATCTCGAGACTTTTCAGCACAAACTGGTGCAACTGGTTCTTGCGGGCCAGCCGGAGTTGGATCAACGGCTTGACTCCCCGGAGTTGCGCCAGCTCAAACAGCGAATTAGTTTTCGATGCCAGTTGACGCCTTTAACCTTCGCGGAGATGCGCGGCTATATCCAATCCAGGCTCGAACATGCCGGAGCGAATTCAGATGCAGAGGCGATATTCCCCGACGAGTCCATCGCCGCGATCTACGAGTTTTCCGGCGGGATTCCTCGCATCGTAAACAATCTTTGCGAAAACTCGCTCGTGGCCGGTTATGGAAAACAGATGCCAGAAATCACGGCCGAAACCATTCGGGAAGTCGCATCAGATCTTAGACTGAGCCAAGTTGCGATTACTTCTTTGGAAGACCACGTGGAAACTGACGCAGAAATAGACATACCGCTGGTGTCAACCGGTGAGGCAATGCCGGAGCCATTGACCCAATCGGAACCGGGAGCGGAAAAACCATGAGTCGAGTCTACGATGCTCTCCGAAGGATGGAAAAGGAGCAGGGGCAAGCGGCAGTGTCTCCGACTCCGCAACCGGCACAGCCCCTGGTCACTTCAGCTGTCGGCCAAACAGAACTCGAAGGAGTTGCGTCAGTGAAAGTGAATGTGACGCGGTCATCTCGTTTGGTAGCGCTCTCGCAGCCTCGAAGTCTAGGGGCCGAGAAGTTCCGGGCTCTGGTTACGCGTCTAGAAAACCTGTGTCTGCAAAAGGAAATAAGATCGTTGCAGATCACGAGTGCCGGGATGAACCAAGGTAAGTCGCTCGTAGCTGCAAACTTGGCGGTCACATTCGCGAAACGTTCTGGCTCGAAGGTGCTGCTGCTCGAAGGGGATTTCTACAGGCCAAGCTTGGCTACCCTACTAGGATTGAGGAACTTGCTTGGGATCACTCATTGGTGGCGGGAGCAGTCCCCAGATATCGCGCGTTTCCTTCGCCAACTGAACGACATGCCTTTGTGGCTTCTCGGCGCTGGGGGTGTCCACGAGCAACCGTCGCAGATTCTGCAATCGACCCGGTTTGCCGAAGCATTCAATCGATTGGCCGCCACATTCGATTGGATCGTGGTGGATTCCACGCCGATGCTTCCCGTTGCAGACGCAAACCTATGGTCGCGACTAGTAGATGGAACCATCCTCGTCGTTCGAGAGGGAGTAACTTCCGTCAAGTCGCTGCGAGAGGGCCTTGAGGGCATGGACGATCTCAAACTGATCGGAACGGTACTGAACGAGGTATCGGGATCCGAACATTCGGGTTCCGCCGATTCATATTATTACGGGGCCTGACGCAATCGTTATCGGAAAACGCAGCAGTGGGATAGAGGCCATCCGTTGATTCGCTTCCTACACGCATATTTCCCATCGCGCACGGTTTTTCTTGGAATGTCGGAAGTAGTCCTCGTAACTTTGGGATTCGTGTGCGCTGCCGTGGCGCGTCTGGGTGCGGGCGATGCGGGCGTGATGCTCCGTAATGAACACGGCTTTCTGAAGCTTGGCGTCATTACAGTGGTGATTGTCATTTGCATGTATTATTCCGATCTCTATGACACTTCAATCTTGAGAAACCGACGCGAGCTGTTCACGCGATTGATCCCGGCTATTGGAAAAGCTTGCATCCTGTTGGCAATTCTTTATTACATTTACCCGCCCTTAGAACTGGGGCGGGGAATTTTTGCGATTGGTGCATTGTTCGTTGGAATCATTCTCTTACTCTGGCGAAGGTTGTTTCTCGCCATAAACAGCCAGGAAGCGCTTTCCGAACGTGTGCTTTTGTTCGGCGACGGGCCTTTGGCTGGTCCCCTGATGCGAGAAGTCGAATCTCGCCCGGAGCTCGGGATCCGTATCGTGAGTCAATTTGTGCCTTCGGTCAATGGAGTCAGTCAGGCAAATTCTGGCCCTCATCCTACGGGCGATTCTCATTCGGCAGCCGCTGATGAAGAACTTTTTCGTGCCGTCAGAATTCATGGGGTGAGCAGGATTTTTCTGGCCCCTGGCGATCGGCGCGGAAAGTTACCGGTCGCGTCTTTGCTTACGTTGAAGTGTAGCGGTTTGCGGGTCCAGGACGGGCGGGACGTTTATGAAGCCATCACCGGCAAGCTTCCCATTGAGTCGCTTCATCTGGACTGGCTGCTTTTTTCGCCGGGCTTTTGGGTTTCTCGGCGCCTCCTTATTTACAAGAGGTCGGCGTCGGTACTCGTGTCGGTCCTGGGCTTAATCGTCAGCTTGCCTCTGCTCCCCTTGGTCGCACTCGCGATTAAATTGACTTCGCGTGGACCGGTTTTTTATAGACAGAAGCGCGTCGGCCGTAACGGAAACGTTTTTGAATGCTATAAGTTCAGAACGATGCGTGCCGATGCAGAGGCGGATTGCGGACCTACTTGGGCCCTTGATAATGATCCCAGAATTACGCATGTGGGTCGATTCATACGGAAGACCCGCCTCGATGAGATTCCCCAGCTCTGGAACGTGCTGAAGGGCGATATGAGTCTTGTAGGGCCGCGCCCGGAGCGGCCTGAATTTGTCGAATCGCTCAGCCGCGAGATTCCCCACTATTACTTGCGGCACACCGTGCGGCCAGGCATTACCGGCTGGGCTCAGATTTGCTACCGATATGGAAGCTCCGTAGAGGATGCGAAGGAGAAACTTCGCTACGACCTCTACTACATTAAGAACATGTACCCGGGGCTTGATCTCCTCGTTTTTTTACAAACCATCAAGATTATACTTTGGGGGCGGGGCGCAAGATAAACGCATTCTTTCGCCCCTTTTCCGAGTTACTTCACGAAAAAGTGCGGCGATCGAGCGAGACGCCTCCACCATGTTTTGACTGCGGCGCGTTGAACGGTTCCTTTCTGCGTCTGTTCATTATTCTGGGTCTCCTCGACTTACAACGTTCATGACATCTTTGCTTCGGCCTCGATCTTGGCAGCACCCGGGAATGCGGAAACGGTGAAATGAGCGGTAGATTCTTGAACGACTTGGCTCAATGCGCCTTCTGGGGCGCCGCCGCTCTTACGTTCTACACGTATATCGGGTATCCGGTATCGATATACTTGCGCAGTCGCCTGCATCCTGTCCCGTGGAGGCAGACACCGATGCTACCGACTGTCAGCGTCATCCTCGCTGTCCACAATGGTGGGGCACTGCTGCCCCGGAAGATTGCTCAGCTACTGGAGCTCGACTACCCGCAGGATCGAATTGAAATCATCGTTGTATCGGATGGTTCTACTGACGACACGAATCGGATTCTCAGAGATTTCCGCCATCCGCGTCTCAAAGTCATCATCAGCGATGAACACCGCGGAAAAGTCGCAGCGCTAAACGCCGGCATTGAGAGCGCCTGGGGCGAAATCCTGCTCTTCGTTGATGCTCGGCCTTGGCTGGAACCCGGAGCAGTGCAACTCTTGATGAGTAACTTTTCCGATCCTCAAGTGGGAGCTGCGGCCGGCCGCGTAATCCTCCGGGAAGATGGCCATGACCCCGGGACGAGGGCCGTCGCTGATCTTTATTGGCGGATGGAGCAGTGGATCCGAAACTCCGAGGCGCAGATCGATTCGGCAATAGGGGTATACGGAGGGTGCTATGCGGGCCGTCGCGAGCTTATAAAGGCATTGCCGGAGGGAACCATTCTCGACGACTTGCTGCAGTGCCTGACCATTGTTCGGCAAGGTTACCGGTGCGTCTTGGATCCACGCGCATGTGTCTATGACACTTGGCCGAAAACATCACGGCATGAATTCGACCGCAAAGTGCGAACATTAGCCGGCAATTTCCAATTGCTGCGCTTGGCGCCGTGGACGCTGTCGCGACAAAATCGTCTGCGTTTCGAGCTGATTTCGCACAAGTTCTTGCGCCTCCTCGTGCCGTTGTTGTTGGCGATCATGCTGGTCACTAGCGCATTACTTGCGAGGAGCTCTTCGCTGTACGCAGCGGCACTGATAGCGCAGGTCGGGATGTATATACTGGCCGCGCTCGGCGTGGGGCGTGGCGTTCCCCTGGTGAAACGTGTCGCCGGCCCGGCAAATGCATTTTGCATGCTGAACGCGGCCGTCGTTGTGGGCTTCTATAAATTCTTATTTACCCGCGGACCGCTATGGAAGATCTGGGGGGCGACCAGCGTGGCCGACGTTGTGGAGTCCGGAGGCAACGGGTGAGCGGCGAACCCGTGATCACCGAGAATCGAAATGTTCCGTCCGTCGTCGGCGTGCGAATGATTGCGTTGAATTCAGCCGCTGCCATTGCTTTTTGTTTCGGGACGCTTAGGAAGGCGGTATGGGCAAAGTAAGCGCGTTACGCCAGGACCAAGCGAGTGGAGCGGTGGATTGGAGTGTCACAGCCTCCGCTCCAAGGCCGCGAAAGGTCTCGGGCCGTGGACTGCGCGAGGCCTACATCGCGCTCTTAGTATTCATGGTGATTTACTGCAGCAGGCCGGAGGACTGGATTCCGGGTTTGTCGGCAATTCCACTCGAAAAGATATCAGGGGTTCTCGCCTTAGCCGCTTTATTGGCTTCGATCTGGAGTCTCCGCGAGCGATTGCCTCGAGAAGCTGTTTATCTGATCCTTCTAACAGGCCAAATGTTTGCGGCGGCTCTTTTTGCCACCGTGTCGTGGCGTGCGGGGCTCCATGGGACGCTCGACTTCGCCAAAGTCTTGCTGCTTGTCATTGTCATCGTTTTGTCCGTTCGGACGATGACGCGATTGCGATCACTCATCATCGTTCAAGCTCTCTCGGTTGCGGTGATCGCTGCGGTTACAGTTTGGAAGGGACACATGATTAACGGGCGACTATACGGTGTGCTCGGAAACGATTATGGAGACGCTAACGACCTGGCGCTGACGATTATCATTTCGCTTCCTTTGTGTTTGGCGTTCCTGATCTTGAGCAAAAGATGGATTTGGAAACTGTCTTGGGGTGTCGCAATACTCGCGATGCTGTACGCCGTATTTTTGTCCGGATCGAGAGGAGGGTTTTTCGCACTCATCGTGACCGCGGCGGTTTGTCTGTGGGAGTTCGGCATTCGAGGCCGACGGTATTTTCTATTGGTGATCGTTGCGCTGGCCGGCGTGGTGTTTTGGCAGTCTTCAGGCAAGTTGATTCGAGGGCGCCTGGAGGGAATTCTTGATCCAAAGAACGATGTTGCGGCGGCAGCCGACAATCTCGCCGCGAGCGCCTATTCCTCGGCCCAGCAACGTGAACAGTTGCTCTCGCGAAGTATCGATTTAACGCTAGAGCATCCGCTGCTCGGTGTTGGTCCAGGAAATTTCATCTGGCTGTCGGGCAATTGGCATGTGACCCACAACTCCTACACTGAGATGAGTTCTGAGGCGGGGATACCGGCCCTCGTTTTATACGTTCTGATCTTGTGGACCGGATTTGCAAATCTCCAGAAAATCAAACGATTTCCACACCCCAAACGGGATATTAGGGTATTGGCAGCATGTCTCAAGGCAGCGCTGGCTGGGTTTATAGTTGGTTCCTTTTTTCTCAGCTTGGCTTATCAGTTCTTCGCTTATTTCCTTGTGACATACACGACAGCTCTGGTGTTCATCGCCCGCCAATCAGCCAAGCGATCTAAAGAGCACGAACTGCTACGCGAAACAAGCCGGGAAGAGAGTCTCCAAGGAACACGGGAATCGATCGCGCATCTATGACAAACTTCCTGAGTCATAGCTCGTAACGTTTCCAGTGATCGCTTCGCACGATCTAGGTCGTTTTAGTCACGCAAAACTGTAGTAGCGGGCGATTCACGGCGTTTGCTCATCCCGAATGATGTTCTGTTCCGGCGTTGGCACGCTGGCCAGACCAAGAACCCGCGACGCTGAATCCCATGAAACAGATCCCTCGATCCCTCCGCAACGTGGCGTCCAACTGGGCAGGGACACTAGTTTCAATGCTTGTTGCTTTTTTCCTTTCGCCTTTTGTGGTTCACCACCTCGGCGCCACGGCATACGGAGTCTGGGTGATGATCATGTCACTCACGGGTTCTCTCAGTTTACTGGACCTTGGAGTCAGAGGCGCCGTTACTCGCTATATCGCCAATTTTCACGCCCTGGGCAAACACGATGAAGCCAGCCGCCTGGCATCCTCCGCGCTGGCAAGCTTCACGGTCGCTGGCGCTGTCGCGATCGGCGCCTCCGTAACCGCGGCGCTGATTGCGTTGCGACGGTTTCACGCGCCGCAGAATCATCTGGAAGTTCTGCTGATCCTTGCCGGGGCAAGCGTGGCGACGACACTCATTAGCAGTGTATTCGGCGCGATTGTCGTGGGCTTGCAGCGATTTGAATTGAGTAACGGAATTGAGATCACTGCGGCGATTGCAAAAGCTGGCGTGATTTTGTTTGCTCTCGGACATGGGAAGGGCTTGGTAGCTCTCGCCACGATCCAGTTGGCATTTTCTTGCTTCACGACAGTTGCATACGCATGGACCAGTTGGAGGCTCTACCCTCAGCTGAACGTCCGCTATATGTTGTCGGACAAGGCGAGCGCGCATCTCATCTTTTCATTTGGCGGCTACGCATTCCTCTTAAGCGCCTCTTCGTACCTCGTCTTTTACACAGACTATTTGGTTGTCGGCGCATTCTTGCCGGCCGCAATGGTCACTTTCTTCGCCATCGCGGGCAACTTGGTAACGTATTCCAGAGCCGTCAGCAGCGGAATTGCCTTCACAATGTCTCCGCTCGCCAGTTCGTTGGAAGCTAAAGGAAGTCGTCGAAAACTCGAACGAATCGCTTTATCTGGCCCCCGCTATGCAACGATGGTAATCCTGCCGATCGTGGTCACATTTATGCTTCGCGGTAGGACCTTCATCGGATTATGGATGGGTTCCGCATACGCCGTACGGTCAGGAAGCATTCTACGAATCCTCAGCGTAGCCTTGTTTTTCAGCGCAGCGAATCAGGTAACGACGGAGATGATGCTGGGAATCAATAGGCACCGTCCCGTGGCTCTTGTGTGTGTCGCTGAAGGGATATTGAACCTGGCGATGAGTATTGGTCTCGTTCAGATGATTGGAATTGTCGGCGTAGCTTGGGGAACCTCGATTCCGAGACTGGCTATCAGCCTTGCTTTTTGGCCACTGTATATGCGCCGAGTATTCGGGATCCGATTTTCACAATATGTCTCATCAACTTGGATCCGTCCAGCAGTTGCCGCGGTACCGTTCGCCCTTATAAGTTTCATCATCGACAAAATGTGGTACACGCCGACGCTATTCTGCTTTTTCTTCCAGGTCGCGCTGGCCCTGCCAGTGGCCGCATCAGGCTTTTGGTTCGTCTGCTTGTCGCAGACCGACCGCCGTTCCTGGCTGGCGCAAATATCTTCCTCAAAAGTACAAGTCGGGGAAGCGGCGTGAACTCTGCGGATTATCGAAACGATGTTGACGCAGAGGCGAACTCGCGACGGAGTGGTGTCGTGGGCAAACTGGAACTCCCGGAAGGCTCAGAGACCTGT
>Ga0302182_10001976_pt1 | contig 10201 bp, 3 predicted proteins | sample I_Palsa_N3_1_FD_198781 | JGI IMG/M metagenome (GOLD analysis project Ga0302182, IMG submission 198781) | Peat permafrost microbial communities from Stordalen Mire near Abisko, Sweden - I_Palsa_N3_1 | ecosystem: Environmental > Terrestrial > Soil > Palsa > Peat permafrost | place: Sweden: Abisko...
CCACTGATCAGTACCATCGCCGCACCACTTGATGCACTCAGAAACAGGCCTGGAACTTTCAGACTCAACGCCTTACAATTGAAATGTTTCAATGCTCTGAAAAGATTGTTGACGCAAGCTCCCATCTTACATTTCCCCGACTTTAGCCTACCGTTTCATGTAGCCACAGATGCATCTAACTATGGTATCGGCGCGGTTTTGTATCAGTTGCCAGGTGGTGAGCAGGATCCCAAGAATATCCGTTACATTTGCTTCGTCGCAAGGGCTTTGCAGCCAAGTGAACGTAACTATTCTGCCACTCAGCGAGAACTTCTTGCTATTGTCTTTGCGCTCAAGAGGCTCCACTACTATCTTTGGCATAGACACTTCACGCTATACACTGACCATAGAGCTCTGACCTTCATGCATTCGCAGAAAGAGATGAACTCTATGTTGACAGCATGGCAAGAAACCATCTTGGACTATAACTTTAAGGTCGTGTACCGACCAGGAGTCCTGAATGTGTTGCCTGATGCTTTGTCTCGGCAGTTTCCTTCGGAACTGTGGACTGACAGAATCGCTGGAACCGCTCCGGTCAAGCTATATGGTTATACACATTTAATCCAAGATGGGAATACGCCAAGGATAACAGTGACTGTGCCGCAAAGGGAGCAAGTGTTAGCTGATGTACATGGTATTGGTCACTTTGGTGCCAATGCTATGGTTAAACGTATTCATTCCATGAACAAGACGTGGCCAGATTTGGTCAAACATTGTTTGGAGTTTGTTCAACGTTGTCGCCAATGCCAGCGAGTCAACATCGCACGCAAGGGGTACCACCCGTTGGCAGCCATTTATGCGAACTTACCAGGTGAACACATGGCAGTAGATCTAGCCGGTCCGTTCCCGGTTGAGAGCGAGGGCAATCGATTCCTACTTGTGCTGGTGGATGTCTGTACACGTTTCGTTTTTCTCAGGCCAATCCCCAATAAGGAAACGCTCACTATTGCAAGAACGTTGTATGATATCTTCACCACCATTGGTTTCCCTCGTGTTCTCCAGTCCGATAATGGCAAAGAGTTCGTGAGCCAGATTATGGATGTGATGGCAACGGAGATGGGTATGCAACATCGCCTTGTCACTCCATACCATCCTCGAGGCAACGGAGTCGCTGAGAATCATGTCAAAACGGCATGCAATATTATTCGGAAAGAAGTCGAAGACCGCAAAGAGTCATGGGCTAGGCATGTTCCTAACGCCCAGATGGCAATGAACACTAGGATGGTGGCTCTCCACAATTCCTCGCCGTTTTCCTTATTTTTTGCTCGACGATTCGATGGTATTACTCAACTCTCAGATGCCACTGGTGTACCAGCAACCGAAGAGGATCTTCTGAAGCGCCTCGAATACATGACCGAGGTCGTATTCCCAGCTATTCAAGAAAAGACCCGTGACACTCAGAGAAAGATGATTGAGCGTTTCAACAAAACGGTACTGCACAATGAGTTCCCGGATGGCGCCCGAGTTATGTCTTTAGATCCTATCAAGGGTGACAAACTTGCACCTCGATATGAGGGACCTTACACTGTTGTGCGACGAACCACTGGTGGATCGTATGTCCTGAAGGATGGCACTGGTGCAGAACTTGGTCGCAATTTTGCTCCTTCTCAGTTAAAGCTTGTCCTTGATGACTTTGAAGCTACTGAAACGTATGAAGTGGAAAAAATCCTCGATCACAGGGACATTCCTGGGGAGGGGGTGGAGTACCTTGTGCACTGGAAAGGATATGGATCTAAGGATAGAACTTGGGAACCTCCTGGTCACTTTGTTGAGAGGCAATGCATCGCTGACTACTGGAAGAGTCGCTCTCAACCAGGGAAGCATACCTCACCGCAGCCTCGTCAGAATTCGAAGAGACCCAGGTTGGATCAAGAAGAGCAGGAGCTCTCCTCTGAGCAACAACGAGTTAACCAACAGCCGAAGGCGAAGGTTACAAAGAACAAATCCAGTAAGGTACCTAAAGGGACTCCTAAAAAGAAAGGACGACCGAGGAAGAACACGGCAATGCCAGTGACTCCTCCAGCACCTGTTACCAGGGCAAGGTCAAATGCAGAGAACGTCGAGAGTAATGATCAGAGTAGGGTTACTCGTGTCTCTAAGCGCAGACGAACTTAGCAGCCTTATTCATGTTAGAAAATGAATACGAGATCAGGATAAACATCCGATCTCACATGGTAACTTGAAGTATCTGAGGTACTGCCTATACCCAGAGACTGACAGACCATCACAAAAGTCATGTGAGGTGTATTGACCCTCGACGCAACTATCTTTGTTTTAGTTTTTGTTTTTTTAGTAGTGAATACTTTTTTATTTTTTATTTTGAAAAGAGTTGTGGTATCTTGCATATGAGGTGTAGCCTCAATAAGATGAGCAACCAAATATACTCAGTAAGCCCCGGCTTTCAGCCTTCTCTATGGGAGGGAGTTGTTGTATATTTGGAACCACAGAGACCATGTATAATGAATATTAATGGGCAATGTGAAATAAAACACGAGTAGGAACTAAGCTAAGCCACGACAGTGCCTATAAAAAGGACCCCTGTCCGTGTCCAGCTTGGATCCCTCTCTTCTGTCCCAATCTACTCGTGAAAGTAAGTCCAAATTCGGTGAAAACACCTCATTTTTTAGATTGAGTTCCCCAAGAGAAGGATCCACAAGTGCACCTCACAGGCAGTGTGTTGCATTGTTTTTTCTTCCCTTTTCTTTTCAGAATCCTTTTCAGCTACTATTGGGTGCGTCAATTGACAATCCCTAGTGTTGGTTGGACTCTCATTCGTGCTGTGCTTGAATTGACTCGAGACGTCGATTCAGTGGTTTGTGTTGCACTCTGAGGAGAAACACAGTTCAACCCCAGCATAGAATGCAATATTTCTTATTGGTAGTTATTAAACGAACAAAAGAAAACTTTATCATCATAAGAACCGGCAGGTCAACTGGTGTTATTAACGAAGCTGTATTATTTTCTCTCTTGGCTGTGGGTCAAAGATGAGTAGTAATTCGCCTCGATCTCCTATCGAGAACACTGCTAGCAGTGATGCTGGTGTTGTTACTGACGATGTAGTCGTCAGCACGGCATTGGGAAACTTAGGTCTCTCCGAAACCAACAAGGAAACGTTTGTACCTTTGAATGAGGAACAAGGATGTCCTATGGAAGTCGAGGTTGAGAATCTGCAGGTTGCACCCCTCACGCATGAAGAAGCCCGTAAAGCTCTTCAAGAGGAAACCGAGCTCCTGAACAACAAGAACACCTATGTTGCAACTCTTATGGCCCAAAAGAGGCGACTCGGTGAAAATGCGGCTATTGATATTTCGATCAGCACGGCCATTGCGGAAATCCAGAAAAAGGATGCGCAGGTCAAGCAGTGGCAATCTATTGTCATGGGATTCGAAAGTGTGGCAAGAACACAGCGGTGTTTAGAGCCAGTTCATATCGCTCAGTCTCTTGGTCATAGTTCTGTGTCCAAGGGAACAAATGGCAAGGTAGCCAAACTCGAGCTTGGTCCCAACATGCCGAGGTACCACCGTTTAATGGAGATCATGCCCAAAATCGATAGCAAGATATCGGGTCCACTCCGAACGAATGTAAGAGCATTCTTGCATGAGTTCAAGAAGCAAGGCCAATGGGAATTCGGTCAGGAACAATTCGCCACGGTCTGTCTTCGTTTGTTGTGCATGGCGAACTTAGACGAAAAGGCCAGGGATGCCTTCGATGCTGCAATCGATCAGGATCCTGGTGGTGAATGGGGATGGGAACGTTGTGAACAAGTGTTTGTTGACAGTGCTCTCACCATGACCGAGAAAGCCGCTGAGGTTGATGACTTCGCCAAGGCTGGACGAGAGAAGAATGAAACCTACAAGGAATTTGCCAATCGTCTTCGCCGCCTAGTGGAGGTCTACAAGGTCAGAGAGCTGCCCAAGCACTCTGACGTTGCACAATCCTTACGCATGTCTATTCCGTCGCTCGCCTTGACAGTGATGCAAGTGGCCGAAATGGTTAAGAGGTTGGTGTCCTTTGTGGGAATGCCCATGCCGGACACTGAGTCTCTCGATTTTCTTATGGATGCGATCCCGAATGTCCATGGTCCCGATGACAGTGGTGAATGGAAAACGGTGATCGAAGCCAGCCGCAAGCGGAAGCAGGCGAAGGAGGTGGAAGAGCAAAAACAGGCTCAGCCACAAAAAGAGAAACAGCAGCCAAACCAATTCCAAAAGAAGAAGAACACTTCTCCAGGGAACGGTAATGGAAACAGCAGTAGCAACGCGAACGCGATTCCGATCAACAACAGCAGTACCTACCAAGGTCAGGCAAACAACAATGGTCAGCAGGGCAAGTTCAAGAACAAAACATGGCGCAACCATGAGAACAAACCTTACAACCAAGGTGAGCTGATTGCTGCTGTTGATGTTGCTAAAGAAAACGTAGAACACGTTAATGAAGCTGTGCTGATAAACGTCGTTTCTGTCCATGAACAGGCGCAAAACAACAAAGTGGCTAAGGAGCAAGCAGAACATAAAACAGGGAATGGTGGCATCCGTTTTATTAAAGCTGGTAGCGTTCCCGAAAAAGTCGCTGTAGGCGATGATGTTGATGTTGTTGCCATTGTTGAAGGAGAAAAAGTAAATGGACGGAAAGGAAAACGACAGAGGGGGAGAAAGTACCGCAGTCTAGACGCTGAGACCAACGACAATCCCAGTCCACCAACCCTTGAGGGGGAGGATGTGAATGGAAGCGTCAGCGAAAACAGTGTTGGAGGAACTGTGGAAACAGAAAAGAAGATGAGCAGAAGCGACAGCAGCAACAGTGAAAAAGCAAAGGTCTCACATAGAAAAAAAGAGGTTGAAGCAGAACTGTGTGCTGATGTGTTGCATGATGACGATTCGTCGGTTCATGCAAACCTGTCCATTCTGAGCGCGGTTGTCATGTGTGACGGATTTCCTGTTGTAAAGCAGAAAGAGATGTACGCATCGCCTTTAAATCCAACCCCACAATCGATTCTGACAGTCGAAACGTTAATTCCAAGCCAAGAACCGTCACTGCAAAGCAGCGATGGGACGGTCAAAAGAATTAATTCGTTGAAACTCAGCGACGCCGCCAACTTTGGTGTTGCCACCAACACAACTAAAAAACGGCCTTTCGCTGCTATAAGAGCGATCGCTAACAATCCCTGCATCGCTGCAGAACTTCCTACATTGCTCAGGCAAGGAATCGGAATTTTTGCGGAGGATGAAGTAACTGATGCAGAAGTGAATGCAAAAGTGAAGATGGGGATGAATGAAAAAGAGAATGCAGAAGCGAATGCAGATGCAATCCTTCATTTCAATTCCAGCAAAAAGGATGCGAAAATGGATAACCGTCTCTTTGTTCATGTGCGAATCATGAATGAGTTACATATGGCTTTAATCGATACAGGAGCGACTCACTCCTTTATCAGTACTGCCATCGTGAAGAAGTACTCGATGAAGGTGAACCCTACACGAGGATATATTCAACTGGCTGACCGATCATTGATTGCACGAATTGGCGAGACCGAAAACGTGGAGGTTATTTGTGGAGAGATGACGCTTTCAGCTCCATATGAAGTGATCGAACAAGACCATGCCCTCACCATAGGGATGGACTTATTCCACCGATTTGGCTTCAACCTTGTTGGATTGCCTGACCCGGAGATGTCAACGGCAAAGGTACCACCACCGGTTGAAGATGAGAAGCCGACTCTCATACCTCTTGCGGTACCAGAGGTCGAGAAGACAAAGGAATTTGTCCAAGAAAAGAAGGAGTTCATGCGTGTTATTAAGAAAGCGCTAGAGGACAATGCGAAGATCCCGAAAGCGAGTTACTGTCCAGTTCCTGAGATGAAGGTGTATCTTGATGTGCCTCCTGGCGTGACCCTCTTTAGAAGACCACGTTCATTTGCTGCTGCTCAGATGCCCATCCTTGACGAAGCTGTTAAGACGTGGCTTGAAGACGATGTGATCACGCTTGCACCTCCGGGTAACGCTTACAACAATACACTTACGCTGGCTGCAAAGAAGGATGCCGACGGAAACAAAACATTGTACCGTGTGTGTCTGGACCCGCGCCCCTTGAACGCTCTCTTGCCTGACGACAGATTTCCTGTCCCACTCATTTCCGATATTATGAATTTCGCGGGTGGCAATGAAGTGTTTTCGACGATTGATTTGCGACAAGCTTATCATAGGTTGCCAATACATGAACATGACAGAAAGCTTACAGCTTTTATGCATGGGGGAACGCAGTATATGTTCAAAAAAGCCCCATTTGGTCTAAAACCACTGTCCAGTTTGTTCCAAAGAGGAATGAGTCGCATCCTTGGAGACTTACCATTTGTGCGTAATTTTATCGATGATATTCTCATTGCCTCAAAGAACAGGGCAGAGCATGCAATTCATGTAAAAACTGTGATAGAACGCCTCACCAAGGCAAAGCTCATTATCAATGTCGATAAGTGCAAGTTCTATTGTACACAGGTGGCGCTGCTGGGATTCATCATAGACGTGAATGGGAAGCGTTGCGACCCCAGCAAGTTAGCGAACATTGACGAGTGGAAGCCCCCTACCACGGGTAAGCAAGTGATGTCCTATATGGGAACGTTCAACTTCTTCCGTGAGTATGTGCCACTGATCAGTACCATCGCCGCACCACTTGATGCACTCAGAAACAGGCCTGGAACTTTCAGACTCAACGCCTTACAATTGAAATGTTTCAATGCTCTGAAAAGATTGTTGACGCAAGCTCCCATCTTACATTTCCCCGACTTTAGCCTACCGTTTCATGTAGCCACAGATGCATCTAACTATGGTATCGGCGCGGTTTTGTATCAGTTGCCAGGTGGTGAGCAGGATCCCAAGAATATCCGTTACATTTGCTTCGTCGCAAGGGCTTTGCAGCCAAGTGAACGTAACTATTCTGCCACTCAGCGAGAACTTCTTGCTATTGTCTTTGCGCTCAAGAGGCTCCACTACTATCTTTGGCATAGACACTTCACGCTATACACTGACCATAGAGCTCTGACCTTCATGCATTCGCAGAAAGAGATGAACTCTATGTTGACAGCATGGCAAGAAACCATCTTGGACTATAACTTTAAGGTCGTGTACCGACCAGGAGTCCTGAATGTGTTGCCTGATGCTTTGTCTCGGCAGTTTCCTTCGGAACTGTGGACTGACAGAATCGCTGGAACCGCTCCGGTCAAGCTATATGGTTATACACATTTAATCCAAGATGGGAATACGCCAAGGATAACAGTGACTGTGCCGCAAAGGGAGCAAGTGTTAGCTGATGTACATGGTATTGGTCACTTTGGTGCCAATGCTATGGTTAAACGTATTCATTCCATGAACAAGACGTGGCCAGATTTGGTCAAACATTGTTTGGAGTTTGTTCAACGTTGTCGCCAATGCCAGCGAGTCAACATCGCACGCAAGGGGTACCACCCGTTGGCAGCCATTTATGCGAACTTACCAGGTGAACACATGGCAGTAGATCTAGCCGGTCCGTTCCCGGTTGAGAGCGAGGGCAATCGATTCCTACTTGTGCTGGTGGATGTCTGTACACGTTTCGTTTTTCTCAGGCCAATCCCCAATAAGGAAACGCTCACTATTGCAAGAACGTTGTATGATATCTTCACCACCATTGGTTTCCCTCGTGTTCTCCAGTCCGATAATGGCAAAGAGTTCGTGAGCCAGATTATGGATGTGATGGCAACGGAGATGGGTATGCAACATCGCCTTGTCACTCCATACCATCCTCGAGGCAACGGAGTCGCTGAGAATCATGTCAAAACGGCATGCAATATTATTCGGAAAGAAGTCGAAGACCGCAAAGAGTCATGGGCTAGGCATGTTCCTAACGCCCAGATGGCAATGAACACTAGGATGGTGGCTCTCCACAATTCCTCGCCGTTTTCCTTATTTTTTGCTCGACGATTCGATGGTATTACTCAACTCTCAGATGCCACTGGTGTACCAGCAACCGAAGAGGATCTTCTGAAGCGCCTCGAATACATGACCGAGGTCGTATTCCCAGCTATTCAAGAAAAGACCCGTGACACTCAGAGAAAGATGATTGAGCGTTTCAACAAAACGGTACTGCACAATGAGTTCCCGGATGGCGCCCGAGTTATGTCTTTAGATCCTATCAAGGGTGACAAACTTGCACCTCGATATGAGGGACCTTACACTGTTGTGCGACGAACCACTGGTGGATCGTATGTCCTGAAGGATGGCACTGGTGCAGAACTTGGTCGCAATTTTGCTCCTTCTCAGTTAAAGCTTGTCCTTGATGACTTTGAAGCTACTGAAACGTATGAAGTGGAAAAAATCCTCGATCACAGGGACATTCCTGGGGAGGGGGTGGAGTACCTTGTGCACTGGAAAGGATATGGATCTAAGGATAGAACTTGGGAACCTCCTGGTCACTTTGTTGAGAGGCAATGCATCGCTGACTACTGGAAGAGTCGCTCTCAACCAGGGAAGCATACCTCACCGCAGCCTCGTCAGAATTCGAAGAGACCCAGGTTGGATCAAGAAGAGCAGGAGCTCTCCTCTGAGCAACAACGAGTTAACCAACAGCCGAAGGCGAAGGTTACAAAGAACAAATCCAGTAAGGTACCTAAAGGGACTCCTAAAAAGAAAGGACGACCGAGGAAGAACACGGCAATGCCAGTGACTCCTCCAGCACCTGTTACCAGGGCAAGGTCAAATGCAGAGAACGTCGAGAGTAATGATCAGAGTAGGGTTACTCGTGTCTCTAAGCGCAGACGAACTTAGCAGCCTTATTCATGTTAGAAAATGAATACGAGATCAGGATAAACATCCGATCTCACATGGTAACTTGAAGTATCTGAGGTACTGCCTATACCCAGAGACTGACAGACCATCACAAAAGTCATGTGAGGTGTATTGACCCTCGACGCAACTATCTTTGTTTTAGTTTTTGTTTTTTTAGTAGTGAATACTTTTTTATTTTTTATTTTGAAAAGAGTTGTGGTATCTTGCATATGAGGTGTAGCCTCAATAAGATGAGCAACCAAATATACTCAGTAAGCCCCGGCTTTCAGCCTTCTCTATGGGAGGGAGTTGTTGTATATTTGGAACCACAGAGACCATGTATAATGAATATTAATGGGCAATGTGAAATAAAACACGAGTAGGAACTAAGCTAAGCCACGACAGTGCCTATAAAAAGGACCCCTGTCCGTGTCCAGCTTGGATCCCTCTCTTCTGTCCCAATCTACTCGTGAAAGTAAGTCCAAATTCGGTGAAAACACCTCATTTTTTAGATTGAGTTCCCCAAGAGAAGGATCCACAAGTGCACCTCACAGGCAGTGTGTTGCATTGTTTTTTCTTCCCTTTTCTTTTCAGAATCCTTTTCAGCTACTATTGGGTGCGTCAATTGACAATCCCTAGTGTTGGTTGGACTCTCATTCGTGCTGTGCTTGAATTGACTCGAGACGTCGATTCAGTGGTTTGTGTTGCACTCTGAGGAGAAACACAGTTCAACCCCAGCATAGAATGCAATATTTCTTATTGGTAGTTATTAAACGAACAAAAGAAAACTTTATCATCATAAGAACCGGCAGGTCAACTGGTGTTATTAACGAAGCTGTATTATTTTCTCTCTTGGCTGTGGGTCAAAGATGAGTAGTAATTCGCCTCGATCTCCTATCGAGAACACTGCTAGCAGTGATGCTGGTGTTGTTACTGACGATGTAGTCGTCAGCACGGCATTGGGAAACTTAGGTCTCTCCGAAACCAACAAGGAAACGTTTGTACCTTTGAATGAGGAACAAGGATGTCCTATGGAAGTCGAGGTTGAGAATCTGCAGGTTGCACCCCTCACGCATGAAGAAGCCCGTAAAGCTCTTCAAGAGGAAACCGAGCTCCTGAACAACAAGAACACCTATGTTGCAACTCTTATGGCCCAAAAGAGGCGACTCGGTGAAAATGCGGCTATTGATATTTCGATCAGCACGGCCATTGCGGAAATCCAGAAAAAGGATGCGCAGGTCAAGCAGTGGCAATCTATTGTCATGGGATTCGAAAGTGTGGCAAGAACACAGCGGTGTTTAGAGCCAGTTCATATCGCTCAGTCTCTTGGTCATAGTTCTGTGTCCAAGGGAACAAATGGCAAGGTAGCCAAA
>Ga0302182_10001979_pt1 | contig 10195 bp, 5 predicted proteins | sample I_Palsa_N3_1_FD_198781 | JGI IMG/M metagenome (GOLD analysis project Ga0302182, IMG submission 198781) | Peat permafrost microbial communities from Stordalen Mire near Abisko, Sweden - I_Palsa_N3_1 | ecosystem: Environmental > Terrestrial > Soil > Palsa > Peat permafrost | place: Sweden: Abisko...
CCCTCCCTCTGGGAAGAAAGGAGAGGAAAAAGCTAACATGTCCGTAGGCTTAACGAAGAAGTCCATCCCACTTAACTCCCGCTTTGAGGGCAGGTAACCCGTAGTGGCAGTAAGGAGACCAATATTCCAATAGGCCTTTCTTTAGCATCGGTAGATATCACCACATCATACTAGCATTATATCTCATCGCCCGGTCCTGTGTGAATCTGCATCAAGCCAACCGACTTATAGCATCACTGGTTTTTTATATTACAGCACTAACCACTCAACTTCAAAAAAAAAAGGAGAAAAAAGCACAACCAGATCATGGGTTCATTCGAACCAGAATAGACAAAGTATGAAACCCCGTATTTTTGGCATACCTGCTCATCTTTCCTACACTATTTTCTCTTAACCGATGCGGGAGAACCGGAGTACTATCAAGAGGCGATAGAGACCGGAGACTCGGTTAAGTGGGAGCTTATCTTAGATTGTGGGGAAGAATAAGCATTTTTTTATCTCTGTATATATGCAAAACCTATAAAGCACATTTTGCTTAAACAGAGCGTTCCACAATCATAATATTTTTATCTCGTATAGCTGGCAAAGTTATAAATGCCATTCTCCCTAAGGGGAGCGGTCCAGAATCATAAGTTTGTTTTCCTCATATAGCTGGCAAAACCATACTTTTTCGTCACTTTCGAGCCCTTTCCTTTAGGGAAAATCCAGGTATGGCATTTTTACCGGGGTTTCATGCAATTGTTGGATTTGTCTTCCTTCATTCACAAGAGTACTTACCTGTCTGGGTCCTATACGATATTCTTTTTAGTGGAACGAAAGAAAGCAATGTAGTGAAACGACCAAGTAAGTGTATTACGCCTATAGCTTTTGGGGCTCGCTACAGGATTTGTCTTATAAGAGCCTAGCGTAGTGGTCATTTAGGGAGTTGAAGATATTTCTCTCTCGTTTACACCGGCATGATCCGCTATTGTTATTGTGCGTCCTATCTTAGGGACAGGTCGCATATGCTTAGATGCGTAATGCTCACGGTTATCTTATCTCGAGGTCTTTATATCGAGGAGGGGTCGATCGTATTAGTGAACAAATTCTCGTAATGTTGTGCCAAAGGCAGAGTGCATGCATGCGTGTTCATACCAGCAAAAAAGCTGTTTGATTGTGGGATTCATCTCTTCGAATTCTCCATATTTATTTGTTGAAGCCCCCTACAAATTGTACGAGGTACATAACATGTTTCAAACTTTTCATAGAAGTAGAAGTCTCGAGGCAGGAACGATTAATAGAAATATATGCATACCTTGACATTATTTTATTTCACTCTATTTATTTCGACCTTGCAATCGACTGATACAAAAACTTATTCATGTCTGGCTTGAAAGGTGATTTCCCCCTATGAAAGTAGAAAGGAAAAGTCCACCCCCAACGCTCGTGAAAACCCAGGTCGGTACTCCATTCATCCGACCAGATGTGTGTATAAATAAGGAGGCCACCTTAAAAACCTTATTCCCTATATCCCTATCCAAAGTAAGGGTGGTTCGCTTTAGTTGCTCAACCGCCCCTTCGAGCACCTCTACATAATGGACTAGAAAGTTTAGCCTTCTTCTGCGTCTACTTCGCTCAATAAACCGGGGGGAGCCTTTCTCACCAAATCTTATGCACCTAGGCCTTGGTCATCCCCCCTCGGCTGTGATCTCTCACCCTCCCTATCTATACGTTTCGGCCAACTTCCTGACACCACTTCCTCTCGCTTTGCTAAGACTGACTGCTGTCCACATCAGCTGCCCTTTCCCACTTCTCCCTATACTGTAACTTCTCCACTTGAGGTTACCCAGGCCCCGGTTGTTTCAAGTAAAGGTTATTTATTTGATTGAAATATATGAGTTCTTTTATTTGATTGGAAATATATGAGTTCTTTCGTTTTTCGTGGACCACGAAAAAATCAGATTTCTTGCATGCATTTACGAACTTTCAATCCATAGTTTCAAATCTATTCTCATGCTACATCCCCGCCCTACAGTCTTACGTATCGAATTCTTATCCATTCCCCCTTGCATATTTATTATTGTCCTTTCCTTCCTCAACAAAAGGGCATTGTGGAGCGCAAGCATCGCCCCCTTGTGTAGCTAAGCCTATCCCTTATGTCTACTCTCCTACTGGCACGAGATTTTTTATAGCGTGGTCTTCTTGATCAACCGCCTTACCGCTGCCTCGCTGGGCTTTCGGCACTACCTGTAAGATTCTTTTTCCGTCCTTCCCTCGGATTTATATCTTTGACGCACCTGTGCCCACTAACACAAGCTGCAATTTCGATCCCTGCCCTTGGGTTATTCTGAAGCACCCAATTTTGACACATGCCCCCGCGTCTATTTTTGCCCTCATGTTCTTTTTTATGAGACCCTTTTCCCTTGAGCCTCTTCAAGCATTCCCCACCTCCTGCCCCTACTGCCCCACTGCCGGTCTTTTGAGTAGTCTTTTCTTTATTTTTGACTTATTCTTCTTCCCTTCGTGACCCATACCCATGAGTCATTAACTCCTTACTACCTAAAGAGATTGGAGAATAGTAAGTAAGATATCACTTATTTCTTACTATATTATTTACTAAAAAGTGTGCTGCTAATTGGCATATCTCAGTCTCTGAAGTTTGTGCTGTAGCTTCAACAATTGCTTCAGCTGGAGCGGATGGTAGGTATGTATTTGATTTAAGTAATCGATCATCTGGGGTATTTATTAGACTGCCCGTAGGATAAATGAATGACCCAAAGTAAACTTCAAAGGGGGAAGACTTGCTGGGGAAGGAATGAATGCCTATTTGGATTCGCTAATAAAAGCTTTTTCGAAGGTCCTTTCGTACCTCGTGCAAAATCAAAGACCATCTTACTCAATCAAAGGCTAGCCACGTACCGAAGCTTTTAATTACTTCTTTGTCCAAGTAAGTACTTTACACCTTCCTTACCCCAAGGTATGTGAACGTAGGGATAATATAAGAATGCCAACGGAGGGAGACCAAAGAAAGGGCATGGGATGCTGGTCCTTCTTCCTACTCCTGTTATTAATCACTTACTCCTCCCCTTAGTATGCACGGGTCTCAACGGAGGCTCTACAATAGTGGGCGATCATCCAATTCTTTTTCCTCAAGAAGAGGAGAGGTGATTTCTATTTCCAATTCTATAGCTTTTTTGACTTTTCAAACTGGCGCTCAAGTAGGGATAGCTGAAAGTAGGGCAAGCCTAAGCTCTGGAATACCATCCAACTCATTCCCCATTTTCTTTTTGAGAGAATCCACCACCCACGGTGAAGTTGTAATAGATTACTCCACTCCCTCTCTCGAAGGAAATGGATATATGAGGAACTTAGACTCTGTGGCAGAGGGTTTGTGTGGTGGAAGGGGGAGGAAGAGCTTGTAAGCTTCCTGCCAGAAAGTAGCACTATACCAAAATCTAAATAGATCCACTTCGGACTTGTCACATTTGGGAGTGATGCTTTACTATACACGTAAGTGATAACATCGAGCTCAAGGTCTTTGTTTTGGTTGGGGTGCATTGGATTTGTGGAATCTTCTGGTGAAGTAGTTGCAGCGTGCACAACGGAGTTCATACGAAAACACTTCTTTGTTTACTTGATTGTGTCTAGTCTTTGAACTAAGATTAATTAGAGAATGAAATGGAGGTGAGCAAAGATAGGATGTCAAGAATTCAAAGGGATTTGGACTCAATGGTCCTGTATTTATGGACTTACCTATATGGAGAGAATAAACTACAAGGAGGTGCGAGACAAGATAGAGGCTAGAGAGCTTTGTACCCCCTCGAAAGTAGTTCAGAAGACCACTGAGTGAGGACCTATATACTGAGGGAGACTCTATACTAAAGTAAACAATACTAAGGTATAGGAGAGTGGCTGGGATAGTAAGAATACGAAAGAGAAGAAATGTTCATCGACATAATATCATATAGCCGTGTGTTGGTAGTCTTCTTTTTTATTCGTTCTTTCTTTTCTGGAGTAGAAGCAGAACAAGGCAGCAACTTACGACGCAAGAACAAGGCAGCAACTTAGACGCATAATAATAGAAATTCACTAAGAATCATGAGATAATTATCTCGAGATAAAGATCTAGTACTAATAAAATAAGAGCTTTCTATATATATATATCACCTTAATAAAAGAAAGAACAAAGAAAAAAGCTACTTCCTGGCACGCACGCTACAAGTTAGTTTCCTTCCCTCCTTTAATTAAACGCTTCTTCCTGAACCACATCACATTGAAGGAATTCATGCTACGCCCTGTGGAATGGTATTCTGTACCTTCTCGCGTAATGCTTTATATAGAGCCACTCGCTTCATTCCTTGCGCCAGGGGAAGGAGAGTTCATTCTTCTTTAACGCCTTTTACCCCGTTCAAATTATTCACCTTATCGCCCCTAAACTAGTGAAGTTCCCTTGCCATGAACCTGGCGCCTTGGATCGCTTTACCATTCACTTCGTGGAACTCGCTTGTCTGTCGCGTCGTATTCCTGAACCAAACCTGGAATGAAGCTTTAGCAGGCTCCTCTCATGTCTTCCACGTCACCCAGCTACTAGCTAGATAGAAAACTCTTTACGCCGTTCCAAGCTAGCTTTTGAATGAAGGATTTCCCGCGCAGTCGGAATATTCAAATACGCTATTGCTTTTTCAGAATATACGCATGATTAAAAAGATTTGAAACGCAGACCTCTTAGCTTACATACAGACTTCGCCAAACCAGGTATTGCTGGCACCTTTTGAGCTTGCTTTGCTCGCTTTCGGGTAGGTATCTTCCTTTATTTACTCGCTTTCTTTCGGGAAACTCACGCAAAACCTTCACATCGCAGGAGCAGATTCGACATATCTGCCTTCCGCAGCCTTTCCTTATGGCTCGTTCCGCATGCTTTAATTCAAAAAGTCTGACTTTTCCGCGTCAATTTCATTATTCATTTCATTGCTCGTAGCCGCCTCCTCGAAGCTGGCTCGTTCATCCACTCGCTGGATTGGAAACCTATTGTTTGGAAGGTGTTAGTATACACGTCTTTGCTTTACTTTTCTGGTGATTCTGCCACAGTAAGAGCCGCTACCCTGATTGATCATCTCAGTTATTATGTCAGGTTTCATAACGAGGTGTTTGAACGTAGGGCGGAAGGAATAGACAGGGTGACTAACGCTAATAAAACAGCCGAAAAGACTGAGTTCAAAGCGTTAAGCAGTGGAAAAAAAGGTAGTGCAATGAAAGTGGCGAGCGTATATCACACTATTTAAGCCCACTTGGTCGATTTTCTAATAGAAAGAAAAGTCAATCGATTAAGCTCGGACCTGGAGCAGAAGCGGTTAGGAAAGTCAAAACCGGGCTATATACGAAATATAGGAGCCTATATGTGAAGTGTCTCTTCGATCCAAAGATACTACAAATTAAGAGGAACCTTCCTATGGTATACGGGTGTGAAAGAAGGTTCCGATTTGAGAGATGGAGGTGTTCCTACAAGCCAACGCATGTGTTACGCATATGGGAAGTTTACGTGAAAGAGAATCAAACTGACAGATGGCTCGAATAAAACGAGTTGCCAATGAAGAAGAGAAAGAGTAGCTCGTGCATCTTTTCTTCTTTTAGACAAGTCGAGTAGGCAAGGGAATTTTGAATGCTACCGGTGGTACCGTATAGCAACAAGAGTTAGTTAAGGTCTGTCTCTAATACGAAAATAGTGACTCCAACATCTCTACTGTCAATTTCGGGTCGAAGGGATCAATCAACATCAGGTCATATGCCCCAAAGTCTACTCACAGGCTGATGCCGAAGCGAAGGTAGAAAGGAATGGAACCACAATGCTGAGCTAGGGCATACTTGGAGAAGGCAGCGAAGAAGATGAATAAGTGGGCGGACTTCAAGAGGAGGCCGAGGGAGGATGATCTGCTTCTTGTAAAGCTCCATTTTCTCTTTGAAGTTTATGCACAAGGTTCAACTTGGTCAGGAAGAAGGCCCATAGTCCTGAAGAAGGAGGAGGAGGAAAATGTGTGTAAATGGCCTGCCTATCAACATCTGCGACTTGAGCTTGTTGCACTGTTCATTCCATAACTGATTTTGAACATAAATATAACTCCATATCTGTCCATCTCTATACCAATCCGTCAATCGCTCTCATCCTAAGTAGCTGCTATCTAAATAATGTAAGTCCTCTAAGAAGTGCAAAATGACTTGGCATATAGAAGTCAGTGTTCTATACAAGAACCGAAGAATATGTTGTGTCGATGAACAGCTCTTTCTTCCTCTTCTAATTCTGGAAATCATTCATCTAGATGCAGTCTCAAAAAAACCTTGACGTGGATCCTAGCTGTTGTGTCTAGAAGTAATTGTTCATGGCCTATAAAGGTGGTGTGCACGCTTCGTTCGGTAGCACCTTCCTCCTGAGTAGCCGTGTAGTTGATAATAGATCGCCTGTTAATGAATAGGTCAACGCTTCCATCCTGGGTTCCTAGTTCCTAAATGGAATGCTTTTCAAGGCGGCTTTCTATCTCACTCCATGTCTTCCATCATAAACCATGTTTCACCTTCTACTATGTCGTGGCATTGAAATTCACTATCCTTGGATTCCGGTACGCCAATCGCCTTGGCTAGAAAACCATATCGAAGTCCTAATTGTACTTTGATGTCCTCCTTCATCGCTTCTATCCGTTGATTTCATGCATTTCCAGAGTAGAATGAGCAGGAAAGTTTGCTATTTCCCTGTCTCAGAAACTCTATATAAGAGAGCAACAAAACAAATAGGAAAGACAAAAGAAGAACAAAGATTCTCGTATATAGAAAAGAACTACAACCTAGCGATTGAACCTAGTTCATACTTGTCTTGTGGAAGAAAGAAGTCCATTTGGAAAAACGGGGGCACAAGCTATGACCGATCCCTACTCACCTATACCATGCATCTCACTTGGCTAAATATACTACTTGACCTCAAGCAAGCTACTATATATACCGGCGCAACGTTCAACACGTTCATACCATACCTTGCTTTTGAAACAACTACCTCTCATGCCGTCACTACCAAATGCCTAGTTGCTATTTTCACTGGTTACCCAGATGCATACTCCTCAAAAACAAGCTGCTTAGCCCTACCATGCATATACTCAAGATATAAGCTATTCCGTGCCTAGTACTTACGCATATACTTTTTGACTTAATGACCTTGGCTACCGATACATACTACCAAATGCTTATTAATCACACGCCTATGTTACGTTACCTGTTCATGTCTATCTCGCCCGGCATAAACTTCTCTGGGCTATCCAGCCCGTCTTTTCTTTCAACCTAGCTATTCGTGACTTCTCCCTATAACATATACCTAGCTACCTATACTCTCCACCTAGCATCTACCTTGAAATGCTATTCCGTGGCTATCTGTTTATACTAGCATTTTGCTAAAACACCTATTTCTAAAAGCCTGCTTTGCTTACCTATTATAAATAGAAAGCGCATGCTTGCTTGCATACTTGAATGCCTATTACGCATACACCTTGTCAACAACTTATTTTCTTATACCCACATCTCAGTAGACTTTTCTAGTTTGTTTGAACTTTGACTATACCTAAGAAATAAACCTAAGAAATCAACCTATCTACCTCTGCTTTCATGCCTTTGTCCTTTCATGCATACCTCGCCTATGTCAAGTAGTAAATTCCACTATGAATCGGATTATCACAACCTTCTTCAGTAGGGGTCAGCCTGGATTGAGAAGCAATTGAAACTAAAGGGGGAGACTGGCCCCTAATAATAGGTAGTTGCACACGCATTGCTCGATAGGTTAAGGGAGTTCGCTAATCCGCGCTCTGAAACGAATTCCTCTTTCCCGCTTGAATTCGTTTTGAGTGAAATCACCCGGCAAAGTCCTTACCGCTAAGTACCCGGAAAGCAATTTGGTGCTTTACTTTAGGGAACGACCCCAAGCCAATACGTCGCTTTCCCTTACTCTTCCCTAGCCTACATGCTTACCTGCTTTTCCAATCCCTACTGTAACAGGCCTAACTAACTCTCCGTTGCCCTAGTTAGTCGCCCTATGTGAATGAGAGCTTTCTTTCTACCTTGCCTGACATACCCTCTCTCTATTCCTTGATTTCAGCACCTACGCCATGTCCCTATCTTCCGGAGTATGCTATTGAAAGAGATACGCCTATTGAGAAGAAAGAGAAAACTTTATCAAGGAAGAAAGTAGTATAAGCCGACGAAGCCTGCCTATGACCTTGCCCGCTAGGAAGTGAAATACGAACCATCTTACCTCTTGTGGAAATAAATTATTGCTATTTGAGCAGTTAGAGAATATATATTCTTCTCTTTTATCAATCTATAATCCACAGGGGGTGTTAAGAGGGGGTCATCAATAGCTAAATAGTGCATGCAAGTCTGGTTCCGTGGAAAGTTCAGTGTAGGGTATCAAGTACTGGCCAATAATCAGCTTGTGGGTAATGGAAAAGAAGTCTTGAGCTATAAAGCATGGAGAGCAGTGATTATTTTCTAGTATGGTGAGCAATGAAAGTAGGAGTTGATTCTGTTGTTAGGTAGGAAAGAGTAGGATTGCTGCTTTTCATAGGAAGACAGAAGTATAGGCTTGCTTCTTCGGGTTGAAGAGCTTGCTGGTATTTATTTCAAGGGAGGAATTTCTTGGATTTATAACCACGGTACAGCGAGAAATACAAGAAATAAATACATATATATATATAAAGAAGCGGGCAATCTAACCGTAAGCATAAAAGGAAAGACGCTTGGTTCAACTGGATAGGAGAGGAAAGCGGTCCCTTAGCTTGCTTGGTACGATGGTTATTTTATGGATTTTCATGAGAAAACTACTACTATTAGTGAATGAGAATATAGATTTGATAAAGGAAGAGAACGAATTACTGAATTATAAAACTACTACTACAATAAATTCATATTACTATACTAATTCTCACAAGTTAGACTCTCCTTTCTAACTCGTAATTATTAAAATAAGGCCGGCGCTTTTGTCTTTTGCCTTATCTTTTCTATGACTTTCTCTTTAATGAGTTTATGAAGTCAAATATCTATGAGTAGTAGTTTGATGTCTTTTCGGGTGACTAGGGAAAGCTATACTTACTAGAATATGAGTTTCTTCAGTTCATTCGAAAAGAAAGGAGTAACAATATGTAGTACACGAGAAATAGTAGTTGTAGGGCTTGGCATCGGACTAGGGAGAGGGATTTGGATTAGCCAAGTATAGTAGCACTAGGGAGACTAGGTTTTTGTCTCAAGATTAGCAGTATAGAAAGCAGGGAAGAGTACTAGTTGAAGCTGCCGGATGCGTACAATATCTATGAGTGGGAGTTGGGTAAAGCAGGTCAGAGTAGAAAAGAAGCAAAAAGGAAGCCGACTTCAAGTGCTACCTTTGCTAATGAGATAAGGTGAAGCCATTCCTGCTTTCAAGGTTCAAGACTATTCTGACTTTACAAGCTGCTAAGAAAGGAAAGAAGCTGTAAAAGAAGAATCCATCTACCGGCTAGTAAAAGCACTGTCAATGAGTCAGCCTTTCTTTGTGTTCTTCGACGAGCTTCTCAGGAGTGCGAATCCATATCCCAGCGCCCTTCTTCCTCAGTCACTATTTGTAGGAGGTTTGATCTTTCCACTTCTCCTTTCTTCCTTCTTTTCCCAGACTCACCAGCAGCGCCGGACAGTACGACGTCGAGTCGGAAATGAGAGCCGATACAATGCAATTGCTAGTCCAAGGCCAGCGCCTCAAGGAAGTGCTCTTTCTCCTCCCTCCCTTTCAGACAGAGTTGTTGAGAAGAGGTGACTGAGCTAAAACCTGCTAGTGGAAGGCTTTTGGGGAGAAGGTTATAAAAGAGAAATCTCATAGAGATGATAAAGAATCCAGCTTTGGAAGATAGCTTGCTTTTCTTCTTGCTCGATACAATTTCGTATTGGATGAAGAGAGCTTTTAGGCGGAATTCCAATAAGAAAAGATCAAAAGCACGTTCTATTTTTTTTATTACGCTGTACACACTACATGGCTATATGAGTTTTTGAACTGTACAGACAAGAAATACACGCCTATATGATACTAAAACAACAAAAAAAAATACAAAAACTAGGGATAGCTTTTTTGGGAAAGTAACCTCGAATAGCGGTGCCATTTCGTTCCTTTGTTCAGTCAGAAGCAGATGCTAACTCAACCGAATGAATAAGGAGAGGTTTT
>Ga0302182_10001986_pt1 | contig 10180 bp, 2 predicted proteins | sample I_Palsa_N3_1_FD_198781 | JGI IMG/M metagenome (GOLD analysis project Ga0302182, IMG submission 198781) | Peat permafrost microbial communities from Stordalen Mire near Abisko, Sweden - I_Palsa_N3_1 | ecosystem: Environmental > Terrestrial > Soil > Palsa > Peat permafrost | place: Sweden: Abisko...
GAGCCTTGCGATTTGAACTTTACGGCGAAGTTTTTCCGCTTTATGGCCCTGAATCACCAAAAGTCTGCGACGGCTGTTGCAAACAAAGTGCTTGGCAAGGTTATCAAAATGAGATAGGTACTTAGCAGCGAAGTCCACCTGTACTTAAGCAACGGGGCTTTTCCTGTGATGGTGACGCGCGGAGGAATGAACATTTTTCATCCGGCTGATGATTCGAGTCTATTTAGCACGCCTCGGGAGGCGATACTTATGTTGGTTTCTAGCCCGGCCGATCGCTTACGGGATAGCACACGCAAAAGCGAGAATTACTTTGCGAACGGGAAACGCAGCTCCCGCGGATCAAACCGTGGTGTCTCGGTCTGGGTCCTGCTGGTTCTGGCGGTCCTGCTATTCCCTGCAGCGGCGGGAGTCTACGGCCAGGCAAATGTCGAAGGGCAATGGCAAACCGTGCCGACGCTCATGCCCATCAATCCCATTCACGTAAGCTTGTTGCATAACGGCAAGATACTGATCGTCTCAGGCTCGGGAAACTATCCTCCGGACACCAGTTACGAAGCAGCGATTTGGGATCCTTCAAACAATTCGGTCACCACACAGCCCCTGGGCTGGGACATGTTCTGCAGCGGCATGATTACCCTGCCCGACGGTCGCGAGATGATTTTCGGCGGAACCCTGCGATACGACCCATTCTATGGTTGGCAGCGCACCTCCATCTACGATCCGGCTACCGGCCAGTTTGCCGACATGCAGGACATGGCCCACGGACGCTGGTATCCGACTGCCACAGAGCTGAGCGATGGAAGACTCCTGGTTTTTTCCGGCCTCACTGAAACCGGAGGCACGAATTCACAGGTCGAGATTTATAAAGTTCAGTCAGGTTGGAGCAGTCCGTTCACTGCCCCTTGGGTGCCTCCTCTTTATCCTCGAATGCATCTTCTTCCCAACGGCAACGTCTTCTATTCAGGCTGGACGACGCAATCCCGGTATTTTTTCACTTCCACCGACACTTGGTCGGGAACGATCGCTACGACGAATTACGGCGGCAACCGGACCTACGGCTCATCCGTACTTCTTCCCCTGACTCCAGCGAACGGGTACGCGCCAAAAGTAATGATCTTTGGCGGCGGTAATCCCGCAACGGCCACGACTGAGATTATCGATCTTTCCGTTCCGTCACCCACGTGGGTAGATGGACCCTCCATGTCGAATCCCCGCGTCGAGATGAATGCAACGATGCTGCCTAACGGCAATATCGTGACGCTCGGCGGTTCTTTGAATGACGAAGACACAACCACCGCGAGTTTCGCAGCTGACCTTTTTGATACCAACGGGCCTATTACCGTCGGGCCTGCCGGAACGGAAACCTATGAGAGGCTCTATCATTCCGTCTCTCTTCTTCTTCCTGACGGGACCGTCTGGGTAGCAGGGGGCAACCCGGTGCGAGGCACCTATGAGAACCACGTAGAGATTTACTCGCCCCCTTATCTTTTTAATCCAGATGGATCAGCGTCCACGCGCCCGACGATTTCGAGTGTCTCGCCCGGTGTCATCGGCTACGGTACGTCCTTTCAGGTACAGACTCCCGATGCCAGCAGCATCTCATCCGTGGTTCTGATGAAGCTGGCCTCTACGACCCATGCCTTCAATATGGACCAGCGCTTGGTGGGCTTGAGTTTTACGGTCGGTTCGGGAGTGCTTGCAGTGACGGGACCCCCGAATGGCAATATCGCGCCCCCCGGATATTACATGCTTTTTCTCCTGAACAGTTCCGGAGTGCCCTCGATCGCGCAATTCGTCCAAGTGTCGGCAACTCCGACGGACACTCCACCTCGAGGGACGATTACCAGCCCCGCGGGCAATTTAGCCATCGAGCCTGGTCAATCAGTGGTTTTCGCCGGCTCGGGCACCGCCTCGAGCGGAACGGTCGCTTCCTATTTTTGGTCTCTTCGAGGAGCAACGCCCAATTCGAGCGAGGTCGCTAGTCCCGGGTCAATTACCTACTCAACTCCCGGAACGTATACTGCTTCACTGACTGTCGTCGATTCGGCGGGAAACTGGGATCCGAGCCCGCCAATTCGTACCATTCAAGTGAGACAACCTGCTCCTGTTCTTTCGAGCGTCGTCCCAAATTCCGGCAGCCAGGGCCAGACCAACATCACTGCCACCATAACGGGAAGCAATTTTCAACCTGGAGTCACATGCGGCTTCGGGCCCAGCATTACCGTTTCGTCCTGCACGGAGAATTCCAGTACTCAGGTCACTGCAATCATCTCGGTTCAATACAATGCTGCGGTCGGCGCCAGCAATGTCACCGTCACAAACCCAGACGGAGGTTCCGGAACCTTACCGAACGCTTTCACCGTCGTCACCGGAGTCCCCAGCCCCGCTCCCACTCTGACAGGCGTGAGCCCGAATTCTGGTGAGCAAAATTCCAGCGGTCTGTTGATTAGCCTCGGAGGCTCTAACTTCCTCCCGAACCCCATCTGCACCTTTGGCGAAGGGATCATAGTCAACACCTGTGTCTACAACTCCTCAACGCTACTGATCGCGAATATTACGATCCCCGTCAACACCTTCATCGCTCCAAGCAATGTGAGCGTGAGCAACGCGGATGGGCAGAGTTCTACACTTGCTAATGCATTCACCATCATTTCCAGCGCCAACGGCTTTACGCCCATTCTACTGCGCGGAGGGGCGACCACCGCGTACACGGACACTCAGGGAATTGTCTGGAACGCCGATGAGGACTTTTCCGGCGGAAACGTAGCTTCAACGGAGCACAGTATTGCGGGCGCGATCGATCCCGCTGTGTACCAGTCCGAACGTTATGGAGCTTCCACTTATCAGTTCGCTGTTCCGAACGGCTCGTACAATGTCACTCTAAAATTCGCAGAGATCTACTGGACCTCGCCGGGCCAACGCCAGTTCAATGTCGTTATCAACGGTACGCAGGTTCTTCGTAATTTCGACATTATTGCGGCGGCAGGAGCTCAGTTCACTGCTGTTGACAAGATATTCGAAGCGACGGCCAGCGCGGGAAAAATCACCGTCCAGTTCACCACCGGTTTGGCGGATTTGCCCAAAATTTCCGCTATCGAGATCACCAACTCCTCCGGCATTTCAGTGCAGCTTAACCCGCCCGCAATCAGCTTGTTTGCGTCCCAGACGCAACAATTCACCACGCTCGTGACCGGGACCACCGCAACCGGAGTCACCTGGTCATTCAGCCCGCCGCTTGGAACTCTCTCAAGTACGGGTCTCTATACCGCGCCTGCATCCGTCGCAGCTGAAACGACAACGAATGTGGTGGCCACCAGCGTTGCCGACCCCATGCAATCCGCCAGCGCCGTCGTCACTCTGTTACCGCCCGTGCCTCCATTTGTTCCGACCTTTGTGCACTCGGGCGGCAATGCTTACACAGACACGCTAGGTAATTCTTGGGCTGCCGACAATAGCTTTACAGGCGGCAGCACATCTTCCACGACACACGCCATTGCCAATACGCCGGATCCGACTCTTTACCAGACCGAGCGCTACGGTAGTTTCAGCTATCAGTTCGCGGTTCCGAACGGTTCCTACAGCGTCAGACTGAAGTTCGCAGAGATCTACTGGAGCGCACCGAAACAACGAGTTTTCAATGTGGGGATCAACGGCACAACAGTGCTGAGCGACTTCGACATCGTCGCAGCTGCAGGTGCTGCGAACACGGCCGTTGATGAACTGTTCCCTGTGACTGTCGCGGGCAATTTGATAACGATTCAATTCACTACCGGACCGGCCGATGTGCCCAAGGTTAGCGCTATCGAAATCGTTTCTGCCTCCGGAGTATCTATTCAGGTGAGCCCGAGCACTGTAAGCTTGAGCGCTTCGCAAGCGCAACAGTTCACAGCCAGCGTTACGGGAAGTACCAATACCGGCGTGAACTGGACGTTCAATCCTCAAATCGGCACGCTGACAGCTAACGGGCTTTATACCGCCCCGGCCTCCGTGATGGCTGCGCAGACTGTTAATGTGACCGCAACCAGCCAGGCGGACAACACGCAATCGGCAGTCGCGACCGTCAGCCTTTTGCCACCTGCCGGTGCGTTCGCTTCCATTTTTGTGCACTCGGGCGGCAACGCCTATACGGACACGCTGGGTAACTCTTGGGCCGCCGACAATGGCTTCACCGGCGGTAAGACGTCTTCCACAACCCACGCCATCGCCAATACGCCGGATCCCACTCTTTACCAGACCGAGCGCTATGGTGATTTCAGCTACCAGTTCGCCGTTCCGGCTGGTTCCTACAACGTCAGGCTGAAGTTCGCCGAGATATATTGGACCGGTGTGGGACAACGCGTATTCAATGTGGCGATCAATGGCACAACGGTGCTGAGCGACTTTGATATCGTGGCGGCTGCAGGTGCTCCAAATACGGCGATCGATAAAGTGTTCCCGGTGACCGCTACGGGCGGTTCGATCACGATTCAATTCACTTCCGGCACGGCTGATTTGCCCAAGATCAGTGCTATAGAGATTAGCTCCGCCTCGGGGGTGTCTATTCAGCTGAGCCCCTCTACGGTAAGCTTGAATGCTTCGCAGTCGCAGCAATTCACGGCCAGCGTTACGGGAAGTACCAACACCGGCGTGAACTGGACGTTCAATCCTCAAATCGGCACGCTAACAGCTAATGGGCTTTATACAGCCCCGGCCTCCGTGATGGCGGCGCAAACTGTCACCGTAACCGCAACCAGCCAAGCGGATAACACGCAATTGGCAGTCGCGAAGGTCAGCCTTTTGCCACCCGCCGGTTCGTTTACTTCGATTTTTGTGCACTCGGGCGGCAACGCTTACACGGACACGCTGGGAAACTCTTGGGCCGCTGACAATGGCTTCACCGGGGGGCAGACGAATTCCACGACACGCGCCATCGCCAACACGCCGGATCCTACGCTTTACCAGAGCGAGCGCTATGGTGATTTCAGCTACCAATTCGCGGTCCCGAATGGTTCTTACAGCGTCACACTGAAGTTCGCCGAGATCTATTGGACCGGTCCGGGACAACGCGTATTCAATGTAGCGATCAATGGCACAACAGTGCTGAGCGACTTTGACATCGTGGCGGCCGCAGGCGCTCCAAACACGGCGATCGATGAAACGTTCCCTGTGACCGTCTTGGGCGGCTCAATCAGCATTCAGTTTACTACTGGCACTGCCGATGTTCCCAAGGTCAGCGCCATCGAGATCAAGGTGGCTTCCGGCGTCGGCATTCAGATCAGCCCCACCGGCACGTCGCTGCTTTCCGGGAAGAGCCAACAATTTGGCGCTACGGTGACGGGAACAACCAACCTGGGAGTCGATTGGACATACAACCCGCAAGTTGGATCGCTAGTTACTTCTGGAGCGACAGCGGGTCTCTACACTGCGCCGGCTTCCATCACTACGGCACAGAAAGTATCCGTCACTGCTACCAGCGCGGCAGATCCGACTCAGTTTTCCAGCGCCACTGTATCGCTGGTGCCTCCGTTCAGTCCCATCCTCATTGATTCAGGCGGCGCGGCTTACATGGACACTCTTGGGCAGGTGTGGAGTGCGGACGAGGATTTCATTGGCGGGACCGCTGCAAGCACGACGAGTAATATTTCAAATACAACAGATCCCACTCTCTACCGGACTGAGCGCTATGGCGATTTCTCGTACCAGTTCGCTGTAGTAAATGGCAACTACAACGTGGTCCTAAAGTTTGCAGAAATCTATTGGACCACTACCGGACAACGCATCTTCAATGTCTCCATCAACGGCACGCAGGTGCTTACTAACTTCGACATTGTTGCAGCTGCCGGGGGCCCCCTGAAGGCTATCGACGAAGTTTTCCCGGTCACAGTGACCGCCAATCAGATCACCATTCAATTTACCTCTGGAGCCGCCGACCTGCCGAAGATCAGCGCCATCCAGATTCACTAGAACCGGTTCGAAGAGCTTGCAAGCGAGATCCGCTCGTCATTCTTGAAACGAAAGTGCCCGGGGTGGGGGTCGAACCCACACGTCCCGTTAAGGACAAAGGATTTTAAGTCCTCCGCGTATGCCATTCCGCCACCCGGGCTTTGCTGCGGCAAACTATCCTACCAAAAGTCTCACAACAGCATAGCCGATTCGCGACGGTGTTGGCTGGTTTGCATGCTCGTTCTCCGACGGTAGCCATCGCACAGTTGAGTAGGCTGCGTAGCCTTTGCCATCTCCGGGTTGCAATCCCCTGCTGCATTTTCAGTGTTGTAGGCCGATGTTGTATGCTCGCATTGGCTGTTATGTGAATGTGGACTGGAGAAAAGCTTTCCATGCATGGTTTATCACGAGCGATTCCGCGTTTTTTGATTGGGTTGGCAGTTGCGGCCGCGACTTTCCAGCTTGTACCGCCTCCATCCTCGGCGCAGCAGGTTCCCTCAAATCCCTATTCCGGCTTGCACTGGCGATCGATCGGGCCATTCCGCGGAGGGCGTTCGAATGCTGTTAGCGGCGTGCCGGGCCAGCCAAATACGTTCTATTTCGGTTCCGTCGGCGGCGGCGTATGGAAATCTGAAAATTCGGGCCGCACGTGGACTCCGATTTTCGACTCGCAGCCGGTCCCATCGATCGGCGCAATTGCCGTCGCTCCGTCAAATCCGAACGTGCTTTACGTTGGAACTGGCGAGTCCGATATGCGCTCGCAGATTTCGTTCGGCAACGGCATGTACAAATCCACAGACGCAGGTAAGACCTGGGCCCACGTTGGCCTCGTCAATACGCGGCAGATAGGCCGCATACTTGTGGACCCGCAAAATCCGGACATCGTTTTCGTTGCAGCTCTGGGCCACGCTTACGGCGCGAACCCGGAACGTGGCGTATATCGCTCTACTGATGGCGCGAGTTGGAAAAGGATTCTGTACAAAACCGATGACGTCGGCGCTATAGACCTCGCATTTGATCCGCAAAGCTCGCGGACGATTTACGCCACGCTTTGGAATACGCGTCGCCCACCCTGGAGTGTTTATCCTCCGTCCTACGGCGACGGCAGCGGAATATTCAAATCCACGAACAGCGGTGACACCTGGGAACAGCTCACCGGCGGCCTGCCCACCGAACGTGTTGGCCGAATTGGAATCGCCGTCGCTCCCGCAAACTCGAATCTGGTGTACGCAATTATCGACGCCAAAGAAGGGGGCATTTATCGCTCGAACGACGCCGGCGCTTCCTGGCACAAAATGTCGGACGAGAAACGCATTTGGGGCCGGGGCTGGTATTTCTGCAATGTAGTTGTGGACCCGACCAATCCGGAAACGGTTTACGTCTCAAACACCTCGCTCTACCGGTCCACTGATGGCGGCAAGAATTGGACATCCATCAGAGGCGCGCCGGGCGGCGATGATTATCACCAGCTCTGGATTTATCCGGACGACCCGAAACGCATGATCCTTGCCAGCGACCAGGGCACCGTTGTCACGGAAGACGGCGCGGCCACATGGAGCTCGTGGTACAACCAACCGACCGCTCAGCTCTACCACGTCGCCGCCGATTATCGGTTTCCTTACTGGGCCACCGGCGCACAACAGGACAGCGGCGCTGTCAGCGTTCCCGCGCGCAGCAGCCACTCAGAGATTTCGATGCACGATTGGACTGGGATATGCGCGGGCGACGAAGCCGGTTACACCGCGCCCGATCCGCTTCATCCCGATATACTCTTTGGCGACAATGTGACGAAATGCAATGTGATCACCGGAGAACTCCGCAATGTTTCTCCTGAGCTAAGCCGCCAAGGCCCATTCCGCAGAACGTGGACTCTTCCCCTTGTTTTTTCTGAGGCTGACCCTCACGCCCTGTACTTCAGCAATCAATTTTTGTTTAAGACTTTGGATGGCGGAAATAACTGGGCGCAGATTAGCCCCGATTTGACGCGAGAAGACCCCGGCGTGCCAAAAAACCTAGACGAAGCGGCGACTACGGATGCGCCTTCGGGCAAGCGCCGCGGGGTCATTTACACCATTGCGCCCTCGCCGATTCCCGCGAACGCAGACTTAGTCTGGGTCGGCACCGACGACGGATACATCCAGAAGACGCTCGACGGCGGAAAAACTTGGCAGAACGTGACGCCTCCCGAGCTCACACCGTGGAGCAAGATCGTGATGATGCAGGCGTCGCACTTTGACGCGAATGAAGCATACGCAGCGGTGGATCGTCACCGTCTGGAAGATAACGACCCTTACGTTTACCGCACGCGCGACGCCGGCAAAACCTGGGAGCGCATCACGCAAGGTTTGCCTGCGGGCGTGTACATGCAGACCGTCAAAGAAGATGCAAAGCGCAAGGGGCTGTTGTTCGCGGGCACGGAGCTCGGCGTATACATTTCGTTCAACGATGGCGATAAGTGGCAATCGTTGCAACTGAACCTGCCTCCGGCCTCCATGCGCGACCTTGCAATTCACGACGATGACTTGATTGTCGCCACGCATGGACGCGGCTTCTGGGTGCTCGACAACGTTACGGCGCTGCGCCAGATCACTGACAAAGTGACGCAGTCAGAGACCTACTTGTTCCGGCCGGCGGAGGCCGTGCGCATGCACCCGGGCAACGACTACGGCTCGCCAATACCGCGTGACGAAGCGCTCGCGGAAAATCCGCCCGTCGGCGCGATGATTGACTATTATTTGAAATCCGCTATGCCCGGCCCCGTGGTAATTGAAATTCTGGACGCACTGGGTGAAGTTATTCGCCGGTATTCAAGCGAAGATCAGGCGCCGCTGGTGAAACCCGAAACGCTGGAGTTTCCGGCATCCTGGAAACCTGCGCCCCAGACTCTATCGACCGCGGCGGGCATGCACCGTTGGATTTGGGATCTTCATTACACTCCAGTCGCTGGTGCAACTCGATTTGGCGACGACGAATCAGGCGCCGCGCCAGCTGGAGTGACCGCGCTACCCGGCACGTACAAGGTGACGTTGACTGTTGCCGGCCAGAGCTACTCGCAGCCGCTGACAGTCAAGATGGACCCACGCATCAAAACTCCCGCGGCGGATTTGCAGCAACAGTTCGAGGTCGCATTCGAAGTCTCACGCCGCCAATCTGACATCAGCGATGCGCAACGCAACGTGAAACAACTTCTCTCGCAAGCCCGCCAGCTTCAACCGAGGATTCAGAATAATCCTGCGCTCGTCTCGGCCTTGGATGCGCTCGTTCAGAAAGCGAACAACATCGGCGGAACCCCGCGAAATCGGTTCGCTTCGAGTAATCAGCCCCCAAAGGAGCAGCCGAACCTTGCATCGCTAAGCAGCAAGTTCGCGGCAATTTTCTCCGCCGTGAACAGCGGCGACGAAGCTCCGACTGCCGAGGCCAGAAAGGCTTTCTCCTCAGCCCAGCAGAGTCTTGCGACCGTAACGGCGAATTGGACTGCGCTGATCGCAAAAGATCTGCCCGCAGTCAACACCCAACTGCAACAGGCTGGCCTCGCTCCGATTATCATCGGCCCCAAAGCGCCCGCGCCGACGGACAAACAACCGAGTGAATCGGATGACAATTAGGCGAGCAATTTAGCAGGTAAAACACGAATTTGAGGCGGCCTCGGCAGTCGATATCCCAACTTCGGACTCCCAAGCTGCGGGTCCCGGAACCTCAACGGAAGATCCGCCGAATACTCTCCTAGGCGTCGCTGATTCTGCAGTCTTCCGCAGAATCTTTATTGCAAGCACGTCGATGTGCGAGCTGGATGGTGTTAGCCTTAGCGGCTGTGGAGGAGCATAGTGTGAAAATGCCCAAGCCTATTGTCGTTGTTGGGAGCATAAATCTGGATCTGGTTGCCGCCGGCGAGCGGGTGCCTCTACCGGGCGAAACTCTCACTGGCCGGACCTTTTCGACTTTCCACGGTGGAAAAGGAGCCAACCAAGCTGTCGCGGTGGGCAGGCTTGGGTATCCCGTCAGCATGGTAGGCAAGGTGGGCGATGATTCATTCGGCCCCGAGTTGAAAAGCGCGCTTCGCAAAGCCGGCGTCGATGTAAGAGGGGTCGGATCCGCGAAAGGTTCCTCGGGCGTTGCATTGATCAACATCGGCGACGACGGGCAGAACAATATTGTCGTCATTCCCGGAGCGAATGGAAAGTTGCTGCCGAAGGACATAATGCAATCCTCCGCCCTTTTGCGTAAGGCTGGAATGCTTTTGACTCAACTCGAAATTCCG